>SXGU01224577.1_pt1 | contig 14519 bp, 13 predicted proteins | sample 3174531 | NCBI WGS metagenome assembly SXGU01 (sample SAMN11356863, study PRJNA531348) | freshwater metagenome | isolation source: freshwater sample F1-140 | place: China: Fuxian Lake, Yuxi | collected 2017-12-25
CTGGCTGCTGCGCTTTTACGGCTTCAAGGTGGATGAAATCACCACAACCGCTGCGCCGAATCTCGACCTGCAGATCGACCCCAAGCTCGCGTGGGCGCTGCGTAACCGCGCGACTTTTCCCGCCGACGTGAACAAGGCGTCGCGCGAAATCCTGCTCCGCGTGCCCGGGCTCGGCGTGCGCAATGTGGACCGCATCCTCGGCGCGCGCCGCTACACACGGCTGCGGCTCGCCGACCTGCTGCGCCTGCGCGTGCCGATGAAAAAGGTGCTGCCCTTCATCATCGCCGCGGACCACACACCGACGTGCTTCGGGCTGGATGGCGATGCGCTGCGGGCGCGCTTCCTGCCGCCGCTGCGTCAGGCAGAACTGAACTTCGACGCACCGCCGCCGCTCGTCGGCGACATCGACTCCGTGCGCTCCGGAGAGTTGTAACCATGCGCACGGTCGTCATCCAGCCGGTCTTCGAGAATTGGCGCGACCGTGCGCGCGAACTGCTCGCACTGCGCGTGCCGCCCGATGAGGTGCTGTGGTCGGACGACGCGGAGGAGCCCGGCCTTTTCGCCACGGCGGACGACGTAGCCCCGCGCGGCACGGTGCCGAAAGTCCCGCCCGCCTTTCTCGACAACGCCCGCGGCGTGGCCGCGCACAGCGACGCGCGGCGCTGGGGAGTGCTCTACCGGGTGCTCTGGCGTCTCACGCACGGTGGCGAACGGCATCTGCTCGCCGTGGCCACCGACCGCGATGTGCGCCAGCTCCAGCAGTGGGGCAAGGCCATCGGACGAGACATTCACAAGATGCACGCCTTCGTCCGCGTCCGCCTCGTGGGACGCGACGAGGCCATTGGCCGCGAGCAATTCGTCGCATGGTTCGAGCCCGAGCACCGCATCGTACGCCTGGCCGCGGGCTTTTTCGAAAAGCGCTTCGCTGGCATGGATTGGTCGATTCTTACGCCGCACGAATGCGCGCATTGGGACGGCCGTGCGCTGCATTTCACCGCCGGCGTCCCGCGCAGCGCCGCGCCGAATGACGACGCGCTCGACGACCTGTGGCGCACCTACTACCGCAGCATCTTCAATCCCGCGCGGCTCAAAGTGCGCGCGATGCAATCCGAGATGCCGAAGAAGTATTGGAAGAATCTGCCCGAGGCCTCGCTCATCGCCGATTTGATTGCCGGGAGCAGCGGACGCGTGGACAGGATGCTGCAAACCGAGGGACGCCCCGCCAAGCCCGCGCCGAAGAACGCGTATCTCGATTCGCTTCGCGAAATGAACGACCAACAGCCACCCGCCGCGGAAGAGCCATGAAAGGCGTGAAGAAACAGAACCTGCCCGAGAAGCTCTGTGCCACCTGCGGCCGCCCGTTCACGTGGCGGAAAAAATGGGAGCGCGTGTGGGACGAAGTGAAATTCTGCAGTGACTTCTGCCGGATGATGAAAGGGAAGCAGCGGGCAGGATGACATGAAACAACTCGTGCCACTTTTTGAACGCTATTTCGGCATCGACTACTCTGGTGCGAAAACGCCCGAAAGTAGTCTCACCGGCTTGCGGGTTTTTGCAGCCACTCCGACGCAGTCGCCCGTCGAGATTCATCCGCCGCCAAGTCCGCGCAAGTATTGGACGCGTCGAGGCCTCGCCGAATGGCTCGCGGCTGAACTCCAGTCTGGGCCGCCCACGCTCGTTGGCATCGACCACGCATTTTCGTTCCCGCTGCGCTACTTCGAGGTCCATCGCCTACCGCCCGATTGGCCCATATTCCTTAACGATTTCCAGCGCTACTGGCCGACCGACGAGGACCACATGTATGTCGACTTCATCCGGGATGGCTTGCACGGCAACGGCTCCGAACGAAGTGGCAGTGCTCGGTGGCGTCGCATCGCGGAGGAACGGTGTCGGGCGAAATCGGTGTTTCATTTCGACGTCCAGGGCAGCGTGGCGAAGTCCACTCACACCGGACTGCCATGGCTGCGGTTTCTTCGTGCGCAGCTCGGGGCGCGCGTGCACTTCTGGCCGTTCGATGGCTGGCAGCCGCCGCCAGGCCGCTCCGTGATTGCCGAGGTGTATCCAGCGCTTTGGAGCCGCACTTTTCCGACCGACGGTCGCAATGCCCATCAACACGATGCCTACAGCGTGACGCGCTGGATGCGCGAGCACGATCAATCGGGACATTTGGGCGATTTCTTTGAGCCCCGACTCACTCCCGCCGAGCGCACGCAGGCTGATGTGGAAGGCTGGATCCTCGGCCTCGGTTAGTCGCTCTCCGCGTCGAGGGTTTGTTGTCGTGAGAGGGCGAGCGGGCGAAGGTGGCGGCTCATCTTTTCCCAGAACGGGAAGAACCCCGCGTTCGCGAGGGTGAAGGCGTGCGCGTCGGACTCGCGCTGGATGAGCGTGAGACGAATCCCGAGCGCGACGAGGTGCGAAGAGAGGCGCGGCACGAGGTCGCCCACCGGCCCAACGCTGGGCGCGAATGCCACGATTTCCATGAGTTGATGTGAGCGCGCCCATGCGACGATGCCTTCCGCAAGGTCGTCCGCATCAGCGAGCGCAGCGGGGCATCGGTAGTGGGCTGCGGCCCGAGCGATGCCATCGGCGAGCACCGTGCGCAGGGCGCGGATGCGATTTTCGCCGAGGCGGTAATGCTCGCGATAGGTCCGGTCGCTCGAGAAGGCAGCAGCCGCATCGGGAGCGAACTCCGCGAGCGGACCAATTTCCGGTGCGAGGTCGTCCGCATGCAGCCACAAGCCCCTCCGCCCGGCGAGCGCGGGCAGCGAGGTGGTGAGAACGGGTAGCGGGCGTTTGGAAGTATCGGCGTGTTCCTCCTGAGGCGACGGCGTGACCGCGCCGTCAGCGATGCGGTCGCTGCCACGACGGTCGCGCAGCAAACCCTCGGGCGCGTATTTTGCGAGATTCTAGAGTCGCACGAGGTAGGTCTTGCCGGGCGTTTGCAGTCCGGCCACCCATCGCCACGAGAGCGTGTTGCTGGCAGGATCGGCGTCGCGGAGATGGCGGAAGAAAAAGTCTGCGCCGAGTTCCCACGGCAGCCCTTCCACGTGAATCCAGAAACTCGCCCACCACATCCGGGCATGGTTGTGCAGGTAACCGGTCTCGATGAGTTCGCGGGCGAAAACGTCCATGCAAGCGACGCCACTTGCGCCCGCCGCGACGGCATCCGCCTTTGCTAAAACCTCGCGCGGCAAATTCTCGCGCAACTCGCTGACGCGCTGCCGCCAACTCGTCCACACCTGCGGACGCATTTCCAGCCAGCCTTTCCAGTAGCGACGCCAGCACACTTCCTGGAGCCACTTCTCCGCCGCGGCGAAACTGTGAAGGGCCAGCGTGTCGCGAATCACTTCGTCCTCGGTGATCAGTCGATGCCGCAGCGCCGCGCTGAGCCGCGAGACGTTGCTGTGCCCGGATTCCACGTGGTTTCGATGCGCGGCGTAGTCCTGCACGCGAGGAAGAAATCTCCCCCACGCGTCCAAAGCATCAGCCCGAGTGAGTGGCGCGGCCCCTCTCTCGAAGAAGATCCTTCGTTCCTCCGGGTTCAGTTTGACAAAGGCGTCCATGATCAGCCGAGAGTGGCCAGCTTCCGCATGATGAGCGCAATCCACGCCGGGGCATACACTAGGTCTTTCAACAATTGTTTCCGGTCGTCCGGGGAAAGTCGGCGGTCGAGCCGCTTGACGGTTTCCTCCGTGACGTGGTCCTTCCCGAGATACCGGAGCGCCTGGATGATGGATCCACTGATGGTTCCAGTAGTTGCCATGATTCGTGGCGAAGTCTGCTTGAGCGTGATGGTGAATTTGCCCAGTTGGATTCGCTTGCTGCGACCGTCGGTGAGGAAAACCACCTTCGCGGGCACCTGGTCGGACAACCCCAAGAGATTGGCAGCATACGCGCCGGTAGGCTGTAACCGTGTGCCGCTTTTTCCGGCAACCGCCTTGGCCACCTGGTCGATGCTGGGGGCCGTCAAGCCGACAAGGGGGTGCCGCTTGGGCACGTCATACAACCCACGCGCCACGCGCCGGACCGAGCCGTCCGCCGCCATTCGCGACAAGGCTTTGTCCACCGCGTTCCGATTTCCAAGGTCAACGAAGTCGACCGGGCTGAACACCCAGCCGTCACCCCGCGCCTTGATGCGCTCAAACATCCTCTGTTCGATTGGATTGGCCACGTTCATCGGATACCTATTGTCAGAAATGTATGCACGTTTATCTGACAACGCGCAAGCCCCACGGCACCATCGGAAATCGGCGGTGGAATCGAAGGAACCTTCAAAATCCAGGCCTGAACTTTTGAGGAAAAGCCGGTTTCAGGCACCGGAAGAAGGATGTGACCGAACTATTTTCAAGGGCTTCCGACCCCTTGATTCACTTGCACTTTACTTGCACATCTTCGTAAGTGCCTGATAATGAATGGAGCGGGTGAAGGGCATCGAACCCTCGTGATTATTACCAAAGAAGATTCATGGGGAAATTCCATGATTCAAAGGCGAAAGTGGGGCGAAACAGCACCATTCCAGACCACCCTCCGGACTTGAACCTAACTCCTCACCTCTGAATACCACTCCCGGCCACCCAATGGTGCGATCACAAAGGGGCGCGGATTACGTAACCGACCGCTTCGTAACCGCGCACTCGTTTGAAATACATCTTGGAAAGAACCGGCTCGGCGTCGTCCACATAATCGTAAACGATAACCTCGCGCTTGTTGTCGTGAAGACGGTGCAATCGGCCAACGTATTGCTGGAGCGTCCCGCTCCATGAAATCGGCATGGCCAGGAAGAGCGTGTCGAGGCGGGCGTCGTCGAAGCCTTCACCAATGTAGCGACCCGTGGCCAGCAGAACTCGCTCTTCCCCGTCGGGAATAGCCTTCAGTTGCGCGGCGACGGTTCGCCGTTGCTTCACCCCCATGCCACCCTTCAGGACCACAACGTGTTTAACCACGGCGGCAATTCTGGAGGCGAATTCGTCCACTTGGCTGGTGCGTTCTGTGAGCAGAATCGGGGAGCGACCCGCCTTGATGCATCGAACCAGATCCTCGAAAATGAAATCGTTACGAGCCTTGTTTCCGGCCAGTGCGGCATACAACTCGTGCATCTCGTGTTTTCCCACCGAGGGGGGCATTCGAAAATTGGTCGGTCGGGGAATGACACTGTGTGTGAACGGTCGCGCGAGGGCCTGCTCCTTGGCATTCACGCGATGACGGATCGGACCGCACTGCATCACGATAATCGGGTGATGGCCATCCTTGCGCTGCGGTGTCGCGGTGAGACCGGTGACGTAACGCGCTTTCACCTGCCGGAGCACCTGCTCAAAGCTCACCGCAGAGAGATGGTGGCACTCGTCCACAACGACGTGGCGGTAGTTGGCAACCAGATCGTCAACGACTTGCTTTCGATTCAGACTCTGGATCACCGCGACATCGATCACCCCGTTCGGGCTTCGTCTTCCTCCGCCGATTTGCCCGATACTCTTGATGGGAAAATCCAAGAATGACGCGAGTCGCTCGCGCCATTGGTCCAAAAGTTGGCGGCGATGCACCAGCACCAAGGTGTTTGCCTTCCGGGCGGCGATCAGCCATGCGGCCACGACCGTTTTTCCAAAAGCGGTCGTGGCAGACAAGATGCCATCATCGTGGGCCAGCATGTCGCTGGCAGCGGCTTGCTGGTCGGGCCGGAGTTGGCCATGAAACGTCACGTCAAGCGGCAGACCCACGAATCGCTGGTCGTCGAGGTCCAAAGCCACCTTGTGTGATTCGAGCAGCGCGATGATTTCTCCCAGGCAACCGCGAGGCAAAGCCACGTGTTTCGGAAATTCTTCGGCGCAGCGAATCACGCGCGGCTTGTCGAAGGTGGACAGCCGCATGGCTTGGGCGCGGTAGAACTCCGGGTTTTGAAACGCGGCGAGCCGATGCAGCCGGTTCAACATTGCGGACGGCAATCCTTCCGTTTCGACGAAGACCAGATTGCCCCGAACAACGCGCACTTTCGCGGGCAACGGACCGGAGATGACTTCGTCCTTTTTCTTCCGGGATGGTGGCAGCGTCCATGGATCTTCTGTTTGTTCCTCGTCTGTCACACTGCGGCGGACACCGATGATGTCTCCGCTCCGTTCGGCCTCGCGCACAACGCTCTCGACTTCACTAAATTCCATCCGGCGGACGCCCGACAATAGCAACCACTGGTCGGAGTGTGGGTTGAACTCGGCGTCGAGAAATACACTGTTGCCATGACCTCGCGGCACATGTTGCAAGGGCAGCGCGATGAGAGTGCCGAAACCGCCTTTGGGCATGGTGTCCTGGCTCGGAAAGAAACGGTCGTAGGAATCGAGACCCAATTGATGCCGTCGCTCCATGGTCCGGGTCAGAATCGCTGCGCCGAGTTTTCGGGCAAGGCGGGCGGGCAGTGGCGCGGCAAAGAAAATCCAGATGTGTCCGCCGCGCCCGGAGCGTGACCGTTCGAGCAGGGCTGGCACTTTCCACTCGCCACACGTGTGGAGGTACGCCCGCACGTCTTCCTGCCATGTCGTTTTGTCAAAATCAGCGGCGAGAAACCAACACGTCTCATCGGCCAACAGGGGGTAAACTCCTGCCGTTAGTTTGCCCAGCAGATGGTCGTGAACGACTTGGTCGGTCAACGGGAAGTATTCTTGCGGTTCTTCCGAATGCTTGGGGAACGGTCTGCCCCAAACTCTTCGGCACGCGGGAGAGTATCCCGCCTTCCCATTGCGTCCCTCCCACCGCACCGCATAAACGTCTTCGCGCCCGCGAAATAGGCTGAGGAAAAACTTCACCTTTTCTTCCGGGCTGGACTTGGCGGTTACCGCGCCTGTCGGGGCGGGCGCTGCAGCGGGCGGCACCGCAACTTCCGGGATGGGCATCTCCAATCGGCCACGCAATTGACGATTCTCCTCGCGCAGCCGTTCGCACTCCGCAAGTGCTTCAGCAAGTTTTGAGTCCTTGAAGTCGGATGCGCTCATAGTGGAGATCGCTCGCTCATGCAAAATGCACCCGTTGTCGTAGCCTCAAAAACGCGCTGCTCGTTTGCGCTTCCTGGTCGGTCACAACAAACTCAAAAATCTATGCACCAGTTCGTAGGCGCGACGGGCGTGCATCGCCTGAGTGTCGGCGTCGGGCGCAGAATAGAACTCCACCAGTTGCTGCGGACCGAAGGCGCTCACACTGGCGAACTTCTCACGCAAAATCTCAATCGCTTTGGCGATGTTCTTCTCTCCGGCCCGATTCTTCCAACCTTCGGCGAGCTTGTTCATTCCTGCCGGGAAGTGTTCCAGACAGTAGCAGAAGTCATAGGTGTCTTTCGGTTTGTCTCGGCCACCGATGGCGTGCGCCTTCATCACCAGAAAATCGGCCAAGGAAGCAACCCGTAGTCGGACCGTGTTCGTCGCACCGCGCACGTTTTCACCTGAGATAGTGAGTTCGTCGGGATTGTGGAACGCCTCACTGCAAGCATCGATCTGGAGTACTCGAAAATCCTGGAGCAGCTTGGGTTTGTTCTTCTTCAGCTTGACCGCCTTGGGAGCAAGAAACTCCACTTCCACCAGCACGGACCTTTCTCCGTCCTTGAGGTCCACCTCGACCACTAATTGAAAATTCTTCTCGCCAACCCGGTAGCGTTTCGTGTCCAGCAACAGCTTTACCAGTTCAGCGTAACGTCCGTCCTTCAGTTTGGCGGCATCCAACGCCAGGTCCACGTCGATGCTGCCAACGTGCGGTTCGTCGGCATCCGGCAACAACAAGTCCGGCGTCCATCCACCCACCACCACGAGGCAATCCACAAAGGAGGCCAGCACCTGGCCCACGTCCACCAACACGCGCCGCGCTGCCATCGTTTGTCGCTGGCTGTAGTCCGACTCGTTCCGGGGCTCGGGCGTCAAACGTTCAGCCCTCGCAGTTGCCATTCTGGCTTCAGGCGTTGGTTCAATAGCGCCTCCGCCGCTTCTTCGCCGCGGCCACCACAGTGATACAAATCCACATACGTCTGCACCGCGTTGGTGCAACTCATCCGGCTGTCACCCATCGTGCCGCCGTCGCCCAAATAGAAAACCCCGTCATCATCGGGAATCAGCACCACGAGGTTTTCGCCCGAGTCCACGCTCTTTGCTTCGACCAGTGCCTCGAACTTGGAAAGATACTGCTCGCGGACATACATCCACGTCTTGGGCTGGCGCACATATGGCGCTTGAAACTCCGCCGCTGAAAAAGCCGCATAGACTGCGAAGCCGCCGGTCTGCAAGCCGAGTCCGGCCAGCGCATCGCGCAGCTTCTTTCCCTGCAACAAGGTGAAATAGCCGCGTCGCTCATGCCGCTCGAAGCGATAGGCGTCCCGCCATGCGACCAACAGCTTCAGCGGGTCGCGCAAACGAAACCCACCGTCCTCAGTGCCCTCGATGAACGCCTCGTCGCGCAAATGGCGCACCACCTTGTTCACCAAGCCGAGGCTTACATTCGGCTGGCAGTGGTTCTGCATTTCCCGCTGCGTCCACCGCATCCCAGCATGGTCCGGCAGGAGCAGTGCGCGGATGACACGCCCCGCCTCCCGCGTGCTCAGGTTTGCTTTTGGGCGTGGGCGCACATGCACTGATTCGTTGCCCGTGCGCTGAAGATGAAGCAGGCCGGGAACATCCAGCCGGTGGTTTCCCGCCAAGTCGAACCAGCTCCATCCGTGTTCCGCGCACAACTCGGCTACACGGGGCGACACCCACGGCAACGCCAGCACCGGAACAACCACTTTGGGCCGGCCGGCCGGTGAAAAGGTTCTGTCCGCCAGCGTCCGAAAAACGCTCGGGCGCAACTCGCCTTTGCATTCCACGCATAACGCCGCCTTGCCCCCGCCGGGCAGCGGGACGGTGGCCAATAAATCGAATCCGGCGTCCGACGCGCCGCCCACATGCTCCACCTGCCAGCCGCGCAGCCAGTCCACGCCGCGCAGCAATTCCTCCAGCTTCGCCGCCAGAGCTCTCTCCAACGCCGCTCCTGAGAGAGCCTTCATGTTCATGCTATGGCTTGCGTTCACCGTATCGTGAACATACATTAAAACGTGAACACTGGCAAATGAAATGCGCTGGTTAAGCCCGGTACGATGCCAGCGGCGGCGACTGCGCACCAGATCAGGACGCGAAGGGACTCCTGGAGGCTCGAATCGGCGCTTGGAGTATCCGCATGAGGTCAACTGCACTACTGCACTCCCGAAGCTCCGGCGAGAGGCCGGGCGCGACGGGAATTTAGGTGAAGAGCAATCTCGTTCAGGGAGCCTTTGGAATCGAACTCCGACGGAAATGCCGAAAAACCGAGTGTTTCGAGGAAGAGGAAAACGAGGCTTTGCCTCAGTGAATCACTTGCACTTTACTTGCACATTTTCGTAAGTGCTTGATTATCAATGGAGCGGGTGAAGGGAATCGAACCCTCGTCTCAGGCTTGGGAAGCCCACATTCTACCATTGAACCACACCCGCGTTCCTGACATGCGTGGATCTAACCACATGCCTCCAGGTTTGCAATCCAGCAATTCCATCCATTCGATGATTTGCTCCACCGGACGTTGTCCTCCTCAATACACATGACGTGATGCTGCTCTTCGAACACCGCGACGAGTTTCCGAGTGATCAATCACCTGCCGGCTTTCACGGTTTCCGTCTCATTCGCACCAACCGAAATCCCAAACCAACATGCCGCCCCAAACAGACCAACGACTGCGCCAACACCAATTCCCCAGCCCCAGCCAAGATTGGTCCCGATCCATGGCGTGATCATTGGCGCGAGCAGACCAATGCCGTTGCCGCCGGTATTCATAATCGCCGCAGTTGTGCCACCTCGGTTCCGGCCCATATCAACGGCCACGGTCCAAAAGGATGCCTCGCACAAACCAAGTGTGCCGAGCGCGAGCGTAAACCAGATGACGATCCAGAATTTGTCCACGGAAAACACACCACAGAGGAGGAAGAGTGAGCTGATGATCATCCCTACCTTGGGCACCAGCGTCTGGCCGGACTGCCAACCCAACCAGCGACGCGCACGATCAGTCAGCCACCCACCCAGCGGCATGCAGAGCGCCATCGCCAGGTTGGGGATCCCCGCAAGGACCCGGCTCTCCATCTTGTCCATCTTGAGGACTGAATCGAAGTAGTAATGGAGCCAATAGAAGAACAGGTATTGGAAGTAACCGACCGCCGCGTAGCTCAATGTCAGCAACCACAAGTTTCGATCGCGAAACACAACTCCCGATGAAGCAGTGGACGTCGTTGGATCATGAGAGTTCGATTCTGAGTCTGATTTCGGAGCAGACAGGTGTTCCGGTCGGTCCGTAATAAAGATCCTCCAAGCCACCGCCAGCAGGGCCGTTGTGGAACCGGTGATGACGAATGCCTTAGGCCAGTCGAAGCGGTCTATCAGCAAGCCGAACACCGGATGCACAACCGCGTATGCGAGAATGGAAGCTCCGGTGATAATGCCGTTCGCGAGAGGCCTTTGTTCAGAAGGGAACCAATTGCCGACGCTACGAGCAGCGCCAGGATGAAGAGGCGCGCTAGTGAGTCCCATCATCGAGCGGACGATCAACAGCGTGAACCAGATTTGCGCGGAAGCGATCCAGCCGAATCCGATTCCGCCGGTAATCGCGCAGAACAAAGCGGACCCTATGCCCATGCAGGTGAGCGCGAATCCTGGTCCACGCTTGTCGATCAGCCATCCTCCGGGAATCATGAAGATCGTATAGACGACCAGAAAGGCCGTGTAGATGACGCCCATGCGTTCGGGTGAAATGGCGAATTCCCGCATGATCCGCTCATCACCCGCACTGGTGATGCTCGCACGGTTGAAGTGGCTGATGAAGCAAAGTGCCATCAGAAAACCCAGCACGAGCCATCGCCGGGAAGCCGGCGTGGATAAGGGATGCTGAGGGGGCATTTTGTTTTGCTTTGGGGAAAGCCGCGCGTCAGGCAACACCCGCTAGCTCGATTCATCCACAAGGTAACGTTTGACAAAATCCTCGTTCATCGTGAAGCCGAGGCCCGGTTTGTCCGGCACCGTAATGTAACCGTCGGCATCCGCCTGAAATTTTTCCAATGTGAGTTCATGCCGCATGGGCGAGTCGTCCACACAGTCCTCGAAGATGAAAGCGTCGCGGCAGGTGCAGAGCCAGTGAAGCGACGCAGCAACCGTGATGGGGCTGGTGTAGCAGTGGTTGCAAAGCCTGGCATTGATCTCCTCAACGCGCGCCCGGATGAATGCGCTGTCAGTAAAGCCGCAGCGTGACGGGTCCACCTGGTAAATGTCGAGTGCGCGGCGGTCGATGAACTGTCGGAAGGATTCCCGTCCGCATTCCGCTTCACCTGCCGCGATCGGAATGGGCGAACGATCCCGCAGCCAGACGTAGCCATCGATATCCCATGGCCGCAGCGGCTCTTCAAGCCAGCCGGGATTGAACTCAGCGAATTGCTGCGCTCGCCGGAGCGCGGTCCGAGCGTCCCAGACACAACCCGCGTCGATCAGCAATGTGTTGCCGGAGCCTATCCCCTCCCGAGCGCCGCGAACGAGTTCGATGTCGAGCGTCTCGGATCGCCCCATCGGTTCCCATCCGAACTTGACCGCGCGATAGCCGCGTTCGATCCATTTTCGTCCGAGGTCGCTCGTTTCGGTTCCATTCCGTCCAAATAGAATGCTGGCGTAGGCCAGGATTCGGCTGTGCTGCTTGCCTCCGAGCAGTGTATGCACGGGCACGCCGAATTTCTTTCCCTTCAAATCCCACAACGCCATATCGACGGCACTCATGGCGGCGATCGCGACCGAAGTTCGACCAAAGTACTGGGTCCGGCGGATGAGTTTTTGCCAGATACGCTCGGTCTCCAAGGGATTTTCACCGATCAACAACTTCCGGAGACCGCAGGCAATGTTGTGGCTGAAGGGCGCATCGACAATTGACTTGATCACCTCCGGTGAGGCATCGGCCTCACCGATTCCTTCGAGACCGTCATCTGAGCGGACACGAACAAGGACGACATCCTGGCAGCTTGCAGTTTTGGCGGCAACGTTCTCGACCCGGAGGATCTGGCAGACGACTTGATTGATTTTCATGAGTGCTGATTCCCCGCCTGGTGCAACGCGATTGGTCGCGCTGCTTTCACCGTAAGACATGGGATTTCCCGCGGAAGGTAGGGGAATGATCTCAAAGTGTCCATCTGCTTGCGAGGAATGACTGCACTTCTTCTCCCGTTCAACTGAGAAGATCTGTTCGCGTGCTGTTCGCATGCTTGACCCACTGGATGCCCTTCCGTACAGTCCATGAGCTAGATGAAACGCTTGCTCCTTCTCCTCTACGCCATAACGGCTCTGGCACCAACGAGCCGTGCTGAACCCCAGTTGCTCAATGGTGTCGCCGTCATTGTAAATGACACGATCATCACGTTCAAGGAGGTGTTCACGGCGATGGCGGACGATGAAGCTTTCCTTGAACGCCGCTTCGCCTTCCAGCCCCAGGTGCTCGAACAGAAGCGGAAGGAGTTGATGCAGCAGCGCATCGAGGATCTGGTGGAACGTCGTCTGGTTCTGGATGAGTTCAAGCGCGCTGGATACAACCTCACGGATAGTGTGATCGAATCGCGCATCAACAACGACATCCGAAGCTACGGCAATCGAATGACGTTGATGAAAACTCTTCAGGCCAGGGGGCTCACGTTCGAGAATTACAAGACCAAGACACGCGAACGCTTCATTATCGAAGCGATGTCCGAACACAACGTCCCTCGAGATCCGGTCGTTTCCCCCAATCGCATCGAGGCCTACTACAACGCCAACAAGGAGAAATTCCAATTGCCGGATCAGGTTAAGCTGAGGATGATTTCGCTGACCAATCGTCCAAACGACTCTGCTTACTCCCCAAAGAAACTTGCTGAAGAGATCATTGCGAAGTTGAAGGAAGGCGCTCCGTTCCCCGAGATGGCCAAACTCTATTCACAAGATCCACAGGCCGCCAAGGGAGGAGAACTTGGCTGGGTGGACAGGAAATTTCTTCGAGAGGAACTGTCCGAGAAGGCTTTTGCTTTGAAGAAGGACGAGCACTCGGCACCCATCAACCTCGGTGGAAGCTGTTACATTCTCCTGGCTGAGGACAAACGCACCTCTCACATCCGTCCTGTGACCGAAGTCCGTGAGGAAATTGAGGACACGCTGAAAAACGAAGAAATGAAGCGTCGACACGAAAAGTGGATCGCGCGCCTCAAACAAAAATCCTTCGTGCGCTACTTCTAGGAACTCCTGCTGCGGGAAAGTCACGGTGCTAGCGAACCGCCGGGGTGCCAATTCTGGAACCACCACCACTGAGCTCAATGCCTCGCATCGGAATTACCCTGGGGGATATCTCAGGCATAGGCCCGGAGGTCTCGCTCAAGGCAGTTGCCGCCGAACTGGAGTCTGGGACTTCCTCCTTCTGCCTCATAGGCAGTTCCTCTTTGGTCCGCGATCTCCAAGATCGATTGCGGTTGGATCTAGGCCTGGATTCGCAAGCCGGAAGGGTCACATTATTGGATCCTCTCCCTGCGGACTCCCTCAGCCGACACGAGCCACCCGGCTCGCCAGCAGCCGCGCGCGCAGCGGTCGCATATCTTCGCAAGGCGGCTTCGCTCTGCCTTTGTTCCGAGTTGGACGCGATGGTCACGGCTCCCGTGAACAAGGAATCCATCATCCGGTCCGGAGAAAAATTCATCGGCCAGACGGAATTACTCTCCGAACTGGCAGGAACGAGCCGGACAGTAATGATGCTTCTCGGAGCCGATGATCGTGATCGCTGGCTGCGTGTCGCACTTGCAACCACACATATTCCCATCAGCCAGGTCGCCGGGAGCATTACTCGCGAGAAGGTGGAGCTGGCCATCGAGCTGGCGGCTGCGGCTTGCCGGGATCTCGGACTTGCTCGCAATAGAGTCGCTGTGTGCGGCCTCAATCCCCACGCTGGCGAAGGCGGCAAGATCGGCACCGAAGAGATCGATGTTATCCGTCCAGCAGTTGATTCGATGAAATCTCGCGGTTTCAACGTCGCCGGCCCTTTCGCGGCGGACTCTCTTTTCCATTATGTATTCCGGGGCGACTATGAAGCTGTGGTCGCGATGTACCACGATCAAGGGCTCGTCCCACTCAAAATGATCGGATTCGAGCGCGGCATCAACTGGACCCTTGGCCTTCCCTTCATCCGCACGTCGCCTGATCACGGGACGGCCTACGACATCGCCGGCCTGGATCAGGCGGATCCCTCGAGCATGCGCGCCGCGATTCAACTGGCGGAAAAGCTCGCATCGGAGCGGGCCAACAATGCGGTTGATCATTAAGTGAGCTGAGGTGGCGGTGCCAAGTGCCTTCCTGGAAGCAGAGCAGGCCAGCGGACGCGCATAGTGGAATGGAACTATTTGATAAGGATGGGGTAAGTTGATTTGACGGGACTTTCATCTGAAAACTTTTTACGCTCCGTGGATGAGCAAAACGACACGGAACAAGCCGAGCACCGCGGAACAGACC
>SXGU01243491.1_pt1 | contig 14519 bp, 12 predicted proteins | sample 3174531 | NCBI WGS metagenome assembly SXGU01 (sample SAMN11356863, study PRJNA531348) | freshwater metagenome | isolation source: freshwater sample F1-140 | place: China: Fuxian Lake, Yuxi | collected 2017-12-25
CGTCTTCTGCCCCTCGAGCCGATAGGGGTTGAGGGAGTTGACGAGGGCGATGTGGTGCGCCCCGGCGAGTTCGCGCACGATCCGCAGCGCGTCATCGAAGTTGCCGTCCACGGCCACCACCCGGGCCCCGTAGATGAGGGCCTGCGCCAGCTTGCCGAGGGCGATCTTGCCGCCGGGGATGATGACGGCGCAGGTGAGCCCCGCGCGGGCCGCGTAGGCGGCGGCGGCGGCGGAGGTGTTGCCCGTGCTCGCGCAGATGACCGCGGTCGCGCCCTCCTCGTGGGCCTTGGACATCGCGACGCACATTCCGCGGTCCTTGAACGACCCGGTCGGGTTGAGGCCCTCCAACTTCGCCCACACATCCAGCCCGAGGCGGCCGGACAGGGCGTCCAGCCGCACCAGCGGCGTGGCCCCCTCCCCCATGCTGATCACCGGCGTGGCGTCGGTGACCGGGAGGAACTCGCGATAGCGCTCGATCAGCGGCAGGCCACGCAGCGCCGGGTTGGTCACCGCGGGGCCTCGCCACTCCCGACCACCGCGATGAGCACCGGCTCGGCGCGCACGTCGCGCATGTCGCGCAGCCTGCCGAGCGCCTCCTGCACCCGCGCCTCGGGGCTGCGGTGGAGGATCATGACCAGACGGGCGCTCTCCCCCTCACCGCGCTGCAGCACGGTGAGGATGGACACGCCGCTCTCGCCGAGCACCGCGGAGATGCGCGCCAGCACGCCGGGCTGATCGGCGACGTCAAGCCGCAGGTAGAAGGCGCTCTCGAGCGATCCCTCGGCGGCCATGGGGAGACCGGCGTCGGCGAGGGCGCCGGCCAGGAACGACCCGGGGCGGCTGCCGAGGATCGACAGGACATCGCTGACCACGGCCGAGGCGGTCTCGGTACCGCCGGCACCCGGACCCACCAGCATGATCTGCCGGACCATGGTGCTCTCGAGCAGCACGGCGTTGTCGGCGCCGCTCACCGATGCGAGCGGATGGTCTCCGGGCACGAGTGCCGGGTGCACGCGCACCGACACGGCGCCGTCCACCAGACGCGCGACGCCCAGCAGCTTCATGACGAAGCCGAGTTCGCCGGCGATGTCCACATCATCGGACTGGAGTTCATCAATGCCCACGTAGGGCACGTCGTCAATGAGCACGCGGGTGTGGAAGGCGATGGAGGCCAGAATCGCCATCTTCGCCGCGGCGTCGGCGCCCCCGACGTCGTCGGCGGGATCCGCCTCGGCGTACCCCAGGTCCTGCGCCTGGGCCAGGGCATCGTCATACGACATGCCGCTGCGGCGCATCTCGCTGAGGATGTAGTTGGTGGTGCCGTTGACGATGCCCGTGACCGAGTCGATCTCGGCGGCCAGCAGCGACTCCCGCAGCACCTTGATCACCGGGATGACCGCGCACACCGACGCCTCGAAGCGCAGGTCGCTGCCCCCCTCCTCCGCCGCCGCGAGCAGGTCCGGGCCGTGGCGGGCCAGCAACTGCTTGTTCGCGGTGACCACCGGGGTGCCGTGCCCGAGGGCGCGGAGCAGCCACTCGTGGGTGGGGTCCAGCCCGCCCATGACCTCGATGATGATGTCGATCGTGTCGTCCCCGAGGATGTCCTCCGGGTCGGCGGTCAGGAGCGCGGGATCCACGCCGGGACGGCTGGCCTGCAGGTCGCGCACGAGCACCCTCACCACCTCAAGGCGATGGCCGGTGGCCCGCTCGACGGTGCCGGCGGTCTCGCCGAGGATGCGCAGCACCCCTTGGCCGACGGTGCCGCAGCCCAGCATCCCGATGCGGACGGTGTCGCTCACAGGTCCCTCACCACGAGGTCGGCGTACGTCTCGCGACGCACCACGAGGGTGGCCTCGCCAGCATCCACGAAGACCACGGCGGGGCGCGTGACGCCGTTGTAGTTACTGGCCATGGCGACACCGTAGGCACCCGTGGCCGGGAGGCAGACCAGATCGCCCCGCTCGAGGGGCGGCAGCACGGCCTCCTGGATCAGCACATCGCCGCTCTCGCAGTGCTTGCCCACCAGGCGCAGGGTGTCGGTGGCCTCAGCCGCGGGGCGCTCGGGCAGGAGCGCCTCGTAGACCGCCCCGTAGAGCATGGGGCGCATAAGATCGCTCATGCCGCCGTCCACGGCCACGTAGCGGCGCACGCCGGGGATGTCCTTGGTGCCCGTGACCCGGTAGACGGTGACCCCGGCGCGTCCCACCATGCTGCGGCCGGGCTCCACCATGACGCGTGGCCGCGGGATCCCCAGAGCGTCCCACTCGGCGAACACCGCCTCCATGAGCAGAGCCGCATACTCCTCCACAGGCGGTGGTTCGTCGTCACGGGTGTAGGCGATCCCGAGTCCACCGCCCATGTCCATGATCGCCAGACCGTCGGCACCCTGCTCCCTGACGAACTGCGCGAGCAGATTGGCCGCCAGGCGGTAGGCGCCGATCTCGAAGATCTGCGAGCCGATGTGGCAGTGCAGGCCGACCAGGTTGAGGTGGGACGCACCCCGGCACGCGGCCACGGCCGCCGCGGCCAGCCCGCCCTCAAGGGAGAAGCCGAACTTGCTGTCGAGTTGCCCGGTGGAGATGTAGGCATGGGTGGACGGCTTGACCCCGGGCGTCACGCGGATGAGCACATCCTGGGTACGCCCGTGCTCACCGGCGAGCCGGTCGAGCAGGGCGATCTCGCCGAGGCTGTCCACCACGATGAGTCCGACCTGCGCAGCGAGGGCGTCGCGGATCTCCGCGGCATCCTTCGCATTGCCGTGCATGACGATCTTCTCGGCCGGGAAGCCCGCGTGCAGGGCCAGGAACAACTCCCCGCCCGAGGCCACGTCGACCCGCAGGTCCTCTTCGTGCGCCATCCGCAGGACGGCCTGGGCCCAGAACGCCTTGCTGGCGTAGATGACCTCGGCGTGCGGGTCGTGCGCACGGAAGGCCGCCACGTACCGGCGCATGGTGTCGCGCAGGAGTCCTCCGTCGTAGATGACGAGGGGTGTCCCGTACTCCCCGGCGAGCGCGACGACGTCGCATCCCCCGATGGAAAGGTGGCCCTCCGGGGTCGTCGTGGCCGACGGCGGGAGAACCTGTGAAAGCGGCTCCATAAGCCGGAGGACAGTAGCAAGGGAGGGGGTCGGGACATGACCCGCCGATCCTGGTCACCGAACCCCAACCCCGGTGCCCGATACCTGGCACCCGCGAGTGCGGGCACCAGCCGGAACGCCGGGGTCCAGGTGAATCCCCCCGGGCCCACACCCGGTCGCCGGGTTGGAGGGTGACCCGGGATTGCCGCACGATCGTTGAGGTCCGGGTCAGTATCTGGCACCGGCGTCTCCGGGGGCTCGCGCCGAGGGCCCGGTGGACTGGTCCGATCCGGGCCCTCGAAGGCGGTGAGCGGCGGTGGAGTTGCCAGGGAGCGGGTTCGCTCGGTCCCCCGGCTGCGGCTGCTCATCAGGGGCGTCGCCCCCTAGCCGCCGCCACCTACGCACATCTGGTCACAGGCGATGTGGACCACCTCCTTTCCGCGATGGGCCGATCATAGGTCGGCCCATCGGACGGACGAGGACGCGTCAGGCGGACAGGACGGCGCGGAGGGCCACCAGCGCGCTCGCCAGATCGTCGCCGGTCACCACCAGGGGCGGCAGGAAGCGCACCGTGCGCGCAGAGGTGTTGTTCACGAGGAACCCCCGATCGAGCATGTCGATCACCACCTGCCCCCCGCGGTCATCCGGAAGGTCGATGGCGCACATCAGCCCGCGACCACGCGCCGCGGTGGCGAGTCCGTCGTCCACCAACCCCTGAAGGCCGGTCAGGAAGCGCGAACCCTCCGTGCGCACGTGTTGCTGCAGGACGGGGTCCGCCAGCACCCGGGCCGCCGCCAGTGCCGCTGCACACGCCAGCGGGCTGCCGGCGAAGGTCGAGCCGTGATCGCCCGGCTGGAAGGTGTCGTCGATGCCCGGCCGCGCAGTGATGGCGCCGATCGGGACGCCGCCGCCCAGGCTCTTGGCGAGGCACATGATGTCGGGCTCGATGCCGACGTCCTGATAGGCGTACAGCGGGCCCGTGCGTGACATGCCGGTCTGGATCTCGTCCACGATCAGAAGGGCCCCGCTGTCGTCGGCCAGGGTCCGCGCGAGGTGCACGAACTCATCATCCAGCGGGTGGACGCCGCACTCGCCCTGCACGATCTCGATGGCGATGGCGCATGTCCGCTCGCCCACGGCCGCCCGCAGCGCATCGCCGTCGTTGCGCGGTACGTACCGCACCCCGGGCATCAGCGGCCGGAAGGCCTCCTGCTTGTCCGGCTGCCCGGTGAGCGCGAGGGCGCCCATCGTGCGCCCGTGGAAGCCGTTCTCAAGTGACACGAACTCCGTTCGCTCCGGCCCGCCGTGCTTTCGCGCCAGCTTGATGGCGGCTTCCGACGCCTCGGCACCCGAGTTGCAGAAGAACACCCGGCCACCCATCGAGGTGTCGCGGATCCACTCCGCCAACGCGATCATCGGATCGGTGTAGTAGAGGTTTGACGTGTTGATCAGCACGCCGGCCTGCTCACGGATCGCCGCCACCACCGCGGGATGGCAGTGCCCCGTGTTGATCATCGAGATGCCCGACATCAGGTCGAGGTAGCCCCGGTCCGCCGGGTCGTACAGCCACGCCCCCTCGCCCCGCACGAACTCCACGGGGTACCTGCCGTAGTTCCGCATGAGCGCCGCGCGCTCGCGCGCAGTGGTCTGCTCGCGGATCACTCCGTGGTGACCATGGTGCCGAGGCCCTGCTCGGTGAACAACTCCATGATCACCGAGTGGGGCACGCGGCCGTCCACGATCTGCGCGGCCTCCACGCCGCCCTGCAGCGCATCGCGCACCGCCGACAGCTTGGGGATCATCCCGGCGTCCACCCCGTCACCGGCGAGCATGGCCTCCACGTCGGCGAGGGTGCACTTGGCGATGAGCGTCGCCGTGTCGGAGAAGTCCTCGTACACGCCCTCGACGTCCGTGAGGAAGATGACCCGACGCGCGCCGAGCGCCGCCGCCAGCGCCCCCGCCACGGTGTCGGCATTGATGTTGTAGCTCTGGCCGTCGTCCCCCACGCCCACGGAGGCCACCACCGGCACGAACTCGTCAAGGTGCCCCAGAATCGCGGGGTTGATGTGCGCCACCTGGCCGACGAAGCCGAGGTCGCCCCCGGGAGAGGTGGCCTGCTCGGCCTCGATCAGCCGCCCGTCATCGCCCGACAGCCCGACGGCCTCGATGCCGGCCACGTGCAGCTGGGCCACGATCTCCTTGTTGATCTTCCCGATCAGCACCATCTTCACGAGCTCCATCGTGGGCTCGTCGGTCACCCTCAGGCCGTCCACGAAGTTGACGTCAAGGCCCAGGCGCTTGGAGTACTCGCTGATGTCCGGGCCGCCGCCGTGCACGACGACGGGGTTCATGCCCACCAGCTTCAGGAGCGCGATGTCCCGCGCGAACGAGGCCTTGAGGTCCGGCCGGGTCATCGCCGCGCCGCCGTACTTCACAACGATGGTCGCACCCGCGAACTCACGGATGTACGGCAGCGCCTCGAGCAGCACGGCGGCCCGTGCCTCAACATCCGCCCGCTCGGGGAGGTGGTCCCTGCGATTCGTCTCGCCCATGGGGGCGGCACGGTATCAGCGCGGGTCGACGGCGACCGTTACCGGACCGCGCACGCGCATCCGCGGGGCGCCGTCTCCCCACGGCGGCGGAGGCTTCCGGCACGGCACGACGACGCGATGACGGGAGGAACGCCACCCGCCCGGAGTTCGCGGCCCGGCCGGTCAGCACGCTGCCGTCGGCACGCGTCGCCGTTCGTCCCGGTCCCGGCGACGACCTGGGCGCCGGGGCTGCCGATTGTGATGTGCCGGGTACCGGGGGCGGCCGGGCCGGAATGGTCAGCTGCCGTTCACCGGGGCGGCCCGGGGGCGGCGGGGGCGGAATGGCCAGGTGCCGTTCACCGGGGCGGCCGGGGGCGGCGGGGGCGGAATGGCCAGGTGCCGTTCACCGGGGCGGCCGGGGGCGGCGGGGGCGGAAGCGCTACGTGCCTGGCACCGGGGCTCCCCGTGGCGGCCTCAGGTGCGGTAGTCGGCGTTCACCGAGATGTAGCCGTGGCCCAGGTCGCTCGCAAAGAGTTCGGCGCGCCCGTCGCCCCGGCCCAGGGCCACCTGCATCTCGTACTCGGCGCGGGCCATCACCTCCTCGATGCCCGGTCCAGCGGGCGGGACGCCGTCGAACGCCAGGGTGAGGTCCATCGGGCCGCCGGCCGCCGCCAGCGCCTGCCCCACGGCCTGGTGCACACGGCCCCAGTTGGCGTCGCGCCCGTAGATGGCGGTGCGCACCAGGGCGCTCTCCCCCACGGCCCGGGCCACGCGCTCGGCCTCCTCGTCGTCAACGGCGCCCTCGACCACCACGCGCACGGCATGCTCGGCGCCCTCGCCGTCCTTCACCATGAGGATGGCGAGGTAGCGGCACACGGCCCGAAGGGCGGCGGCAAGGCGGGCGAGGTCCTGACCCGCGAGCGGCGGGCCCTCGCCGTTGGCCAGCACCAGCAGCGTGTCACTGGGGCTCATCTGGCCATCCACGCTGATGCGATTGAAGCCCCCGGCGGCCGCAGCCCGCGTCATGGCCATCAGGTCGCCGGGTAGGACGCAGGCATCGGTGGTCACGTAGGCCAGCATCGTCGCCATGTCGGGCCGGATCATCCCCGCGCCCTTGGCCGCCGCCCCGATGATGATGTCGCCCGCGGAGAGCGCCAGACGGAAGGTTGCGCCCTTCCCGAACCGGTCGGTCGTCCGGATGGCCTCGCCGAAGTCCGGACCACCATCCGGTGACAGGGTGGCCGCCGCCGCGTCAATGCCCGCCACCAGCGCCGCCATGGGCAGCCGCTGCCCGATGACCCCGGTGGAGCACACCGCCAGACTGCCCACCGGCACCCCGGCCGCCGCGGCCGCGGTCTCGCCCATGGTCCGCGCGTCGGCAACCCCGGTGTCCCCGGTGGCGGCGTTGGCGCACCCGCTGTTCACCACCACCCCGCGCAGGCTGCCCCCGTGCAGGGTGCGGGTGTGGATGACCGCCGCCGATGGCAGGGCGCTGGGGGTATCCACCAGGGCCGACGCCGCCGGGCGGTCACTGACCAGCAGGCCCACATCGAGGAGCCCCCCGCCCTTGAGGCCCGCAGCGACCCCCGACGCGCGGAAGCCGTGAGGGGCCGTCACTCCGGTGCCCGTGACGCGGGCGAGACCCTCCGGGGCACCGATCCAGTCGGTGCGCACCACGGGCGACCAGTCGGTCAGCGCAGCCCCTCGTCCTCGGGCCGCCCGGCCATCAGATTGAGGTTCTGCACCGCCTGGCCCGCCGCGCCCTTCATGAGGTTGTCGATGACGCCGAACGCGATCAGGCGCCCGCCGTCGCTATCCACCATCGGGCACACCTGCGCGTAGTTGGTGCGCTGCACGGCGCGCATGCCGGGCGGCTCGTCCACCACCTCCACGAACGGCGCGTCGGCGTAGAAGTCGGCGTAGGCCTGACGCACGTCGTCGGCATGGGGGGCGTCGCCCTCGAAGCGCGCGTAGCACGAGGCCAGAAGGCCGCGATCCACCGGCACCAGGTGCGGGGCGAAGACCACGTCCGTGCCCATCCCCTGGGCGATCTCGGGCGTGTGCCGATGACGCATCACGTTGTAGGCACGCACACTGTCGGCCACTGCCGAGTAGTGCACATCCGGCGTCGGGGTCCGCCCCGCGCCGCTCACCCCGCTCTTGGCATCGATGACGATGTCCGTAATGCGCCCCCGCATGGGCAGCAGCGCGAGCAGCGACGCCGTGGGGTAGCAGCCCGGGTTCGCCACCACCCGCGCACCCGCGATCGCCTCGCGATTGATCTCGGGCAGGCCATAGACCGCCTCGGCCAGCAGATCGGGCCGCGGATGCGTGAATCCGGACCACCGCGGATAGAGGGCGCCGTCGCGCAGGCGGTGGTCGGCCGACACATCCACCACGCGGGCGCCCCGGTCCACCATCTCACCGACCGCTACGGCGGCCTCGGCGTGCGGATAACACACCGCGGCGAAGTCACCCTCGGCGATCGCGTCCAGATCGAGTTCGCGGAGCACGGCCCCGACCCGGTACTCGGGGGCCACGTCCACGATGCGCCGGCCCGCGTCGGCCCGGGCCGTCACCTGCCCCAGGGTGAAGTACGGATGGGCGTCCACCAGCGCCGCGAGCTGCGCCCCGGTGAACCCCGCCGCGCCCACCACGTGCACCGTGCTCATGACCTGAGTTCCGCCCCCACCTGATCCCCGAGCGCGGCCATGGCCCGCGCGGTGACCCCGTCGATCTCCTGATCGGTGAGGGTACGCCCGGGCTCGGCGATGGTCAGCCGCACAGCCAGACTCACCTTGCCCGCGGGAACCTGGTCGCCGGCGTAGTGGTCGAAGACCTCCGCCCCGCGCAGCAGGTCACCCCCCGCCTCGCGCGCGATGTCGAGCACATGCGCGGCCGTGGCGGTATCGGGGACGAGGACGGCGAGGTCGCGCGTGGATACCGGCACCGAGATGAGGTCCACGTACCGCCGCGGCTCCCCCGGCCGCACCTGCCCGAGCGCCGCGATACGCAGCGTCACGCTGACCGCGGGGCCCTTCACGTCGAACGCCCGGAGCACCAGCGGGTGCACCTCACCGGCCACGCCCACCACGATGCCACCCGCCGTCAGGCGTGCCTGCCGCACGGGGTGCAGCCACGGCTCCCTCACGCCGGCCACACCCACCGCCGCCACACCCACCGACGCCGCGAGCGCGACACCCAGGCCCGTCGCCGTCCAGACATCCACATCGGCCGTTACCTGCCGCCAGCCGCGGGGCCCCGGCGCGCCGAACAGCACCGCGGTGATCTCCTCGGGCTCGTCGGCCAATCCGTCGGCCGCCGGGACATAGGTGCGGCCCACCTCGAAGAGCGCACCGTCGCGCTGCTGGTGGGCCTGATTACGCTGCACGGCCCGCAGCAGGCCGGGCAGCAGCGAGCGCCGCATCACGGCCATCTCGTCGCTGAGCGCGTTGGCGATGCGCACCACGCGCCGGCGCTCATCGTCCGCCGGCAGATTGAGGCGGTCGGCGTCGTGCTCCGGCACGAACCGGTAGGTGATGGCCTCACTCAGCCCCTGATCGGCGGCATAGCGCGACAGCCGGCGCACCATCTGCTGCTGCGGGGTGAGGGACGCCTGCGCCGCGACCCGCGGCAGCCGGGCCGGGATGCGATCCAGGCCATGCACGCGCCCGACCTCTTCGATGAGGTCGATCTCGCGGATCAGGTCGGCCGTGCGCCACCACGGAACCGTCACCCCATGGACCTCATCCCCGCGGTCCACCCGGCAGCCGAGGCGCCCGAGGATCTCCGCGCTCTCCCCGGCGCCCACCGGCACGCCCAGGATCGCCGCCACGCGGGCGTGTCGAAGCGTGATCGGCGCGGGCGCATCCCCCGGCACGCGCTCATCGAGCACACCGGGCACCAGCGCGGCACCCGCCACCTCGTGCAGGAGGCGGCACGCGATCGCCATTGCCACCGGCGGCAGGTCGGTGGGCTGCCCCTTCTCGAACCGCGCGCTCGACTCGGTGCGCAGCCCGAGCCCCAGCGACGTACGGATGATCGACGGGCCGTCGAACGTCGCAGCCTCGAGCAGCACACGCGTGGTATCCGGCCCCACCTCGGCGAAGGCGGCACCGAAGATCCCGGCGATCACGGCCGGCTGCTCGGCGTCGGCGATCACCAGGTGCTGACCGCTGAGCGTGCGGTCCTGCCCGTCGAGCGTGACGATGCGCTCGCCGTCACCGGCGCGGCGCACCACGATGGCGGGTCCTGCCAGCCGGTCGAGGTCGAATGCGTGCAGGGGCTGGGCGGTGAGCAGCATCACGTAGTTGGTGATGTCCACCACGTTGTTGATGCTGCGCATACCGGCGGCCTCAAGGCGCCGGACCATCCAGTCGGGCGACGGGCCCACCGCCACGTCCAGCAGCACCCGGGCCATGTAGCGCGGGCACAGGTCGGGTGCCTCCACGCGCAACGACACGTAGTCACCCACCGTCCCCGCGCCGATCGCCGGCGGCAACGAGTCATCCAGCGCGTGGAGGGGGGCGCCCGTGATGGCGTGCACCTCGCGCGCAATGCCATAGATGCCCTGGCAGTCGCCGCGGTTCGGCGTGAGCTCGAGTTCGAGGACCGTCCCGGGTGGGGGCAGCACATCGAACAGGGACCGGCCCGCGGGCAGGTCGTCGCCCAGCACCATGATGCCGTCGGACACCTCGGCGATCTCCAGCTCGCGCTCGGACAGCACCATCCCGAGGCTCTCGACGCCGCGGAGCCGGGCGGTGCCCAGCCTCTGGCCACCCGGCATCACCGCCCCGGGCAGGGCCACGGCAACCGTCTGGCCGGCGGCGACGTTGGCCGCCCCGCACACGATCTGGCGCGGCGCCTCGTCGCCGGTGTCCACCGACAGCACGCGCAACCGGTCGGCATCGGGGTGCGGCTCGGCCGTGAGCACCTTGCCGATGCGGAACGCCTCGCGGTTGCCATCGGTCACCGGGATGCCACGGGTGATGGTGCGCTCGACCGCGGTGCCGGTGGCGGTCAGCCGGTCGGCCAGGGTCCGGTCATCGAGATCGGTGGCGACGTGCTGGCGCAGCCACTCGAGGGGCAGCCTCACGGGAACTGCCCCAGGAAGCGCAGGTCGCCCTCGTAGAGCAGGCGGATGTCCGCGATGCCGTGCCGCACCATGGCGATGCGGTCGAGCCCGAACCCGAAGGCGAAGCCCGTCCATCGCTCGGGGTCATAGCCCACGTTGGCGAACACATTGGGGTCCACCATCCCCGCGCCCGCGACCTCCAGCCAGTCGGTACGACCGTGCCCATCCGTCCACGCCACACTCACATCCACCGACGGCTCGGTGAACGGGAAGAAGTGCGGGATCACGCGCACCTCGCGGTCCCCCAGCAGCTGCTGCAGGAAGTAGGTGATGGTCCCCTTCAGGTGCGCGAACGACAGCCCCTCGTCCACGGCGAGCCCTTCGACCTGATGGAACATCGGGCTGTGCGTGGCGTCCACGTCGTCCCGGCGGTACACGGTGCCCGGCGCGATCACGTACACGGGTGGCGGCCCGGCCTGCATCGTGCGGATCTGCACCGGCGAGGTCTGCGTGCGCAGCAGCACGTCGGTGCCGCCCTCGATGAAGAACGTGTCGCTCTCGGAGCGCGCGGGGTGGCCATCGGGGGTGTTGAGGGCCGTGAAGTTGTTGAAGCCGGTCTCCACCTCGGGACCGTCTGCCACCGCGTAGCCCATGCCGAGGAAGATGTCCTCCACCTCAAGACGCACCTGGGTGATGGGATGAAGCGCCCCGAGCGCGTGCCCATTGCCCGGGAGGGTCACATCGGCCATGTCGGCCTCGAGCGCCGCGCCCATGGCCTGCGCCTCAAGGTGCCCGCGGCGCCCGTCCAGGGCATCCTCGATCGCCCGGCGCGCCGCGTTGCCATCCCGGCCCACCCGGCCGCGCTCATCGGGCGCGAGCGTGCCGATGGAGCCGAGCAATTCGGTGAGCGGCGCCCTGCGTCCGAGGAACCGAACGCGCGCGGCCTCGAGCGCCTCGAGGTCGGGCGCCTCCGTGATGAGGGCGACGGCCTCGGCGGCCAGGGCGGTGAGGTCGGGGATGCCGCTCATGACGGCGGCATCCTAAACGACTGGCGTACCCGCTCGGCGAGCAGCGCCGCGCCCGCCGCCGCGACGTTGAGCGACTCCGCCCCCTCACCCTGCGGGATCGTCACGTCAACGACGTCGAGCGCCTCGCGCAGGGCGCTGATCACCGGGTCGAGCCCGGCCCGCTCGGCCCCGAGCGCCAGCACCGTGGGACCGGTGAGGTCAACCTCCCACGGCGGTGCCCCGCCATGCGCGACGGCCGCTACCACACGGAAGCCCTCGCGGGTGGCCAGGTCCTCCGGGCGCACGCCCTCGAGCACCGGGAGGGCGAACGTAGCCCCCATGGCGGCCCGCACCGCCCGCGGGTGCGCCGCATCGGCAGATCCCGGTCCCAGCGCCAGCCAGTCGGCGCCGAGGGCCGCGCAGGTGCGCACCAGCGTGCCCACGTTGCCCGGGTCGGCCACCCCGGCCAGGTACACGCCAAGGGCCGGCGGCATAGCGACCGTGCGGAAGTGGTGCGGCCCCGGCTGCGCGAACACGCCGATGATGCGCGGCGGACTGGCCAGGGTGCTCACCCCCGCCATCAGGCGGGTGGAGAGCCCGTAGCGCTCCCGCAGGCCGGCCGTGGCCACCAGACGCGGGTCGTCCGCCGGCACGCGCTCCTCGTCCACCAGCAGCATCACCGGCGCGATCCCGCGGTCGAGGGCCGCCTGCACGACGTCCTCGCCCTCGGCCACCAGCAGGCGCTCCTCGCGCCGCGTGCGCTTCTGCTCCAGGCGCCGCACCTGCTGCAGCGCCGGATTGCGATGCGACGTCACGCGGCGGAGGGCCCCCGGGCCGCCCCCGCCGCGCGCGTCAGGTCTCGCGGGCCCGGTCCCCTGGGTCAGACGGCCGCGCGGGCGTCTGCCGCCCGCGCGCACAGTGCAGCGAAGTGCTCCGGCTCGTTCACCGCAAGGTCCGCCAGCATCTTGCGGTCGAGCTCCACCCCGGCCAGCGACAGGCCGTGGATGAACTCGCCGTAGGTGAGGCCGTTCAGGCGGGCGGCGGCGTTGATGCGTGCAATCCACAGGCGGCGGAAGTCGCGCTTGCGGACACGTCGGTCCCGGTAGGCGTAGTTGCCCGAGCGCTGCACCTGCTCCTTCGCGCGCCGGTACGACGAGTGCTTGGTGCCCCAGTAGCCCTTGGCGAGGCCGAGGACCTTGCGCCGCTTCTTGCGGGCGTTGACGGATCGCTTGACGCGTGCCATTGGCTATCGCCTCCCCAGCAGCCGCAGGATGGCCGGGCGGTCAACCTCCGCGAGGGAGGCGGGGCGCGCGCTGGCGCGCTTCCGCTGGCCCGACATGTGCTCGAGGTTGTGGCGCAGCCCCGAATGCACGTACATGATCTTGCCCTTCCGCGTAGGGCGGAAGCGCTTCGAGGCCGACTTGTTGGTCTTCATCTTGGGCATGTCAGGGAATCCGTGCTTCTTCCTGTGAGGTCTCTGCTGGGGCCTCCGCCGGGGCGGCCTGAGCCGTCGCGGCGGCGATGTCATCGGCCCGGTCCTTGTCCTTACTCCGGGGTACTTCCTTCAGCGGCGCGAGCATCATGATCATGTTGCGGCCATCGAGGTTCGGACGGCTCTCGATGAGTGCGATGTCCTGCACCTCATCGGCGAGCTGGAGGAGGATCGCCTCCCCGCGCTCCGGGTGCATCAGTTCCCGACCCCGGAACATGATCGTGATCTTGACCTTGTCCCGGTGCCGGAGGAACCGCTCGACGTGCCCCTTCTTGGTGGCGTAGTCGTGCGGGTCGATCTTCGGCCGGAACTTGATCTCCTTGATGGTGATCGTGCTCTGGTGCTTCCGCGCCTGCTTTGCCTTCTGCTCCTGCTCGTAGCGCCACTTGCCGTAATCCATGATCCGGCAGACGGGCGGACGTCCCTCCGGCGCCACCTCGACGAGGTCGAGGTTGAGCCCGACGGCGATGTCCAAGGCCTCCTGGGTGCGCATCTCACCACGGTTCTCGCCCTGCTCGTCGATGAGCCGGACCTTGTCCACGCGAATGGCGTCGTTGATCCGGGTCGACGGCCCTGCGGGCGGCCGGGTATCTGGTCCGCGCCTAGGTGGCACGGGCTACGGGCGTCGTCAGGCGAGCCCCTCCTGGAGATCGGGGCGCGATGCGCCCGGTGGACTGGTGCTCGGTGGAGCCGGGGCACAATAGCAGGAGCCGCACGTCACTCCGCCCTGTCCATCCGTCCGGCAGGTGCGCGACCATCGTGTCATGCCCGAGGTCATGCTCGACGGCCGCGCCGTCCCCTACCGCCTCGTGCGGCACCCGCGGTCGCGCCGGGTGCGCATGACACTCACGCCCGACGGCCTGCGCGTCTCCGCACCGCCCGGTCTTCCGCTGGCCGAGGTGGAGCGCGCGGTGGCATCGCGCGAGCGCTGGCTGCTGCGCCACGGCGCCCTGCTGGAGCCCGTGGCGCCCGCACCGCTGGTGGATGGCCTGCTGCTGCCCTTCCTCGACGGGGAGGTCGAGTTGGGCGTGCGCACCGCGGGCCGGGCCTCGGTGTCGTTCCCGCCCCACGAGGGGCGCATCCGGGTCGCCGTGACCGACCCGGCCCAGGTTCCCGATCTGGTGGAACGCGGCTACCGGCGCGTGGCGCATGCGTGGTTCACATGGGCCTGCGACGACCACGGTCCCTCCCTCGGGGTGCGCCCCGCCACCATCGGCATCCGCGACCCACGGACACGGTGGGGGTCGTGCACCGCCCGTGGGGCCCTGTCATTCAGCTGGCGCCTGCTCATGGCGCCCGCGCGCGTGGCCGAGTACGTGGTGGTCCACGAGCTCGCCCA
>SXGU01259556.1_pt1 | contig 14517 bp, 15 predicted proteins | sample 3174531 | NCBI WGS metagenome assembly SXGU01 (sample SAMN11356863, study PRJNA531348) | freshwater metagenome | isolation source: freshwater sample F1-140 | place: China: Fuxian Lake, Yuxi | collected 2017-12-25
TACATGTTGCCCGGCTTGCCATCCTTGGTGTTCTTGCCATCATCCAGACGACGCATGATCGCCCCCGTATCCGGCCAGCCGACAAACTGAACCATGTGCGGATAGCTATCCATACGAGGCCCCTTATTCAGCATTTTGTACTTGTTTTTGTTTGCACTAAATTCGGCCAAAGTAGGCGAATCGGCACCGTGACAATGCTTGCATTTTTGCTCAAAAATCGGCGCGATATCCTTTGTGTAGGTCACCCCTGCAGGTCCAGCGAACACTGACGAGATCGCCGCCAAAAACCCTGTCAGCACAGTCATTCCAATCCAGATCATTTTCATTTTTACTCTCCTCGTTGCGCCCGCCCGAAATAAGCAAAGGCGAGGCACAGACTATTCCACTCCATGAGTAGGGTCAATGACTTGGCTTTAAGCTCGCGTTAAACTAACTCTGAGAGCATGCAGCCCTGCCAACCCCGAGCACACACCATGCGTATCCTATTGATTGAAGACGATGCCCTGCTAGGCGATGGCATTCGCGCCGGGCTAAAACTGGCCGGCTACGCCGTGGACTGGCTGCGCGATGGCGAACAAGGTCTGCTAGCGCTCAAGGCAGAGACCTTTGCCGCCTGCGTACTCGACCTAGGGCTACCACGCCGCGATGGACTTTCACTGCTGCGCGATATGCGCGCCCACTGCGACCACACCCCGGTACTCATCCTCACCGCCCGCGACACCTTGGAAGACAAGGTGACCGGACTCGACGCCGGCGCCGACGACTATCTCATCAAGCCATTCAATCTGTCGGAATTGCAAGCACGGCTACGCGCCTTGCTACGGCGCGCCAGCCATTCCGGGGCAGCCATCTTGCGACACGGCGGCATCTGCCTTGATCCAGGCGCGCGACAAGTCACCCTACACGACCAACCCGTCAGCCTGTCCGCCAAGGAATACGCCTTGCTACATGATTTTCTGAGCCATCCCCATGCCATCCGCAATCGCGCCGAGCTGGAGCAAGGGCTGTATGCCTGGGGCGAAGAAACCGCCAGCAACACCATCGAAGTGTACATCCACCACCTGCGTAAAAAGCTCGGCAACGATTGCATCGAAACCGTGCGTGGCTTGGGCTATCGTCTGGTGCCCACAGCATGACCGATCAAGAAACACGCCGAGCCGCTCCCAATGTTTCTGGCCCCTTGAGGGGAGGGCCGAGCTTAGCGCAGGCCTTCGGGGTGGGTTCATTACGCGCCCGCCTGCTGCTGACTGTCTCTTTGGTATCCGTCGTGGTCTGGGCCGTCGCCGTCTGGGTAAGCTACGAAAAGGCGCTACACGAAGCTGATGAACTGCTCGACGGCCAACTCGTTCAGGCCACCGAACTGTTACGCGCACAAATCCGCCACGAAGACGACCTCTGGGGCAAAACCGCGCCAAACTCAGAGGATAACGATAAGCACGACGATGACGCCGTTGGGCATTGGGCCACCGAAGCCCTGCACTACGATGCCTCGCTGCCTTACAGCCAAAATCTGACCTTTGTCATCTCGGATAGTCAAGGCATTCGCCTGCGCTCGGCCAACGCCCCGAACATCCCCACCACGCTCAAACAAGGCATTACCAATATCGACCTTCCCAACGAACATTGGCGGGTGCTCACCGTGCTGCACGCGCCCGACCTACGAATTCAGGCCGCACACTTGCGTGACACCCGTGAGAAGGCCGCGCTGGAGGTCGCCCAGCAAGTTGCCTTACCGCCACTATTTGCCCTGCCGCTGCTGATCGGTCTGGTCTATCTGGCCGTACGGCGAGGGCTACAACCACTCAATGTGCTCGCCGACACCGTTGCCAACCGCTCCGCCGATCACCTAGACCCAATCGTACAGCCAAACACGCCAAACGAGGCCCGCCCCCTACTCAACGCCATAAACCAACTACTGGCGCGCATCGACACAGCCATGGCGCGAGAGCGGCGCTTCACCGCGGATGCCGCGCATGAACTGCGCACCCCCATCGCTGCGCTCAAGATTCACGCCCAGATCGCCGCCGCCAGCCCTGATGCCAACGACCGCAATCACGCGCTGGCGCAAATGCTGCAAGGCATCCAGCGCGCAGAACGACTCATTGAACAGATGTTGCGTCTGGCGCGACTAGACCCTGCGGTCGGACTAAGCAATCGCACCGCCATCGATCTGGAACTGTTATTGCAGGAGACATTCGAAACCAGCGAAGGCATGGCACAGGAAAGCGGCCATACCCTCGCCATCGACCCGGTGGCTACGCTACCGCCCCTGCAAGGAGACGCCGACCTATTACGCACCGCCCTTATCAACCTGACGCACAACGCCTGCCGCCACACGCCAAGCGGTTGCGGCATCCGCCTATGCGCCGAAGCGCAGGATGGCGAGATTCGCCTCTCGGTGAGGGATGACGGCCCTGGCGTCGAAGCCGATGAACTTGACCAGCTTGGCACCCGTTTCAGGCGTGGCAAGCATGCATCAACCGCAGGCAGTGGCTTGGGGCTCGCCATCGTCCGCCGCATCGCCGAGCTGCACGGAGCCCACTTGCGACTTGCCAACCTGTCACCCCGCGGCTTTGAAGCGGCCCTGCACTGGAAACAGGCCTCATCGTGAGTTTCACCCCGCACAGCTATACGCATCGCGCTGGCCAGCCTGACACTGACCGCGTGGTTCGTAGCACGCGACCAGGCTAAAGAATCCGATATGCGCAGGCGTTTTGCGTTATAAGGCCAGCGCACCAACCTCAACGCTTTTTATCTGTCGCCAAGCGATCTCTGGCCAGGGCATAACGCCAAGCGGACTTGTCACGGCATGCCGTGGCTTGATGCGTCCGTTCCCGACCATCGTTGCGCAATACCGACTCAAAATCACGGCAGATACGGCCATCCTCGCTCACAAAACTGCGCTTGATCGTTATCCGGCGACCATGCCGGTCGTCATCGCTATGCCACTCGGATGCCTGACCACTGGGCAAATATTCCAATGCTTCCTGAAAATGCATCTCCGCAAGCTGCGCCTGAGCTTTGGACGCGCCACCTAGGGAAGGAATGTACGCAACCAGATCCCGCACAGTCACCTTGTATGGCCGCTGCCGTGTTCCCGCCGTTTCGTCGTAATAGCGCACATAATGGCCAATGGCTGGCGCGTAGTGCCAACGCAGCGTCTGCATCCAGGAACCCCACAGGAATGTGCTACGCCGACATTCCACCGGAAATGTATCAAAGGTGCCGGCCGGAACCGTCAAACGCTCTGCCGCTCCAACACGGCAATTCCACACTTGGTCAAAAGGCTGTTCCCAGTGATGAACCGTGTCCTTAAATACATGCCGAGTTGACATATAAGCCTTGTTGCCGCTGGCCAATGGCCACATCACATCCGCTGCGATATTCAGAGTGACATCACCGGCGGCTTCAGGCGTCTCCCAGCGCAAGCGAGGCAGTGCAAAGTTACGCTGAGCGGTATAACGAAGCCGCCCGCCCGCCGCCTCCCAGTCAACCTCCTCTTTGCGCACGGCCACCACGCGCTCGACATAGCCCTGCTCAAATACAAACACATCGCCAATGGCGTAGTCCGGCAACGCCGCTGACGGCATGGCCGCAATCGGCTCTCCCGCCGGGCGGGTGGTTCCGCATCCGCTCAATGCCCACGATAAAGCCAACGACAACACAATGATATCAACACGCATCAACGAACCTCCGCCTGAATGACCGCCATCTGATCGCGGCCGTAATACCGCCTAGCCCAATAAGTCAGACTGTCTTTCAGATAGCGTTCCAGTTCCTGCCAATCCACACCACCATCACCATTACCAAACGGCGCAGCATCCGCCTTGCCGCTCATGCCTTCCAAAAAATGTCGGGTAAACAAACTATGGCTGCCATCTGGAGACCAAGAGGCAATTTGGTCATGACGCGCCGCACTGATCACGGTCACCCCCTTGGGCGGATGCAGGCCACTGGGCCTAGTGAACACCGGTGAAGCCTGAGAAACAATCAACCCGCTCTGTGCCACGCCACTAAAGCAAGACTCCAGCACCACCCATACCGAACGCGCCTGCAAACGACCCAGGTTTCCATACAGCGTAGAAAGCGCATAACCGTTCAGGGAAAGCCGCCCAGCATCTGCATCGACAGGCACCAGAAAGCTGTCCCGATCCGTGTGTGGCGCACCATGTCCGGCGTAATAAACCACCACGCGCGAACGGCCTGGCTTTATCCAGTCATGCAACTGCCCGCGCGGTTGTTCGGCAGAGCCAAACACACGCAAAAACTGAGCCTGGGTTGCATTACGCAACCAAAGGATATTGCCCGGCTTGATACCCAGCGCCTCTCTGGCAAAAACCGCAAAGGCCTCGGCATCTGCCTGCGCAGGCGCATCATCCGGAATGCCGCCGCCGTGCTGAGTGTAGCCACCATTAGCAATAATGACCGCGATATCGTCGCCAGTGTCCGGGTACAAACGCTTGTAACGCCAATCTGCCCCGGCATAGTAATCAACCGGCTTGGAGGCGATTTCCGGCGCTAGCAAAGCGGCCTTGGCACCTTGCGACGCAACGGCAACAGGCATCGATACCGGCGACAGAACCTGTCTTGCAGCAACAGCCAACGGCGACTGTTCCCATGCACGCCCCATAAAACGCGCCTCTTCCCGAGTCTCTAGCGCACGAATACTGCCGGAAAACAGCGTCACATCCGGCAGCGCATCCGTCTCACTGAAATAATCCAGAAAGTCGAGTTCATCAAACCCGCCGCCATCGCCTCCGTCCCCTCCATCTCCGTCCCCTCCATCTCCGTCACCGCCGTCCCCTCCATCACCATCGCCCCCATCTCCATCTCCTCCGCCATCGCCACCCCCACCCCCGCCGCCACCCCCATCCGCATAGGCAGAGGCCATCCAAGCCCCCGTCGGCAACGGCAATACCACGCCCACCAACAGGCATATCGACAGGGCCGCACAAAATTTTCGCATTTACAAACTCCGGGGTATGACAGACAGGCTGGCAATGTGCCCGCACAGTCTTAATGCCAGATTAATCTGGCTCGCCAAAATGAGCACCATGAATGCAATCCAGGCACACATCCGCTCACTCGCCATCACGCTCGCATTGCCATGCCTGTGCCATGCCGAGACCACCACGCATGGCGAGATACAGCATATCAAAGGGCATCACACCTTTATCGGCCGCTTGAGCGCCGCCGAGGGTTGCGAACTGGCGGCAGCGCGCATCCGTCAGCAGGCTGTCGCCGCACAGTGCGGCACCCTCATGCATGCGGGCGCACTGCGCACCCGTAGCGAGTCGATGGATGACCTGGCGCGCTTCCATCTGGAAACCTTGGGCGGCACGATCACATCCTGGAAAACGCTGCGCCGTGACATTGAGCGCATCGACACGGCGGAACTGACAATGCGCTGTGTCGTCGAGGCAGAAGTCCGCGTGCAATGCCATCAGGGCGAACGCGATCCAACCTTCATGCCGCTCACTGCCAAACTCGACCAAAGCACCTACCGCGAAGGTGAGGTCATGCACATCCAGATAGATGCCGCCCCTCACGCGCGCTTTCTAACCCTCGTCCAGTTACTGCCTTACCTGGACGAAACACAACAAATATGGCGGTTGTCTCCTCCTGCTCATGTCAATAACAGCGGTGAGTCCATCGCTATTCCCGCACATAAAGCCATCGCGGTTCCAGACGAGAACTATGTACTGGAACCCCGCCTGCCCGCAGAACGGCAGCACACGGACGAAACGCTGATGCTCATCACCACGCGCCAGCCTGCGCCCCCGCCACCCCCACAGATGAGCATCGCCACCTTTCATGCTTGGCTATCCGCAATCCCGTTGCGTGATCGCCGCGAATTACTGCTGCCTTACCGCATCATCAAAAAGTGAGCGCCATGAACCGACTACTTTACCTGCTTGTCCTACTGATACTCGTCAGCGGATGCAGCACACGCTATGTCAATCGCAGCACAAACAAAGAAACCATTCACACGGCCACCTCGATAACGCCTGAGGTCACCTATCACCTGCACACAAAAAACTGGCAACCATCACCCTCATGCATCGCCATACCCCCGCTCAAGGCCAAGGATGCCGACATAGGCAAGCTAGAACTGGTAAGACGCGGCCTCTATGCGCACCTAGCACCCAAAGGCTATCGCCTGGTGGAACTTTCTCGCATGGATACCTGGCTTGCGCAGCAGGACAAAACACCCGACTGGACTAGTCTAAACGAGGCGCTGCAATGCCAGTACATTCTTGAGGGCGAGATCACTGAATTCGGCCATCATTTTTACGGCATATTCTCAAAGGTCAGCCTAGGCGCCCGCTTGCGTCTAGTTCGAGCCTCTGATGGCGCAATCCTGTGGGACGGCGAGCATACCGCCACCTTGCAAGATGGTGGCCTGCCGCTATCACCCATCGGTGCGGCCTCCGGTGTATTCAGCGCCGGTCGCAACCTGGCAGACGAACAAACCTACCGGGTGGTAGACGATCTGGCCCGCCGCCTGATGAACACCCTTCCGGAGGCCACGCCGGCGCTTCAGGAAAAACCGCGCCTTAGCTTGCAGGAATGGCTGGCATCCATCCCGGAGACTGAAAAAGAGCCAGCCCTGCTGGATCTTTTCAAGCGCAACGAACTGTCATCCCAAGAACAGGAAACGGCGTACCGCCTGCTAACCCAAGTCGCCAACAAAGGCCGGCACTGGCGCGCCTGGGCAGCGCACCGTCTGCAACACGAAGATGCCCCGGGAGCCATCGAACTACTGCGCAAAGCAGCAGAGATCACTCCAGAAGAACCTGAAACTTGGGCATTGCAAAGCCGTGCGCTCATCCGCTTGAACCGTCTGGATGATGCCGACGCCAGCATCCTGAAGGCCATCCGCCTCAACGCATCCAATCCAGAATATTACGAAGCACTGGCCTGGACGAGCAATCGACGCGCACGGCCAGAGCGCGCCCGCGCAGCGATCGACAAGGCGCTCCAACTAGACCCCAAACGGCCATGGTCCTGGCGTAATTTGGCCATCATCGATTTCAACGAGGGCCACTGGAGCGCCGCGCTGGACTCTTTCAGTACAGCCGCTCGGCTATACCGTGAACAAGGGCAGATCGCTCAAGTCGAGCACATCCTGCGCGACATCGACGATCTAAAGCCCCATCTCGGCGCAAAGATCATTCTGGAACGCAAAGCCAGCTTGATCCCCGCGCAACCCGCCACCCCTGTCCCCACCCCTGTCCCACTCACCGGAGAATAAACTCATGACTCGCACATTCACCCTGTCAGCTATCGCCTGCGCTGCCTGGCTTTCCGCCTGCTCAAACGCCCCCGAAAAAGACACAAAACCAACACTGGCCACAGACACGCCTCCCGCCAGCACCCTCAGCAACATTCCGGAATGGTTCCTGAAAACACCCTGTGACACTGACCGCAGCATATGCGGCGTCGCCAGCGCATCGTCCGGAGACATGCAAATGGCCGTAGACAAAGCGACGCTAGATGCCAAGTACTATGTCGCAGACCAACTGCGCGGCAAAATGAGCGCCAAACTCAAGCGATTCGTGGAAGAAACGGGCGGCGCACAAGACCCCCAACTATTCCAAGAAACCAGCAAGGTCATCAGCAACCTATTTGTCGATGTCAACACCGCCGGCTACCAGGTCAGCCACAAGGCCATCTTGCAAGAAGGCAAAGGCTTCCGGGCCTATGTCATGGTCGAGTTTCCCATCGGCGAAGCCAATCGCGTACTGCTCGATGAAACCCGCAAAAACCAGGCCGTAGAAGCCAAACTACGCGCCAGCAAGGCATTCGCTGAACTGGAATCAGAAGTCCAGACGCAGCGTGGCAAATAAACACAGTCAACATTCATGTCCGCAAACGCCGTCGCCCAGCTTGCCGAACGCACTTCGAGCAATCAATTCTCCGTGCTACCCGAAGGGCAGCCAGGCCGCACACAAGCTGAAATCTTCATTGCCAAAACCTTCGCCCGCCACTATGCCGCCCAGGTCACGCACTTCATGCCAGAACTCGTCGCACTGCTCCGCAACGGGCATATCGAAGCGGCCGCCGGTTGCCGCTCGGCAGCAGAAGACGCCTTATTTCTAGAACAATATCTGGACGCCCCCATCGAAGCGCGCATCAGCCAACTGGCCGGCCACTCCACGGCCCGCGCCAACATCGTTGAACTGGGCCAACTGGCGGCATCTCGCCCCGGCGCTGGCATTGCCCTGATGCTGCGCTTGGCACACCATCTTTCCAGCCGAGGACACACTTGGGTGGTGTTCACGGCCACAGCGGAACTGCGCGGCATCTTCGTACGGCTAGGACTGCCCCTGTTCGCCTTGGCCAAAGCCGACCCAAAACGGCTAGGCGATCAGGCCGCCGCCTGGGGCAGCTACTATGAACAACGCCCCCTGGTGGTGTGCGCCTCCCTGAGTGAGGCCGCGCAACGGGCGGCGCAAGCCGGCGGCACGGGGAATGGCCGGTGAGCCGCACCCTGACGGACATCCTGAACGGGCTGACGCAGGGGCGCCGCGCACCCGTCGCCACCCTGCTGGACAACGGCCCGTCCTGGATCGAGGCCGACGATATCTTAAGCGCCTTGGCGCTTCCCCACGTACCGCTGCCGCTGTTCTTTTCGGCAGCGCAACGCCGTCACGTTCTCGATGCCGCCGCTGTCGAAGTGGTGCTGGCGGAAAACGCCGGCGCCATTCTGGAACTGGACGCGGGATTCGCCCCGGCGGGCGAGTGGCGCGGCCTCGCCCTGCTGGCGCGCAACGCCCCCGCAGCGGCCACCCTGCCGCCCGGCACCGCCAAGATCACCTTTACCTCCGGCACCACCGGTCAGCCCAAGGGCGTGTGCCTGTCCGCCGCGCAAATGGAGGCCACGGCGGCAGCGCTGGCGCACACGCTCGCACCCCTCGGCCTGAAGCGGCACCTGTGCGCCCTGCCGCTGCCGGTGCTGCTGGAAAGCGTGGCCGGCGTTCTGGCGCCGAGACGCGCCGGCATGGCCGTGGTGACGCCTTCACTGGTCGAAACCGGGCTGCTGGGCGCCGCCGGCTTCGACGCGCCGCGCTTCGCCCGCTGCCTGGACGAACACGGCGCCGACAGCGTCATCCTGCTGCCGCAGATGCTGGAGGCCTGGCTGGCCGAGATCGAGGCGGGCCGCCTGGCACCGCCGCGGCACCTGCGTTTCGCCGCCGTCGGCGGCGCCCGCGTCGCGCCGGAAGCCCTGGCTCGCGCCCGTGCCGCCGCCATCCCGGTGTTTGAAGGCTACGGCCTGTCCGAATGCGCCTCGGTGGTGACCCTCAACCATCCTGGGGCGGACCGCCCCGGCAGCGCCGGCCAGCCCTTGCCGCACCTCGCCGTCACGCTCGCGTCCGATGGCGAAATCCTGGTCTCCGGGCAAATTCATCTCGGCTACCTGGGCGAAACGCCGTGCGCTGAAGGGATGCCTCTGGCCACCGGCGACCTGGGACGCATCGATGATGACGGCTTCCTGTTCGTCGACGGGCGCAAGAAAAACATCCTAATTACCGCATTCGGCCGCAACGTCGCCCCGGAGTGGGTGGAATCCGAATTGCGCGGCGAATCGCTCGTTGCCCAGGCTGCGGTGTTCGGCGAAGCGCGCCCGTGGCTGTCGGCGGTGATTGCCACGCGCGGCGCAGCCAACGATGTCCAGATTGCCCAAGCACTGGAACGGGTCAACGCCAACCTGCCCGACTACGCCCGCATCCGGCGCTTCATCGCCGCCGAGCAGCCCTTCACCCCGGCCAACGGCCTCGCCACCGCCAACGGCAGGCCGCGCCGGGATGCCATTTACGCCCGCTACCAGGAACGCCTGGAAAATCTTTATCAAGATCAGACTGATTACAAGGAGGAATCCCGCCCATGAATTTCAACGAACAGCTCCTGGAAGCCAGCGCCGAGGCGCGCGCCGAATTTCTCGCCATCCCCTTTCTGCGCGAGGGCGCCAAGGGCGCGCTCGGCCTGCCGAGCTACCTGGCTTTCCTCGCCGAGGCCTACCACCACGTCAAGGAAACCACGCCGCTCTTGATGGCCGCCGGGCTGCGCTGCGAAGCGCCCTGGCTGCGCAAGGCGCTGGCCCACTACATCATCGAGGAAGTCGGCCACGAGGAATGGATCCTTGCCGACATCGCCGCCGCGGGCGGAGATGCCGCTGCCGTGCGCGACGGGCAACCCCGCCCGGCTACCGACATCATGGTCGCCTATGCCTACGATACCGTGCTGCGGCGCAACCCGGTGGGCCTCTTCGGCATGGTGCTGGTGCTGGAGGGCACCAGCGTCGCCCTGGCGCTTTCCGCCGCCGACGCCATTCAGCACAGCCTCGGCCTGCCCGATGCGGCCTTCAGCTACCTGCGTTCCCACGGCACCCTAGACCAGGAACACATGGGGCATTTCGCCAACGTAATCAACCAGCTCGATCAGCCGGCAGACCAGGCGGCGGTGATCCATTGCACCCGCATGTTCTACCGGCTTTACGGTGACATCTTCCGCAGTCTGCCGATGGTCAGGGCAGCGCCATGATCCACCCGGCCGGCATGCCGGGTTTCACCGCATCCGAGGACCTCGCCCAGCAACGCTGGGGGCAGCCTGAAATATGGGATGCGGCCCGCCGCCAGCGGCTGCTGTGGGACCACATTCCAAGCGAATACCACGCCCGCATCGAGGCGGCGCCCTTCTTCTTTCTTGCCACCGCCGACCGTGCGGGGCGCTGCGATTGCTCGTTCAAGGGCGGCGGCCCCGGACTGGTGCGGGTGCTCGGCGCGCACCGTCTCGCTTTTCCCGATTTCGACGGCAACCAGGCTTTCATGAGCCTCGGCAACATTCTCGACAACCCGCGGGTGGGGCTGCTGTTCATCGACTTCAGCGATGGCGCGCGGCTGCGCGTCAATGGGCGGGCGCGCATTCATGATGAAGGTGCGCCGCTGGAATGGTTCGACGGCGCCCGCCGTGTCGTCGAAGTGACCATCGAGCAGGTGGTGCCCAATTGCGCCGCCCATATCACCAAATTGATCCCCGTGCTGGCGGCGCAATGAGTACCTACCGGATTGCGGTCAACATCGAATGGACCGGCGCCTGCAATGCCCGCTGCGTCATGTGCCCGCGCGATGCACTCGCCCGTCCGCGACACATGGACGAAGCGACTTATCGCCAGGTGCTGTCGCGGCTGGCCCCAAATGAAGTGTTCCGCGCAGTCATCGCCGGCTATGGCGAACCGACTGTGCATCCCCGCTTCGACCATTTTGTCGAACAGACCCGGGAAGCCCTTGTTCCCGTGGATATGGTCACCAACGGCGAATGGCTGGATGAAGCGCGCCTTCAGGCACTGGACGGCGTATTCGGCACGCTGGTGGTTTCCTTTTCCAGCATCGATGCGCCGGTCTATCGCCATGTCCATGCCGGTCTCGACCAGCAACGGGTCATGGACAACCTGATTCTTGCACGGCGCACGTTCCGCAAAACCAAGCTGGCGGTGAGCCTCACGCCGCTGACCGAATGCATCGAGACCCTGCCGGAAACCATCGCCTGGCTGCGCAATCAAGGTATTGACGCGCTCACCCTGTCACCGTCGCTCTACGACCGCGCCGGCACCGTCCAGCCCCGGAATGCCGGAGCGCCTGACCTGCGCCGGGTGATCCGGCAATACGGCCTGCACAGCCAGGAGTACGACTTCGTCCCTTCGTTGGGCGACCTTTTCGGTCAGTGGCGCGCCAACCGTTTCCGCTGCCTGCCGCGCAACAGCGATCTCGCCATCGCCGCCGACGGCAGCTACCAGTATTGCTTCAACGATCCGGGGCGCCGCCACCCGCTGGGCACGGTGGCGAATCTCGGCATCCGCGAGACGCTGGCGCTGCGCGAACGCACCGGTCCCGACCCCGAACTGTGCGCGGAATGCGCCACGCGCACCCGCTACCGCCCGCGGGAACTGTTGCAGGCAGCCGCGGGATACATGCGGCTGCACCCCTTACAAACCTGGAGCAAACCCAAACCATGAAAATCACCGATCAACGCATCGTCGTCACCGGCGCCGCCGGTGGCATCGGAGCCGCCTTGTGCCGAAAACTGGCCGATGCGGGCGCGCAACTGCTGCTGGTGGGGCGCAAGCCGGCGGCCCTGGCGGAATTAACGCAATCCCTCAAGAACACCCACCCGCAAACGCGGACAGCCTGCCTCGCCCTCGACATCACCGCCTCGGATGCGCCGTCGCGCCTGCGCGATGAAGCCCTGGCGCTGCTGGGCGGCATCAACATCCTGGTGAACAACGCGGGCGTGCCGGGTTTCGGCGCATTCGCACAAACCCAGCCGCAGGAAATCGAATGCCTGCTCGCCACCAGCCTGACCGCCCCTCTGCTGCTGACCCGCGCCGTGCTGCCCGACCTGCTGGCGCGCGGGCAGGGGGGCATCGTCAATATCGGTTCGACCTTCGGCGCCATCGGTTTTCCCTGGTTTGCCGCTTATTCGGGCGCCAAATTCGGCCTGCGCGGTTTTTCCGAAGCGCTGCGCCGCGAACTGGTTGGCAGCGGCGTGGTGGTTCTTTACGCTGCCCCGCGCGCCACGCGCACGGCGATCAACGACGACCGCGTGACCGCCATGGGTGCCGCCACAGGCATGCCGTTCGACGAGCCGGATGAGGTCGCCAGGCGCATTGTTGCCGCCATGCTGCGCGGCGACGCCGAATGCGCCATCGGTGCCCAGGAAAGTTTTTTTGCGCGCCTCAACGGCCTGTTGCCGCGCCTGGTAGACAAGGGGCTGGCGGCCCAGGCGCGCGTCATGGCGCCCTTCGCCCGCCGCCCCGCCATCGACAACCCACCCACGGAGATCTGAAACATGAAAAACCCAAGCATGAAAACCCCGGCCATCCTTCTCGCCACCCTGTTGTTTGCCGCCACGGCCCAATCCGCCGACCTGCCGCCCGAGGTGTTGCGCATCCAGGGCGAATGGGCGCGCGTCAACTACAAACTGCCGGAAAAAGCGCGCGAAGAGGCTTTCAAGGCGCTGGCCGGTGAAGCGCGCGCTGCCGCCGAAAAACTGCCCGGCCGCGCTGAACCGCTGATCTGGGAAGGGATCGTGCTGGGCAGCTATGCCGGCGCCAAGGGCGGGCTGGGAGCGCTCGGCCTGGCCGAACGCGCGCGCGACCGCTTGCTGGAAGCCGAACGCATCGATGCACGGGCGCTGTCCGGCTCCGCCTACACGTCCCTGGGCAGCCTGCATTACAAGGTACCCGGCTGGCCGATCGGCTTCGGCAACAACAAAAAAGCGCGCGAATATCTCCAGAAAGCGTTGTCACTCAATCCGGACGGCATCGACAGCAACTATTTCTGGGCGGATTTCCTCAAGGAACAGGGAGAATACGCCGCCGCCGTGACGGCCTACCGCAAAGCACTAGCGGCCCCCGCGCGTCCGGGACGCATCGACGCCGATGCTGGCCGTCGCGCCGAAATCATGAATGGCCTCAAAGAAGCCGAATCGCGCCTGTAACGCTGAAAACCTACGCTCGCAGGCAATAACAATACACAAACGCCTGATCGCGCCCCGCCGGGGTGCGATGCGCCTCGGCGTGGTGACCGAGCAGTTTAAACGCAGCACCGAACTCGCCGTGCAGGGCATCCGGGGCGTAACGGCAGACATCAAGGTTGGAACATTGCAGCGGCCCGGCGGGGCCGAAGGTGGCGACGATGACATGGCCGCCGGGACGCACGGCGCGCAGCACTTGGTCCACATAGCGGCGGCGATCTGCCTCCTGCGTCAAAAAATGGAACACGGCACGGTCGTGCCAAATATCAAAGGCGGCCTCGGGCAAGTCCACCGTGGTGACATCGCCGACGCGCCAATCCACCTGCGCGGCACGCGCGCCCAGTCGCGCCCGAGAAACCGCCAGCGCCGGAGCGGCGATATCCAGCACCGTGAGGTTGTGGTAACCGGCGCCCAACAGGTCATCGACCAGCACCGAGGCCCCGGCACCGACATCGATGATGCGCGCCGCGCGATTGGGGCAGAGTGATTCAATCAACTTCAGCGAGGTCTCGGCACGCGGCTAAAACCAGCTCACCTGATCGACAGCCTTGTTCTGATACACGCTTTCCCAATGCTGGACCTTGCTCACGGCCGCAGTCTCCTCTGTTGAATCACCGCATAAATCGCCGGAATCACCACCAGCGTCAACACCGTCGAGGTCACCATGCCGCCAATCATGGGGGCGGCAATGCGGCGCATGACCTCCGAACCGGCCCCGGTGGACCACAAAATCGGCAACAGGCCGGCCCTGATCGCGGTCTCGGTCATCATCTTGGGGCGCACCCGTTCGACCGCACCGGCCATGATGGCGCCGTACAACCCCGCGATATCCAACGACTCGCCGCGCGCATCGGCCTCGGCGCGTGCGGCCTGCAAGGCATGATCGAGGTAGAGCAGCATGACTACCCCGGTCTCAGCCGCGACACCGGCCAGGGCAATCAGCCCCACGGCTACCGCGACACTGAGGTTGTAGCCCAGATA
>SXGU01237523.1_pt1 | contig 14515 bp, 9 predicted proteins | sample 3174531 | NCBI WGS metagenome assembly SXGU01 (sample SAMN11356863, study PRJNA531348) | freshwater metagenome | isolation source: freshwater sample F1-140 | place: China: Fuxian Lake, Yuxi | collected 2017-12-25
CAGGGACTCACTAATCGAAAACGTGCTCGCAGCCGCACGCGACGTGCCACCACAAGCCGAGCCCGCCGCGGGCTGAGTCGTACACCAACCACCGAACGCATAACCCGTTTTAGTGAGCGAACCCGTGTTGCCAGCAACTGTAACTGTCGCACTAGGCGCATATGCATTTGAATCGGTAGGCGTAGCCCCACCGCCATTGGTGTTGCCATTATATGTAACTGAATATGTTGTATTTCCTGGAGCACCACTCACTGCAGTAGACGCTGCTCCTGCACCATTTGAGTTGATCGCCTTTATTGAGATTGAATACGAGGTGCCAGCAGTTAGACCCGTGATGATAATCGGACTAACAGTAGACGCAGGACTTCTGGTAGTAAAAGTAGATCCACCATTTATCGAAAACGAAAAGTTTGTGATTTCCGAGCCGTTATCGGATGGGGCTGAATAATTTACTGCCAGCTCAGTTGTTGCAAGCGTCGAATTGTCGGTGGTGTTATGCACTGAACTGATTATCGGTGAGTCAGGTACCGCCGCTGGTGTTGCAGATGCCGAAGAACTAGCAGTGCCGTTACCGACACTTGAAACCGCCCGAACAGCAATATTGTATGCGGTGCCGTTCGTCAGCCCCGTGATATCGAACGATGTGCTTGTCGTTGAAGCCGAAACCCACGATGCACCACCATCAGTTGAATATTGATACGTCGTAATCGGCGAGCCACCGTTACTACCTGCGGTAAAGGAAACACTAATTCTAGAACTTCCCGATACTCGTGAAACACTTGTTGGCGCACTTGGGGTCGTCACAGGTGTGCCGTATAAAATCGTGCTCGAAACTCCCACCCCTATTGCTGTTATCGCTCTTATTGAGACTCCATAACTAGTGCCGTCCGTAAGTCCAGAAATCTCGATCGGGCTCGTTGTGGCGCTAGGTGATCGTGTCTGCCAAGTGTCTCCACCGTCAGTCGAATAGTCGTAGTTTGAGATTGCTAAACCGCCGTTGTTGCCAGCGGTAAATGCGACACTTAATTGTGCCGCTGTCGCTGTGATCGAACCGAGTGTCGGTGCAGCTGCTCGCCCAGCCGGTGTGGCTGATGACGCTGACGATGCGGTTCCATTTCCTTGCGCATTAACCGCTCGAGTTTTCACACTGTAACTTGTGCCATTGCTTAACCCAGTCACCAAAATCGGACTCACGACCCCACCCGATGAGACCCAAGTAGATCCACCATCTGTTGAATAATCAACACCAGTAATTGCCGACCCTCCATTTGAACCCAAGGTGAATGCAATTGAAATTGATTGGTCGCGTGCCGTCAAACTATTGGACGGCGCACTTGGCGTTGTTCTTGGTGTTCCGCATGTGTCTGCTGACGCGACTCCGTTTCCTGCGGCATTGACTGCTCGAATCTGCGCGCAGTACTCAGTGCCATTTTGCAAACTAGTTGTTCCATCGGCCGAGAGCGTAGTGACAGCAAGAGACGTGCTAGTCGTTTGACCATCCTGTCTGTTTAACCATGTTGCACCACGATCAGTTGAATACTGGTAATTCGTTATCGCGGAACCACCATCTGAACCTGGCGTCACCGTGTAAGTCAGAGTTCCACTTGACGGAGTATTAACCCCCGAAGTAGTTGGTGCGGCCGGTACACGTCTTGGCGTCGAACTCGTAGCCGAACTTGGAGTTCCATTTCCGTTGGCGTTAATGGCTCGAAGCTTTACTGAGTAGGCAGTGCCGTTTGTAAGCGAAACTATTACTATCGGCGAAAGTGTGCTCGCCGCCGCCGACCAAGTTGAGCCATCGTTGGTCGAGTATTCGATCGATGTAATTAGAGAACCACCATTTGAGTTTTCAGTAAAAGCAACGCTCAGCGATTGATCCAATGCAGTAATAGCCGAAATTGTTGGTGCGCTCGGTACGCCACTTGTGACCACAGTTTGATTCGAAGTAGCAGTACCACTACCAACCGAGTTAACTGCTCTAAGCGCAACAGAATACGAATTTCTAGCGATGAGTCCACTTATTTCCAATGGACTTGAAGTTGCCACGGGCGAACGAGTTGTCCAGGTCGAGCCGCCGTCAACCGAATACTGGTAGTTAGTAATCGCAGCACCACCCGTTCCGTTCGCAGTGAACGAAATAGAAATATTCGTTCCACCAGGCGTAATCGCCGTAAGTGTCGGAGCCTCTGGGGTTCCGGCTGGTGTCACTGATGTGGCTGCAGAAGCGGCTCCGTTGCCTGCTGAACTCACGGCTCGAATTTTTGTACTATATGCCGTACCATTTGCAAGGCTTGAAATAATAATTGGACTTGCCGTACTCGCAGGTGATCGCGCGACCCAACTTGATCCCCCATTCGTTGAATATTCATAGTTGGTAATTGGAGCACCACCAGCAGAACCTGCAGTGAAATTGACACTTGCCTGGGTATTACCTGCTTCAATTGAAGAAATTGTTGGCGCTGAAGGCAAAGACTCTGAACCGAGCGTCGCAAGAATTGATGTCAAATCAGCGTTCACACCTGCCGTAAAAAACCAAGTACCCGTATCGCTTGCCTGTGGCGCGAGATCCGGAAGGCGGCGATAAATACCAACCGAATCGTCACCGGATCTGGTGATCTGCGATGTTCGAGGATCCTGAAGAGTGAATCCCGAAAATTCTCCAAAACCAACTTTGAGGTATGCATCCGCAGTACTTGATGCCGAGTAAAGAAATGAAGCATCAGTGCCAGAAGATATCTTAAGAATTTTTGACCGATTGCCTATTGCCGAGATTGTCGTGAACACACCATCAACTAGATTGCCTCGAGTCTTGGTTGGTGAATCCGAACTGCCGACGTGGTCGTCTCTCATTCCATTCCACAATCGCACATTGGACGCTGTAGTAGAACTGAGGTTCGTAATAGTTTCTCGTACTTCGATGTATTTTGAACTCGCACCCAAGGTATATCGACGTTTGATTTCAAATAACTGGCTCGCCACGGTATATCTACCAGTCGAAGTTAACGACCCATAACCAATCGAATAAGATCCACTTACCGAAGTGCTGGTAAATTCAGAGCAGTCAATAGTGTGCGAGAGTAATATGGTTGGGTAATCTGAGGAGAACTGTTGTATTGTTCCATTTGAATTCCACTCACTTGTACCGACGCCTCCATTGCCAAGCGCAAAGGCAAGCTTCTCAGCACCGTAGGTTAACTGAACATATGTACTCCCAGAGTTGCTGCTGTAGAACGGTTGCTTCAGATTTCCGGATGTGCTAATCGAACTTTCAGAGCCGGTCCCAAATCTCATGTTGCCAGTCTTCAAAACGTACGAATACCCTGGAATTCCATTCACTGAAGTAGATGAAGTGCCAGAGCCGTCAGAATTCACCGCCCGAATCGCCACTGAGTACGTAGTGCAGTTTGCCAATCCTGATATCGAAATTGGGCTTGCTGTAGTTCCAGACGAGCGATTCGTCCATGTCGACCCACCATCAAGCGAATATTGATATGTAGTAACAGTTCCTGCTGGGGCCGTAAACGCAACTGACAAAGTCGTGTTCGCTGCAGTAATCCCAGTGATAGTAGGTGCACCTGGTGCTGCAGCATGCGCAATGTATGGCTCAAAGACATTTTGCACAGGCAACACAACTACGGCGACGAGAACGATAGATATGACGACGAATAGCCGTCGACCAGCTCTAAACCAATTATTCTCCACCACCAAACGTGAATCCGATCTCATCCCCAAGAGGTGAACAATATACACCTGTTGGTGAACTTTTTTCACATTGTCTTAGAAATTGACCTAACCCACGATCCTGATTTCTCTAGAACCCTTAATTTGGGCGGAACTAGGCGTTTTCGGGGGTGATTATTCGACTCGCATGCCGGAGATTGCACGAGCAATTACTAATTGTTGTATCTCAGATGTGCCCTCAAAAATCGTGTGAATCTTTGCGTCACGGTGCCAGCGCTCGACTGGGTATTCACGCGTATAGCCGTAACCACCAAGAATTTGAATTGCGTCTTCAGTAACTTTGACGGCCATCTCTGATGCGTAGTACTTGCTCTGCGAACCTTCGGCGTTTTTGTAGCCGCCGTTTTTAGCAAGCCATGACGCTCGCCAAATAAGCAAGCGCGCTGCATCAATTTCGGTGATCATGTTGGCAAGTTTGAACGCAATGGCTTGATGCATGATGATCGGCTTGCCGAACGCCTTGCGCTCTTTGGCATAGTCAAGTGCAAACTCGTACGCGGCGCGCGCAACACCAAGTGCTTGAGCACCAACGGCTGGTCGCGTGGCTTCGAACGTTGCCATCGCTGGTTGCTTGCCGCTTGACGTGCCTTCGCGATAGCGCGCAAGTTTGGCGTCAAGTTTTTCTTTGCCACCAAGAAGGCAGCGACCTGGGATGCGAACATCTTCGAGCACAACTTCTGCCGTATGACTAGCGCGAATACCGTGCTTCAAATATTTTTGACCCTGACTCAGACCTTTAGTTTTTGGCGGCACGATGAAACTCGCTTGGCCACGACCTTTAAGATCTGGATCAACTGCGGCGACTACAACGTGAACATCAGCGATTCCACCGTTGGTGATCCATGCTTTTGTACCGTTCAATACCCACTCGTCGTTGGCTTCGTCATATACGGCGCGTGTGCGCAAGTTTGAAACATCGCTACCTGCGTCGGGTTCACTCACACAAAAAGCACCGAGTTTGACATCATCGGCAGTGCCATAACACTGCGGCACCCATTCGATCATTTGTTCTGGTGTGCCGTTGCCGGCGATACCTGCTGCGGCAAGACCCGAGCCCATGATCGCCATGCCGATTCCGGCGTCGCCCCAAAAGATCTCTTCAATCGCCACAACCAATGTCAAACCAGTTGGGTCGGCCATTGCGTTCATGATGAAATCAAGACCATAAAGACCAATCTTGGCGGCTTCTTGCACAACTGGCCACGGAAATTCTTCGCGTTCGTCCCACTCGTGGGCGGCGGGGCGAATCGTGTCAACAGCGAATTCGTGAATCCAGTTTTTGATTTGAAGTTGGTCGTCGTTTAGCGAGAGTGAGAATTCAGCCATGCCTACAAGTTATCTGCGGCGAAGGGTCGTGCCTGCTTTGGTGGTTTCAACAAGATAGCCAAGCGCCTGCAGTTTGGTGCGCAACGCATCGGCTTTCACAAAGTCTTTTGCCGTGCGGGCTGCATCGAGCGCGACAGCGAGCGTTTGTGCGTCGGCGCCAACTTCTTTGGCGACATCAAGTTGTAAACCGACAGCAACGCACATTTCGCGCACAGCCGAGGCGATACTCGCGGCTGTCTGAGTGTCGCTTGCGTCAACGGCGACATTGGCACGACGAATCGCATCAAACATCACACCCATCGCCACAGGTGTATTCAAATCGTCATTCATCGCCGAACGAAACACATCAAGAGTCGCCGCATCTGGCGTTGCACTCAGCGAACTTGTGCGCGCGGCAAACGAGTCGATGCCAGCCACGGCGTTAACCGACGCGTCGATATTGTCAAGACCAACTTTGACGGGCGAACGATAATGGGTTTGCAACAACAACATTCGATACGCGCGAGCATCGTAACGATCCAGCAAGTCAGGTAAATTGGTGACGTTGCCCAAACTCTTGGACATTTTTTCGCCCTCAGTGTCGACAACGAAGCCGTTATGCATCCAATGATGAGCAAAGTCTTTGCCGAGCGCAACGGCTTGAGCGCGCTCGTTTTCATGATGCGGAAACCGCAAGTCGGCACCACCGCAATGTAGATCGAAACCTTCGCCGAGTAATTCAAGACTCATCACGACGCATTCGCTGTGCCAACCCGGTCGACCTTCGCCCCACGGCGACGACCACGCTGGCTCGCCTGGTTTCGAAAACTTCCACAACACGAAGTCAGCAGGATGTTTCTTTTGATCGGCGCCGAACACATTGCGATCGCCACCACCTGCCAACATGTCGTCGATATTTTGATGCGCGAGCAAACCATAATCGGCCACAACGCTCGTACTCATATATATGCCGTCGTCGGTGCGATATGCGGCATCTTTCGTGATCAGTTCGGCAATCAAGCCAACTATCTGCTCAACATATTCGGTTGCGCGAGGCACATCTGTCGGCCGCAACACGCCGAGGCGGGCCATTGACTCAAACCACACGCTTTCACATTTCTGGGCGATGTCAAGCCACGGACGGTTCTCGCGAGTGGCGCGATCAATAATCTTGTCGTCGATGTCGGTGATGTTCGACACGAGTCGCACTTTGACCCCTGTCCATTCGAGATAGCGGCGCAAAATGTCATAGACGAGCGTCGCTCGCCCGTGACCGATATGTGGCGGGCCATAAACAGTCGGCCCACAAAGGTAAATGCTCAGTTGGCCGGGCACTCGCTGTTTTAGCGGGCGAATTTGCGCAGTCGCTGTGTCATACAGATTAAGCACGATGTTTAAGGATAGGCGAGTAAGTTTATTTCGTCATGTCACGCGTACCCGAGAAGCCAACTTTAGATGGTCTCGAGGCTCGTTTCGTAAGACAATGGGAGCAAGACGGTATTTACTGCTTTGATCGCACCGCCGCGCGCGAAAATATTTTCTCGATCGACACCCCGCCGCCCACGGTTAGTGGTTCGTTGCACATGGGCCACGTGTTTTCGTACACGCACACCGATACTCTGGCTCGATTTTGGCGAATGCGCGGCAAGTCTGTTTTTTATCCGATGGGATGGGATGACAATGGTTTGCCGACCGAGCGCCGGGTACAAAATTTTTATGGGGTCTCATGCGACCCGTCGCTGAAGTATGTGCCGGATTTCGAGCCACCGTTTCGTGGTGATCCGCCAAAAGATGCCAAGCCAATGCCCATATCGCGACCAAACTTCATCGAGTTGTGCGACGAACTAACTGCGCAAGACGAAAAAGTTTTTGAAGATCTGTTTCGTCGCCTGGGTTTATCAGTCGACTGGAGTTTGCTCTACACGACGATCAGCGAGCACGCACGGCGCACCGCACAAACGGCGTTTTTGCGAAACCTCGAACGCGGAGAGGCGTACACACAAGAAGCGCCGACGCTTTGGGATGTTGATTTTGGTACGGCGGTTGCACAAGCTGAACTTGAAGATCGCGAACGACCTGGCGCATTTCATAAACTGAAATTTCGCGAGGCCGACGACGAAAGCAGGGCGATATTCGTCGAAACAACGCGACCAGAGTTGATCGCCGCGTGCGTTGGTCTTGTCGCTCACCCAGATGATGCGCGTTATAAACATCTTTTTGGAAAAAACGCGATCACGCCGATTTTTGGTGTTGCCGTGCCGGTGCACCCTCACCCGTTGGCGCAACCTGACAAAGGTTCGGGCATCGCGATGGTTTGCACTTTCGGCGATCTCACCGATGTGGTTTGGTGGCGCGAACTAAACCTGGCTACTCGCCCGACAATCGGTCGCGACGGTCGAATTGTTATGCAGGCGCCAGAAGTGATGTCATCGCAAGCGCAAACACAATATGCGCGTATCGCCGGTAAATCTGTGAAACAAGCACAAACTCTGACGGTAGAAATATTGCGCGAAACAGGCGAACTAATTGATGAGCCGCGGGCGATTACTCACCCTGTGAAATTTTATGAAAAGGGCGATCGTCCACTTGAAATTGTTACGAGCCGACAATGGTATATCCGCAATGGTGGGCGCGACGAAAATCTGCGCTCAAAATTATTGTCGCGTGGCGACGAACTCACCTGGCACCCCGATTTCATGCAACATCGCTATGCCAACTGGGTAGGCGGTCTGAACGGTGATTGGCTCGTCAGCCGACAAAGATACTTCGGCGTGCCGATACCGCTGTGGTATCGCCTCAATAAAGACGGCGAAATTATTTATGAGAACCCACTTGTGCCAACAAGCAATCAATTGCCGATTGACCCGAGCACAGATCTGCCTGCCGGGTATTTGGCTGAGCAGCGCGATAAACCCAACGGCTTTGTGGGCGAACCCGACATCATGGATACTTGGGCGACTTCGTCACTCACACCGCAACTTGCGGGTCATTGGGTCGACGACAGCGATTTGTTTGAGCGAATTTTTCCGATGGATGTTCGACCACAAGGTCACGACATCATTCGCACCTGGTTGTTTTCGACGATGGTGCGCTCGAACTTTGAACACGGATACTCGCCATGGCGAAACGCCTCGCTTTCAGGCTGGATTCTCGACCCCGATCGCAAAAAAATGTCCAAGTCAAAAGGCAATGTGGTGACACCGTCTGATTTGTTCGATCAATACGGCAGTGACGCCGTGCGATATTGGGCTGCGTGTGCGCGACCTGGTGTCGACACGGCGTTTAGTGAAGATCAAATGAAAGTTGGCCGCAAACTGGCGACAAAACTTTTGAACTTGACGAAGTTCGTGCTCAGTGCAAGTGCTGGGGGCGTGGGCGCGGCAAACGACGCACGACCATCAGATCTTGTCGACCAAGCGATGCTTGTACGGCTAGCCGAAGTCGTCGACGCCGCAACGGTCGCGCTCGAGCAATTTGACTATGCACGAGCACTTGAACGCACCGAGGCATTTTTTTGGTGGTTCTGTGATGACTACGTCGAACTCGTTAAGACGCGAGCCTACGGCGAAAATCAAGATTCATCCTCGGCGCGGGTTTCACTGCATCGTGCGTTGAGCATCGTCCAGTGTTTGCTTGCCCCGATGTTGCCTTTTGCGACCGAAGAAGTTTGGTCGTGGTGGCAATCGGGCTCGATTCATCGCGCCACTTGGCCAACAACTGCCGATGCGCTCGCAGGTTTCAGTGCTGCACCAGACGCAGTCGCAAGCCTCGACGCAATTTGCTCGGTGCTCGGTACCGTTCGACGCACGAAAACCGAAGCGAAGGTTTCGCAGCGCGCAGAAGTCGCAAAACTAGTTATCACTGCCGATGCAAAGACAGCAAAGATGCTGCAAGCAAACCTCTCAGATCTGCGTAATGCTGGCTCGTTACAAGAAATAGAATTTGTCGTGTCGAATTCGAATTCAGAACCCACAAATCTCTCTGCTCAGGTCACACTGGCTGCGCCACTAAACTAAAAACAACATGGCGCGAACAAAACGAGCTAAATCTGGCGTTGGCGCGCGACCGAAACTGCACTATGTCGTGCTCATTTTTAACATTTTCGTGATTCTCGCATTAGTTACGAGTGCTTTGGGTTTATTTTGGGTCAATGGCCGCATAAATCAACGACTGGTCGTCACTCTCGACAAACCTGCCAAGCCAAACACAAACGAAGAAGACGCACCACTCGGCACAGACTGGGATCTAAACACCGAAAATCTCGATGCTAATAACTTTTTATTGACCGGATCTGACAACGGCGCTTGCACCAGCCCTGATAGCGCAACTTCGGGTGGCATCGGTGACCGCACAAGTTTTGGCGAACGCAGCGACACGATCATGATTATTCGCATCGACCCGAGTTCGAAGCGAGCGGCGATACTTTCGTTTCCGCGCGACTTATGGGTCAACATCGCCGGAACGACCCGCCAGAACCGAATAAATTCGGCATTTCAAAGCACTGACCCGAATCGGCTTGTCGCCACCATTCGCGAGAATTTCGAGATACCAATTGACCACTATGTCAACATCAACTTTTGTGCCTTCAAAGAAATCGTCACCGCAGTTGGCGGCGTAAAGGTGCCATTTTTATACCCGACTCGTGACAAGAAAACTGGTTTTAATGTTGCGGCACCTGGTTGCATCAATTTTGACGGCGACACGGCACTCGCATATGTTCGCTCGCGATCTGGCTATCAATTTTTCGATCCGAATAAACAAGCGTGGGTTGAAGACCCGACTGGCGACCTGGGTCGCATCAAACGTCAACAAGATTTTTTGCGGCGCTCGATGCAACGGGCACTCGACAAAGGCTCGAAAAGTTTGTCGGTTGCCAACAACTTGTTGAACGCAGCGCTAAAAAATGTGATCACCGACGACGAACTAACCCCGCGAGGCATGTTGACACTCGCCCAAGCGATGCGTGATTTGAATACACAGTCGATTGCGACATATACGATCGACTCAAATCAGAAGCGAATTGGTGATATGTCGGTGCTGATCCCGTCGTTGAAGAGCGACGAGATGCAAAAAGTCTTGGCAATTTTTCAAGGTCGAGCAGAAGTTGTTGCAAACGGAGCATCGCTTCGCGCCAACGACTCGTCAAACATCGTTCTGACTGCATTTCGCATCGGATCGACTTCTGTGCCGGCGATCGCTCGCTTTGCAGATGGTGTCGTGCCGCCAAACGACCCTGCTTGTCGCTGAATCGCGCCCTTTTGACGACTGGCTAACATAAGCGAGGGGACTTAATGCAAATCTTGACTGCTGTCGTTGTCGTAGTCGTCGCATATTTTTTGGGTACATTCCCGAGTGCGGCAATCGTTGCTGGCAAGAAAAATCTCGACATAACCAAAGTTGGATCGGGCAATCCTGGTGCGTCGAATGTGATCCGCAATTTGGGTTGGAAGATTGGACTTGCAGTTTTCTTGCTCGACATGGCAAAGGCCGCGTTGGCAGTCGGTCTCGCCTGGCTGGTCACCGGCAATCGACATGACGAGTTGTCCTATTTATGTTTGTTTGCGGCGATTCTTGGCCACTCATACCCCGTCACTCGCAAGTTCAAAGGCGGTAAAGGCGTCGCCAGCGGTGGCGGCGGAATGTACGTGTTGTTTCCGTTGACGAGTTTGGTGCTGTTCAGTTCATGGTTCGTGCTGACAAAAGTTACGCACAAGGCTTCGGTTGCATCGCTGACGATTTCGATTGCTTTGCCGTTTGGCATTTATTACGAAGGTGCCGAAGCCTGGGAGATTGCCGCGACGCTCGCACTCGTCGGGTTCATCATCGTCAAACATTTGCCAAATCTTCGCCGTCTCAAAACCCACCAAGAGCCCGACCTCATCTAACATCGTCACATGCTGGCGATACTTGATTCGTTTTTTGAGTGGTTGAAAGAATCGTCGTCATCGCCGTGGTTCTATTTGGTGATTTTTGTGATCGCCACGCTCGACTCGGTGTTGCCGATCGTGCCGAGCGAAACCTTGGTGATCATCGGTGGCGTTACCGCGGGTGCGGGTGAACTGTCGATTTCGCTCGTGATGTTGTGTGGTGCGGGTGGAGCATTCATCGGCGACAACTTGAGTTATCTTCTCGGACGTGAAGCCAGCGACTGGGTGGTCAAGCGGCGCACCCGCACTGAAAAAGGCGCCAAACAGCTCGCCAACATCGTCGAACAGATTCATGAACGCGGGGGTTTGCTGTTGATCACCGCCAGATTTATACCGGGTGGTCGAACATTGCTCACACTTTCGTGCGGTGTCACACAACAGCCCAGAAAGTGGTTCATCGGTTGGGCTGTCGTTGCGGCAAGTATCTGGGCAACATATGCATCGATGCTTGGTTTTGTCGGCGGCAAATCTTTTGCCGACAATCACACCAAAGCATTTTTGATCGCCTTCGCCGGCGCATTCTCGATAACGATTGTGATCGAAATCGTACGCGTCATCATCAAAAGACGAAAACGCGACAAGTAATTCGTTTAGAGCGCGGCTGTAAAGTTAAAGGCAGTGACTTTGCAACTTAGCGTTGACTCGACGGCTTGGGACCGTCATGTTTCTGAAACGGCGAGCAGCCTCGGCGATTTGATTCCGGTCGTCAAGGGCAACGGTTATGGTTTTGGTCGCGCGACATTGATTGAGCATGCCCAAAAAATCTCGAGCGATATCGCCGTCGGCACAATTTTTGAGGCTCACGATGTGCCAAGCGACTGTCGCGCGTTCGTGTTAACGCCCGTCGGCAAAGTTTTACCAACAACAAACGACCTGCCGAAAAATCTTGTCTTGACAATCGGCTCAATGCACCATGTGCAAAATCTGCGTGACGCCAATTGGCATGGCGATGTCGCCATTAAATTGCGCTCAAGCATGAACCGCTATGGTGCCAACCCGAGCGAACTGGGTGCGCTGATCGCCGCAGTGCAAGCCGCAGGCCTCACTCAAGTTGGTTGGTCGGTGCACCCGCCACTTGACGGCACACCGCAAAGTCATGCCACTGAAATTGACAACATAATTTCAGGTGTCGATTCAGATTTACCATGGTTTGTCAGCCACGTAGATGCAAAAAATCTCGCCGACTTGCGCAAAAAATTCACCAATCAAAAAATTCGCGTTCGCAGCGGCACTCACCTCTGGCTTGGCGACAAATCGATGTTCGAACTCAATGCAGATGTTCTCGATGCACGACCAGTAAAAAGCGGCGATGTTGTCGGTTATCGCAACATCACACTTCATCAAGACGGCACACTCGTGATGGTCGGCGCGGGCACGAGCCACGGCGTGCAACTTGTGGGTGCCGAACAGAGTCCGTTTCATTTCAACTCGACGCGTCTCAACCTCGTCGAGCCGTCACACATGCACACCTCAATGGTGTTTGTGCCTGCAAATCAAACCGCACCAAAACCTGGCGACATGGTTGATGTGCAACAACCGCTTACTCGCGTCTACCCCGACATCATTTCTTGGATCTAACAGTGCCGGGTCACGCAAGTGATCGCCAACTTGAGCAACGCATTGCCTCGCTTGACGTGGCGCGAACGATCGCCCTATTTGGCATCATCGTGCTCAACTATCACGGCTACTTAAATTTTCAGAGCACCAGTTCAACGACTGCCCCGTCGATATTTGAACGCTGGTGGCACCCATTTGAAGGCGCATTGGCGAATCCGTTTCCGGTTGGTTTCGTGATGGTTGCTGGCATGGGTGTTGCCTTGCTGTTACAAGAAGTTGCTCGCACGAACGCGCACCATGATGCAAATGAAATTGCACGAGCACGCACAGAGGCTCGATGGCGACTCGCTCGCCGCGGACTCTTTCTGTTCACTCTTGGTTACGGCATCGAATGGGTTTGGGCCGGCACGATCTTGCCGTATTACGGCGCATATTTTGTCGTTGCCAGCATCATTGCGATTTGGTCGGCACGAAAACTGTTGGTGCTTGCTGCAATTTCGACCTTTGCAGCAGCGATCATCGAATGGTGGCGACTTGAACAGTCATTCGACGGCAACCTGACGACTTGGCTTTCGCCGAGCACACCAAACACACCGCGCGATCTATTGATCCGTTTATTTATTGACTACACACATCCGTTGTTTCCGTGGTTGGCGTTTTTTATTGCCGGCATCTTGCTCGGTCGCAATTATCAAAACATCGACAAGATTCGTCACAAACTATTAATTGCAGCCGTGACTACAGCAGCGTTTGCTTACATCACAAATGCCATCGTCAATTCGCTCGTACGCAGCGATGCTGACAACGGCGTTAGCACCGCGATGGTCTGGCGTCATTTGGTTTCAACACAACCGTTTGATCGCAGCGTGCTTTATGTTTTGGCGTCGCTCGGTGTTGTCGTCGCCGTATTTTTAACAATCACAATCTTGTGCGAAAAGTTTCATGGCTCACTTGGCATGCGCCTCGCCCAGACAACTGGTCAACTAACGCTGACGATTTATTTGGCGCATATTTTTGTCTACAACATCGTTGTCACTCAAGCAGGCCTCGTGCAACCGACAGGCCTTGACACAGCAATGACGATGAGTATCGTCGTCTTTGTCGCTGCAATCATTTGGGCAAATTGGTGGAGCCCGCTTTTTGGTCGCGGCCCAGCCGAGCGTCTATATCGTCGCTTCGGCGGCTAGCAACTCGCGTGCGCGTTGCACGAACGCGTTATACAAATTTTGTTGCAACGAATCTGTCGCCGCCGTGTCTTCTGGGTGCCACTGCATGCCGAGTAGCCACTTTGTGCGATGCTCAACTGCTTCGAGAATGCCGTCAGGTGCATAGCCAACAGCGACTAAATCACCAGCAAGTTCAGCGATGCCTTGGTGATGAAACGAAGCACCATTAATTTGCGTCGCACCAAGCGCGACTGCCATCTTTGACCCAGGTTCGATGTTCACTTGATGCAATGCAAACTCTTCGCCAACCGGAAACTGCTTTGGCGCGTGCGCGAGAAGATCGCTCGCATTGGCAAGTTCTCCAAGATGCTGAACTAGCGAACCGCCAAGCACAACATTGGCAAGTTGCATGCCACGACAAACTGCCAGCACTGGCAAGTCGAGTTTCAACGCGGCGTTGAGCAAAGAAGTTTCAAAAGTGTCTTGCTCGGGCTGAACACCATATATATGCGGCCCCGCTGTTTGCCCGTAAAGCGCAGGGTTGACATCGGCGCCACCCATCAACACGAGACCATTGAACCGCCGCATCATCGCTTGGGCATCTTGAGTTGTCAGCGGTTGCGGAGCGATCACAACAGGTTCGCCTCTAGCCCGCAGAATCGCGTCAAGATATCGCCGCCCAGCAAACGCAACAGCGTCGCGCGAAACCCGACTCGGCGCACCATATCGACCAGCGAGAGCGATTAACGGCGACATTTATAAAACTCTACCGACTATCACTTCACAAGGCGCTTTAGTCGGGCAGTGATCTGCTCGATG
>SXGU01015989.1_pt1 | contig 14509 bp, 15 predicted proteins | sample 3174531 | NCBI WGS metagenome assembly SXGU01 (sample SAMN11356863, study PRJNA531348) | freshwater metagenome | isolation source: freshwater sample F1-140 | place: China: Fuxian Lake, Yuxi | collected 2017-12-25
GATATCGTCGAGGATGATGCGCGCAGGCGGAATCACCTTGCGCAGGGCCTTCATTACATAGATGAACTGCGGAGCCATTTCGATTTGGTGCGGTTCGAGGTCTGATGGGGTCGCGCGGCCCGATACCGGATGCCGGCCGGCGCGCAGATACCGAAAGTTAGCGACACGGTGGAAATGACACGCCGCGTCACCTCCGGGGGACACACAGGGCTCCCTAAAGGGGGGAACCGACTGGCACGCGGGTTGCAAATGGAGGGGGTGAACCTGCAGTCAGCCCCCTCTCCAGTCTGGAGCGTTTTATGTCCCCCGCATCTCTCTTTCGCGCTACCCGCCGAGTGTTCGTCCTCGGCTTTCTGGCCCTCTTTGTGGCCGCCTGCGATGACCCCTTTTCGCCCTATTGGGACCGCGGCACCTACCAACTCACCTATGCCAATAACCACCGCGTTCCTGCGGTGGTGAGCGCGGGCCCCGGCGGTTCGTACACGGAGGTCACCGGGGGAGCGCTCACGTTGCGCCGCGACCACTCCTATCAGCTGGTCGTGGACATCCGCTATGTCGAGAATGGCCGGGTGTACGAGTACTCGAAGGTCTTCGCCGGCGAGTACGAGAACGAGGACCGCACCATCTACCTCACCTGGTTCGACGCGGGCAGTTCCTATCCACGCTTGATTGTGGCGAACTGGCGCGGCGGGCGGATTGAGCTGGTGGTGCCGCGGGTGGATGGGAACGACGGGGTGCTGTGCGAGTTTAGTGAGTAGGGTGCGGGGGCCGCGTGTCTTCGGCGAGGAAGACCTGCGACATGCCCCCACCGCCGAGTTCACGCTCGATGGTGAAGGCGCTGCCGAGCGTTTTCTGCAGTTGCTCGCGGACCGATGAGGTCAAGCGGGCGGGGGCTGGGGTGGCTGGTGCGGGGTGGGTCTGATGTAGAGAGAAGGGGGAAGAGAGCACATCCCGTCCCCCCATCGTCCGCTCCCGTCACTTGATTGGCAGCGCCGCCGCGCAGTGGCAACCCAAGGGCCGCTCATCGATCTGACGGGAGTGAGTTCGCGGTTTAATGAGCGTTGGGGTCTGGGTAGGGCGGAGCGAGGACAGCGGAACCGAAAAGCGCAGAGGCCTACCCTTCGATTCTCCGCATCAACCTCTCCAGCACCCATTTCTTCCTAGTCTGGCATTCCCAGAGGATCAGGACTCGCCAGCCCAGCCTACGCAGCGCACTCTGAGCCGCTTGGTCCCGCAGAACATTCGAAGCGAACTTGCGGAGCCAGAAGGCGCGATTCGACGCAGGGGTTGTGCAGAATCGACACTTCGAGTGCCGGTGCCAGAAGCAGCCCTGAACCTGAATCACGGTCCGATGCTTAGCGAGCACGATATCGGGGCGGCCCGGCAGGTCCGACCGATGCAGGCGGAATCGGAAGCCCGCGCGATGGAGAAACTGCCGAACTTCGACCTCAGGCTTCGTGTTCTTGCTCCGAATACCTGCCATGATGCGGCTTCGAACCGCAGGAGTAACGACGTCCATCAGCCTTAGAAGAGTCCGGCGACGATTCCTGCGATCTGTTGCGCTAGCATTGGCGGCACGGCATTTCCCACTTGGTGATATTGGGCAGTCCGGGGGCCGCAGAAGAAATAATCGTCAGGAAAGGTCTGAAGACGCGCAGCCTCCCGCACGGTGAGGCTGCGGCACTGCGTCGGATCAGGGTGAATGTAATAGTGACCGTCCTTCGAGATGTGGGAGGCCACGGTGGTAGACGGCTGCGATTTGACCTGCACGCGAAAGCGATCGGCGAATAGCCCGCCTTCCAAGGCAGCCCGTACGTTCAGGTGCGCCGGAAGCAAGCTCTTCGGAAAATCCCGCAATGAAGGCGACATCCCTCTCGCCAGTGCAAACGCACTCGCGAACAGATAGCGATGAAGATCTGACGCCATGTGACCGCGCGTTGCGTGATTGAGAATTGGCGGGCCGGACCGCCGTGGCAAATATTCAGCGCCTCGATCCGCGCGCGGTACCGAAATTCCCCCAGCCAAAGCCCGGATGCGATCGGCGAGCGCACCATCGACTTCCTTCACCCACCCGGCCGACTGCGCGGACCTTACGCATTCCAGCCACGCGGCACCAGAGTCAAGAGCACTGCTTAGCCCGCTTCTCAATCGAGGCAAGCCGGCCAGAGCCTCGCCAACCGCGATACGAGACTCGCTCGGAATCAGTGTCGACTCGAGCTTGGGAAGATCCGATCGAATCCCAACGAGAATCACCCTGTGCCGTCGCTGCGGAATCCCATGCTCTTCTGAGCGAATGACAAATCGCGAAGCCGCGCTTGGCGAGACGCCCTCGCGTTGCACCAGTGGAAACAGATCGTAGCGAGCCCTTCCGTTACCGACCGTTCGCCCTTCGCGACGGAGCGCCACCGACGGGTCACGAAGATCCTCTTCGATTCGATCGAACATTGAAGACCTGTGGACGCGCGCCGAGAGCAGCCCCTTGACGTTCTCCATTACAAAAACCGGAGGGGCGTGGTCGGATAGTATTTGGAGGTATTCAACGTAGAGCTGGTGTCGCCGATCGCGGCTAGGTCGGTAGTGCTCGTTACCACGGTTTCGCGCACGACCAACCAACGAGTAGGCCTGGCACGGCGGCCCACCCACCAGCATCCAGCCGCCATCAGCCGGAATGATCTGCTTGATGAGGCTGCGGACACGCACAACCTCTCTGGCTCCGAGCTCGATTCTGACCGCTTCCGCCTCGGCTCGGGCGGCTTCCGTGGGAAACCGATCCGCTAGAGCGGACCAAGGGGCCGCTTCCGCAACTGCCAAGTCGTAGCTGTCGGGCGCCTCGTCGCCGAAGGATCGTCGAAGAGCTCGCAGCCTAAGTGTCGCGTGGGCAAAGACATCCATCTCGACCGAAATAGCAATCTCAAAGCGATGTGCTCCTCGCGCATCGCGCCACGAACTGAAGCCTTCGCCTAGTCCGCCTGGGCCAGCAAAGAGATCGACAACCCTAATCATCTACAACTCTAATCGGTCGTGTTTGCCCTCTGATAGCCTCAACCACTCTCAGGCCCGAACGGGCAACCTTCTTTCCTGAGCCGCCCGAGAGCTTTCATAATTATCAAGGATTGCTTTTCGCTCGGGAGCTTTCGCGGCATAGCACACGCAACCTCGAAAATCTCTGCCTCTTTCTGCCCAAGGGTTTTTCGCTCCCATCCCCAGTCCTTCACCTGTTTCCAGACGGCGGGCCCTGCATTCACGACTATGCTTTGAGCTTCAATCCCGTTCAGCACCTTCTGCTCTTTCTCCCCACGCAACTCCCTGTCCCTCAGAACGTCCCAGTCGAGCAACGCAGACTGCAGGTTCGTCGGCCATTGCACCGCGAGGCCCTCAACTCGATTCCAGCATGCCTCGCGCTTGGCCCATTCGGTGACGTTTGTGACCGCTCCAGGTGGATCGACAATGATACCTCTCACGGCCTCGGCCGAGATTGCAATAGCCTCCCGGAGGGCCTCAGTCAAACCCTGCTGTCGCCAGACAGCATCGAGATTAATCCCCTTGCCCAGCGCTCGAACGTCGCGAGCGAGCTTGGCGATCGCATAGGCCACGATATTGGCCCGATAGCCGCCCTCATACCAAGCCTGATTGCTCACCAAACTTTCAGTCTCACGGAAGACAATCGCTTTGGCGATCGCATCGCGGAAATAGGACTCGTTGAATCGATCGGAGCGCTCGCTCCATTCCTTTCCTATCTTGGCCGCGAACTGAGCGAAGTTCTTCTGTGCCCCCATGCTGACTACATGCGGCAGTTCGTCCCACACGAAAAGGAACTTTGCCAGATCAGTCTTCGTGATCACCTGCTTCTTCGGGAACTCTAGATCGAACCGCTTTAGAGCGGCAGCCGTGAGATTCGCACGAGCGTCGTTGTACTGACCTCGCGCCCGCTCGTAGAACCACTTCGACTCCCGAAAAGTGCCGTCACGCGAGGGAGCGGATAGCTTGGCGGAGAAGTCCTTGAACCGGAGATGAAAGGGGTGATTGGAAAAGAAGTCTGCTGCACTGACCTTGTTTTGACTATTCGCATACTCTGAAATCCGAGGGACGACACTCTCGGCGCGCTCCGGCGCGATGACAGAGAGCTTCATCTGTACAAATACGCGCGAGAGGTCCACATCCTTCTTCCGACTTGCTGCGTAGATGGACGCTGTCGTCTGCCCACCGTTGACAATCTGGAGGTTTCGGAGAGCGGAGATGACTATGGTCTTCCCGTCGACCCTTCCAATGACCTCTTCGGCCGTGGCCGTGACGCCGTTGTTATAGGCAAAGAACATTTCGGGCGCGGACTCAAGCGTGCTCCGCATACCCTTGTTTACGTTTCCGCGCGCTTGGAGGAATACCCGCACGTTTTGTTCGAGGAGTCGCGCTCCCCATCGCCCATAGATTGACGCTAGGTGCGTACCTGGAAGCACGAGCAGATACGCCTCGTACTCTGCATCCGTTAGGTGCGCACGAATGGCGGGTACTGCGCCCCCGTGTTCTGCCAGCTCGACACGCATTTCCTCTCGCGCTTCTCCAGAATTGGACCATCTCGCGAGGCGCCCCAAGTCCCAAACGCTGTAGACTACGGGTCGCCCATCCACCTCACCCGATTCGCGTCCGTCGACCCGACTGCTTAGAACACGATTGGTGATCAGCAAGATTCGCACCTTGCTCACTCCCGACCAACTCTGGGAAATCAGTTGCGCCAATCCGAAACCCGCCGTCGTCTCTTCAAGGCTGTTCCGGAACGCAGGGTCACGCGCTTTTGACAGAAACATGGTCGCCCGCTTGAAAGCAGCTTCCATTTCCGTTGCGGTCAGCGTCTCGACTTCGCGGGCCTGATTGAAGTCTGCGACGATCAGACTAAGCGTTCCTTCAGCGGTGACGGGATCCCCTCCATAGCCATCGACGCGGATCCCTCGTGGGGAGACGTACCGAGCCCGATCCGCGGTATCGAGCTCGCCGGCTTCGATCAGCTGGGCGCAGAACAACTCAAAAAATGCATCCTCCGCGTACCGCCCTTCTGCATCGGCATCCAAGAGCACATCTTGAAAAAACTCCTGATGGAAGGCAGTCAGGTCATCAGGCTTCACCTTTCCCTCCGAGCATAGCACACACCTTCTCAGCCGTCGACGCAAATCCAGAACAATCTGCCAAGTCGAGCACGTAGCGCACCTTTCGCACGCCGGGCGGCAGTGAGCCGGGGATCAGTCGCGGAAAGCCGGCGCCAACCTCGAAGAACGACTCCGGCCCTGGGACAAGTCGGCAGTCGCTGTAGTCGTCGTCGAAGCTGAATCCTGCTGCCTGCAACAGTCCGTCGAACTGCTGACCTGCGATCGGCGGAGACGCCCCAAGCAGTCCCCGGACGCGTCGTGCGACCTCGGTGACCGTTTCGCCCTTCAGTTCACCGTCGTTCACTTTGTTGAATGAGGCGACCTGCAGGTAGAGCACCGGAGCACCTAGCAGATCAAGCTGGAACTCAGAACTCACGTGAATTCCCGCATCCCCGCTCGATCCTCGCGCCTTGCACTCCACGTGAGCGGAGTGGGCGGCAAAATCGTGAGCGCCTCCGAGTGGTCCCTTCCAAGCATCCACAGCATCCACACCACCCAGAGCAGGCAGCATGTGCCGCTCCAAGAAACGCAGTTCGTTCAATAGTCCGCACTGCTCCTCCTCGCTCAGGAGGCCGCGACCGCCTCGTAAGAGATGATGCCAACGCCACGTCCTTCCAATGGCGGAGGCCGCAGCGTCAGCCTCGGTCTTCGCAAACCTCGCACTCGAAACAATGTCCAAGCAGAGCTGTCTGAAGATGTCGACGGCATTGTTTTCAAGCAGCCTTACGGTGAGAAGCGACCTTTCAGCACTCTCAGCTGGCTGCCATAGCACCTCGACTCCCCTGAGCTGGGGCAATCGAACGCGGGGCATTGACGCCGTTGCGGCTCGCATCACCAAGAGGCAGGCGCCGTCGTGGTCCCGCGCCCAGTAGAAGTCCCTTTCATGCGCTTCGTCAACACGACGCATGTTGAGAGCCTTCTTTTCGACTGGCCTCGCAATGCCTATCCAAGGGTTCTCAACCATCGTCACTCTCTAGGCCCTCGTCGTCTGAATCATCAGGAAGGTTCTCGCGAAGCCACGTAGTGGTTACTACGTACTCAACGCGCTCCTCCGGCAGCGCGGTATCGGGAAAGCCAATACTCCATGCAACGACTGGCTCGTTGAACAACGGCTGTTCATTGCTCAGCAGGTTCAGCATATGGATGATTAGTAGCGGTCGCTCGCGCTTGACGCGGTAGATCCGATCCGGATAGTTCCAACCTCCACCCGCGTTCGCTGAGGTGTGCAGGCGAAACTCCTCCTCTGCCTCGCTGATCAAGCGAGCTGAGAGGCCCGTCTTCTCAGCGCCGCGCGACGCCACTCTCTGCTTGTTGGTCACACGGAGCGTTCTCGTGTCGCTCTTCTTGCCAACCGTTCGTCGTTGGCAATTGACCGGAAAGTCAAAGGTGTTGTCTTCGATCGTTGGCTCGAAGCCCTGCGTTCCAGCGACCAAAAGGTCCCATAACGCCAACTCGCCACCCTGACGGGCTTGGATGTACTTGGTCACTGGTCCCGGTTCCGTCAGCATCGACACTGGGCTATTCGCGAACGAGGCGATGAACGCCAGTACTGGCTCAACGGGAACGTCGCGGATAAGAGCGCCGCCGGAGACCTCGGTGCGAGAATGGAGGTCCACACCCAAGTCCTTGAGCGCCCTTGCAAAGGCTAGGACTGCGGCTCGATTCGCCCGCAAGCTGTCCTCGTCGCGGCGCAACGATGCCGTCTCAACGAACGCCTTTCCCAGACCAATCCTCACAATGAGTCGCTTGCCCGAGCCCATCTTGTTGCGCGCCGTCACGATGAGCGTGTCGGGGTGAGCACGCACTTTCAAGCCAAACTCCTCGGGCGTGGCACCCGCGGCGGCCATCGCACGAAGCTCCTCTCTCAACTCTTCAATCGACTCCGAGACGTGCGCATACCAACCCTCGGCCTCTTCGGGCATCCACACCCGACAGAGATCCTCATAGCCCGGCCTGTATCCAAACCAGCGACCCAGTTGCATGAGCGTGTCGTACATGACCGAATTGCGGAGGAAATAGCTGATCATCAGGCCTTCGAGCGTCAACCCTCGCGAGAGCGAGTAGCCTCCGACAGCGATGACGTTGAGTCCGCTACCCTTGTAATCATCGTAGTTCAGCGTCCCATGCGACTGACTATTCACCTCCACAACACGGATAGGGGCGACAGCCTCTATCAAGTTCTGCTGCACCTCCGCCCACGAACAGTGTGCCTTGTACTCCGAAGACCACGTCTCATGCAGCGCCGCTAGTTCCGGATTCTTGAGAGCCTTTTCAGCCGGAAGCGCCGCATTCAATCGCGCACTAGCCTGGATGTCGACGATCAGTTCCTGCAACGCCGTGCGGATGAGCCCTTGCACACGCGTGAAGCGCGAGGCGTTCACGAGCATGGAGCAGTGCTCGCCTCGCTGACCTCGCCCAAGCCGGATTGCACGAGAAACGCAGAATGCCCTAGTAGCGGCGATCAAGCTGTCGGGAAGGCGCTCCAGCACATGTTCTTTGGTGTGCTTGAGCGGCAACCAATCCTCATTGTCCTCGATGTGTCTCAACACACTCCGCGCACCGCTTCCGAACACCCGCTCCGAGCCGAAGTAGTTAGACGGCGGGTCGAGGCTCAGGATGAAATGCCTGGGGAACAGATCTTCGCCGAGCATTTCCGCGGCACTGTCTGGGTCAATGAAGATGTTAGCGAAGGGTGTTGCGGTGTAGCCAACGTAGCACGTCCGCGCAAAGTGCTTGAGCAACCTGCGGATTTGCCCGTTGATTCTCGACACCTCGCCAGCGCCGTACTGCACGTTGATCGAAGCGTTGTCGGCTTCGTCATCGATCAGCAGCATTGGTAGGTCGCGAGCGGCAGCAGTCGCGTTGTGCTCAGCCATCCAATCCGACAAATTCTTGAGTGTGTTGTAGTTCTTCTTGATCACGAAGACCGCTGGCTCCGTGATCGTGTGCAGCGGAAGGCCGAGGCCGGTCGCCATCTCCTTGTTGAAGTCTTTGAGCGAGTTTGTAAAGGTGATTGGCCGACGGGTGGCATCAAACCTTCCGACCCCGACGAACCTCTCCTCCTTTTTGGAGAGGAGGCGCGCGCTATCCCGGCCGACAAATCCCAAGTCGACACGCTTCTGAGTCTGGTTTCTCAGATTGTTATGCACGCCCGCGATGACGATGATGACGCGGTATCCGACGTCAGCAGCCTTCGAAATGAGCCCGATGTAGTTCGCGGTCTTTCCGGATTGAACATGACCAACCACCATCCCGCGACGCGCCCAAGGTCCGGCGATGGTTGGATTCTGCAGCAACCCGAGGGCCCGATCGGTCTCGCTGTGGAGCGTTGTGATGACCTGCTGCGAGAGCTGCATTTCTTCGGCAAGCAGGCGCCGATAGCGGTTCCAGTAGTAGAAATCGACACCCGCAACCACTTGATCGAGCCATGGCTTGAAGTCGGGCTCAACGAGCACGGAGCCGACTCGCATGGTCACATCGTGGCGCATCTCCAAACGCTTGGCGAGAAACTCCGCCTCTTCGTCCGTAACTCCCAGCATCGGCATGACTCGAAATGCGGCGATCAGCTTGCGAATCGAATCAGGCGTCATTTCTGATGCACGCGCGAGCAATGCATCGACCGCCGTTTCTAGGTCCTTGGCTACGGAGCCAGTCATTTGACACGTCCGATGAATTTGCTTTCCAAGAGCTGCTCTGTTCTCTCCCAGTCTGAGCGGAACGGTTCAGCTCGCCTGAGAAGTTCGGGAATCTCATCCGGGGCCACTCCGACTGCCGCGAGGTCGGTGATCGTGCCATCGAGGAGATGACTAAGCTCCTCCTCGGAAAGCCTCTCAGGTCTTACCGCTTCAGGCGAGCCAGCGAGGTCGGCGAAGATAGAGTCCATCGGAAGCGCCGCGCCGATGACATGCAGCAGTCCCTCAAATTCGCGTTTCAGTTCCGAAGGCAACTTGCCTGCGAAGCCTGAAAGCGCGGGATTGTCACCGTTTAGGCGATAGACGACGTTGTTGTCGACTTGATCCCTGCGCCACACGGGCGTTCGACCGGTGTGCACCATTCGCTGCGCGCGCCCGTTGTACCTTGTGCGCGACGGCGCTCCAATTTCGCTGATCAAGCGCTGAAGTCGCTCCCGCACTTGAAGCGGGGGTCGCGCTGACGCCTTCTTGACATCGACGTGCCACGCCGCATCGAGCCCGTTTGGCATGTCGATGCGGACTCGCGTGAGTTTGGTCAGCTCCATCTGGCGAGCCAAACCAAACCACGTGCCGTGAACGATCAACCTTCGCTCACGATAGAGGTAGAACCCTTGCGATTTCAGGTATCCATCTGGCCCGCCAAAATGCTCCCATTCCGTCCTGCTGACATTTCGGTGATGAGGTAGCGTGAATGTTGTAATGGTCACGGCGTGATCACCCACTTGCACCGTCTCCGGAGGACCTGAATCAGTTGCTGGGTGACGCGACTGGAATGGGTCGAACGGCTTGAGGGGAAGTTCGTTGAGATCAATCCGAATGGCTTTCAATCCTGGTTCTCCTGCCAGGTATCGATGAAAGACCAACTCAAGATGCGCACGCGTTTCATCCAGCCGACGGATGAAGTGTTTCCGAGCTGAGTCAGAGGCGTTTTGCTCAACCGCCCGATCGAGCCGCTCCCACACAACGAGGGCTCCGTCGCCGACGAGCAGCTCTGCGAAGGGTACCTGTGCGGAATCATCCGGGGTCAGCAACTCCCACCGATCTTCTCGCTCTACGTGGTCTAGGTCCCAGCATGCCACGCTAGTCGCGCCGGCTTTCTTGCTAACGACTGTGAGTCGACGACACTGGGAAAACGACGCTGTCTTGAGCCCCAGACCAAATCTCCCCAGGTCGCGGCGGCCTCTCTCTTCGCGCGGGGATCGGCTCCCCAGTCTCATCGCATCAAGCAACTGTTCCCTAGTCATGCCTGCGCCGTCGTCGACGAGGCCAATCTTCGGATCCCTTGACGTCGTGTCAACATGGATCTGAATCGTGTTCGCGCCGGCCGTGATCGAGTTGTCGATTACGTCGGCGAGCGCGGTTTCGAGCGAGTATCCGATGTCGCGCATGCTCTCGATGAGCATTGACGGCTTTGGGGGCGCCGCGTGAGTCGGTGGCATGCGTTATTTGTCCTCGAGACTTCATGAATCTAGCGCACTCAGGTCGAAGCGCTAGCTCGTGCCCAATGATCAGCGGAGAGATTCAGAGGAGCCGCGTTTGCCTTCTGGCTCATTACATCGCGCGCCTGCGCGCGCTTTCGACCCCCGCCCCACCGCCCCGCCCGCCACACTCACCGCGATCGCCGCCGACGAACTGAGCAGCATCACCAGCGTCATCACCGCGGCGAGCGCGATTGAGAAGCGGAACATCGTCGCGGCCTAGGCGCCTTCACCCGTCTGCGGCGCGAGCGCGACCGAGCCGGCCACGAGCGCAGACGCCCCCGTCGCGAGCAACACATCGGGCCGCGACAGATCGGCGATCCACAGGTATCGCTTTCCCGCACCGAGTCCCGCGCGCACAACGGCGAAGAGCGCGCCGAGCAGCGGCAACTGGATCGCCATCGACGCCAGCATCAGCGGGTCCATCAGCCGGACGCCGTTCCGCTTGTAGAGCGCCATCGTCTCGCGCGCCAGCGCATGTGAATCATTCGCATGCCGCTTCTTGAGCCGCTCGAGCTGCGGCTTGAGCTCAGCGAGCTTCGCCTGCTGCACGGGTGTATTCATGCGGCGCGCGACCTTGAGCGAGAGCGGAATGAGCGCGAGCCGGAACGCGAAGCTCACCAACGCGATGCTGCCGCCGACAGACCCGCCCATGGCCTGGGCCACGGTCAGGATCAGGGCACGAAGCAATTCTATAGATGTGTCCCACACGGGGGGGGCCTCGGGCGAGGGTGTTCTTCCGTGATATCCTGATTCTACCTGAGGTTAACGGTCGCTCGGCGGGCACGGTTTCGCCATGACAGAATCAAGCCAAGCCGGTTAGGAAAGCCGAGGCTCCATGACAGGCACCGGGAGCGCGAAGGCTGAGGTAGGAACGTGATTGTGGAAGCGAATGGTCGATCATCCTAGTCTTAACGCGAGTGAAGCGGCAGACTTATGGTGTTCTACCACCCCCGCCACTCACGACTTGAAAGCCGCTACGATGCCGGACCCGGTATTTCAAAGGGCCATAGCGAGCTGCGATGCTCGCTTCGTGCTCCGCGGCTCCGCCGCATTTGGATTTGTCGTATCCGACTCGGATCTTGAGCAGTCGGATATCGATGTGGTAGTCGACGACGCCCGCGCAGTTCAGGTCGTCGCGAGTTCGCTTAGACGTCACGGCTTTGCCGTTTCTGAGGGGCGCTTCTACTCGGAGCGTTTTGACATTCCCCGCAAACGCCTTCTTCTCTCACGAGCTGGGAGGCTGATCCACAAACTGGATCTACTGATCTCTCCCCGCTACTTCCCTCGCTCGCGCACCACCCCTTCGCCTGTGAAGGGTTTGGGGGTTCCTCTTGCCGATGACCTGCTCGCCGATTGCCTGATCTCAGTTTCGCGCACAGCAGTGGGTATGCGCCTCGCCGGTCGGAGCCTAAAGGGCGGAAGGATCCTACAGCGCATCGCACGACTCCAGCACATCGCACAACCCGCGCGGGTCCTCTCTAGTGTGGCACGCATACTTCGCCTTCAGAACAGGTATTACCGCGCAACCGTCACGATCGAAGCGATCATCGCTGGCGCGCACAGGTATTCCAGGCAACGAGAGCCGTTGGAACCGCACGAGAACAGTATCGATTCGATCGTGATGGCGTTGGCTACACTCATTGCGCCACTTGACGACGCAAATCCTGTTCGCTTCTTCAGGGCTCGCGACGGTCTCGGTTGCTTCTCCAATTTCAGTGAACACTCTTTTGTTTTCGAGGGAGTCCGATGGCCGACAGCCGAACACTGCTATCAGGCCCAGAAGTTTCGGTCTAGGCTTCGAAGGAAACAGATTTGGGAGCAGGTCAGTCCGAAGGCCGCGGCCCGAGTGGGGAGATCAAACAGCAGCGACGTGCGGCTGGACTGGAATCTGATCCGAGTTGCCAAGATGTACGCGGTCGTCAAGGAGAAGGTGTTGCAAAACCCTGACGTCTACCTCACCCTACTGGCGACGTCGTCGCGAGAAATAGTCGAGTGCAGCCCTCGTGATCCTTTCTGGGGCGTAGGCGCAAGCGGCCGTGGCAAGAATCACCTTGGCAAACTGCTCATGTCAGTCAGAGAGGATCTTCGATAAATGGACTCAAATTGGCTTGCGTTGGTCTCAGCGGTGCTCGCGGGAGGATTACTCACGCAGGTCTTCAACACTATTTGGGGTGACCGTGTCGCACGCGCCCGTGAATTCCGGCACTGGCGTCGAGTCGAGAAGTTCAAGGTGTACACGGAACTGATGGACGTCGTCTCGTCTAGCACGCCCGAGTTTGGATACGACAAATGGCCGAGCATCGTGAGGACACTTTCGCAAAGGGTCTATCTTCTTCACAGCGGAGGTCGCCCACCACAGGCGCTCTGCGATAGCCTGGAAGAGGCCTTTCAATTGAGTCGGCGTTTTCGCGAAAGCGCGTCGAGAACGGAATTGCTAAAAGACGAACTGAAAACGACTGGCTCCCTACTCCGCCGAGAGCTCGCAAAATCCCTACAGAGCGATGAATAGGCGGTTTTTCAAGTATCGACCGGTCCGGACCGCTTCGCAGCTGTCATTCGTTCGAGAAGTCATCGTGGAGGGAAAGCTCTACCTTGCGCGCCCTCTGCATTTCAGCGACCCCCTGGACGCTGTAACGTCGCACTTCACGGACGGTGATGTTCCGGCCGTATTGTCGCTTACCGAACACGGCGACAGCCGACTGCTCTGGGCTTACTATGGCGGCTGGTTTCGTGGAGTCATGATCGAACTTGAGCTCTCACTCACAACAGCCCCATTCGACGGCTTGCAAAAAGTGAGTTACATCGCGGACGACGCGGATCTGTTCGAACGTATCGCGAACCGCGACCTATTCGCGAAGGCCCACGAATTCGCTCACGAGGGCGAATGGAGACTTCCCTATATTGGCGGAGAGTCTCACCTCAGCTTACCGCTAAACTCCGTCAAATCGGTAACGCTTGGGCCGGCATTGCTGCCCGACTTCAGGGAGGCAATTACACAGATGTGCGCTTCCGCGAACGTAGGCGTGCAAGAGTATCGGCCCAAGCTCGTCGGATCGGGCGACCGTGCGAGATAGCCGGTCAAAACTTTCTCCCCGCGCGACTTCACTGTTGGGGCGCCACTGCGCTGGAGGCCTCGACCACACGGTCGCCAATTCTTCCTGCCGCCAACACTTCGTGGAGCAACTCGAGAGAAGCGAGGACTACGGTGTCGTCGCTCCGGCGCGCCATCGTATCGAACGCAGCGAGTAAGACGCTACCCCCTCCGACGAAGTCACGAGGCATCTGCATGGACCGTTCCAGCGTGACAATTCGAGCCTCGATCCGTGCGGGCGATCCACTAGCGGTTCCTTCTGGATGAGATTCGGGGACCCAGGCCATCACGCTTCAGGGCGCGTGTGTCAGAAGCGCACTATCAGGAAGTGAAGGACTAAGGCGTTCAACTTGTCGTGCCGAAGTCGCTGCACTCGGCCTACCCCGAATCAGTGCAATCAAAGCTTGTGACGCTCGCGCAGTTCATCGGCGAGTCCAAGGCTCTCTCGGCGTGCCACCCCGCCGCGTCTCCGATGCTCGCAGCCGCAACATGGCGGCGATCAAGAGAAAGAACCCTTCGCCGGAACTCGTCGTGCGGAGCTTCCTGCATCGAGCCCGACTTCGGTTTCGTCTTCATGATCGGCGGCTCCCCGGCCGGCCCGGCATCGTCGTTCCGAAGCATCGCTCAGTCGAATTCGTCCACGGCTGCTTCTGGCAATTCCATGAATGCGACAAATCGGTCTGGCCCCAGACTCTGCAGCGTTCTGGCGGGGGAAGATGCTCGGTAACAGACGTCGGGATCGCACGGTGCAGCGCGCGCTAAGCAAGCTGGGATGGCGCACGGTGACGATTGGGGAGTGCGAGCTGGCGAAAAACATCATCGAGCTCTCTCTCGTCAGATCACGCGATAGAGCTTACCAAGTTGTGCTTGCTGCCCCGATTCTCATCTCATGGATTTGTGATCGTGAAGGACAGCATCGCCTCCTGCAATCCCTTGGCCCGGAACGCCACCATGCAGGGCCCGACTTCGCGCCCATCGGCGGTCAGGTTGTCGAAGATGGCAGTCGATCCGGTCGTTCGCCGAAACCGTGTTCCCCCAATCGTGCCGCAGAATCCCGTCGCGGCGGCCGCTTCGATCTCGTACTCCGCCGCCACCAGATTTCCGAGC
>SXGU01381268.1_pt1 | contig 14508 bp, 9 predicted proteins | sample 3174531 | NCBI WGS metagenome assembly SXGU01 (sample SAMN11356863, study PRJNA531348) | freshwater metagenome | isolation source: freshwater sample F1-140 | place: China: Fuxian Lake, Yuxi | collected 2017-12-25
CCGTCCGTTGTTTGAGATAGCCGTGCGAGACGTACAGCCACACGTCGCGGCACAGGTCGATGAGCACGTTGCTGGCGGCACGCGTGAGATCCAGCCAGCGCGCAAGGCTGTCGCCCGGCTCGACTTGGGTCGTTGCGGAGTTGCGGACAAAGCCCAGCGACTCGACCAGCCGCCGTTCGTGCTCGCGCCAGTCGATCTGCGGCGCCGCAGCAACCATCGCCGCGTAGTTGCCGGTTGCGCCATTGCACTTGCCGCTAAAGCGGTGGCCCGACAAATCGCGCAAATGCGGAAGCAGGCGACCGACATAGACCGCCACCTCTTTACCAAACGTTGTCGGCGTCGCCTGCTGGCCGTGGGTGCGGGCCGGCAGCGGTATATCCGCCCAGCGTTCGGCCAGGGTGCATAGGTCGCCGACCAGCGCGCGCCACAACGGCACTTGATGGTTGTCTATATAGTCGCGACAGCACAGCGACCACGCCAGGTTGTTGACGTCTTCGCTGGTCAGGCCGAAGTGAATGCGATTTGGGTTGTCGAAGCCACACTTGTCGCGCAGGAACACTTCGCAAGCTTTGACATCGTGGCGCAACGACAACTCCAGTTGCTTGATATTTGCATAGTCGTCGTCGCTGAATGACTCGACAACTGTCAAGGCGCTTTGGCGCTGCGCATCGGTCAGCGGCCCGAATACGGCGTCCAATGCCAACGCATGGTGGACCTCGACCGCGATGCGGGCCTTCATCAGCGCAAATTCGCTGAAATGGTCGCGCAACGGTCCCATCAACGCCCGGTAGCGGCCGTCGAGCGGGCTGAGCGCTGCGCCCATCGCAGCGAATTCGTCGCTCATTGCCCCCGCCCTTTGGCGCGCACATCGGCGTCGTCTGAGGCCAACGCGGCGCGCACACCCTCGACCTCGCGCAGCAGCAAGGCCCGCAACCGCGGCAGGTTGAGCGACCGCACCGCCGCTTGCGCCGCCAACGCCGGCTTGACCACCGTAGCTGCTGGGACGTGCCGCGGCATGCGCAGCGAGCTGTGGATGTTGACCAGGTAGTCCGCGTCATCTTTGAAAGGCGGGCAGTTGATGACCGGTAAACACGTGCCGGCCGCCAGCGCGCCGCCCAGCCCATTGCTTTCGCCAGCAATGGCCACGATGCACCCCGGCTCCAGCGAGTGGTTGTACTCGACCAGTGCCGCTACCGCGCGGTCGCCGTTCTTGTGCGCCGACAACACCCGCAAATCGACGAACACACCGTACTTGCGCACGTCGTGGGCGATGCTCTCGGCATGGGCCAGGTCGGCGCGTGAGCCCATCACCATTGCCACGTAGCCATCGCGCAGCAGGCCCGCCGCCACCAGGTTGTCATAGAGGCGCCGCTGCGGATCGCGCGAATCGGTCGTCAGCGGCGCGCCCGTCAGCCGCTGGTAGAGCGCGGCATAGCGCGCGGCAGTCTCTCGGACGACGTCGGCAGGCAGGTCGAGCGGCAGGCGACCGTCGACGGCGTTGGCGCGCATCCACTTGCGCACGAACTCCTTGTCGTAGCTGCCCACCGTGGCGGGACTCGCTTTCCAAGCCTCGTGGTCGAAAAAGCGCGAGGAATCCGGCGTGTGGATCTCGTCGATGAGCACCAGCCTGCCGTTGCACAGGCCAAACTCGTACTTGGTGTCGGCGAGCAGCAGGCCGCGCTCGGCCGCGAACGAGGTGCCAAACGCGAACAGCGCGCGCGATGCACGGTCCATTTCGGCGTACACGGCGTCGGTGACCAGACCTAGGGCTACGCACTCAGCGGGCGTCACCTCGCGGTCGCTGTCGTCTTTGGTGGTCGGCGTGACAATCGGCTCGGGCAGTTGCGCGTTCTCGGTCAGGCCTTCGGGCAGTTGCACGCCGCTGAACGTCCGCCGGCCAGCCTTGTACGCCCGCCACAGCGTGCCGCAAATCGCCCCGCGCACCACCATCTCGACGCGGATCGGCTCGCATTCGCGGACCACCATCGCCTGGCCGTCGGGCACCGACAGCACGTGGTTGGCGACGATGCCGGCCGTGCGCTCGAACCAGAAAGCCGCCAGGCGGTTGAGGATCTCGCCCTTGCCAGGCACCGGCGTCTTGATCTTCAAGTCGAATGCGCTGATGCGGTCGGTCACCACAATCAGGCGTCGCTCGGCGTCCAGCGCAAAGCTGTCGCGCACCTTGCCGCGGTGCAGCAGCGCCAATTGCGGCGTGTAGACCTTGTCGATAAAGGTCGGCGGGGTCCAGGTATTCATCGGTCGATCCTAGTGTTTGAAGTGGCGAATGCCCGTAAAGAAAAGGTGCCCTTCGACGGCGTTGCAGGCGGCGATGACTTCGGGGTCACGCAATGAACCGCCGGGCTCCAGCAGCCAACGAATGCCCGCGTCGAGCGCCACCTGCGGGCCATCGGCGACCGGAAAGAACGCGTCGGAGGCGAGCACACACTGGGACAAGTCCGCGCATTGCTCAGCGAGATTGGCGCGCGCCTGTGCCACCGCCAGCTCGGTCGACTTGACGCGGTTCGGCTGGCCGGCGCCCATGCCCACCAGCTGCAGCATCTCGCCCTGCCGACGCGCGATGGCAATCGCATTGGACTTGAGGCAGCGCGCGGCGTGCATCGCGAACTCAAACAGCGGCTCGTCGATGACGCGATGAGCGATGCTGGTCTTGCACTGCCAGCCGTCGTGCAGCGCCACGTCGTCGTCTTGCACCAGTAGCCCGGTCGACAGCCAGCGCTTCTTGCGTGCCTGACCGCTGCGTCGGTCGGACAGCTGGAGCGCGCGCAGGTTCTTGTTGTGGGCGAGCAGCGCGATGGCCTCGTCGGCAAAGCCGGGCGCCGCCACGATTTCGACGAACTTGCGGCGCGCCTTGTCGGGCAGGTCCAGGTGCCGCAGCATCGCCGCCGTCACCTGACAGTTGAACGCGATGACAGACCCAAACGCGGACACCGGGTCGCCGGCCCATGCCAGGCCCAAAAGCGCGTCGACATCCGGGCCGGACGCGAGGCCGCACGGATTCTCGTGCTTGACCACCGCACAAGCTGGTTGCGCCAGCACCGCAACTGCCGCCCACGCCGCGTCGAGGTCCACGAGGTTGTTGTACGACAGTTCCTTGCCGGCGAGTTGTGCGATGTGCACGCCATCGGGGTCAGGCAGGAACGTCGCCCATTGGTGCGGGTTTTCGCCGTAGCGCAGCGGCGTGGCGCCCAGCTGTTCGGCGATCAAGGCATCGTAGCGCGCCGTCAACGCAAACGCCGCAGCCATCCAGGCCCGCCGCTGCGCCAGCGTGGTGCTACCGGTCGCCTCCAGCGCCTCCATGAAGTCCGGGTATTGGTCGGGTCGGCACAGCACTGCGACATCTTTGAAGTTCTTTGCGGCGGCGCGGATCATGGTCGGCCCGCCGATGTCGAAGTACTCGATGAGCGCCTGGTCGCTGAGTCCGATGCCCAGATTACCCGCGAAGTCATAAAGATTGGCGACCACCAGGTCGATCGGCGCGATGCCCAGCGTCGCGGCCTCGGCGGCGTCGCGGTCGCGGTCGAAAAGCAGCCCAGACGCGACCTGGAAGCTCAGCGTCTTCATACGGCCGCCGAACGCCTCGGGATTGCCCGTGATCTTGGAAATGTCCGTGACCGGCAGGCCTTCGGAAAGCAGCGCCTTGGCCGTGCCGCCGGTCGAGATGAGCTCGACGCCGCAAGCGTGCAGGGCGCGGCCGAGTGCGGCGATGCCGGTTTTGTCGGTGACGGAGAGCAGCGCGCGGCGGATCGGCAGTGGGCGGGTGGGCATTTGGAGACTCCTTTACCGACCGACTTCGGCAGCGTGGCGCGTTGCCGCTTCGACCCACGCCCGAAAAAACGCCTGGCCCGTCTGGGTCGCTTCGTCGTTGTCTTCGCCCCGCCGTTGGCGGCCACCCCAATCTGGGTGGTTGACAAACGTCAAGTAGGCCTCTGGATGCGGCATCATGCCAAACACCTGGCCGTCTTCGCTCCACAGTCCAGCCGTAGCCAGTTCAGCGCCATTGGGGTTGGCCGGCTCCGTCGTCGCCGGACCACCGTCCGCTTCGAGGTATTGCAGGCCAATCAGGCCCTTTTCCTGACACAGGTCGCGCAGCTCGGGGCTGCCGAATACCAGCCGACCTTCGCCGTGCCGCACCGGCAGGTCGAACTCGCGCTCGCCTAGGTTGGCAAGGCTCATGCCTGCCGACCGACACCGCACCCAGCGGTCGACAAAGTGCCCGCACAGGTTGGCCGCGAGCGCGACCTGCTGCACGAACTGCCCGCCGATGTTGGGCACCAGCCCGGCGCGAACCAGGATCTGAAAGCCGTTGCAGATGCCGATGATGCGACCGCCGCGCCCGAGGAAAGCTGAGACCGTGTCGAGCACCCGAGTGCCGTCTTCCAAGCGCCCCAGCCGAATTCGGTTGGCAAACACCTGGCCCGATCCGAGGTCGTCGCCGTACGAGAATCCGCCCGGCAGATGCAGAATGGCGAAGCCGTCCAGGCGCACGGCGCCGCTCAACCAGTCGCTTGCATGCGCGACCACAGGCTCGGCACCCGCCAGTTGCCAAGCCGCCGCCGACTCTTCTTCGCAGTTGAAGCCAAGTCCGCGCAGGACCAGCACACGTACCACGGGGCCCCCTACCATAGTGGTGTCCGCCATGCCGCGGTCAGCTCGGCCACGGTCAGCGCGCACAGACTTTCGGCGCCATTGTCCAGGCGCAGCGAAGGATCCGCGCTAACCTGGCCCAAGCGCACGGCATCGCGGCCGAAAAGCATTTCAAAAGCAGCAACGTGGTGAGGGGCGACGCTGACCAGCAAGCGGCTGTGGCTCTCTGCGAACAGCACCGCGGCAATGGGTTGACTGTCAGAAAGTTGACAAACGTCAATCCAAGCGCCGCGACCGCCGCCGATAGCGCACTCAGCGAGTGCGACCAGCAGGCCACCATCCGAAAGGTCGTGACTCGACGCCAGCAGCCCAGCCGCGTGCGCCGCCATCATCTTTTCATAGACACGGCGCGCATCGCCCAGCCGCACTTGCGGCACTGCGCCGTGCAAGGCCAGGTCAGGCCCGCCGCAGAGCCGCAACCAATCGCAACCGCCAAGCTCGTCATAGGTGGCACCCACTTGGTAGACCACGTCGCCCACGGCCTTCCATTCGCTGGTCACCGTCCGGCGTACATCGGCGACGCGCGCCACCAGCGTGAACAGAACCGTTGGCGGCACGCTGATCTTGTGTCCCTCGGAGACAAAGTCGTTCTTCATCGAGTCTTTGCCCGAGGTCATCGGCACATCGAAGTACACCGCGCAGTCGTAGAGCGCCTCGCACATGCGCACCAGCTTGCCGAGCTTGAGCTTGCCGTCTGGATTGGCGACCGCATCAAACGCGCTATTGGGCACGCAGAAGTTGTCGCAGCCGGACCACGACGGCGCCTCGCCCGCCACCGGCAGCCGCGCACCGACGCTGATGAGCGACCGCACCGCTTCGTCAAACGCGCCGGCCGCCATCGCATAGGGGTCGAGGTCGCCAAACTTGGGGCAGATCCCACTTGCGACCGCGAGGCCATGCCAGCCATCAAAACTGGCGCGCACCACCGCAGCATCTTGCGGCGCCAGGCCCGTAGGGCCCATCAGCGGCTTGATGACAGTCTTGCCCTTGACTTCGTGGTCATAAAGTCGGACCACGGCCTCGCGACAGCAGATGTTCGGGCTGGCCAGCAGCCGCAGCAGCATCGGGCCGGCGTCCAGCGTCAGTTCCGGATTGGGCAGAGCAGGGTGGTCGGTCCACTCCGCCTGCAAGTACCGAGTCGGCACGCCGTCGTGCAAGAAGGCCAGGTCCAAGTCTGCAAGCGTTGTCTCGCCAAAGCGCACCACCAGCCTTCCCGAGTCATCGAACGCGCCGATGTCGGTCGCTTCGACGCCCCGCCGCTGTGCCAGGGCCACAAGCGCAGCCACATCCCCGGGCCGGACGGCAAGGGTCATGCGCTCTTGTGACTCGGACAGCAGGATTTCCCACGGTTGCAGCCCGGCATACTTGAGCGGGACGCGCTCCAGGTGCAGCAGCGCGCCGCCCGGGCCTTGCGCCAACTCGCCGACCGACGACGACAGACCGCCCGCGCCATTGTCGGTGCAGCCCGAAACCAGCCCGAGCGCGCAGGCTTCGGCAAGCAGGTCGCTGGCCATTTTCTGGACGAACGGGCTGCCGATCTGCACCACTGAACCGGACACCTTGTCGTCTAAGGCTCCGGAGCTGAAGGTTGCGCCGTGGATGCCGTCTCGGCCGACCCGACCGCCGATGACCACGATGCGGTCGCCTGGCCGGATGTCTTTGTGCCAACTCTCGCCGTTCGGGTACTGCTTGGGCAGAATCGCCCCGGTGCCGCAGTAGACCAGGGGCTTGCCGGCAAAGCGGTCGTCAAAAAGCAGGGCGCCGTTGACTGTGGGCACGCCGGACTTGTTGCCAGCTTGCTCGACGCCATCGACGACGCCGCGCGCGACACGCATCGGGTGCAACTGGCCGCGCAACAGCGGCTTGGCGTAGTCGGGCGACCCGAAGCACAGCACGTCGGTGTTGAACAGCAGCCGCGCGCCGCCCTTGCCAGTGCCAAACGCGTCGCGATTGTTGCCGAGCACGCCGGTCATCGCGCCACCCACCGGGTCCAGTGCCGATGGCGAGTTGTGGGTCTCGACTTTGAGCGCGAAGTAGTGGTCGGCGTCGAGCTCGACCAGGCCGGCGTTGTCCGAGAACACCGTCACCATCCAGTCCTGGCCGATCGCCGCGTACTTGTCGCGGATGCGCTCGGTGGCGCCGCGAATGAAAGTCTTGAACAGCGACCGCACGGTGCGCGGCTGGTCGTTGTGGACCAGCGAAATGGTGGCGTTGAACTCCTTGTGTTTGCAGTGCTCGGACCACGTCTGGGCGAACACCTCGACCTCACACTCGGTCGGCAGGGCCGGCATGGCGCGGGCGAGGCGGTCGGCCGCCACCTCGTCAAAGTGGTCGCGGATGGCGCGCAGTTCCGCAGCGTCCAGGTGCCAGCAACCCGCTTTGGACAGTGCCAGCACCGCGTCGTCGTCGCCGTGCAGGTCCACGGTCTGCTGGGGAGTCGGCGGATGGTCCACGAAAGCCGGCGCGGCAATTGCAGTCGGCAGCCCGGCGCCCCAGGCCAAGTGGTCCACCAACGGATTTCCGAGCGCGGATGCCAGCTTGCGCAGGTCGCCGTCGGCCAGTTGCCGCTGCAACAAGTACAGCCGCTGCGCAAACACGCACTGCTGGCCATCGCGCAGGCGCGGCTCGTCCCAAGCCAGCGCCAGCGCCAATTGGGCGGTGCGGCCTTCGTCATCGGTGACGCCGGGCAGACGCGCAGTCGTCACGAAGGCGCCGCTGTGGACGGGCAGCACGTCGACCGCCACCGTCTCCAGCACCGCGTCGGCCAGCACCAGCGGCGCGGCGCGGGCGAGTTGCTCTGCGGTTCCAGGCAAGTCGATGGCATAGACTCGCGCGACCCGTACGGCGCCAGTCTCGATGCCCAGGTGACGGGCTTGCACGCGCACGCGTTCGCCGGTTACGTCGCGTTGGTCCGGGCGCACCAAGACGGCCACGAAATGGGCGGCAGCGCGAGTTGCCATCGCTAACCGACCTCAAATCGGAGGGTTTCATTGGGCAGCTTCAGCTCGATGCCGGGCGCAGGGGTAATCCGGCCGGCAACGCGCGCGGCAAAGCCCCGCTCATTGGCGAATGCGGCGACCGCTTCGGCATCGGCGGCGCCGACGGTGACCAGAAAGCCGTTGCCCATGTTCCAGTACTGCCAGGCGGCGGCGCCGTCGAAACCAGCCAGTGCCTGCGCGGACGTCATCGCCAGCGTCGGTGCCCACAGGTCATCCAGACTGGCGCCCAGACCGGAGGCCTTGAGTGTCCGGCCAAATTTGCTGGGGATGCCACCACCCGTGATGTGCGACAACCCATGAAGGTTAAAGCCAGTTTCGCGCAGCGCGACCACCAGCGGGCAGTAGATGCGGCAGGGGTCGAGCAACCACTGGCCCCAGGTGCGGTCGTCGAGCGCCACCTCGTGCCAGCCGTCGCCGTGGCGCGCCCCGAGTGCCCGTCGCAAGGCCGAAAAGCCGTTGCTGCGAAACGAGGTGCTCTGCAGGGCCACGACGGCGTCGCCCGGTCGGACCGCGCTGCCGTCGACAGGCTGCCAGCCGCGGCGGAACAACCCTACTGCGGTGGCGCACCAATTGAAGTGCATGCCGGCGCCCCAGCCGCCGATGCGGCTGCCCAGTTCCGCGATCTCACCGCCGACCACCGCAGTGCCCGCTTGCCAGGCCGCGTCGTGCAGGCCCTGCATCAGTCGATCGATGGTTCGCGAATCCACCACGTCGACATCGAGCGTATTGGTCAGCGCGACCGGCTCTGCGCCGTTGGCCGCCAGGTCATCGACGACCATCGCCACTAGGTCCAGGCCCAGAGTGTCGTAGCGCCCCAAGCGCTCGGCCAGCTCGATCTTGGTGCCAATGCCATCCGAGGTGACGGCGACGTTGTCGCCAAGGCCTTGCAGCCACGACGAAAACTGGCCGACCTTGGCGGCGACGGGCCGACCCGCCTTGTCGTCGCGCACGGCCCAGGTGCGCTGGGCCCACCCGTAGGCGATGGCGCTGGCGTCGTCTTGTTGGCGCAGGTCTTGGGGCACGGAACGCTCGAAATGCGCGCAATTGCGAATGGTTGCTAACGCCGTGTCGAAACGGTGTCCAGCGCGGGGCGCGGATTTTGGGCCTGTGGACCGCCCGCGGCAAGGGCAAATCGGGTCTGTTGCACAGAGTTCACAGGATGGCGGCAGGGCGGCGCGAACGTCAGCGCACGCGACCAGTCCAAATCTCCCAGAGCGGCGCGCCGCCCGGATCGGTCAACACCAGCGCGCGCCGAGGCTCGTGCAGACGTTCTTGGACCGACGACCGCAGGCGACCAGCGGCCAGCACTATTTCTGGTGGCAATAACGACGGCGCAAACACCGACGGCGCGTACAGCGGCACGACGACCAGGCGGTCGGCGGACAGGTCCGGCCACTTGCCGTTGGTTGCCCACACCAGGCGGTGGCGGTCGTCGGACGCGCGTGCCGGCGGCCAGCCCAAGGTCTGCTGGCCAAACTGGTCGTGGGCGACCAGGGTATATGCGGCACCACCGCTCGCCACTGCCGCCGCTCGCCACACCGCCTCGGACTGCGCTTGGATCTGGCCCGATGGTCCGCGCACGCTGCGAAAGCCACGCCAACCCCCGCCGGCGTCGGCCACAAGCAAGCCGCAGTCTGGCCCGGCACTCGATAACGCGGCGCTTGCTCCCGCCGCCGTCGGCAGTGCCGCAACGGCAACCAGCCCAGCAGCAAGCCAAGCCTGGCGGCCCGGCGCCTCTGCCAACCGCGCAACCAGCAGCCAGGCCGGAGCCAGCGCCACGAACAGGTAGCGCTCGGCGTCGATGGTTGGCAACCACCAGGTGCGCGTAGGCAGCAACAACAACGGCAGGCCGATCACCGCCACGCCAAGGCCGACCACGAAATGCCACGGAGCGGGCCGATGCTGGCCGCGCGTCGCCGCCCAGACCAAGGCCGCCAGCCAGACCATGCGCAGGGCCCATGTGGGATCAACCGGCCAGGCGCACGGCCCGAGCGCAAAGTGCCGCAGTGTCCCCAGACCCGTCAGGCCGTCGGCCGCGACGGCCAGATAGTGCGCAGCGCGGCTGGCTACGTCCTGCGCCGGAGCCTCCGCAGCCGTCCCCGTCGTCGCCTGAGCAACCTCCAGGGCGCCGACCAGCAGCGGCCAGGCGTGGGCGAGGACTCCAATGAGCGCGAGCCACGGACCCGGGGTCGCCAGGTGACGCCGATGCTCCGGCACCAGCAGCCATAGCGCACACGCAACCAGCGGCAGGCCGCCGAGCGGTGAGAAGTGCAAGCCAAGCACCAGCAGCTGTCCGGCCGCGACCAGCGCAGCCGCGCGCCGCCAGGGAGGCCCGATCTGCAACGCGGCCAGCCAGGCCAACGGTCCAGCCAGCGCGACGACCAGTCCCAGCGCATAGGGCACTGCGGCAACGCGCGTCCACGCCACCGGCCATGGATGCAGGGTCAATAGCGCGACCAGCAGGACCGCGCCGCGGCGAAAGCCCACTTGCCGGGCCAGCACGTAGACCACGCCCACGCCAGCCAGAAACGCCAACGCGAGCGCCGTGCGGGTCGCCCCAAACGTCGGGCCAATTAGGCGTACGCCCAGCGCCAACAGGTGCGCAAAGGTGGGCGGAACGAACGCCGCGTCGGCAGACAGCTTCGGCACTTCGCCGCGCGCCGCAGCATCGGCGAGCGTCAGCCAGTTGGTCTCGTCGCCGGCGGGTGAGGGCAGGGCGTCGTTGAGCGGTAAGCGCAAGGCCGCGCCAAGCGCAAGCAGCAGCAGCGCGAGGCTGTGGACACGCCAGTCCATTCGCGCTGTCGGTGCGGGTGTGGTCACCAAGACGTCGCTGCCCCGGCCCGGTTGCGAGCCTGCACGGGCAGGATGCTACGCGCGCACGAAGTGGGCAACCACTGCGCGCAAGCAAGGCCACTATGCGCAGGTGCAGAACTGCGGTACCAGCTTGGGCCACAAGAGGCGACAGGGCGAGCAGAACATCCGCGGTACTTGCCGTTGCGCCCGTTCTGAACGGGAAGGGCCGAAGCGCTGCCTAGTCCCCAACCCCCAACTCATCTGCGCCCACCCCCAAAAGCAGTTCGTTCTCCACCGCGTCGTGCCGGCGCAGCCGCTCCACCAGCCGCGCCGTGCCGGCCACCAGGCCCGCTGGCGTATCCGCCGCGACCTCGGCCAACAAGCCCTCCAGCAAGCGCAGGATGATCAGGTGTTCTGCAACCAAAGCGGCCAGTTTGGGCGCCGCGTGCGGCATCTGCCGCGCCAGTTCGTCAAATCCGCCGCCCGCCTCTTCGTGGGCAAAGTGAGCAACCAGATCGTCGCGCAGGACATCCAAGCGCTCGGCCAGGTCGCAGCGCCAGTGGCCCGCCTCGTCGTCGTCCACCGGCATCGCCGTGGCGCAAGCCCACAGCGCGTCCAAGTGACTACGCAAGCCCCGATGCTGTTCAACGATGGAGTCGGAAGCGGCGGCGGCGATTGGTGAGATGGGCAGCGTGGCGGACATCGGATCCTCCCGCGGTGGGCCGCGCAAGGTCGCGGGACCGCTGCGGTCAGGCTAGCGGCGGGGGCACAGCCGGTCAACGCGCGTATGAGGGCACGGCTGGTGCGCAATCATTTGATGTTCCAGCGGTTATCTGATTTTCTGCGAAGCGACCGGACTGCCGCTGTGTCACGCGGGGGCCACAGCAGGGGCATTGAACTACCGGCCAGGGCTATCGCAAAGTCGGCTTTCCCTGTGTTGGGTGCGGACAGGGTTCCATCCCTGTCCCTTTCAGTCGCGCGATTACACGTTGCCCGGACAGGCACAGAGGCCTGTCCGCACCCGAAAACCTGGATCTTGCGATTGCCCTGAACTACCGGCCTTGCCCCATTGACACCGCAACCGCGCTTTTGCACAATGCGCGCCCCGCCGGCCGGCTGTGCGCCGACCGCTGGCGAAATCACATCCATGCGCGCGTAACTCAGCGGTAGAGTATCACCTTCACACGGTGGGAGTCATAGGTTCAAATCCTATCGCGCGCACCAGCAACCCGGCCCCGTTCGCCGCAAGCGCCCGCACAACTTCAGGTTGTCTGCGGGCGTTGGCGTTTTTGGCACAGTGCTGCGCTCAGTCGCAGTCTGCCGACGGCGCGTGACGCGCATGACCGCCCAGAAGGTGGCGCCGCAGGAACTGCTCGACGTCCGCGATCAACACCGGCGCGTGCTCCAGCACTGTGTAGTGGGTGCCTCCTGGAAAGACCTTCATCTTGCTGTGCCGGATCTGCGCATGCATCTGCGCTGCGCGATCCAGCGGCGTCAGCACATCGCGGTCGCCTGCCACCACCAGCGTCGGAATCTCGATGTCGGGCAGCAGATCCGCCGCTGAGTGGTCGGCAGCGCAGCGGATGATGTCGGCGACCATGGTCAGGTCCAGCTCGCTGAAAGCCGCAATGACGCCGGCCACATAGGCGGGATCGCCACCATCAACAATCCTAAGCGCTTGCGCCGCCTTGGCCGCCAGCGGGTGACGCATGAACGCGCTCGCGCCGCGATTGAGCCACTGCCCGGACTGCGACAGGCCGCGCACCACCCGCGGAAGGACCGCTTGCGCACCTGGGATAGGTAGCGCCGATTGCAGCGGCCGCTCGTAGGTGCCACACAGCAGCACCAGTGCGGCGACATCCGGCGTCCGCAGGCGATAGGTCTCTAGCGCGATCTGAACGCCCAGGCTCCAGCCGCCGAGCACGACCGATTGGCCCGACCATTGCAAAGCGTCGAGAATGGCCACCGCGTCATGGGCATGGTCGACGACCGCGCGGCGGTCCGGCGCTGGTGTCCCCGACTGATAGCATCCGCGCATGTCCCACGTCGCGATCTCGGCGACGCCGCGCAGGCCATCGACCCACGGCTGCCAGACCACCGGCGGTGTGCCCAAGCCCGGCGCAAGCAACAGCCGCAGCGGGCCGTCGCCAGCCACCTGACCGCGCAGCGTGAGGCCATCGCGCGACCGCACCGAAAAACTGCGTGCGTTGGGATGGAGCAGCGGCACGTAACCCCGGGCGCGAAACCGTCAGCGCTGGGCAGGATGCCGCAAATTCTGGATGTTTGGCAACCGCTTGCCGGGTTTACAGCGACCGCACCAGCTGGTCGATGAGGCCGACGCCGTAGCCAGTCGCGCGGTTGTCCACGAACGCGGGCCCGGCGAGGTCGATGTGGCACCAGCGCAGGTCCAGGTCGTCAATGTGCATGTAGATCCACAGCCCCGAAGCCGATGACGAGGCGTTGGTGCGGTCGGCCACCGAGTTGCGCATATCGGCGACGGCGCTCTTGTACTCCGACGTGTGCAGCTCGGGCGAGTACAGAATCGGCATGCAGTGGTCGCCCGACGCAAGGCCCGCCGCAATCGCCGCGGTCTCCAATTCACCGTCGTTGGTCACGATCGCGGCGTGGTATTTGCCAGTCGCAAACAGCTGCGCCCCGGTGAGCGTAGCCGCGTCGATGAGCACTTTGGGTCGGAACGTCCGCGCAATGTACGAAGCCGCATCGGCCACGGCAATGCGGCCCTCAGCGTCGGTGTTGTTGACCTCCATGGTCTTGCCGCTGTGCATCTCGATGATGTCGTCGGGCCGGTAGGCGTCGGGGCCGATGGCGTTTTCGGCCATCGCCAGGCCCAGGATGATGCGCTTGCGGATACCGCTGCCGGCCAGCGTCAAGAAGGCGCCGAGCATCGCCGCCGCGCCGCCCATGTCGCACTTCATCGTCAACATCCGGGTCTCGGCGATCTTGAGGAACAGGCCACCGGTGTCATAGACCAGCCCTTTGCCAATGAGCGCAATCGGCTCGCCCTGGGCGTCCGGCGGATCGTAGTCGCAGATCACCAGCCGCGGCGCTGCCATCGCGCAGCGGCCGACCGCGTGCAGTCCGCGCAGGCCATGCGCCAGCAGGTCGTCGCCGACCATCGAGGTCGTGGTCACGTGCGCCAGACGATCCACCGCGCGGCGGGTCTCGTTCTCAAACGCAACGGTGTCCAGGTCGGCCGTCGGCATATCGACCAGGCGCTGGGCCAGTCGAGTCGCCTGACCCGCCGCCGCAATCGCGTCGAGATGAGCCGTCACCGCACCCTGAGTCGTGGTGCACAGCACCGCAACCGGGTGCACAGGCGGCTTGCTCGCAGTCTTGCGGGTGAAATGGGGGTAGGCGCGGCACACGCCCAGGTACGCACCCATTGCGTGCGCGCTATCGCGTAAGCCGAGCAGAATTGCGACTTTGCCGCTGTCTGGCCGCGCGGTGCCGCGCAGCGCCAGATGCAGTTCTAGGGCCCGGGTCTCGGACAGGTGGCGCGACACCTTGTCGTAGAGCGGCACCAGCACCAGCGAGCGCGGCTGCCCATCAGCCAGTGGCAGCAACGTCGAGACGCTGCCGCCCATCGAGGGCTTGGCGTCCGCTGCCAGCCGAGCTGCGGCGTCGCGCACAGCCGTCGGCAGCCCGGCCAGCGGCCAGCCGTCGATCAGATCTGCGCGCCGGGCAGCGACGACAAGGGTCTGTGCATCTTGCAGCAGCGACGACAGGTCGGCGACGACGGACAACTGGGGCATCGGGGACTCCGCGGGGCGGCAGGGAACCGGGCGAGGTCGCACGCGCAAGCCAAGGCGCAAAATCGCCTGCGCGCGGCCCGCCGGTTAGGGCATGAACAAATAACTCAGTCGACCTCGGCAAATCGCGGATCGGCGAGTTGACCTGCAAAGACGCGAGCTTGCGACCCACCGAACCAGCAAATGGATCCAGCGAAGAACCGCGTGGATTCCTCACCGGCCCCTCGGCCAGAACTGCGAACAGCGGCTTGGATTCTGGTGGACCTGAGGGGGATCGAACC
>SXGU01184558.1_pt1 | contig 14505 bp, 9 predicted proteins | sample 3174531 | NCBI WGS metagenome assembly SXGU01 (sample SAMN11356863, study PRJNA531348) | freshwater metagenome | isolation source: freshwater sample F1-140 | place: China: Fuxian Lake, Yuxi | collected 2017-12-25
ACCGGCACGCTCTCCACGCGCTGGTTCCCCATCGCCACCAACACCGCGCCGAGCAACAACTTCATCTTCACCGATGGCGTGCTGACCAGCCCTGTCCCGCGGCTTTATCGCATCCGGCAGGCGTTGTAGGCTCGCGGCATGACGCCGCTGCTCATCGCCACGCGCAACGCGCATAAGGTCGGGGAAATCCAAGCCATCCTCGGCGACGGCTTCGCGTGCCGGGCTTTGCTCAAGGAATTCCCCGCCGCACCCATCGCCATCGAGGACGCGGACACGTTCGCGGGCAATGCGCTTAAGAAGGCCGAGTCGCTGTCCGGCTGGCTGGCGGGCCTGTCGCCTGCCGAACGCCGCGGACTCGGAGCAGCGCAGACGTTCATCCTCGCCGATGACTCCGGCCTCGAAGTGGACGCGCTGGGCGGCGCGCCGGGCGTCCACTCCGCGCGCTTCGCCGCGATGGACTCAGGCCACGAAGGCAACAGCCCGGACGCGGACAACAACGCGAAGCTCCTGCGCCTCCTCGCAGACGTGCCCCAGGCGAAACGCACCGCACGCTTCCGCTGCGTGCTGGCGCTGGTGGAGGTGAATCGCGCTGTTCCCGTGCTGACGCCGCAACTCTTCGAGGGCGCGTGTGAGGGCTGGATTGATCTCGCGCCGCGCGGCAGCGGGGGGTTCGGCTACGACCCGCTGTTCATTCCGCTCGGGCACGACAAGTCATTCGCGGAGCTCGGTGAGAGCGTGAAGAACGGCCTGAGCCACCGGGCGAAGGCGTTGGCGAAGCTGCGCGAGTGGTTCAGCGGGGGAAGTGATTAGTAGTTAGTGCTCAGTCCCCGAGGGTGTTCGGGTGCCAAACAGTTCACTCACTACTAATCACTAATTACTTTTCCCCGCCCCCGCTCCCCGCCTCGACCGGCTTCTTCCACACGTAGCGGAACATGATGGTGCGCAGCGCGGCGGTGATGGGGATGGCCAGCAAACCGCCGAGGATGCCGCCGATGAGCTTGGTGCCGGCCATCACGGAGATGATGATGGTAAGCGGATGCAGGCCAACGCGGTTGCCAAGGATGCGCGGCGAGTAGCCCAGTCCCTCCGCCACTTGCACGAAGATGAAGACGCCGGCGACCGCGAGGAAGTGGTTGGCGTCGCCGTATTGCACGGCGGCCAGAATCGCGGCGAGGACGAACGTGATGATGCTGCCGATGTAGGGCAGGATGCAGATGACCGCCGCCACCGAGCCGAGCAGCACGGCGTAGTCAATGCCGCACAGCAGCAAGCCGATGCCCAGCAAGGTGCCGGAGCAGATGGAGACGAGGATTTGACCACGGAAGAAGACGATGATGCAGTCGTTGATGGAGGAGAGGACGAAGACTAGCTCCTCCTTCGCCTTGGATTCGCGGATGGGCAGGTAGTCGCTCCAGTTGCTCTGGATGCCGGACTTTTCGAGCAGGAAGTAGAAGAGATAGACCGGCACCAGCGCGAGGCCGACGGCGTAGCTCATGAAGACAGCGAAGCTGCCGACGTGCGCCAGCAGCCAGTCGGAGATCAGCGGCACGGTGTCCTTGAGCGCCTGCTGCACTTTTTCGCCGACTTCCTGGTCCCACGCGATCTTGGCCTTCTGGCCCAGCGGCGAGTCGGCCAGCCAGTTGCTGAGTCGGTCGCGGAACTGGTCGGAATACTCTGGCAGATTCGTGACGAGCTTGTTGGCCTGAACCACCAGCTCCGGCACGACGGTGCCGAGCATGAGCACGACGGTGGCGACACCGATGAAGAACACCATCAGGATGGCCCTGATGCGCGGGATCTTCATCCGCTGCTCAAACATGTCCACGACCGGGTCCAGCAGGCAGGCGATGATGGCGGCGACGGCGAGCGGGAGAATGAGCGAGGCGAGCTTGTTGAGCAGGAAGCCCAGCGCCCAGAACGTCGCGCCGATCGCGCCGAGCACGACGCCCACGGCGAGCACGGTGAAGGAGAACCAGATGACCTGCGCCTGTTTGTCGGAGGGCGGCGGGAAGTTCATGCGGGATTCAGAGTGCCGGTTGCCAGTTGCCGATTGAAGCAGTAAAACCTGTCGTCACCTGTCGTGAACTCAGCCTTGCCCGAGCTTCTTCGATTTCTCCGCCGCCGCGCGCACCGCGTTCATCAAGCCGCCGCGCACACCGGCCTTCTCCATCTCGTGAAGGCCCTCGATGGTCGTGCCGCCGGGACTGGTGACCATGTCCTTGAGCGCGCCGGGATGCAGGCCGGTTTCGAGAACCATCTTCGCCGCGCCGAGCAACGTCTGTGCGGCGAGCTTGGTCGCGACCTCGCGCGGCAGACCGGCCGCCACGCCGCCATCGCTGAGGGCCTCGATGATTTGATATGCGTAAGCCGGGCCGCTGCCGCTCAGGCCGGTCACCGCATCGAGCAAAGATTCCTTCACTTGCAGCGCCACGCCGACGGCGGAGAACAGTCTCAGCACGAGCGCGGCGTCCGTGAGCGAGGCGTGCGCGCCGGTGGCGAAGGCGCTGGCAGACGCGCCGACCAGCGCGGGCGTGTTCGGCATCACGCGCACGACGCGCGCGCCGGGGAACAGGCCCGCCTCCAGCTTCGCCAGCGTCACGCCGGCGGCGATGGAGATGAGCAGATGCTTGGGCGTGATGTGGTCGCGGATCTCGGCGAGCACGCCGGCGACTTGATCGGGCTTCACCGCGAGGATGAGGATTGTGCAGGCCTTGCACACGGCGAGGTTCGTGGGCATGGGCTTCACGCCGGTCTCGTCTGCGAAGGCCTTGCGCGAAGCTTCCATCACGTCGCTGGCGACAATGCTCTTCGCGCTGGTGAGCTTGGCGGCGACGAAGCCCCGGACGAGCGCGGTCGCCATCTTGCCCGCGCCGAGGAAGCCGATGGTGAGTTCAGAGGCCATGTGGAGGGCTTTGTAGCAAGGCGGGGGGCGCGGCGGAAGGCTAATTCCCGGCGAGCACCTGCGCGATGTTTCCCCCGTGCTCCTGATCTTGATCCTAATCCTTCGCTTCGTTCCCAGAGGAGCAGGATTGGGATCAGGATTACGAGAAGCAGAGGAGAGATTCACCCCCGCTTGCCAGTGCGGTCCGCGTGGCGAATACTCCAGCCCGTGAGCGTCACCGTCACCCAACTCACCAACGACCTGCTCGCCTCCTACGCGCGCGTCGGCGGCATCAACCACCTCGACGGCAAAAACCTGCCGTCCAAGACCGCCATCGCCGGCATCACGGTGGACTTGCTGCGGCTGCTCTTCCCCGGCTTCTTCGAGGAGAAGCCGCTGCACTCCTCCGAGCTGAAGGTCGAGACCGCCATCCTCATGGACTCCGTGCAAGGCCGCTTGGAGGACGAGCTGCTCAAGGCGCTCGAATACCGCTCCCGCGACGGCGCGAAGAAGAAGGACCAGCGCCCCGAGGCGCGGCAGCTCACGCTGGAATTCCTCGGTCGTCTTCCCCACGTGCGCGAAGTCCTCCAGACCGATGCCGAGGCCGCGTTCAACGGCGACCCCGCCGCGTTGAGCAAGGAAGAGGTCATCGTCGCGTATCCGTTCATGGAGGCCATCGCCGTGCAACGCATGGCACACGAGCTTTACAAGCAGGAGGTCGCGTTGCTCCCGCGCATCATGACCGAATGGGCGCACAGCCGCAGCGGCATGGACCTGCATCCCGGCGCGCGCATCGGCACGCACTTCTTCGTGGACCACTGCACCGGCACGGTCATCGGCGAGACCTGCCTCATCGGCCATCATGTAAAGATGTATCAAGGCGTCGGCCTCGTGGCGCGCTCGCTCGCCGGCGGGCAGGCGCTCAAGGGGCAGAAGCGCCACCCGACCGTCGAGGATCACGTCACCATCTACGCGGGCGCGACCATCGTGGGCGGCGAGACCGTCATCGGCGCGCACAGCACCGTGGGGGCAAACGTCTTCCTCATGCACAGCGTCCCGCCTCACTCGCTCGTGCTCTACGAGGAAGTGAACGTGAAGGTGCTCGACAAGCAGCAGCGCGACAAAGGCCGCGCGGACTTTTCGATTTAGCCGCCGCGTTCTCGCGCCGCGTCCGCCCACGCGACAGAATGAACTATGATTCCCCAGTCGGAGCGGAGTAACCACGGATCAACACCGATGAACACGGATGAGAACCGATTCCGCCTCCTTCACCCATTGGGTGAAGGCAGACTTTCCAATCCCCCTTTCCCTATCCGTGTGCATCCGTGTGCATCCGTGGTTGAACTGCCGCTTTTAGAATGAAGCGTCTCCCCCTCGTCCAGCTCGACAAGGTGAGCGTGTCCCTCGCGGGGAAACGCATCCTGCACGGGATCAACTGGCGCTGGCAGCCCGGCGAATGCTGGGCCTTGCTCGGCGCGAACGGCTCCGGCAAAAGCACCTTCCTCCGCCTCGTTGCCGGCGAGCTACATCCCGACCCCGTGGACGGCGGGCGGCGCACCTATGGTTTGACCGGCGAGCTTTCCACCAGCGCGGTGGGCGTGCGAGAACGCGTCGCCTTCGTCTCGCCGGAGCAGCAGGAGCGTTATCTGAACATCGAGTGGATTCGCACAGGCCGCGACGTGCTGCTCACGGGCTTTCACCAGACCGACTACCTCTACCAACGCCTCACCGCGGAGCAGAAGGCGGCGGCGGAAAGGCTCGCGGAAGAACTGCGCCTCGGCCCGCTGCTGCGGCGCGACGTGCAGACGCTCTCGCAAGGTGAGTTCCGTCGCGTGCTCATCGCCCGCGCGCTGCTGGGCAAGCCGCGCGTGCTGTTGCTCGATGAGTTCACCGACGGTCTCGACGCCGCCATGCGCGGGACTTTGCTCGCCGCCATCCAGCGCGCCGCCGAGACAGGCACCAGCGTGCTCTGCGCGACGCACCGCGCGGACGAACTGATCCCCGCCCTGCGACGGCGGCTGGTGCTGGAAGACGGGCGAGTGGCGCAGTCAGAGCGGGCCGCGAGCGGAAAGACCCTCTCCCCCACCGGGGGAGAGGGCAGGGTGAGGGGGCGGGCGCACGGACGAATGGGGCGTTCACCTTCAGATGCCGTTTCGAGTGCGCCTTCCACTTCGCCGCCGGTTCGAACCTTGTTGCGTTCTTCCACCTCACCCCAGCCCTCTCCCCCGATGGGGGAGAGGGAGACGCGCGTCGAGGCCGGCGTTCGGTCGTTGGAAGTTGGAAGTTGGAAGTTGAATGTTGAAAGTTCTCCCCCCCCTTCGCCCGATTCCTTCCTCTTCCGCCTCCGCAACGTCAGTGTCTATCTCGACCGCAAGCCCGTCCTGAAAAGCCTCACCTGGACCATGCGGCCCGGCGAGCACTGGGCCGTCACCGGGCCGAACGGTTCAGGCAAGAGCACCTTCCTCAAGCTGCTGCTGGGCGAGCTGCATCCGGCGGTGGGCGGGACCATCGAGCGCTTCAACGAAACGCGGCGGCACACCCTCTGGGAAATCCGCGCGCGCGTGGGCTACGTGGGGCCGGACCTCCAGACCGCCTACCGCGACGATCTCACCGTGGCGCAAGTGGTCGCCTCCGGCTGCTTCGCCAGCATCGGCCTGCTGGACGACGTGACACCCGCGCAATGGCGGCGCGTGGGGGAACTGCTGAAGCAATTCGCGCTCACCGACCTTGCTCGGGAAAAATTCCTCCACCTCTCCTACGGCCAGCGCCGCCGCGTGCTGCTAGCCCGCGCGCTGGTGCATGGCCCGCAAGTGCTGCTGCTGGATGAACCGCTGGATGGGCTGGATGCGGGGTCGCTGGCGCAGATGCGAGGGGACCTGGCCAGACTTAGTCGCGGGGGAGTTTCGCTGATCGTCGTCACGCACCGGAAATCTGAGTTGCCTGGCGTGACATTCAGAGAAGCCGCAGCCGGAACACCTATTTCGGGCCAACGTAATCGACGGTCTTGGTCTTTTGGTTGATCACCAACTGCCCGCCGGGAGGCAGGACCGGTTTGGGCAGCCGGTTGGCGGTCAGCAACTCATCCACGTTTGCCGGGAAGCGCTTTTTTGACACAACAAACCACGCCAAGTGCTTGTTCAAGTCGTCGAACGCTGTGGTTCCGGGCACGTAGTTGGCTTGTCCAGCCGGGGTCGCGCTGGCCTGAGGTGGGGGGGGGGTGCTGCTCGCAGGAGGCTGGGAAGCGGGAGCAGGAGTCTCCACTGGAGCGGCTGCTGCGGGATCCGGTGAAGGAGCGGTTGGCGGAGTTGACCGCCTCCGGCATGCGGATAGGACGCAGGTAACGGCGAGCACGACTGTGAGCAGGGAGGTGGTTCTCATGCGACGACTAGAGGGGTGAAGGTGGTGGGGATTGTGTAACTGTTGCTCTCCATCGCCGTGCGCTGGTTACGTAGGTTTATTTACGGATCAACGAGAGGCCCGGTTCATAAGCCAAGTCTGATCTTGGACGGAGAGACCTGTGGTTACTGGTCCACGCGTGTATTGGACGGGCTGCTTCAGATCTGCGTTCTCCCATTTGTGCAGCTCGACGTGTCCATCAGCAAAGGAGAACGCACTGGAAAAATTGTGATAGTTCGCAGGGTAGTCCACGATGTGGCCAGGTTCTGTCATGCACACGGCAAACCCACCGTCGTTTATGCTGCCTGGAAATTCGTCCGTGAAGACGAATAGGTCGGAAGGACTGGGGCTGGTGATGTCGGTTTCCCTGCGGAATTTCCCAAAAGTTAGCGCCGTATTCGCATGGTTCAGCCAGGGCGCGGTGACATTGAAGCCAACCGCCTGGTTCATGGCCACGCTGCGGACACGCGGAACGTTGTTCGGACGGTTCATGCTTTTGTCCGCAGGACATTTGAAGACGCCTGCGTTTCTGGATACGTAGACGCCCAACGTGACATTGTTCGCGTGCGCTCCGACTGGAGCCCCAGTCTGAACCCAAGTCGTGTCGATCATCGTAAGTGGATTGGTGTTGGCCTGTTGGCCCTGCGCACTAGGCGCGGCGGCGACGGACATATTACCCAAAACCCAAGCTTGTTGAGCACTGTCCAAGTTGTTGATAAGCCTGCCATCGGCGTCCCCCGCGTAAAGCCCCCAAGCTAGCTGGAGCTGCTTCATATTGTTGCTGCATCTGGTGCCCAAGGTCTTCGCCTTGGCCTTGCTCAAGGCCGGCAGGAGCATCCCTGCCAGGATCGCAATGATGGCGATGACGACGAGCAATTCGATGAGGGTGAAGGCGAGCCTTCGAGTGGTCGTGGGGTTGGGGCGCATGGCTGGGTTGGTTAGCAGTGGCGAGGCGATGGCCTAAGGGTCATACCGGTAGTTCGTCCAGGCCCAGTCAGCCGCCGAGGGAATCCGCCCATCCCATTTCTTCATTTCCGCGTGGCTGTCCGCGTAAACCAAACCTCCGCTCATAGCGTGATAGGTGGCTGGCTTCTCGTTGCCCCAAGTTGGTCCGCCACCCATGGCCCAGCCTCCGTCGTCGAGCGATTCCAAGCCCTCTTCGATGAACACGAAGGTGTCCGTCGGCTTATTGAAATCCGTCATGCGCCGGAACTTGATCTGCCCGGTGCCGAAGGATCCGATCTTCTGGGGCATGGAGAAGTTTCGGACATACTTGGGATAGACGGTAATTGTGGATCCCGGTGCCTTGTCGGGCTTGGTGCAGACGAAAACTTTGGCGCTGCCGCCCACGTAGCGCCCAAATTGGGCAAGGGTGACGTAGGTTTCGTTGCTGGCGTGCGTGGCAGTCTTCATGTTGCCCGTGCACCAGTTGAACTCGAACTTTCCGTTGACCAGCGTAGGCGTCGTGCCGGCGGCGTATCCTGGGCCACCCCAACCGTAGTTGTTGACGATCTTGCCGTCGGCGTCCTCGGGGTAGAGCTGAAAGGCCAGACCAAGCTGCTTCTGGTTCGAAAGACACTGTGTAGCCGAGGCCTTTGATTTGGCCTTGCTCAGTGCCGGCAGGAGCATCCCCGCCAGGATCGCGATGATGGCGATGACGACGAGCAGTTCGATGAGGGTGAACGCACCGGGGTTGGCGGCGCTGGCACGGTGGTTGGAGGTTGTCGGTTTCATGCTGGTTTCGAGGCTGGCAGAAGGTGCCGTCGCGCGGCGTCGCGGTCAAGCGCCCGGTTCGCCGGCACACTACTTCTTCACCCACTCGATGCAGTTCACCAGCAGGGTCTTGAACTCCGGCTTGTCGTGGGCGCGGGCGTCGTGGCCGAGTGTGAGGCCGGCGATGCGGGCTTTGGGATGCTTCACCACGAAGACTTGCGGGTAAACGCCGGGCTTCTGCGTGGAGGTCGCGGTGGCGAGAATTTCGATGGGCGTCCCTTCGGGGTCCGGCGTGTAGTAGTAAAGCTCGTCGGTGATGCGGAAGGTGGCGGGGACGCCCTTCATGATGGGGTGCGCGGGGTTCGTGGCTTTCACCTCGTATTCGCCGAGGCGGTCGTGGCCGCGGGAGCCGCCGCCCGCGAGGATGCGGTTGTATTCCGGCCAGTCGCGGTAGTTATACCAGACGCCCGCGTGCAGCAGGACGACGCCTTTGCCCGCCGCGACGTGGTCGAAGAGCGCTTTGCGCGCGTCGGGCGTGGTGAAGGCGGGCGTGTTCACGCTGAGGACGAGCACGTCCACGGTTTTCACGTGGTCCACGAAATCGAGCGGGCTTTCGGTGTAGTTCACGGAGAACTTGCCGACCGCCTTGAGCATCGCCGTGTCAGCGAGGTTGAAGAAGCGCTGGAAGTCGTGCGAGCTGCCGCCGCCGATGAGCAGGACCTTCGTGCCGGTGCCCCACTCGATCTTCGCGGCGCGCGGCGGCAAGGCAGGCGGCGCAGGCGCAGGCTTCTTCGCCGTAGCCTTGGCGTTGGGGGGCGCGGGCGGCGCGGTGTTCGCGCCGGGGGCCGCTTCCGCGCTCAAGTCAGCGGTCACGGCCAGGGTGGTGGGCGCAACGATATTGCCGGCGCTGGTGAACGTGAGCTTCTCGATGACGCCCTCGCCGTTGAGTTTGCGGCTCGCGTAGCGGACCTGGCTGCCGTTGCCGGTGACGCCGCGCACGAGCTTGGATTTCGCCACGTCCACTTCGCGGATGTAGTCGGCAATTTCCTCGCCGTTCTTGAACGCGAGCACCTCGGTCTTCCCGCCAGCGTAGTGGACGGTGATTTTCAGCGACTCCTCGGCGGCCTGCCCATAAGGGAAGGCCCAGCCGCCGACGTTGCCGAGGATATGCAACTGCTTCGCGGCGAAGCCCACCTTCGCCTCGACGGTCTGCGGGAAGGTCTTTTGGGCGTAAACATTCGCCGGACCACCCTTGAGCACCATCACGTTCTTCGGGAGCTTGCCGGGGTCAACGACGTTGAACGGCACGCCGTAGGCATTCACCGCGCCGGTCTTCACCAGCGGCAACGCGCCGCCATTAGGCTCTTTGCTGATGTAAAGTCCATCGCGCGTGCTGGCGGTGAAGGCGCTGCTCAAGTCCAGGAAGCGGAAGCGCGTCTCCGAACCGGCGATGAACGCGAGCACATCGCGCAAGCCCTCCGCGCCGAGCGCCTCGAAGCCCTCGGGCATCAGCGAGCGGCCGGTGTTCTTCCGCGACTTGATGTCGGACTTCTTAATCTCCTTTTCGCCGGTCGCGTTGCGGAGCGCGATGATGCTTTGGTTCTCGCGCAGCACGATGCCGTCGGTCAACTCGCCGTCCTTGGTCTCGACGCTGATGGCGACGTAGGCGATGTCTACTTCCTTATTCGGGTCGAGAATCTGGCCGAGCAATTCCGTCGGGCCGTGCGCGCCCATGCCCGTGAGGTTGGGGCCGACGTTGTTGCCGAGCGAGCCGAGCAGGTGGCAGGTGGCGCAGTTCTGCGTGAAAATTTCTTTGCCCTTCGCGACGTTGCCGGGCTTCTCCATTTCGGGCGTGAACTTCGCGATGAGGTCGGCCTTCTCCTTCGCCGCCGGGCCGCGAAGCTTGTCCATCAGCGCGTTCGCGCGCTTCGAGACGGCGGCGTCGGGATGGACGCGGAGGCGGTGGATGTTCGCCGGGCCGAGCAACGCGGGCGGGACGACATCGGTCTCCAACGCGGCGAGGAGCGCGGTGGCCCAAGTGGTGCGCTTGAGAAGCTGATTGAGCGCGGCGGCCTGCGCTTCGGCGGCGAGCTTGGGCAAAACCTTCACCAACTCCGTGGCGAGCGCGGCGTCGGTCTGCTCGCCGAGCGACTCGACCACACGCGTCTGCAACGCGGCGCTCGAGCCGGACTCGAGCAGGCTGAAGAGGCCGGCCTGCGCGGCGGGCACGGCGCTGCGGACGGTGAGCAGCGTGGTGGCAATCTCCGCGCGGGCATCATCGGATTGCATCTTGTCCGCGAGCTTCGCGACGAGCGCCGCGGCGACGGACTTCACTTCGCTCGCGAGCGCGTTCGCATCCCAACGCACCGCGAGCGGCAGCGTGGCGGCGGCGACGCGGGCGTTCGGCGAAGTGAGCAGCGACTTCAACGCGGCGGAGAGCGGGGCGCTGGCGGTGGGGTTGGCCTTCGATGCGGCGGCGAGGGCGTTGAGCATGGAGACCTTGAGCGCGTCGGCGGACGCGGGGCGTGCGGCGAGTGAGATGACGAGCTTGGCCGCGCCGTCGGGGCTGCCCGCGCCGAGGCGGTCCGTGAGCGCGGTGAGCAGCGGCGTGAGGCCGGCGACGTTGCCGCTGTTGAACGCCGCTTCGAGGAACAGTTCGGGCGACTTCCCGGCGATGATGAGGAACGCGGCCTTGGACCAGTTGTCGTCGAGCGAGGGATACGCGGCGACGAGCGCGGCGGCGGCGGCGGCATCCACGTCCTGCGCGGCGAGGGCGTTGAGCGCTTCGAGGCGGACGCGGGCATTGCCGTCCTGCACGAGCTTGAGCGCGGTGGCCTTGCTATTCGGTGCTGTCACGGCGGCGGCGACGCGCACGGCGTTCTTGCGCACGGCTTCGTTCTTGTCGCTCGCGGCGGCGTGGAGCGTGGCGGCGTCAAGTTGGCCGCTGCGGCTCAACGCGTAGAGCGCGGCGACGCGCGCCTGCGGCGACTTCTGCGAGCCGATGAGTTGCTTGAGCGCGGGCGCGGCGTCGGCTTTGTTCGCTTCGGCGAGGAGGCGCACAGCAGTGGCACGCGTGTTGTCGTTCACGCTTTCGAGCGCGTTCACCAAATCAGCGGAATCGGCCTTCGCGAGATTCGGCACGGTGAGCTTCGTCGCCTGCTTGTGGTCCACGCGCCAGATGCGGCCGTAGTAGTGGTCGCGGTCGGGGCGGATGGCGGCGTTGCGGGGGCCGTGCTTGGGACCGCGCGTGTCATTGTGGATGATGGCTTGGTTGCAGAAGTCCACGACATACATCGCCCCGTCGGGGCCGGTGCGGACTTCGATGGGGCGGAACCAGAGGTTCCGGCTGGCGATGAACTCCAACTCCGCGCGCGGCGCTTCCTTCTCGCCCACGTAGCTCGCGCCGGCGGGTTTCACGAACTCGTGGTGCAGCAGGTTGATGGTCGGCTCGGTAGTGAAGTAGCTGTAGTTCCACTTCGCCGGCCACGTGCCGCCGTCGTAAATCACACAGCCCGCCGCCGCCGTGAAGCTGCCCACCCAGTCAATCTGCACATACGGCAGCGAGTCGTAGGGAATCAGCGAGTAACTCTTCGGGCTGGGCCGCACCACGCTGAAGCTGGGCAAGCCCTTCACGCCGGCCTTCGCGAGCTGGGTCTCGGCCATCACCGTGTGCATCACGAGGCTGCCGCTCGTGGGCTGGGTCCAGAAAACTTCGTTGTCCCACGCGATTTGCAGGCCCCAGGTGTTGCCGCCCTTCGAGGAATACTGCTCGAACGCGGATCCGTCCGGCTTGAAGCGCACCACGCCGGAGCCGATGCCGCCGAAGTCCTTCGTGCCGTCACCGCTCTTCACGCCCGGGGTGCCGCTGTAGCCGTGCGTGCCGTAAATCCAGCCGTCGAAGCCCCAGCGCAGGTTGTTGAGCACGGCGTGCGTGTCACCGCTGCCGAGTTTCGTGTAGAGCTTCTCGGCCTTATCAGCCTTGCCGTCGCCGTTCGTGTCGCGGATGAACCACACGTCCGGCGCGGCGGCAGCGATGACGCCGTCCTTGTGGAAGACGAAGCTCGTAACCAACTCGAGGCCCTCGTAGAAAATCTGCTTCTTGTCCATCACGCCGTCACCGTCCGTGTCGGTCAGGATGGAAATGCGGTCGTAAGCCGGGCGCTCGTAACGGTTGTCCGCACCAATCTTCGCCTCGGGCTGCCAGCGCTGAACGTAATCGCTCGGCGCGGGCGCGAAACGGCCGTCGGGATACTCGAGCGTCTCGCAGACCCACATGCGGCCCGCCGGGTCCCAATCAATGTTCATCGCTTTGTTGAAGAGCGGTTCGCTGGCGACAAGCGAGACCTTGAACTCGGGATGGATGTCCAAGGTCGCGGGGATTTCCGCCGGCTTCGGCGTGCCGCCCGCCGGGTAACGCAGTGCGGCCAGCTCCTCCGGCTTCGCGAACTCGTCGAGATTCCCGCGTTGCCCCGCCCACGCGATGCCGCGCAGCAACACGGCGCGATACGCGAGATGGCTGAAGGTCGCGTGCTTGTGGCCGAGCAGGCTGGTGAACGCGCGATACGGCTTCCCGCCGTCGCGCTGATTCTCGAACGCCCACATCTGCGGCTGGATGTCATACACGCTGATCTTGCCGGCGGTGGGCTGCGCGTTCTTCTGGTTGCGCCGGTTCTCCGCCATGTGCGGCGTGTAAGCCGCGCCGAGCACGGTCACGCGCGGGTCCATATCGAGGTCGTAGTAAATCTCGTCGTCGAGGTCGAAGTTCGCCGTGCCGGTCGAGATGGGGTGCGTGCGGTTGACGTAGTAGAAGGACATCTTGCCCTCGAGCCACCTCGTCTTCCCATGCACCCAGGAGCCGCCGATGACCGACTTCCAGTAGTCCGAGCCGTCCTCGATGCTGCGCGTGGGCACCGCCGCCGTGTGCAGCACCACCACGCCGCCGCCGCGTTTGAGAAACGCCTCGAAGCCATCGCGCAGCGGCCCCTTCGGAAACGCGCCGCCGTCCTGCGCGAACATCACGAGCACATCGGTCTTGGCGAGTTGCTCGGCGGTGGGTAGCTCGAGGCCGCCGTCCACCTTCATGCCGCGCTCGGTGAGCAGCTTCGTCCACTCGCCGAGGAAGCGCGGGTGCGCGTGGACTTCCTGACCACGATTGGATTGACCGCCACGGATGAACACCCGCAGCGGTTCAGCGGCGGAGAGGGCGGCGACGGCGAAGAAAAATGCCAGCGAGGAAAAGAGACGGAACTTCATGGCAGTGATGTCGTTAAGTCCGGACATTTAACCGGCAGAAAGCCGGGAAAGCAACGGCCACACGATGGGCCTGGCGCACCTGCTGATATCTCAGATGCACCACCGGCAGCCAGCTTGCGGAGCGGCCCTTTCGCGCGAGCCCAGTTCATCAGCGCGGACAACCGTGGTGAGAGCAGGCGATTTGGGCATGGGAGCGATTTCTGTCCGCGAACTTTTTCCGCATGCACGCCGGGGTGAAGGGACTGATCCCGCCCGCGTGCTGGCAAAGGAAATCATTCCCCTGCCCCCATTCCCCTCCCATCGCTTCGTGAATACGCCCTGGCTTCCGCGCACTTTCCCCTTTTCCCATTCCCCGCCACCGGGCATAACCCGCCGCCATGCATTCGTTTCGCTACGTCGGAAAAGAGCTGAGTTGTGAGGGCGTCACCATCGCGTCGCTCGCGGAGAAGCACGGGACGCCGGTCTACGTCTATTCGCAGGCCACGCTCGAAGACCACTTCGGCAAGCTTCACACCGCGCTCGCGCCGTTGGACCACCTCATCTGCTACGCGATGAAGGCCAACTCGAACCAGGCCGTCATGCGCGTGCTCGCCAACGCGGGCGGCGGCTTCGACACCGTGAGCGAGGGCGAATTGCGCCGCGTCATCGCCGCCGGGGGCGATCCTGCGAAGTGCGTCTTCGCGGGCGTGGGCAAGACCGAGGGCGAGATCGAGTTTGCGCTCAAGGCCGGCATCTACTGTTTCAACTGCGAGTCCGAGCCGGAGTTGCAGCGCATCAACAAAGTCGCCGCGCGCCTCAAGAAAATCGCCCCCGTCGCCGTGCGCGTGAACCCGAACGTGGACGCCGGCACGCACGCCAAGATCACCACCGGCACCTACGACAACAAGTTCGGCATCGCCTTCGAGGAGGTCGAGGGCGTCTATGCCCGCGCCGCGAAGCTCAAGCACCTCCGCCTGCGCGGCATCCAGACACACATCGGCTCGCAGCTCACGAGCGTGAAACCCTTCGAGCTGGCCGTGAAGAAACTCCTGCCGCTCGTCACCAAACTGAACGCCAAATACAACTTCGAGTTCTTCAGCATCGGCGGTGGCCTGGGCATCATCTACAACCCCGCCCTCGCCAGCGGCGACGCGAAGTGGTGGCAGTCCCCCGCCGCGAAGGGCCTCCTCACGCCCGCCACCTACGCCGCGACCGTCGTGCCGCTGCTGAAGCCCTTGGGCCTGCGCATCCTCATCGAACCGGGCCGCTTCATCGTCGGCAAC
>SXGU01108353.1_pt1 | contig 14504 bp, 12 predicted proteins | sample 3174531 | NCBI WGS metagenome assembly SXGU01 (sample SAMN11356863, study PRJNA531348) | freshwater metagenome | isolation source: freshwater sample F1-140 | place: China: Fuxian Lake, Yuxi | collected 2017-12-25
ATCGCCTTCCTCGGCGGCGGCAACATGGCCAACGCCTTCCTCGGCGGCCTGCTCGCGCGCGGATTTGCCGCGACGGACCTTTCGGTCATCGAGCCGATTGCCGCCGCACGTGGGAAGCTTGCTGCCACCTATCAGGTGCATGTCAGTGCAGCGCCCGACGGGGCGACGCGCGGCGCCGACACGGTGGTACTCGCGGTCAAGCCGCAGGACATGAAAGTGGCACTGGCGCCGCTTGCTCCGCTGGTCGCCGGCAAGCTCCTCATCAGCATCGCCGCGGGCGTGCGCATCGCAACGCTGTCGCGCTGGCTCGACGGCCACCGCAGGATCGTGCGCTGCATGCCCAACACGCCCGCATTGATCGGCGCCGGCATCACCGGCCTCTTCGCGCCGGAGGAGGTAAGCGCAGACGAGCGCGCGCGCGCGGCGCAGGTGCTCGGCGCGGTGGGCGAGTGCGTGTGGGTCGCAGAAGAGCGCCTGCTCGATCCGGTCACTGCAGTGTCGGGCAGCGGTCCGGCCTACGTGTTCTGGCTCATGGAACAGATGGCGCGCTCCGGCGAGGCCATGGGCCTCCCGCCCGAAGAGGCGCGGCAGCTCGCGCTGCACACCGTGCTCGGCGCGGCGAAGCTCGCCGCCGGCAGCGTCGAAACGCCCGCCTTGCTGCGCGAGCGCGTCACCTCCAAGGGCGGAACGACCGAAGCGGCGCTCAAGGTGTTCGAAGCCGAGGAACTGGCGCGGCGCTTCGCCCGCGCCCTCGAGGCCGCCAGCAGCCGCGGCGCCGAGCTCGGCGACCTGCTCGACAAGTCCTGATGTTCTCGCAGATCGGCCAGCTGCTGGTCGACGCGGTGGCGGGCCTCTTCGTGCTGCTGCTGCTCGCGCGCTTCCACTTCCAGTGGCTGCGGGTCTCGTTTCGCAACCAGGTCGGCGCATTCGTCATCGGGCTGACCAACTGGATCGTCATCCCCGCGCGGCGCGTCATCCCGGCGCTCGCCGGCCTCGACCTGGCGACGCTGATCGCCGCGTGGCTGCTGCAGGCGGTGGCCTTGTTTCTGACGCTTGCACTGATCGGTCGCGAGCCGGGCAGCGTGGAGGGCTTCGCCGCCCTGGCCGGCGTGGCCGCGATCGACCTGTTGCGCTACAGCCTCTACATCCTGATGTTCGCGCTGCTGGTGCAGGCGGTGCTCTCCTGGGTCAATCCGTACTCGCCGGTCGGCCCGATGTTCGACGCGCTGACGCGGCCCTTCCTGCGGCCGCTCAGGCGCATCGTGCCGCCGGTGGCGAACATCGACCTCACGCCGCTGGTGCTGATCATCCTGCTGCAGGTCGTTCTGATACCGCTTGCCTACGCGAAAGCGCTGGTGGCGGGCCTGGCCTGAGCTGGCATCGGCAGGCCGCAGGCCGTCTGGTTCTGGAGTTGCGCGTGCAGCCTGGCGCGTCCCACACCGCAGTCGCGGGCTTGCACGGCGATGTCCTCAAGATCCGGCTCTCGGCTCGCCCGGTGGAGGGCGCGGCGAACGCCGAACTGGTGCGCTTTCTGGCCGGGGTGTTCGGCGTGGCCAAGCGCGACGTGACGATCGAAGCGGGGGAGACGTCGCGGCGCAAGCGCGTCGCGGTGCAGGGCGCTCATGATCCACGCAGGCTCATTGATGAAACATCCCCGGGAGTTCCGCCGAACGTCTATCTCGCAAGCATCTTGCGAAAGGTGTCCTTGTACGCGATTCTCCCCTCGCGGAACACGAAGACGTCAATGCCCCGCGAGACAACCGTCGTCCCGTCGCTTCTGGTGCCGCGAAAGGTCCATTCACTGAATCCTCGATCGCCAAGCGCGAAATGAGTCGCCTCAGTCCAGCTCGCATTCGGGAAAGCCTGCCAGATGGCTGAGAACGCCGCCTGTAGGGCCTCCCGACCACAGTATCTGGTGCCAAAGGGCTCCGGGCCAGCGGCCGCATCGAACACGCAATCCTCAGTAACCATCTCCAGAAGCGCCCCGCAATCGTGCCGGTTCCACGCAGCTGCAAATCGTTCCATTAGGCGCGTCGACTCACTCTCTGTCATCCAGTTCTCCGCATGATCAGGCTCAAGGAGTGGTCGCAAGCCCGTTGCCGCGCCTAGCTGATAGACGGCGAGCTACGGTCGCACCAAGCAGTACGGCGATGCTGAGCGTCACCAAGAGTGTAGACACCGCGGCAAGTGTCGGTTCAATCTCAAGCCGAATTCCATCCCAAAGCTTCTTGGGCAAGGTTGCAAGCCGGGGGCTGCTTAAGAAGAGGGCAATGAGCAACTCATCAAACGACACGAGAAACGAGAAAAGGGCCGCCGATACGATGCCGGGGAGAGCCATTGGCAAGGTAACTAGGCGCAAGGCCTGCAGTCTCGTCGCCCCCAGACCCCTTGCGGCATTCTCGAATGCTGGATCTATAGCGCGTAAAGCTGCGACCATAATCGTAACCACAAACGGTATCGCCAGAACTGAATGAGCAATGACGAAGCCGATGATCGTACCGCTTAGCCTCAGTCTAGAAAAAATTAGAAACACGGCGACCGCCGTGACCAGGGTAGGTACGATTATGGGTAGCAGTATGAGTGCATTGAGAATGCGCTTTCCCGGGAAGTCACCGCGGACAAGGGCATACGCTGCTAGGCTTCCAAGAGTGACCGACGTCACCGTTGTTAGTATCGCAACCAGAAAGCTGACGAACGTCGCATCAATCCACCCCGGCAACTCCGCGTAGCGCGCATACCATTTCAAGGAGAAGCCGGTCGGAGGAAATGCCAGTACCGACGTCGGATTGAACGAAATTGGAATAACGACGAGATTCGGCAGGATCAGGAAGATCAACACGAGGCTCGTAAAGAACCAGAGGAGCGCGCGCGAGATGGACATTTCTTGACCCTCCGTCACTCGTAGATCCGATCCGCGCCGATTAGCCTGTCATACAAAGCGTATAGCGACACCGTCAACGCCACAAGGATGCCAGACAACGCCGCGGCGAACCCCCAATTCAAGGTGTCACTAACCTCAATCTCAATCACTTGAGCGAGGAGCTTCTGGTTCTGTGGCCCCAGCAGTGCAGGTGTGACGAAGAAACCGAGGCTGATAATAAAGACCAGCAGAAAACCGGCAGCGAGGCCGGGAAGACTTAGCGGAAAATAGACGCGCCAAAAGGCACGCCGCGGTGAAGCTCCCAGGTTGCTTGCGGCATCGACCAAAGCGCTTGGAATGTTCGACATCACGGCGTAGCAGGCGAGGATCATGTACGGCAGCAAGAAGTGCGTCATACCGAGGACGACAGTGAAATTGGTGTATAGCAGTGGAAGTGAAGTGTCGGTAAGCCCCAGCGCCATCAGATTCGAATTGATCACGCCGTGCCTACCTAGCAGTGCGAGCCATGCAAACATTCGCACCAGTATGTTGGTCCAAAACGGGATCAGCACCAGCGCGAAGATCAGCAATCGCCATCGTGGTGTCGCGTGGACCAGGACGTAGGCAACCGGGTAGCCGAGACATGCGCATGTACACGCGGTCACAAATGACGTCTGCAGGGTGAGACCGAGCATCCGGGAATATATCGGATCTGAGAATGCCTTCCGATAGTGATCCAGACTTAGATCGGGGGCAAGGAAGCCGAGGCTGAGAAACGAGCCGATAGGCACGAAGAAGAACGCAAGCAGGAACAAAAGGCCCGGCGCAAGGAACCAAATCACGGCAAGCCGTTCTTGGCGCTGCAGGCGCAGTAGCGCGTGCGGCACGAAATTCCGTGCGGCGGACCTTGTGTTCACACCCTTAACTCACTCGCCAGCGATTGAACCGGTCGACCATGGCAGTCCAGTTCTGCCCCCACCATTCCTGATCGCAAATCACCATGTCACTGATATAGCTCGTGGGCATCAGCGATGCACGATCTTTCCTAACAAGCTTGTACGCGTCGGAGTTTGTCGGGCCATAGCTGATGAAGTTCCCATAGCGCACGTTGTTCTCCGCGAGGCTCGCCCAAGCTACGAAAAGCATTCCGAGAGTCGTGTTCTGGGCGCCCTTTGGAAAGCACCATGAGTCGTAGAGTAAGTGTGCACCGTTCCAGACCATCTTGATCGGTACCCCCTCGGAGATCAACTGATCAAGGCGGCCATTAAAGACCTGCGCCATGATTACTTCCCGGTTGGCCAGCAACTGAGGCGCTTGTGCAGACTGCTTCCACCAGATGACATGCTTCTTGATCTCGTCCAGCTTTCCGAATGCCATCTTTATCTTTTCTTCAGTTAGCGGATAAACATCCTTTCTAGGAACGCCGGCGGCTTGCACGGCGTATGGGATCGTCGAAACCGGGTCATCCTCCATACCGCGCATCCCTGGAAACCGCTTGACGTCCCAAAGATCGGTAATCAAAGTTGGTTGGGCATCCTTCAAGACATCAGTTCGATACCCGAGGACCAAGCCGTAGTTCATGAACGCAATCCCGAATCGCCCCACAAACTGCTTTGCAAACTTCGACGAATCGATCACCGAATAGTCAATCGGCGTCATTGCGCCGTCTAAGCCAAGCGCCTGTGCTTTGTAGCCCCCGATGGAGCAGACATCCCAGGTTACATTCCCGCTCTTCACCATGGCCGATATCCGCGGGTTCAAGGCGGGACCATCTTCGATGACCTTGATGCCAAATTCGTCTGAGAACGGCTTGTACAGCGCATTGCGCTGTGCCTCTGCGTAGGCACCACCCCAGCTTGCCACTACAAGGGATCCGCCACGATACTTGGCGAGCGCGCTCTTGATCTGCTCGGACGAGTAAGCCGCTCTTGCCTGTGAACTAAACAGCGCCCCTAGTCCACCGCTTGCGATGGACGCTGTAATTGCGCCCGACGAACCGATAAATCTGCGACGTGAACTCTTCATGATGACCCTCCGTTGTAAAGAGAAATTACCCGCGCACGACTGAAACTGCTACCGTACTTCCTTCGAGGCCGTCAACCTCTATCAAAAGGGCGTCGGCCGGTTCCCAACCCACGCTGATTTGCTCACCTACAGCGACTGGGGCTCCAGCCGCGGCTTCAGCGATGCGTGCAGAAACCAGCAGGTCGCCGTGTAGCCGCACGACATACTCGGTTGCATTTCCAGAGTAGAACGCCGCGGCAACCGTACCGAAGTATCGATTCGCCAGATTGTTTGCTGCATCTCCGATGCGGACGTTCTCCATGCGGAGCAGGAATGCCGCGGATCTTTGGGGTGAACCAAGTTCCGGGCGGCGGGGCGCGGACATCTCGAACCCGCCGCCGAGGGATACGCGAATACTGTGCGGATCGTTCCCGATTACTGGTCCACCAAGAATGTTCCCCTTCCCGATGAAGCTCGCAACGAAGCGACTAGCAGGCCGCCTATACAGGTCCGCCGGAGTCCCGACCTGCACGATCGTTCCTTGATCAAAAACCGCCACCCGATCCGAAAGTGTTAGTGCCTCCTGCTGATCGTGAGTTACGAACAGGATAGTCATACCGATTTTGACGTGGAGTTGCTTAATCTCGTATTTCATCTCCTCGCGCAGCTTGGCGTCGAGCGCGCCCAATGGCTCGTCCAGTAGCAGGACTGGCGGGTTAAAGACAAGCGCCCGTGCAAGCGCGACGCGCTGTTGCTGCCCGCCCGAGAGTTCCCGAGGGCGCCGGTGTGCGTAGTCGTGAAGCCGGACAAGCCGTAGCGTGCCCTCTACTCGCTTCGCTATCTCGTCCTTCGGCAGTCGCCGCATCTCCAAGGGGAAGGCGACATTTCGGGCGACATCCAAGTGAGGGAACAGCGCATAGTTCTGACACACCATGCCGATGTTTCGTTTGTGTGGCGGTAGCGCGACGATCGACGTGCCAGCAACGCTGATGTCTCCTGCTGAAGGGATGATGAAGCCCGCGATCATCATCAATGTTGTCGTCTTTCCAGAACCGCTTGGTCCAAGAAAGGTGACGAACTCTCCGGGATCGATCCGCAGATTTACATCGCGCGTCGCCACTGTGGAGCCATAATGCTTTGTCAGACCGGTGAGTTCGATTTCGGCTCCACTCGGTGCGCCAGGGCCTACTATGTTCCCGTCGCTAGTCGTTCCGACGTAACTCATCAGCCGGCCTTGACTTCCGTTCCGATCGGGTCACGGCTGTTGCCGGGCATATCTGAGCCGCGGCCGTAATCAGCGAGCGCCCGCGCAGCCGTCATATACTCGGAGCGCAGGTCTCGTTCGATGAGACCCGGATCACGTTCTGCTGGATTGCCGAGCCCTCCGCCGCCGGGAGTCAGAACCTCGATCCAGTCTCCTGGTATCAGCGTGAAGCCGCTTCCCTTAGTCCCGTGAATCGGTGTTCGCGTGACGCCGGACTGTGAGATGAGGATTCGGGTGGGTGCGCCGTCCTTGCCGCCTTGAATTCCGAAAGGGGGTACCTTCCCCTTGTCCATAAGGAACGAGCTGGTAGCTTCTCCACGAAGCAACTTGAGACGAAACTTGTAGCCAAGGCCTCCCCGAAATCGCCCGGCGCCGGCAGAGTCGTTGCGAAGTGCCGATTCTTCGAAGAGGATCGGATACGTGCGCTCCAGAATCTCAATCGGCTGGCTCTTCGAGTAAGCGATCATGTTGACCGCGTTGGAATGACCATCCCCGGCCCAGTTCCCCCCGTACCCCCCACCGGAGAAAAGGTACATAACGTAGTGACGATTAGTTTCCGGGTCGTACCCCGAAATGCTCATGTTCCCAACGGTTCCAAACGCACCCGCATAGGCGCGTTCTGGAAGCGCAAGCCCCAAAGCGCCGAGTGCAGCCTCACAGATACGTTGCGAAACCTCCGAAGCGGCGCCCGCGCATGGGCTCGGATATCGAGCATCAAGGAATGTCCCAGCAGGTCGCCGGATCCGAATTGGCTCAAAGCACCCGGCATTCACCGGTACTTCGGGAAACATGTGCTTCACCGCAATGTAGATGGCCGACTGAGTTGTCGCCCAAGGCGTGTTCAATGGGCCCTTGCAGGGCGGGTCGCTCTCACTCAGGTCAAATTCAAGATCGGTCTGATCCACACGCATTGACAGGCGTACATTTAGCGGCGCGTCCACTATGCCGTCGCTATCGAGTGACGCCTCAAATCTGTATGTGCCGTCCGGTATCTCCGCGACGCGGGCCCTCATCTGGCGTTCAGATCGGAGCTTCAGCGAATTGATTGCAAGCTCAACGGTTTCGGCTCCGTAGCGCGCGAGCAGTTCCGCGAGGCGCTTCTCACCGACGCGGAGCGCGCCGATTTGGGATCGAAGGTCGCCCACTCGCTCGTCTGGGATTCTGCAATTCGCAAGTATTAGCTCGAGGGTCTCCTGCTCCCAGTGCTCCTTTCTCAAAATGTGAATCGGAGGGATCCGCAGTCCCTCGGCCTGAATCTCCGTTGCATTTGTGGCGAATCCTCCAGGAACGGATCCGCCGATATCGGCCCAGTGTGCAGAGTTGGCGAGATAACACCAAATCTTTCCTTGATGAAAGAACGGTCGAACGCACCGGACATCCATCAAATGGGTGCCACCTAGATACGGATCGTTGACGATAAGTACGTCGCCCGGTTCGAGCGCAGGTCGTCGCGCGATAACGGCCTCGACAGTGGCTTGCATGACTCCGATGAATAGTGGAAGACCGCGCCGACCCTGTGCCACCACTTTGCCGTCCAGCGCTTGGTAGATTCCGTTCGCTCGATCGAGCCCCTCCGAGATAATTGGCGAGAACGCCGTCTTCTCTTGGACCAGATCCATCTCATCGACGATCTGAACAAGGCTGTTCTGCAGGACCGATAGGGTGATGGAGTCCAAGTCCATGGTGCCTAGGCGCTGTTCCTGGGCTGATGGCCGCGAATATCTAGGATCAGATTTCCGAGTTGATCCACGCGCGCAGAGTCGCCAGGTTCTATCAGTATCGTGGTGTCGATCTGTTCTACTATTGCTGGACCCTCGATCATCTCGCCGATCGCAAGACCATCGCGCGCGAGGATTGGTGTGACCATCCACTCCGTTCCAAAATACACACTCCGGCGTCCAAGCTGCTTCTTTGACGAGTCAATCGCTTGGCGCGCTAGCAGATCAAGTACATGTCTCGCAGCGTCCTTGCGATGCCCGAGCACGGTGGTGCGAACGGCCATCAAGATCGGGGTAGACCCCGACGCTTCAATCTCGAAGCGCTCCCTGTATCGCAGGGAGTGGTCGTGCTCGGTGCGACCGAGATCGAATCTTGGAGCGTATATCGGCGTTCGGAGAACATGCGACTGCCCCGCATAAAGCATGTCCGCCACGTGGAGCACCTCTATTGAACTTACCTTGAGATGTTCCTCTTCGATCATCGCCCGCCCCTTGCTCACATGGCCGGCAAGTATCCGGTCAATGTCCTTGGGCGAAACGTCGCGGAGCGGATGGCCCACCGACTGAACATAGTCATGACGCACGTCAGCCATTACGCAGCCGAGCGCGGAGGTCAGGCCGGGAAACCTCGGGACGATAACCGTCGGGATGCCCAGTTCGCGCGCCAACGCGCTGCAGTGAACTGGCCCTGCGCCCCCGAAAGCTACGAGAGCAAAGCTCCGCGGGTCATGGCCCTTGTCAACCGAAACCGACCGAATCGCCCCGGCCATCGAGTTGTTCACGACCTTCAAAATAGCTGCGGCTGCGGCAACGCCATCCAGACCGAGTGGAACGCCGATTTGGTCCGCGATGGCCTGCAGCGCCTGCTCCAGCCTTGGCGGACCGTCCAGCCCGGTCAAACGCGCTGGATTTATTCGTCCCAGAGCCAAGTTGGCGTCAGTGACAGTCGGTTCAGTACCGCCACGGCCGAGGGCAACCGGTCCCGGTAGAGCACCCGCGCTCTCGGGCCCTACTTGGAGAAGCCCGGCCGTGCTGACGCGAGCAATGCTGCCCCCGCCGGCGCCGATTGTCTCGATATCGACCATCGGGACGTGAACCGGCAGAGCGTAGTCCAGTTCCTTGCTGTGGGTGATAACCGGGCGCCCGTCGAGGATCATTGACACGTCGAAACTTGTTCCACCCATATCGCACGCGATAACGCGGGAATGGCCGGCGTGTTGCCCGATCAGTCCGGCCGCAATCGCCCCGGACGCGGGTCCGGACATTAGAAGTTGCACTGCGAAACGATGGACTAGCACGGCATCCATCGTTCCTCCGTTACCTTGCATAATCAAAGGCAGGAGAGGAATCGCATTCGACTTAAGTCGACCCGCCAAGCGCTCGATATACTTTGATGCCACAGGCTGCACATAGCCATTGATAGCCGCGGCAGTTCCGCGTTCGAATTCGCGAATCTCCGGCAGGATTTCTGAACCGACGGAGATGTGGGCGTCGGGCCATTCTTTGCGGACCAGTTCATCGCATAAACGCTCGTGCGTGGGGTTCGCGTAAGAGTGCATAAAATGAATCACGATTGCCTCGACCTTCAAGGCTCTCAGCGTTGCTACCAGTTCGGGAATCTCGTCAACCGCCAGTGGTTCGATTACGCGACCGCGTGCGTCGACCCGCTCGGTGATTTCGAAGCGCATGTCTCGTGGAATAAGCGGGCGCAGCGACCCGTGGAGGCCGTAGAGGTGTGGACGCATCCTTCTGCCGAGCTCGAGAACGTCTCTGAATCCGCGCGTCGTGATCAACGCGCATTTCGCGCCCTTTCGTTCGAGCACCGCATTGGTGGCTACCGTCGTGCCGTGTACTACCGCGCCGATCGAGTTCGGCGCTACGCCGAGGCGGTCAAGCCCGATCTGAAAGCCTTCTGAGTGGTCGTTCGGAGTGGTGGCTATCTTCGCAACACGAACCGCATTTAACTCCGGGTCCACGAACAGACAGTCGGTATGGGTGCCTCCAATGTCGATGCCGACAATTCCGCTGGGTACGCCCTGCTGGCTTCGACGTCGCGACCCGGGACTCATTTGCGTCGAATCTGTCCAATGATGTCTTCAAGGTCCGAAAGGTACTCATCCACGACCGGAACCTGATGCATCGTGAGCATTCCGAGGTGGACAGCAGCGGGATCTACCATGGTCTTTACTAACCAGCTTCTTTTCTCCATTTCAGCGGCGAGAGCTGGAATGGCGACATTTTCGGAACTATAGGCAAGCACGCTCAGGTCAGGTCGGCAGACTGGTCGGATCCCTTCGATTTTTTCGAATCCATCGAGAAGCCGATCCCGCGCCCCGAATATTTCGCGCGCAATTCGCGTGTACCCCTCTTCACCCAAATACCGGATCACCGCCCACGCCGAAGCAATAGGGCCACCAGGACGTGTCCCCGCGAGGAGCGTGGAGGTATAGGTTCCAATGGGCCAGTCGTCAAACTCGAAGGTGTAGAGAGGTTTCCAGCAGTGATGCCGAAACAAGATGGCTGAAGCGCCTTTTGCAGCGAATCCGTACTTGTGCAGGTCTGCTGAGATCGAACGCACGCCAGCTACGGAGAAATCAAATCGCGGAACTGCTACACCGATGGCCCTCGCGAACGGCGCGATCATTGCGCCAATACACGCATCTACGTGGAGCCACAAGTTCCGATTGATCGCCAATTCCGCTATGGCCTCAATCGGGTCAATTACGCCGTGAGGAAGCTGCGGTGCAGACGCTCCAAGCATCACCGTCCGCGTGCATATCCTCTCGGCAATTGCGTCAACGTCAGCGCGGTAATCTGCGCCAAGGGGGACCCGGACGACCTCCATTCCAAGGTTTGCCCCTGCTTTGTCAAAAGCAGGATGGGCGCTCCGAGGAATTATCACCTTCGGCACGCCAATGAAAGGATTGCGTGCCCGTGCCCAATCGCGAGCAACCTTCATCGCGACGAAGATGCTCTCGCTACCGCTTGCAGTGAAACAGCCGTCTGATTCGCTGCTCGCGCCTAGTAGTGAAAGAACCCAGCCCAGAACGTCGTCTTGCAGTTGCCTGAGACTCGGGAATGCCTTGGCGCTATGAGCATTCTCTGAAAAGTAAAGGTTTGCCGCGTCTCGTGCGACCTGCAGTACATCGTCACCACCGAACTGCACATAGAAATTTGTCTTGCCTGAATGCCAATCTAAATCGTGCCGTTTGGCACTCTGGAGCTCCGCCAGAACTTCAGTTGCTGCAGACCCCTTTGGCGGAATCGGTGCAACTCGCATTGCGGCGCTCCGTACTCATCTGTGGAATAGCCGCCAAAGGTACGAGGAGAGAGAAGACCAAACAATGACGATCCTGAAACGTTCAGTTTCGCAATTCTCAACGTAAATAGTCGGCGCTGCCCACGCGTACTGGGGTCGGGAGGGACCAGATGCCTGCAGAGGCGCTCAAATATTGTGTGCGGCGACCGCTTTGCGCGTCGATTTGATCAGGTAGTCCCGAAAGCGCTGGAGGGCGGGACTCTTCTCGCTCTCATTGCTTGAGGCAAAATAAACCGACATCTTTCTGCGCAGAGGCGGCAGATCAATTCTGCGTATGTCGCCAAGCTGGATGCCGGATAGCATCAAATTCTCGGTCAAGTAGCCGAGATAACGCCCAGACAGCACCAGCGCAAGGACGCACTCGAAGGATTGCGCTATGGCGCGCGGAGACACAATTCCTAAGCGCCGAAGAAACGCTCGGGTCCAGTTGCTTCGAGCCACAATCTGGCATTGCTGTACGTGCTCCATGCGGAGTTGCCGATCGGGCACGGTGAACAGCGGATGAGCACGCCCACAACAGAGCTGCATTGGAGACTCGTAGAGCACTACATGTCGAATGCTCTTGTGCTTGAGTAGAGGCAGATCGCTCGGAAGGCCGATGATGGCGCCGTTCAAGTGCCCGTTCTGCAAGTCGGTCTGGAGCTCATGGGGATCCCCACTCGAGAGCTCAATTTGAAAAGACTTTGCCTGCTCCTCGCATGCGCGAATTGCCTGCGGAAGCGCGCAGCGCGGGTCGGCAACCAACCCTTCAGACACCCCGATCTTCAGCGCAACTGTACCGCCGCTGCGGACTGACTCGATATCTGCGCGGAACGTATCTAGGGCCGCGAAGAGATGTTGTGCCGCTTCGTAGACCCTTTTCCCATCGGCAGTTAGGGAGAATCCTGCTCGACCGCGACGGCAAAGCCTCGCGCCAAGGCGAACCTCCAACGTTTTCATATGGTTGCTGATTGTTGACGCCGAGATATTCAGCACGTCTTCCGCTGCCGCAAAGCCGCGAGCGTCCGCGACCGCCACGAATATCTGCAACAAGCGCAGATCTATGTTGGAGAGATTCTTCAAATTGAATGTCCGCCTGCGTCTTCATTCTAGCCTTGCAGGCAAGGTTGCCGCTGCACATCGCCCATGCCTGCAGGACGCTGAGGCCGTAGCCTGCGCTGCGCCAGTCGATCTGGAGTAGCGCCTCAGCGCTTGAAGCGGATCGCCTCGGGGTAGGGAAACACGTCCTCATGTTCGCCGGCGCGGATGCGCGCCTGCTTGCCGGCCCAGAACTGCGGGTCCATCAGGTCGGCGTGGCGCTCGAGGAACACTTCGCGGGCCGCCGGGTCTGAAACGAGGAACGCGATGAATTGCTCGGGAAAGACGTCGTTCGGGCCGACCGAGTAATACGGCTCGGCGGACATCTCGTCCTCCCAGCTGCGCGGAGGGGGGATGCGGCGGAACACGCAGTCGGTCATGTAGGCGATCTCGTCGTAGTCGTAGAACACCACGCGATTGTGGCGCGTCACGCCGAAGTTCTTCAGCAGCATGTCGCCGGGGAAGATGTTCGCGCCGGCGAGTTCCTTGATCGCCGCGCCGAACTCGTGCAGCCCGTGGCGCAGGCGGGCGGCGTCGCCGTCGCGTGCCGCCTCCTCGAGGTAGAGGTTGAGCGGTTGCATGCGGCGCTCGATGTACATGTGCTTGATGACGATCTGGTCGCCCTCGATCTCGATGTTCGAGGCGGCCTCCGCCTTGAGTTCGTCGAGCAGGGCGGCATCGAAGCGCTCGATCGGCAACGCGACCAGCGAGTACTCGAGCGTGTCGGCCAGCCTGCCGACCCGGTCGTGGAACTTTACCAGCTGGTACTTCTGCTTCACCGTCGCGCGGTCCATTTCCTTGGGCGGCGCGAAGCGGTCGCGGATCACCTTGAAGACATAGGGGAACGACGGCAGCGTGAACACCAGCATCACCCTGCCCTTGATGCCGGGGGCGACGCCGAAGTTGTCCGAGGAGTGCGAGAGGTGATAGTGCAAGTCGCGGTAGAAGAGCGTCTTGCCCTGCTTGTGCAGGCCCAGCGACATGTACATCTCGGCGCGCGGCTTCCTCGGCATCAGCGTGCGCAGGAACGAGACGTACGCGGCCGGCACCTCCATGTCGACGAAGAAGTACGCGCGCGCGAAGGAAAAGAGGATCAGCAGCTGCTCCTGCTCGAAGAGGATGGTGTCGAGGAACAGCTCGCGCTTCGCGTTCTGCAGGATGGGCACGGCGAAGGGCAGCTCGCGGTGCCCGTTCATCACCTTGCCGACGACGTACGCCGCCTTGTTGCGGAAAAAGAGCGACCCCAGCACCTGGATCTGCAGGTTGGGGCGGCTGCGGCAGGGGCGCGGGAACTGCGCGCGCAGTGCGCGCAGCACGTGGCGCAGGTCGCGCCGCAGGTCCTCGAACGGATTGGCGAGACCGAAGTCCTGCACGATGCGCTCCAGCGTCGCGCGCATGCCGGCGCCCCTGGCGCCGCGCCGCGGGTAGTACGAGCGCCAGGTCGGCGCCTCGCCTTCGAGGTGCTCGGTGGCGACCGCCGGCCGCCAGAAGATGAATTCGTTGCGGTAGTAGCGCCGATGCAGCACCTGGCAGGCGACCGAGTTGTAGAAGGTCTCGGCGCACTCGGGCTGCCGGTGTTCGTGCAGCAGGCCGATGAAGGCCAGCTTGATCGCCGGCCACAGGGTCTCGTCGAGCTCCGAGTCGGGAAAGCGGTCGAGGATGCCCCGCACCGACTCCTCGACGCGGCGGTCGTAGAGCACGATGCGCTCGCGTGCCAGCGCGCTCATCGCCGCCCAGTCGGCGGCCTCGAAGTGCGCCTGCGCCTTGCGCGCTGCCTCGCGGAACAGCCGGTAGTGCGTGTCGAAACCGGTGAGGATCGCCTGCGCGATCTCCGCGGCACGGCCGGTCCGTGTCGCGCGGAGCTCGATGACCCTCGCGGCTTCCGTCACATCCTTCTCAGGCCGCTTTCTTTGCTGCGGCCTTCTTCTCTTCGAAGAACTGTTCGTCCTCGGTCGAGCCGTGCAGCGCGGTGGTCGAGGCCTTGCCGGCCGAAACCGCCTGCGTGATCTCGTCGAAGTAGCCGGTGCCGACTTCGCGCTGGTGCTTGACGGCGGTGAAGCCGCGCTCGGCCGCGGCGAACTCTTTCTGCTGCAACTCGACGAACGCGGTCATGTTGTTGCGGGCGTAGCCATAGGCCAGCTCGAACATCGAGTAGTTGAGCGAATGGAACCCCGCCAGCGTGATGCACTGGAACTTGGAGCCGATGGCGCCCAGCTCGCGCTGGAACTTCGCGATGGTGGCGTCGTCGATGTTGCGCTTCCA
>SXGU01537688.1_pt1 | contig 14504 bp, 11 predicted proteins | sample 3174531 | NCBI WGS metagenome assembly SXGU01 (sample SAMN11356863, study PRJNA531348) | freshwater metagenome | isolation source: freshwater sample F1-140 | place: China: Fuxian Lake, Yuxi | collected 2017-12-25
ACTGTCGCAATTCAAAGACTGAATCTTGAACCTGCCATGCTATTTGTTGGCACAGAGGGCAAGGGCGACCCACCCACTTTCCGTTTAGGTGCTTTAGGAATCTTTCTGTGTTGTACTTACTCATTTGATACTATGATGCCCAATTCGGCTCGATTTAATCAGCGCGTCGCATGAACGTGGTCGATCTAAGTAGCCGTCTGATTGCGTCACCCCGTTCCATCCGCATACACCCCGGCATCCTTCTCTGGATAACTTTCGTACACGTGCTCAAACAACGCCGAGCACTTCACGGTGTACAAGTTCTTGTCATACGCACGTGGCAAACCGGTATCTAAGACGTTTTCGATGGTGAGTTTCAATTGTGCCCGTGCGGATGATTTATGTCGCCAGTTCAAAACCAGCAATTCTTTCAACCGCTCCAACAATTCACGGGCTACCTTCTTCACTTCGGCACGTTCAGCCGTGGTCAACTCCGGTGCCGGTCGCGTCAAAATGTCGAAGATGACCAATTCTTCTTCACTCATCTTTTCCCGGACGTGGCGCTGCTGCTCATCCGACAGATTGCGACTCAAGTTCAACAACTCATCGAATAGTTCTTCAATGTTCCTGCTTCCGGCGTTGTAGGACTCGATCAATTCCTCGAACTTTTCTTGGAAATCTGCCCGCGTTCGATTCAACCGCACCAATTTTTCGAGTTGGGCACGGATCGCCGCCTTCAAGACTTCAAGATCGGTGTTTTTGTGGTCGGACTCCTTGAACCGCTTGGCGAGGGCACCGAAATCGATCTTCGACAGGTCCAACGGTGGGGACGATGTCTTGGCCACCGACACACCTTCAATCGACGCATCCAACAGCGCGCCGATTTCACCCAACACGCCGGTTATGTCCACGGGGTTCGGGTTCAACTTGGCTTTGATGGCGTCCGCGATGGCTGTCAGGCTCGCTACCCGTGCAGCGAATTCCAACGCAACGGGGTCGGGTTTCACCGCACCGTAAAGGGCATCAACGAGCCGCTGGTGGGCAAAGAATTCACGGCGCAACGACTCCGGTGAAATCAACGCATTCACGGCGTCGTCCAACAATTGCAACCGTTGGCCGCTGCCACCGGGTAGGTGTTCCATCGCTGACAGATCAACCCCCTGCTTGGTGCAGAACGTGGTTGCGGCCTCAATCGCCTTACGCAGGTCGGCCACCAACTTTTTCTTGTCCTTGACGGGGTTCTTGCCGCCCTTACCCGCCCCGTAGATGGCCAACGCCTTTTCCAACGACGCGAACACGTTGGCGTAGTCCACAATCATGCCGCTGTGCTTGCCGGGGTACACGCGGTTTGCCCGTGCAATGGTCTGCATCAGGGTGTGGTTCCGCATCGGCTTGTCCAAGTATACCGTGCTGCACGATGGGGCGTCGAAACCGGTTAACCACATGGCGCACACGAACACGAGCCGCAGGGGATCGTCGGCGTCCTTGAACTTTTCATCCAAGTCCTCGTCATGCATCCGCGTCCGGTGGGGCAGGATGTCGAGACCAAGCTTCTTCATCTGCTCAATCTCGTTCTGGCCCGGCGACACGATGAGCGCCATGTCCGTGGTCTTTATGACGGTCAGGCGGCGGTCGTACTCCTGCGCTTCGGCCAACACTTCCTCCGTGCGGACCTTCACCTTGGCCAGCCGTGCCAGTTCCTTCTCCACCCGCTTTTGTTCAATGGCCCAATGTTTCCGAACCTTGTCGTGCATCCGCAGCGCCGTGGCCTTGTCGATGGACACCACCATCGCCTTGCCGACGAACCCACGCCCAAGGAAATGCCGCACGATGTCCTGTGCCACCGTCTCCAACCGATCATCACGGGTCAGAATGTGGTACTGCTTGCTCAACTCCCGTTCCAACTTTGCCTCCTGCTCCGGGTCGAGTGCGGCGGCTTCGATAATGTCGTAAATTTCCTCGTTTAGGTCGGGGTTGGTGAGGTTCAACTCCGGCGTCCGGTTCTCGTAAAACAACGGCACCGTGGCACCGTCCTCCACCGACTGCTGGAAATCGTAGATGGAAACGTAGTCGCCAAACACTTCCTTGGTGCGTTCCTCCCCAGCGATGAGTGGCGTACCGGTGAACGCGAGGAACATGGCCTTCGGCAACGCGGCCCGCATGTTCAACGCTAACGTGTCGTACTGGCTGCGGTGGGCTTCGTCGGTCAACACGATCACGTCGGACCGGTCGCACAGCATTTCCGTGGTCTGGAACTTGTGGATCAGCGTGAAGACGTACCGGTGATTGCCCCGCAGCAATTCCCGTAGGTGGGCACTGCAGGTGGCGTGGCACTCGTCACCCTCGGCTTCGCTCACCGCGCCACACGCCTTGAAGGTCTTGGCGATCTGGTCATCGAGTTCAACCCGGTCCGTGGCCACAACAAACGTCCAGTTGCCTGCCATCTTGCGGAGTACCTTCTGGGCGAAGAACACCATCGAAAAACTCTTGCCGCTGCCCTGTGTCTGCCAGAACACGCCACCCCGACCATGACCGGACTTGCGTGCCGCCAACATCGAATCAATGGCACTGTTGACGCCAAGGAATTGATGGTTCTGCCCGATGATCTTCACCAACCCGGCCTTGTGCTCACTGAACAAGGTGAAGTTTTCCACGAGGTCCAACAGGCGGTGCTTTTCGCACGTGCCTCGAATCATCACTTCCAGTGACACCCGCCGTGGTTCATTTTCCTTTTCGATCCGCTTCCATTCAAAAAAACGATCCCAGTCGGCGGTAATGGAACCAACGCGGCTGTCGGTGCCATTGGATGCGATTAAAAGGGCATTGAACACGAACAGCGACGGAATGCCGTTCTGGGGGTGTTTGTAGCTGGTTAGGTTCTCATCGAACGCCACCCGTGCCGCCACGCCGGGTTTTTTTAATTCCGCCACCACCAATGGCAGACCGTTGACGAACCCAACAAGGTCAGGGCGACAGGTGTAAAGGGCACCGGTAACGCTGAATTGGCTGACCAATAAAAAGTCGTTGTTGGCCGGATTCTCCCAGTCCACCACCCGCAGCCGGTCGGTCTTCTGGCCACCGTGCACCTTGTCCGGGATCGAAACCTTGATGCCATTCTTTAAAAGCGAATAGACCTCTCGATTGGCGGCGGGTAGGGTCATGGCCTGCCGGTCCCGGATTAACTCGTCTATTGCAGCGGAAATGGCCTCTGGCGGTGTTTTAGGGTTCAACCGGGTCAACGCCGACCGCAACCGCTGCACCAACACCACTTCACCGCTGGTTTCACGTTCAAGGGTGCCCCCCGGCCCAAACGTCTCCTCCATTGCCGACACCGTTTGCCAACCAAGCTCGGCAAACAACCCGATGGCCGGTTGTTCAACCAATTGGTCTTCGGTGTACGCGTGGGGCATACGCTTATCCGGTTCGATGCGGACGAGTAATGAACATCGGATCGGTCATGATTGGATTCCGCCGGGTCTCGTTCCAAAGGGTGACGTGTGCGCTAGGAGATGTTCCCGTCCAAAGAATAACACGAAGCAGCCGTGGCGTGGGGCTACCGTGACTCCAAGCCTCGCCACTCATTACTTTGGGCTGCTGACCGTAAACAGAACTGGCGTCCAAATGCCACGGAAGTTCGCCGAGAATTGCTTCTGTTTTTCCGAGCAGTTGTTGAACCATCGTGGCAGCGCCATCCAGCGCATCCGTTGGGGCTTGTTGACTCTCTGTGTGGTGACTGAATGGATTAAGGAGCTTCGACAATTGCCGCAAGGTCTCGGTAAATTCGCTCACCGCGTTGGTCTGCGAAGGGAACGCAAGCGGTCCTATGGCCGACAGGATCATCACTGCTCCCCCCACAGTCATTTCCCGAACCTCTTCGTCCCAGTCCTTGGTCCGACTGGATCGTTGATATGTTGGACTCCTTTCCTCGATTGCCCCCCATACGTCCGAGTGATCGTATCCGAGTTTAGCCACGACGACATCGACAATGTCCTTGCAGAAACTTTCTAACACAATGCGAAGGTCATTTCCACTGAGCCCTGACGAGAGAGCTAGTACGTTTTCGCGGGCGCTGATACACCCCGCCAAGGGCTTTTCGCGCACTCCATCTGATCCGCGCCACCCGAATACATGCAGGAGTTTATCGGCCACGCGCGGTGCGTTTGGCTCTGCTGTAGGTTCTCCGCCGTGTTCTTTAATCAAATCCATCATCTCTGACGGCCTTAGCAGTCGCACCAACAAATCGCGAGTGACCACGCGTGGCGAGAATCCCGGCTTCGAGATTGCGATGTAGTGGACGTAATCCGTGAAATAGCTTCCATCGGCAACCGCCACTGTCGGGCCATTGATTGAATTTGCGCCCGCCGCATCCGGCGCGAACTCCTGCGCTGCGATTTGCAGGTCACGGGAACCCAGTTTGACGTGTGAAACCATCAGCTTCCATCCGACCATTCTGGCTGCATCCCAAGGAATACTTCTCGCCCAAGTTCCCTGCTCGCGGCTGATTTGTTCAAAGGTCACAAGAAATTTAGGACCGAGATCCCATTGAAGCCCCACAGCCTTGCGGGTCGCAGAGTGAAATGCCTCGCGTGCCTGCTTGGATTTTTCACGCCAGCTATTCACGGCAACATTGTGCTCATGCTCCTTTTGCGCCTTCGCTCCGCGATGGGCCGATAGTTTCGTGCCGATTGTCTCCCTCAGGTCAGCCAGAGCTTTGGCAAGCTGCGGTCGGACCTCTTTTATTGCTTCTTCGGCCCACGCCGGGAAATTTTCGCCCGCCGGAACGACACCTTTGCTTCTAAGATGAAGGCACTCACGCAGCGCGTATTTTAACTCCTGACTGGCAAGGCTCTCGTAAACGGACCTGCGGTTGGAAAGGTCTGAAACCAAGGCATCAAGTTTGGGCACGATCTCGGCAGCAAGGACGGCTGACGGCACAGCCAAAATGAACGCAGCAGTCGCAAATGTCTGCTGGAGGTCTTCAAGTTCGCGCAGAGTCGCCGCCTCGATGCCCAACCAAACCGCCTGCTTCGCAGCCAACGTCGTTGCGTTGACCTTTTGCTGAACCAGAGCGTGTTGTCCGGCCCGCAACGCGCTTTCGGCATCGCGTATCAGAACCTCAACCTGCTCGCCCACGGCAATCTCTCTCTTTAGGCTCGAAACATCTGGTTCGTCGGGTCTGCTGTCGCGTATCTCCGTCCAACGATGAAACCCTGCGGCTGCATCCGTGAACACGCTGAGTTCAATCGTGGGCTGGCCACTCCGCAGCCGAGCCGTGGTGAGTTTTATCAATTCCTCAAATTGGTGAATGCCCCGCTGCTGCCGCTCAACTAGCACGCCCCAACCGGGCTGAGGGTATCCTCCAGACAGCACTAGCACTCTCGGCGAGTCGCCTCGGAATTCCAAAGGACGGACAAATCGCTCAGCGCCAATTGGCATCACCTCCGATAGCTTTGCGCCTACCGAAGCGAGGCTAACATTGGCCTCACCCTTTTCACGCCGTCCCATTTCCTTTACGAGCAGAAGCCCGAAATTTTTGCACTCGCTCGGGCTTACGGTGAACCAACGCCAAAACTCCTCTAGTTCTCCGGGTTGCCAATTCCCAACGGGCAGCACCCAGAACAGGGACGAGGCAACCTTGCCCGGCACAGCAATTCGGTGGAGTTCGTTCAGGCTGTAGCTTTCGACGCGGTATCCCATTTGAATCTCACTTTCTATGCGGCTTGAGTTTTCACTTCCACTTGCCCCGACAGCAGACGCGGCAGCAGCAGGTCACGGGTGCGGCGGAGGTTTTGGACTTGGCGATGCAGAGTATTCACTTGTTCGAACATGGTGCCGACGCGATCCGCAAAGTGGGCGATAAGGTCACGCGGCGGTTGCACGACCTGCATCCGGCGAAATGTGTCCACTACGATTGTGTCGAACGTCGCGCCACCGACATTAGTTTTCAAATACTCCACTTGTTGGAGCGTCATCAGGAAAAGAAAGTGCTGCGGGATACCTGTCATACCGCGTAGCGCATAACACGATTGGTTCATTGCCATTGGCACGGCGGGAAGTGCGACCTTGCCCACCGTACCTCGTGCCGTGATGAAAACCGTATCCGGGGGATAAAGTTCACTGGCACATTTAGAAATGCCGAGGTCAGTGACGTGTTTGTCTGTGTCGAGCACGTAGAAGCAGTCGGGTGCATCCCGTGGTGTAAAAAATGGAATTTCACCGTTCCAATAATCGGAAACATCGGTCTTGGGTGTGCCCCCGCTCAACACTTCGGCAATCTCCGTGAATGCGACGGCACTCCATCCCTTCGGAATCTTCCCCAACGATGAATTCACGAGCCCAATTTTTTCATGCCCCGGAAAACGAAATTGAACGAACCACTCACGGTACAAGGCACGGGCCATTGACTCCAAAATCCTGATGCGCCGTTGACTGTTTTCGATCAATTCGTCGTAGGCGGAGAGGACGGATGAGATTCGGCGTTGGACTGGGAGCGGGGGCAGCGTGAACTCAAAATCTAGGATTTGCTGACCGCTAATGTGTGGCACGTTCACGCCGGTCGTGATTGGTTTCACGTAACTCTCAAAGCCCGGACCACCTATCACGAAGCGCAGAAAATTCTGGTCGAGGTTTCTGTTGTTGGACCGAAGTCGGGCGCATCGCTGAACTAGCAACGCTTTGGGGTCACCCGCCCGGATGAATGACCACTTCAAGCCAGCAGGAACCCAAGGACGGTCCATTGCGATGACCACATCACCGGAGAGCAGATGAAACTTCTCCATTTTCTCCCAGTCGGACGCTGGCCAGCGTTTGGAAATCTCCCAGAGGATACAACCTTGGCTGACGTTCTCGCCTTTTACGAGCGGCACATCGCCGGGCTTGTCGGTGAATTGCTGACTCTTGAACGGAAACCCAGCGAGCAGGCTCACGCACTCAGCCAGTTTCACTTTCGGCCACGTGACCATTATCACGCCTCCAAAATTTCCACCACGTTGGCAGCGATGGTTTTCTCAAGTGCACGAGCCTGTTTGTTCAGCGTCTCCAATTCCTCGTTCAACTCCTCCAATTGCTCCTTGAAATCCTCGTCGCTGACGGCCTCTCCCGCCGCCACGCCGACGTAACGACCGGGGTTCAACGACCAACCCTGCGCCTCGATCTCTTTCAATGTGGCCGCACGGCACAGACCGGCCACGTCGGCGTACTTAGGTTTTTTGCCAAAGACCTCTTTCAGTTTCCCTTCTGCATCGGCACCACCAAGAGTGAAATCCGGTTCTTCACCACGGTACAATCGAACGGTGTTGGCGATGAAATCAATTTGTGCCGGGGTCCATTCACGGTGCGCCCGATCAACCTGCCGGTAAATGTGCCGGGCATCGATGAACAGCACCGTGTTTGCCCGTGGCGTATTTGATTTTCCCTTATCCAAGAACCAAAGCGTCACTGGCAGCGTGACCGTGTAGAACATGTTTGGTCCCACCGCCACCATCACGTCAACGGCATGGGCCTCGATCAACTTCTGGCGCAATTCCTGTTCCGAACTGCGTGCATCGGACGAGGAGTTTGCCATCACGAACCCGGCCCGACCCTTTGCATTGAGTGACGAGTAGAAAAGTTGAATCCAAAGGTAATTGGCGTTGTCGGTTTTCGGCAGACCAAACGGATAACGCCGCCCCGGTCCCACGGAGTCTTTCAACCGTTCCTTGTCCACCGCGTTTACGTTGAACGGTGGATTGGCGAGGACGAAATCGAACTTACCCGTGGCGTCGTGGGGATCGAAGTAATAGCTGTTTATCTGGCCACCGTGGCGAATGTCACCTTCCAGACCATGCACCGCGAGGTTCATCCGGCACAAACGTCCGGTTTCATCGGTCTTCTCAACACCGTGGATTGCCAGTTCAGACGCCGGGTTCTTCTTGTGCTCCGACACGAACCGAGCCGACGAAACGAACATGCCACCGGAACCACACGCCGGGTCGAGAATTCGACCGTGGTAGGGTTCGATCACCTGCGTCAGCAACCGCACAATGGACGATGGGGTGTAAAACTCGCCGCCGCCTTGGCCCTCCGTCATGGCGAACTCCCCAAGGAAGTACTCGTACACCCGACCGAACCCATCGTAGTCGAGGGTGGCGGGAATCTCGGACACTTTTTTCAACAGTTCCTTGAGCAGGGTGCTGGTGAACAAATTGTAGGTCTTGGGCAGCACCCCAGCGAGTTGCGGGTTACTTTTTTCAATGTCCCGCATGGCGTCGTTGACCTTGCCGCCGATGTCCGTGGCCTCTGGCAATCCAAGCAGGTAGTCGAACCGAGCGTGCGGTGGCAGGAACAGGATGCCCTCGGCTTGGTAGGCGGCGGGATCATCCACCCGCGATCCCCGCCGTGACGATGCACCGGACTTTTCCAGTACCGCCCGTTGCTTGGCGTACCGGACCTCGGCAAACCGCAAGAAAATCAACCCGAGAACCGGCTGGGAGTACTGGGCGGCGCTTAGTCCGCTGTTGGCTCGGAATTGATCGGCGGCGTCCCAAAGGCGCTTTTCAAGGGTATCTGTTGCTGTGTCTTTTTCTGACGGGGCAATCCACTGCATGGCAAATGAAACTGTGAATCATCGCAATCAGGGCGAGGGTAATTGTTGAGCAGGCACCGCCGTTGGCCGAAAATTAGTTGGTGGCGGTGTCCCATGAGATTTTTGAGCGACATCCTGCCACCACACTGGCTTAATCAAACTCAAATGGCTGAACTAAGTCATGGCCTGACCGGAGTGGCTGGGGAGTACTACGCCGCCGCAGAACTCTCCCGTCGTGGGTTCATCGCCACGGTGACCATCCGGAATGCCGAGCGGATCGACATCATGGCGTCGCGGCCTGACGGCAAGCGGACTTTGCAAATTCAGGTCAAGACGATCAACAGCCCGACACCGAAGTGGATTTTGACTGAGAAGAACGAGCACCATCGTGGGCCAGACTTTTTTTACATCATGGTGCGCCTTGGTCCGATTGGTACTCGTCCAGATTTTTACATCGTGCCGAGTGAAGTGGTGGCGGAGTACGTCCGAACCTCCCATGCCACGTGGCTCAGTAGACCAAAGAAAGATGGTTCGGACCGAAAGGATTCCAGCATCCGAAATTTCGAGGACAAGGAATGTCGGTTCAAGGAGGCGTGGGAGCAGTTGGATGGGTAATCTGAATATGAATGACGATAAACTAAGTGAAGTCGCAGAAAAACTGTTAAGCCCGACCTACTGCGACTTGCTTTGCGAGGCGGTGGCACGTGACGGAACCGTAAATCCCTATTCGGGACGTGACTTTGTCTGCGCAAAATGGGGAATGCCTGTTTGGTTCTTAACGCTGGCGGCAGACTCATTGATAGATTTTGGGTTCGTTGACTGTTACCCACGCCTTTTCGGAGCCTTCATCGCCAAACTTCGCGTGCCGAAGGGGGTCTCAGTGACAGTTGGCCATTTCGTCTTTGCGGAACAGGAATTATCGTTTCTCAAGGAGAGTTGCCACGTTCCATCTTCATTGTTCTTTGGTGTTCGCAATGCCGTAATGGACTCGAATCATTTACTGAATCTTCTTGTGGCGTTTCGAGTGGAGAGGGCTATGGTTTTCTTGGCGCAACTGAGGGGGCCTCGAATGCGAGCCATCAGCCAGCCATTTGGCCAATTGAGTGGTTTGTATGGCGAGGTGGCCGACGAAGAACGATTCGCTCTTCTCGCCATCGCGAGTGCCATTTGTGTTGCGGGGAGAGAAGTGCGCGATGACTCGGCGGAAGTCAGATTCTTTTCTGCTGTTTTCGAGAGGGTGCAGAAGGATTTGGATGACCTCTATCGTGGTGCTTCGACGGGTTCGATTTAATGGATTAACTCTAAAAATTGGCGTCGAGTTCCACCACATTGGGTTTCTCGGTTAGACGATTCCGGTCCATCGAATAGCGCAACATTCTCCCAGCAGGAATTTCGCGGTGCGGAGTGAACACGCTCTCGCAACCGATCAAATTCTTTCACGAGGGCGATTGCTGACTGCGTGAATGTTTGGCCAGCTTCATATCTAGTATTAGTTGAAATGCCCCTAATGCCTGCTGGAAATAAACGACCTGAAGCGACAGCGGCTCAATATCCCGTCCTAACGTTGAAAATGCAGTAAGGCCCGCGATAACCTCCTGCCTCTTGGTCGTAAATTGGTTTGGCTCTTTGGATTCACGGGGCTCCAAATTTGCTGTTCCTTTTTCCTTCCTGAGTAAGTTGAGTGCTAAAGTCCCCATTTTTACCCGATAAGGCGTCAACATTCCGAGAAGAGCGTTTGAATCAATATCGGAATTCGGATACTCGAACAGAACCGTCGTCTGGGGGCTTGTTAGGCTTTTCAAGTATTCGATTTCGCTATCTAAAACCACGAGCCGATCCAGTTTAGATTTGAAGCCCGATTCGGCTGCTAGATTTTTGATAAACCGGACGGAAACTGGCACCAGTTCCTTTTCCCACCCGTAATCAATCAGACGGTCGAGGGTTAGATTCAGAAGGGCGACAGGTGCACTCCAGCGCATCCTTGTACGTACGTCAGGTTCAAAAGGTAGTTGTTTTCCATGCGCGGCCATTAGTAAGTTCAATTGGTCGAAGAAAAATGACACAAAGGAATTGATCGCCTCGTTTAGCTCATACGCCAAAGCGGCCTCTGGTTCGCCCACGTTTTCCAAGAAGTGTCGTACGCCTCTAATTATGGGAAAGGATAATGTTTTGGAGGCGCTAAACCAACTTGGTGAATAGGTATACTGAGAAAAAAACTCTGCAAAAAACACTTCGATATTGAGCCTCGCCATCGCCAAACCCATAGACATACCATTATAAAATCGCCACCCACCTCGTGGGTAAAGCTGCGCAAACTCGCAGAGCTTTAGTAAAGTAGACTCAATGTTAGACTTCAGCTTAATGTGCGTGGAGACCTGCCACGAGCAATCAGCCTTCTCAGAAAACCGAGCGGGAATGAATGGTCTCCCTTCTCGCCCCCGTTTGCGGAGGTACTCCATCTCTGCAAAATAGTATAAAATGCTGTATGCCCTATCTTCGTATTCGCTCCCGTGAAACGACCGCAAGTTGCCAAACGGAACTTCCGAGTGCTTTTGGACGACCGTTAACAAATGAACCAAGACCTCCATCTCGGCGGGTTGGCTCGGGACTGGCTTTTCTGTCTTATCCATCCGATTTGGTCACGAAACAAGCGAGCGAGGAGGATGTCAAAAGCTAACGGAAATTGACACAGTGTCGTAGTTACAGGGGCATGACGTTTCATCCGACGCCAAGGATAGCAAACCGGCGCAGCTACTGCGACTCTGCTCCGAGGGCGCTGATGGTCTCAATGGGGAGTACTCACGGAAACCGAACTCAGCAAAATCGGGTCAATACGTAAAACAGTCCGCCACCGAAGTGGATTCTCGCCAAAAAGGAATGCCAGTTCAAGGAGGCATGGGAGCACTTGGACGGATAGCGGATGCCGGACGAGGATCGCGCATTCTCACCACGGTCTGAGAAATTTCACTGACACGCCCCGCATTGAAAAGTGGGGTGCATTCCTTGCCCCGGAAGTGCCCTGTGATGCTTACCTTGACCGTTAACAGGGTTGAAGGTACGAAAGCTGGATGAGAGCGATACTCGTGCTCGCAGTTGTACTAGTCGCAAACTTTCCCGTATCGGCGGCTGAGTACATTACCGAAACCCGAGCTAGGGCGGCTGCGGGAGATGCTTCCGCCCAATTCGAGCTTGGACTGATTCACGAAAAAGGTACAGGCGTCACCAAGAGCAGCGCCGAAGCCGTGAAATGGTACCGAAAGGCGGCGGAACAAGGTCATGTTGCCGCGCAACTTAATCTTGGTGTCGCATACGCCACCGGAGATGGTGTGAATAAGGACAGCGCCGAAGCCGTAAAGTGGTTCCGCAAGGCGGCAGAGAGAGGGCACCCGATTGCACAGATCAGCCTCGGGTATGCCTATAACAACGGTGATGGCGTCGCAAAAGATGCCGCCGAAGCCGTAAAGTGGTTTCGCAAGGCGGCAGATGTTGGGCACGTGATCGGGCAATTAAATCTTGGCTCAATGTACGCCACAGGTACCGGCGTGAAAAAAGATCTTATTCAAGCCCACGTGCTGTTCGCGGCTGCAAGTGCAAAGGGCAACGAGACGGCCAAGCGCAATTTGGTGGCCATCGAAGCAGAAATGACGGAACAGCAGAAGTTGGAAGCGAGGGCAGTTGCGGGGGGTCTTGGTAGCAAATCAGGTTCGGGGACGGCAGCGGCAGGAGGCGTTGGGTCTGGCCCCAGCCCCTCGGGCAGGCGCGCTGGAACTTCTGCGGGTCCAGCACCAAGCTCTGACAGCGACACGATTTCATATTTCTCCAAGTCCGACGCACAGTTTCTAAAGGCGAATTTGCCGGACCTTGAAGCGAAGCTGACGCCACTAATCGAAAAGTACCGGCGCGAGCACCAAGCGACACAAGAAAGTTCTCTCCCGGTTTCTATGGTTCTTGTGAAACTCTACCGACAATCATTGTCGCAAGATCCTCAAGGGGCGATGCCAGAACTTGAACTGGCAGTTGCCCGTATGAGGCGGATGAAAGAGGAAGGGACCAGTGAGCAGCATACCACCCCGGCAGTTGCCACCCACGAGGCGGACGCGAATCAAGTGCTTTTCACGATTGCCAAGCTATCTGCACGAATCGACCAACTAGAACAACGGCTGAACGCACTTGAACCGTCTTCGTCGCAACCGGTACAAAGTCTGCCACCCGATTTAAGGAGATGGCGGCAATTGCAAGTTGGTATGAGCAAACAGGAAGTGCGTGAGTTGCTGGGAGAGCCAATAAAGGCTCATAGTGATCGGTGGGAGTATTCGAACGAGGAGCACAAGAGGGCTGTGCTTTTTCTCAGCGAACGAGTTTTTAAATGGTATGAGTGAAAGAGCAACTTTCAGCAGCCAAAAGATGGTCGGTTCTTTCTACCGCGAGAGTACCGTGTAATTCCCGGAGTGCTCAACGATTCTCCCATCGGGCCATTCCATTTTGATGTACCCTGCGCGACTTTCCAAAATCTCGCAGTTCATCAAAAAATTCTTCATTCCGAAATACTGGTCTAACTGCACGACGCTTGAATAGGACTTTTGCGTCTGAAACGAACCCAGCATTCCTCGGTAAAAAGCCCCACCACTAATAACTAGCGGCAGGAGCAGTACAGCGAGAAGCACCAAGGAAGCCTTCTTGGAAAGTGCGAACGTAGCGTAAGAGATGACAAACCCCAATCCCGAGACTCCGACGAAAGTTCCAACTGCGACGACAGGATGAAAAGGTAACTGGTTGAGAAGGAGGCTATGCGCAAGGGAGAGTGCACCAACGACTGCCCCGAACGTCATCGCACTTTTACCCCGGCGAGAAAACCACCGATTCACGCCCAAGTTCTCTCCGCTTCCGGTTTGCGAAGGGATCGGTCTTTCAGCCACAGGTCTAACCAAGCCAAACTCCACGCAAAAGTCCACTCAGCACTTCGCTCCGACCGCTGTGTGCGAGAAAGTTTTAGGATCGGTTGGAATGTTCAGGTCGTAACACTGCCGATCTACTTCCCGCCCGAATCCAAAATGGCCTTCTGCGCATCAATCATGTCGAGCAAAACACGCACTTGGTCTTGGTCGTTGGCGTATTCAAGTAGGAGTGACAGCCGCAGCATTTCCAATTCATCACGGTCCAAAGTATCGAGGTAGGCACTGAGATGCGACTGCACCAGTTCGGCCTGTTGCTCATGAGACGTTAATCCAAGCCGTTTGAATTCGGCATCGAGAAAGTTTTCCCACTCGGCGTAACTCCGTTCCACGTACTTTGGTGTGTGCTCCATGTCCTTCGTTTTGGGCGAGGGGATGGGCGGGGAACAAGGACGCGCTATACCCGAATTTAGGGGTAAGGGGGAGTTGCGAAACTGGGATACGAGGTCTGGGGGCCGCTACTTTTCATCCAACTTGGCCGACACGACTTCATGGCACTTCAAAAGATATTCTGTGGTAGTTAAGTGCAGCCCTTTGGCGTTCGCGACGATTTTCTCCTTATCTACTTTTGTGACCCGAAGCTGAATGGTCTCATCTTTCAGGATACGGCGTTTCACTTCCTCGGCAGACGGTGCGGAGATTTTAGGTGTCGTCATGGTCAGGCAGCGTGAAGGCGTTGTTGACGTTTTAGAATGCTACGGATTCCAGACGCCGACCATCGTCCACCCATTTTCGATGGCACCCCGGCAGCGGTGAGATCACGGGCGATGGCGTTCATGGACTTCCCTTGACTCCGCCATGCGATGATGCGGGACAAGGTTTCCTGCTCGGCGGCGTTAGGGACGAGGGTTTCGCCATCGGGTGCCAGATCGTAGCCCAGTGGCAGGCGGGACGAGATGCGGCGATTGGCTCGGCGGAGATGGGCCATTGCGGATTTGGTACGTTCGCCCAACTGGCTTTTTTCAAATTCGTTTATTCCCGATAAAAGTACGAACACCATCTTGCCGAGG
>SXGU01419583.1_pt1 | contig 14502 bp, 10 predicted proteins | sample 3174531 | NCBI WGS metagenome assembly SXGU01 (sample SAMN11356863, study PRJNA531348) | freshwater metagenome | isolation source: freshwater sample F1-140 | place: China: Fuxian Lake, Yuxi | collected 2017-12-25
AAACCAAAAAAGATGAAAATACAGAACTACATAACCGGCCAATGGGTCGAGGGTTCCGGAAGCGGAACACCGCTCATCGACGCCGTGACGGGCGAGACCATCGCGTTCGCTTCGACTGAGGGAATCGATTTTGAAAAAGTCCTTCATTACGGACGCACCGTCGGCGGGCAAAAGCTACGCAAGATGACGTTCCAGGAGCGCGGAAACATGCTCAAGGCGCTGGCCATGTACCTTACCAAACGCAAGGAGCAATTTTACGAGATCAGCTACCGCACGGGCGCGACCCGCGTGGATTCGTGGATCGACATCGAGGGCGGTTTCGGAAACCTGTTTGCCAATGCCTCGCTGCGGAAACTGTTTCCCAACCAACCGTACGATGTGGAGGGCGACCCTATAGACCTATCGCGTGGCGGGCGCTTCATGGCGCACCACATATTGGTCCCGAAGCCCGGGGTTGCCGTCCACATCAACGCCTTCAACTTTCCCATTTGGGGAATGCTCGAGAAATGCGCCGTCAACTGGATGGCGGGGATGCCGGCGGTGGTAAAGCCCGCGACCTCCACGTCTTACCTCACCGAAGCCGTCGTCAGGGAGATCATAGGCTCGAAAATCTTACCGGAAGGCGCGCTGCAGCTCATCTGCGGTTCGGCGACAAAAATATTGGATCATGTGCAGAGCCAGGACGTTGTGACTTTTACCGGTTCGGCTGATACGGGGCGCAAACTCAGGGCCCATGCGATGATCATCAACGAAGCGGTTCCGTTCAACATGGAAGCCGACTCGCTCAACTGTTCGATTTTAGGCGAAGATGCGGTTCCCGGAACGCCCGAATTCGACCTCTTCGTGAGCCAGGTGCGCAGCGAGATGACCGTCAAGTGCGGGCAGAAGTGTACCGCCATACGCCGGATCATCGTCCCTGAAAATCTCATGGAAGACGTACAGATCGCGCTCGGAAAGGCGCTTGACAAGGTCACCATCGGCGACCCGAGGCTCAAGGAGGTCCGCATGGGCGCGCTGGTCTCACGCGAGGAAGTCCGGAAGGTTCAGGATCGCACCAGAGAAATCGCAAAAACCGCTTCCATCGTCTATGGCGATTACGAGAAGATCGACACGATCGGCGCCGACGCCTCAAAAGGTGCGTTCATCTCGCCGATGCTTTTGCGCGAGGACGATCCGTTTAAAAACCAATTTGTTCACGAAATCGAGGCATTCGGCCCGGTCGCGACTTTGATGCCTTACAAAACGATTGAGGATGCGGTCGAACTTGCCAAGCTCGGGAAAGGCTCACTGGTTTCGTCAATCGTTACCAACGACGATAAAATCGCCAAGGAGTACGTAATTAATGCCGCATCGCATCACGGAAGGATCCTGGTCCTCAACCGCGAGAACGCCAAGCAGTCAACGGGACACGGTTCACCGCTTCCGCAACTCGTCCACGGCGGCCCGGGTCGCGCAGGCGGTGGCGAGGAAATGGGAGGCCTGCGCGGAATCAAGCACTACATGCAGCGCTGTGCGGTCCAGGGAAGCCCGACGACGCTCACCGAGATTACCGGGATCTACCAGCCCAATTCGGCGTATAAGGAAGCCGACAAGCATCCATTCCAATATTACTGGGACGACATCGCCCCCGGCATGTCCATCAAGACCCACAAGCGCACGGTGACCGATATTGACATCGTCAACTTTGCCAACCTTACCTGGGATCATTTCTACGCCCACACTGACATCACCTCGCTCAAGGGAAGCATCTTCGAGAAACGCACCGCACACGGCTATTTCATTTTGGCCGCAGCCGCAGGGCTTTTTGTCTGGCCCGGAAAAGGGCCCGTCGCCGCCAATTACGGCCTCGAGGAATGCCGCTTCCTGCGCCCGATCTACGACAATGACACGATCTACGTCCGCCTCACCTGCAAGCAAAAGGTGGAACGCGACAGCCGCGGCGAGGAGATGCCTTCGGGTATCGTGAAGTGGTTTGTCGAAGTCTTCGATCAGCACGACGAGTTATGCGCCATCGCCACGATCCTCACGATGGTACAAAAGCGCTCGCCGTTCAAGGCCATCGGCCCGGACAACATCGACGATTACATGACCAGGCTCACGGTGAATCACAAGGCCAATTGGGGCGCGATGACGCCGCAGCACATGGTGGAGCACCTCGAATCGGCACTGATGATGGCCGCCAACAATTTTGGCGAATACGAGATTTCGACCCCGGCCGAACATCTGGACAAATACCGCGAGATGATCTTCAGCCACAAACCGATGCCAAAAGGGCACAAACACCCGCTGATGAAGCCCGATGCGCTCGAGGACCTGCGTCATCCGGACCTGGAGACCGCCAAGGCGAAAATGCGCGAGGCCTATGCCGCGTACGAACAATATTTCAAGGAAAACCCCGATGCCCGCACCAAGAATGCGGTATTCGGGATGATGGACAAATTCGAGTGGGATTTGCTCAACACCAAGCACTTCAACCATCATTTCGAGCAATTCGGGATTTTGGATTAGGAGCTTTTTCCGGCTCTTGGCTTTATCTCTTCGCTTTGCTGCGAGGATATCGCCGCGATCCGGGCTAGTTAGCAGTCAGCGATCAGCAATCAGCTGTCAGCCCATTGGGAACTAAAAGCATATCGAATAAACATAACAAACTGAAAGCGGAAAGCTGACCCCTGAAAGCTATGGAACCATACGTAAAGCAAACAATAAACGACAATATTTGTACGATCGAGTTCTTCCACCCGGAGCAAAATAGCTTACCCGGAACGATCCTCGCCCAACTTGCCGACAACATTACCACCGCCGGGAAGAACGACGCTGTCAAGGTGATTATCCTTCGCAGCGGCGGCGACCGGACGTTTTGTGCCGGTGCCAGTTTCCGCGAGCTGATCTCGATTGACGACGCGGCCACCGGCAAGGTGTTTTTTTCCGGTTTTGCCAACGTGATCAACGCGATGCGCAAGTGCCCCAAGTTCATCATCGGGCGGGTGCAGGGCAAGGCCGTGGGCGGTGGCGTTGGGATCGCCGCGGCAAGCGATTATTGCATCGCGACCAAATTTGCGGCGATCAAGCTCAGCGAACTCAACGTCGGGATCGGGCCCTTCGTGGTAAGCCCGGCCATCGAGCGCAAGATCGGGGTGTCGGCGATGTCGCAGATCGCGATAGACGCCAACTCCTTTTACGAAGCCGAATGGGCTCGTGCAAAAGGCCTGTATGCGAATATTTTCGATTCGATCGAGGTCATGGACGAGGCCATCGATTCCTTTGCCCGCCACCTCTGCACCTACAACCCCGAGGCGATGCACGAGATGAAGCGCATCTTCTGGAAAGGCACCGAGGACTGGGACATGCTGCTCTCCGAGCGCGCGGCGATCAGCGGGCGGTTGGTGTTGAGTGAGTTTACGAAGAGTACTTTGGAAAAGTTTAAAAATTAGGAAATTAGGAAATTAGGAAATTAGGAAATTAGGAAATTAGGAAATTAGGAAATTAGGAAATTACAGTATTAAACAATCTGCTGATTTCATCGTAGGCATTTCCTAATTGGCACATTTCCTAATTAGCACATTAACATGATATACGAATTCAACTCCTTCATCCCCGTCATCCACGAAAGTAGTTTCGTGCACCCGCTTGCGGCCGTGACGGGCAACGTGATCATCGGGAAGGACTGCTACATAGGGCCGGGCGCGGCAATCCGCGGTGACTGGGGCGGAATCGTGATCGAGGACGGTTGCAACGTGCAGGAGAACTGCACGATCCACATGTTCCCGGGCAAGAGCATCGTCCTTCGGGAAGGCGCGCACATCGGGCACGGGGCCATTGTCCACGGGGCCAACATCGGGCGCAATTCGCTGATTGGAATGAACGCCGTGATTATGGACGGAGCCGAGGTGGGAGACGAGTGCATCGTGGGCGCTTTGGCTTTCGTCAAGGCCGAGATGAAGATCCCCAACCGAAAGATCGTCGCGGGAAATCCGGCGGCAATCGTAAAGGACGTAAGCGACGAAATGATCGAATGGAAAACCCGCGGGACTGCACTGTACCAGCAACTGCCAGCGGAAATGTACGCCACCTGGAAGGAAGTGGAGCCGCTCAGGGAAGTGCCGGAGGATAGGCCCGAGCAGAAGGCATATTTTGAGACACTGCAAGAGCTAAAGGATAACCGTCAAACGTCGAATGACGTACGACGAACGAAGTAAAAAATCAAATTTTGAGTAAGATAGTTGATCAGTCGGCCCGTTCGACATTTGACATTAGACATTCGACATGATAGAATTCAAACTGCCCAAAATGGGCGAAAGCATATCCGAAGCAACCATCATCTCGTGGCTCAAGGCCGTGGGCGATTACGTGGAGGCCGAGGAAACGATTTTGGAAGTCGCGACCGACAAGGTGGACAGCGAGGTGCAGTCACCCGTAACGGGCGTGATCAAGGAACTGCGTTTTGCCAAGGGCGATGTGGTGAAGGTGGGGGAGGTGCTGGCGATCATAGAGGAGAGTCAAGAAGAAAGAAGCAAGAAGCAAGAGCAAAGCCGTCAGCCGTCAGTCATCAGTCATCAGTCTATTAACGAAGAGCAACGAATTTCTGACAACCAACAATCGACAACTGACAACCGACAACCGGCCGGCAACCGTAAACCGTCAACCGTAAACCAAGATGTTTTCCTATCCCCACTCATCATCTCGATCGCCCAAAAGGAGAACCTGTCACTTGAGGAAGTGCAAACGATCCCGGGAACGGGGACCGGTGGAAGGATCCGCAAGAGCGATGTATTTGAATACCTGAAGCACCGCAAATATCCCTTGCAGAGAGCTGTCAGCCATCAGCCGTCGGCTTTCAGTTTTCCCAAACCAACGGTCAATTTCAACGAGGGCAAGGACCGCATCGTCGAGATGGACCGCATGCGCCAGATGATTGCCGGGCACATGGTGTACTCCAAGCACACCTCGCCGCACGTCACGTCGTATCTCGAGATCGATGTGACCGATCTGGTCAACTGGCGAAATGCGAATAAAGATGCATTCGGGAAAAAGCACGGCCAGAAGCTGACTTTCACGCCGGTTTTCGTGCAGGCCGTCGCCAGGGCTGTCGCCGAATTCCCGATGATCAACGTCCAGGTTGACGGCAACAAGATCGTGGTAAAGGGCGATATCAACATCGGGATGGCGACGGCGCTTCCGTCAGGCAACCTGATCGTCCCGGTGGTCCGCAATGCCGATACAAAGGAAATGCACGAGCTCGCCGCGGACGTCAACCGTTTGGCCGACGCGGCGCGCAACAACAAACTCAAACCCGACGATATCCAGGGCAGTACCTTTACGATATCCAATGTGGGGACATTTGGCAGCCTGATGGGCACGCCAATCATCAACCAGCCCGAGGTCGCGATTTTGGCCTTCGGGATCATCAAGAAGCGCCCCGAAGTCATCACCACCGACAAGGGTGACGAGATCGCGATCAGGAGCATGATGTTCCTGTCGCTTTCGTTTGACCACCGCGTGATCGACGGGCACCTGGGCGGATCGTTCCTGCGCCGTGTGGGCGACCACCTTGAAAAATTTGACATCAATACCGCAATCTAGGTTGCAAAAAACACAACTATGGAATACAACATCACCGAAAAAAAAACATTGCAATCCCGCGTGTCCAACCAGGACATCAACAACATCATGATGGGCAAGGCCTTTACCGACCACATGTTTGTTTGCGATTACGCCGACGGCAAATGGCAAAATGCGCGCATCGAACCGCTCGACCTCATCCCCACGCATCCAGCCGCGATGGCGCTGCACTACGGCCAGGCGATCTTCGAGGGACTAAAGGCCACGATGGGCGAAGACGGAAACCCGATGCTTTTCAGGCCCATCGAGAATGCCAAGCGTTTGAACCATTCGGCCGACAGGATGGGAATGCCGCGTTTTCCCGAGGAACTTTTCGTGGAAGGATTGCGCCGCCTGGTGGATATCGACCGCGACTGGGTTCCCACGAGCGAGGGTTCAACCCTTTATTTGCGGCCTTTCATGTACGCCGACGAAGCCTTTATCGGGATGCGCGCGGCCACGACCTACAAGTTCATCATCATGGCGTCGCCGGCAGGGCCGTTCTTCAGCAAACGGATCAGGCTTTATGCCGAGAAAAAATACGTACGCGCCGTCAATGGCGGGACGGGCGAGGCCAAGGCCGCAGGGAATTATGCCGCCGCCATCCGCCCGACCGAGTACGCCAAGGCTCAGGGTTACGACCAGGTTTTGTGGCTTGATGCGCATGACTTTGAATACATCCAGGAAGTAGGAACGATGAACATCTTTTTCAAGATCGCCGGTAAATTCATCACGCCGAACCTCAATGGCTCCGTGCTCGCGGGCATCACGCGGATGAGCGTCATGGAACTATTGCGCGACAAGGGCTTCGAGGTCGGGGAAAGGCCGATCACGATCTCCGAAATCAAGGCGGCTTCAGAAAACGGCACGCTCGAGGAAGCCTTTGGCGTGGGGACCGCTGTGAATATCGCGATGGTGGAAGAGATCGGCAACAATGATTTCTCGATCAAACTGCCCGCCGATAATCCCATGGCAAACGATATATTGAATACGCTGGCCGATATCCGGTCAGGGCGCGTCGGGGATAAATTTGGTTGGATTTTGCCCGTCGTGAAGACAGAAGCGCAGCCCCGATAGCGCCGATATCCTTTTTCCGGTAGGAAAAAGATAAAGGCAATAGCGGGAGATGTCTGCCATAAAAATCTGTCAAATGTCGAAAGTCGAATGTCGAAAGACGGTCCTAATTAGCAAAGTGCATACTGACGGCTGACAGCTGACAGCTAAAAAATGAAAGTATTGGAAAAAATAGATAAAAAGGTTTTTGAAAAGGCTTTTGCCACGATGGCGACGGCCAAGGCGATGACCGAACTCTACGAGGAGAATTTCAAGATCGTGTCAAAATATGTCCATGCGACCTCGCGGGGGCATGAGGCGATCCAGATTGCGACTGCGTTGCAGCTTTTGCCGCAGGATTTCGCGTTTCCGTATTATCGCGACGACTCGTTCATGCTGGGCATCGGGATGCGGCCGTATGACATGATGCTGCAGCTGATGGCCAAGCGCGACGATCCGTTTTCAGGCGGGCGAACGTATTACTGCCACCCGAGCCTGCGCGATGCCGACAAGCCCAAGATCCCGCACCAGTCCTCGGCGACGGGGATGCAGGCGATTCCGGCGACGGGCGCGGCGATGGGATTCTGGTACAAAGAAAGCGTTGGGATTGCCGATGGCGATTCTCAAAGACCGGTCGTGGTATGTTCGCTGGGCGATGCCTCGGTAACCGAGGGCGAAGTGGCCGAAGCGTTGCAGATGGCGGCGTTAAAGCAATTGCCCATTTTGTATCTCGTGCAGGACAACGGCTGGGACATTTCGGCGAATGCGGCCGAGACCCGCGCGCAGAACGCGTTTGATTATGCGAAGGGTTTTCATGGGATCGAGGCGATTTCAATTGACGGCGCCGATTTTACCGAAAGTTATGTGACGCTCAAAAAAGTCATTGAGACGATCCGCAACGAACGCCGTCCGTTTTTGGTGCATGCGCGGGTTCCGCTGCTTAACCACCATACTTCAGGCGTGCGGATGGAGTGGTACCGCGACGATCTGGAGGAAGCCAGGTCGCGCGATCCTTATCCGGTTATGATCAACCAGATGCGGGAGGCGGGATTTTCAGATGCCGAAATTGACGCCTTGGAAAAAATGGCAAAGCAAACGGTTGAGGAAGATTTCAACCTTGCCCAACAGGCCGAGGACCCGCGCCCCGAAGATCTTTTCACGCACGATTTTGCCCCGACCCCGATTACAGAGGAAAGGGGTGAGCGCAACCCCGACCGCGAGGACAAGGTGGTCATGGTGGACTGCGCGCTGTTTGGCGTCGAGGAACTCATGCGCGAAAACAAGGAATGCCTGCTTTACGGGCAGGACGTGGGCGGACGGCTGGGCGGTGTCTTTCGCGAGGCCGCAACGCTTGCCCAGAAGTTTGGCGACAACCGCGTCTTCAACACCCCGATCCAGGAGGCGTTCATCGTGGGATCGACGGTGGGGATGTCGGCGGTAGGGTTGAAGCCGATCGTTGAGGTCCAGTTTGCCGATTATATCTGGCCGGGGCTCAACCAGCTTTTTACCGAAGTGGCGCGCTCGTGCTACCTCACCAACGGAAAATGGCCGGTGTCGATGATATTGCGCGTGCCGATCGGCGCATACGGGAGCGGCGGGCCTTACCATTCCTCTTCGGTGGAAAGCGTGCTGACCAACATTCGCGGGATCAAGATCGCCTACCCGAGCAACGGTGCCGATCTCAAGGGGCTTATGAAAGCCGCCTACCACGACCCGAATCCTGTTGTGATCCTGGAGCACAAAGGGCTTTATTGGTCAAAAGTAAAGGGAACCGATGCCGCCCGCGTCAACGAGCCGTCGGAAGATTATGTGCTTCCCTTTGGGATGGCGAACATCGTTCAGGAGATCTGGCCGCAGGACGAGAAGGAAACGATCAGCATCATTACATACGGCATGGGCGTGCACTGGGCGCTGAATGCATCGGCCGATATGCGCGAAAACGTCGAGATCGTCGATTTGCGGACGCTTTATCCGCTCGACGAGGAAACTATCGTCAAATCGGTCAAAAAGGCCAGAAAATGCCTTGTGGTGACCGAGGAGCCCGTAAGCAATTCGTTTGCGCGAAGCCTTGCGGGGATGATCCAGGAAAAATGCTTCCGCGAACTCGACGCGCCGGTGATGGTCATCGGATCGGAAAACCTGCCCGCCATCCCGCTCAATGCGACCCTCGAACAGGCGATGGTGCCATCGGCAGAAAAAGTCCGCGCGAAGATCATGGAGCTGCTCGAATATTAAAATTTCGGCCGGGCGGTAATTTTTTGTAAATTTAAGCATGGCCAGAGTTACAAGCGCAACCAAAACACTTCAGGAATACGGCCGCGGCATCATTGGCGGCCTGCTCTTCAGTTTGCCGCTCATCTATACGATGGAAGTCTGGTGGGCCGGCTTTATCGCGTCGGCCGAAGCGCTTCTCGCCTGCATTGGCTTCACCTTCCTGCTCCTGTTGGGCTATAACCGGTTTGCCGGGATGAGGCGAGATGCGACCTTTGGCGACCTTTGTTGGGATTCGGTGGAGGAGATCGGACTTGCGATTTTCGTGAGTTTCATTTTCCTGCTCTTGATCGGGCAGATCGAATTTTCCATGTCCGCCCATGAAATCCTGGGAAAAACCGTTACCGAATCGATGATTGTTGCGGTCGGGATCTCAGTGGGGACGGCGCAGTTGGGGCCTTCCGGCTCAAAGGAAACCGGGATGGAGGGCAACGAGGGGAAATTCGCTGCCATTTTTGAGGTGATCATCCTGTCGATATGCGGGGCAACCTTGTTTGGTTCGGCCGTCGCACCCACCGAAGAAATTTTGCTCATTGCGATTAACTGCTCCCCTGGGCAACTGCTATTGATGGTCCTGCTCTCACTGGGCTTGTGTGCCGTGATCTGTTTTTTCAGCGAGTTCAGGGGCAGGGGAAACCGGGGCAGCTCCTGGTTCCAGATGGCGGGCATCGTAGCGTTGATCTATTCGCTTTCGGTGATGGTATCCTTGCTGATGCTAATTTTTTTCAGGCGCACCGACGGCAGCGGATTTTATATAATCGCAGCCCAGACCATCGTATTGGCAATCCCCGCCTCGATCGGGGCATCTGCCGGAAGGCTGATCATTGACGGAAATTATGGCGAAAGCAAAAAATAAGCACAATGTCGTGGAAATCGGCACCTTTATCTTTGGCCTGGCGGTTCTGGCTGCCATTGTGGGATACCTGGTGGTCAGGATTATTTCATCGGAGGAAACACCTCCCAAACTGCGGGCGGGAATCGAACGCATCGAAGGGGAATGTTGCACGTACAGCGTCACCATTGAGAATTCCGGCTCCCAAACGGCCGAGGCCGTTACGATCTTGTTTGTCCGGAGCGGGCAGGGCGGCACTGTCGAAACGACGCTGGCGGTGGATTACGTCCCGGCCCATTCAAAAAGGGAAGCCATGCTGGTTTTCCCCGATGCCAGGCCCACCGAAACGGTCACGGTAGGCGGCATTTCCTTCAATCTTCCCTAATTATCTGATCACGACCTTTTTAACCACGTTGCCACAGCGGAGCAGGTAGAGCCCGGATGCGAATTTTGTAGTGTCTATCTGCATGTGATCTGAAAAGTTGCCTTGGAAAACTTTCTTTCCCAATGGGTCATACAGCGTGACCGGCATTCCGGCGAGCAAGTTGCCCGATAGATAAATTAGGTCGGACGCCGGGTTTGGATAGACCCTAAATTGATCAAGCGTTTGATTCCGGACCGAGAGATTCGTCTCGTTGTTGATGCCAAAAGTTGCGGCCTGCTGGACAAAATCGCCGGTTCCGTTGGGAATGCGCGCCGACGCGACGTCCGGTGTCTGAGCGCCAAAAACGTGCGAATCCATGATTTCCTGCGCGGGGTTGGAAAGCGCGAGTTCCTCTCCCGATGCCGAGATTTTCCAGCTCGCATGAAGCGGTCCTTCGGTGGATTCGTGATCGGCCCAGACAATCAGGTAACCATTGGCAGGGATGATGGTGCCCAAAGGGAATTGCCACTTGGTCAGGTTGGTGAGATTGTCAGATAAAAAGTATCCGCCAAGATCCACAGCCTGCGCCGTCGTGTTGTAAAGCTCTACCCAGTCCTCAACATCGCCTGCCTCGTCCACGTTGCCCATCGTATTGCTGGCCATGAATTCGTTGATGACCACGCCGTTTGGTGCCGATATGGCCTGGACGGTAAAGACAAAAATATCGTGTTCGGCTCCGGTGGGCAGGTAAGAGGACGTCAGCGATGTATTGGCCGCGACCGCCTCAATGTAATACCGCACGAAGGTGTTGGCCCCGTAGGCCGGGATCGACCCGCCGAAGATGCCATCGTTGGCCGCACCGTCATTGTGGGCGCCGTCGTCAAACATCTGCGTGGCGGTAAAATTCCCTACAAGCCCCGTCGCGTGATAGAGGTTGACCTTGCTGATGCCGTTGACGGAAGTTACGCTTGCGCGGATGTGAGCCGCCTGTCCCGCAAACGGCGCCTGGTACATTTCCATCGCCTCGTTGAAATACGGTGCCGATGCGATCATGGGCGCTACCTGCGCCACTTCGGGATGTGCGACAAGATAATTGCGGCGGTTTGCCACAAAGGTCTTCAGCGCCGGAATCCCGGTAGTATATTGAAAATTGGAATACAGTTTTTTGGGATCGGCCTCGACAAGGTCGCCAATCTGTGCGTCGAGCGCGTCAATGATTGCGTTTGCGTTGGCCGTGGTGAACGTTTCGTTGAGGATCGTGCGGTAGTGCGCGAGGTAACGCTGGCGCCACTCCGGAATATTCAGCAGCTTATTCAACAGCGGATAATTGACGTTGGTCGCATTCTTGAAGGGCGTCCATGTTGTAGTGGCCGAGGATTGAAAAGTCGAGTTGCCGTCATATTCAAATGGCACCGTGCGGTCGGTCTCGGGCTCGTAATAGATCATGTAGTCCATCTTGCCTTTCATGACGTAGCTGTCGTCGTCGGTAAAAATATTCTCGGCGGCGAGGTACCAAAGGATCTTGTCGATGTCGAGCTTGGCACGGACCGTCTCCTTGTTCGCATCCGTGGCGGTGCCCAGGACCTGGCAGGCATCGATGAGTTTTTGCCACGAATCCTCGATATCGGTAGACTTCAGGCTGTAATACTGCTGATAGGATGCTTCGGATGCACCGAGGTAGTTCATGCCGGCGGTGCCATCTCCCCAGGTGCCGCCGGGATTGCCGTCATTGGGATTGGCGCGGAACCGGGCGCCGTCATTGCTGGTCCACCACTCTTCAAGGAAAACCTTGTCGATACCCTGTATGTTTGGATAAAGCCCCCAGTCTTCGCCATTGATATACAAATGGATGTAATTTCCTTTTGCAATCGGTGTGTGCCGACGCGCCATGCGGTTGTACAGGACTTCGCGCATGAAGGTCGGGTCCTGGTGCGCATTGTTGAATTTCAGGCTGTTGTAGCCCATGACATTTTGTTCGGGATCTACAAAATCGAGGCTGATGGCAAACGACTTTTTTTGCGAAGAGCCGGTCTGGACATACGAGGTATTTCCGCGGAAGCGGACTCCCACATTCTCATAAGTGACACCATCGACGGTCATGCTCGCGGGAATCTCGGTCTCGCTGGCATAATTCATCTGGAGCAATTGCCAGTAATTGGTCTGCGAAAACGTGAGGTTGACATCCCGGATCACCGCAGGGTCAAAAAAGCCCGTGGCGGGCTGGCCACCGGTATGAAGTATGCGGCCATCGGTAGCGTAATACATTTCGGAGGGCAGGTCCTGGGCCTGGATATTAGCAGATAGACACAGGGCAAGGAGTAAGATTCTTTTCATAAAAGCTTGCTTTTCAGCACCAAATATAGGGGGCTGAAACGCACGCCGGACACTTTTGCAAAAAAAATTTACCTTACTAAAAAAGAAAAAGGGCCGAAGCCCTTATTTTTTCACCTGCGGCGGATACTGGCTCATGATCCTGGCCACGAATTCGCGGATGCGTTCCTCTTTTTTCCCCGAATTCTGCGTCAGGATTCCCGAACCTTCACCCTGCCAGACCAATTCCTTGCGCCTGGCGTCGATGAGGTCAATGAAGAGCGTCCCCTCGGTATTGGTATAGATCGAGGCGCCGCCGCCCCACATGTACGGGCTCCAGCCCCAGCCAAATCCATAGCCCCAGCCGTTTTGGTTCACGTTGACCTGCTCGGTAGATTTGGTGAAGAAGTTGACCAGCAGGTCGGGATTTTCGCTTGGCGTCATCCCCTTGGCCTTGAGTTCCTCTTCAATGGCATTCAGGATACGGCGCTTGTCAAGGTCGGAAATTTCCACCTTGTCGATTCCATTCTTGAAAAATGCATAGGTTTTGTAGCCGGCAAAGTCAACTTTTTTGTCATAGTCGCTTGCCACGTGGACCGATGCACAGGAGGCCAGCACGAACAGCGCCAGCGCGGGTAAGATCCTCATCATTTTCATAGCTTAAAGTTTATCTCGTTTTTCCTTTATGTTCTTGACGATGGCGGCCAAATTCAGGATGATCGAGGCGATGAGGAGTATGTATTTCAACAGCAAATTGTCGATGAAATGCGCCACGGGCAAAAGGCCAATTCCCATGAGCATCAAGGTTATGCTGTTTACTTTCTCATTCCAGGTTCTCCAGTACGTGGTCTTCCACCAGGTTAGGGATGGTAACGCGCAATAAAGGTTGCGCCTCCATCGCCCTCTTAATCGCAAAAACAGCTTCTTTATTGCGCGCCCAGCTGCGACGCGCGATACCGTTGTTCATGTCCCAGAAAAGCATGCTCTCTAGCCGTTTTTTTGCCGCTGCGGAACCATCAAGAACCATACCGAATCCGCCGTTGATGACCTCGCCCCAACCCACGCCGCCACCGTTGTGGATCGAGACCCATGTGGCGCCGCGAAAGCTGTCACCAATCACGTTCTGGATGGCCATGTCGGCTGTAAATCGGCTGCCATCATAGATGTTTGAGGTTTCCCGGTACGGCGAATCGGTGCCCGAGACGTCATGGTGGTCACGCCCCAGCACCACCGGGCCTATCTCGCCTTTTTCAATGGCTTCATTGAAGGCCGATGCGATCCTGATGCGGCCCTCGGCGTCGGCGTAGAGGATGCGCGCCTGCGATCCCACCACCAGTCGGTTTTGCTGCGCGCCGCGAATCCAGGTGATGTTGTCCTGCATCTGTTGGGATATTTCATCCGGTGCCGATTGGGCCATCTGCTCGAGAACATTACGGGCAATGTCATCGGTTTTTTGCAGGTCTTCAGGTTTCCCGGACGCACACACCCATCGGAACGGTCCAAATCCATAGTCAAAGCACATCGGTCCCAAAATGTCCTGCACGTAACTCGGGTACTTGAAGTTGATTCCGTCGGCGGCCATGACATCGGCCCCCGCCCGTGAACATTCCAGCAGGAAGGCGTTGCCGTAGTCAAAGAAATAAGTCCCCTTTTGGGTATGGCGGTTCACCGCGGCCGCGTGCCTTCGGAGCGATTGGCGGACCTTTTCCCGAAAGGCTTCGGGATCGTCGGCCATCATCCGCTTCGCGTTTTCAAAAGACAGGCCTACGGGATAATAGCCGCCGGCCCATGGATTGTGGAGCGACGTCTGATCCGACCCCAAATCGATGTAAATGTTCTCGCGGTCAAAAAGTTCCCATACTTCGACCACGTTGCCGTGATAGGCGATCGAAACCGTCTCGCCCGATTGTTTGGCGCTCCTGACGCGCTGGACCAATTGCGAAGGATCGGCGACTATTTCATCCACCCAACCTTGTGAGTGCCTGGTCCTGACCGCCTTTTCATTGACTTCGGCACATACGGTGATGCAGCCGGCAATGTTGCCCGCCTTGGGCTGCGCACCGCTCATGCCGCC
>SXGU01020582.1_pt1 | contig 14499 bp, 9 predicted proteins | sample 3174531 | NCBI WGS metagenome assembly SXGU01 (sample SAMN11356863, study PRJNA531348) | freshwater metagenome | isolation source: freshwater sample F1-140 | place: China: Fuxian Lake, Yuxi | collected 2017-12-25
CCCTTTGCGACATTCGTCCAGCGAGTTCCGTCCTTCTTGAGTTCGGCGGTGAGAAGATCGAGGATGATGCCGTACTCTTCGCTCTCGGTCGCAGGATTGTGTTGCGGCACTTTGCCCGCGGCCTCGAACTCCACGCCCTTATGGACGAGCAGCGTGGCGTCACCGCCGTCATCCAGCAGCAGATTCGGACCCGTGCCGTCGGGCCACATCAGCGCTTGCTCAGTGCACCACCAGTACTCCTCAAGCGTCTCGCCCTTCCAGGCAAACACCGGCACACCGGCGGGAGCCGCCTCGGTGCCGCGCGGACCGACGGCGACGGCAGCCGCCGCATGATCCTGAGTAGAGAAAATGTTGCAGCTCACCCAGCGCACATCGGCGCCAAGGTGCGTGAGCGTTTCGATGAGCACCGCGGTCTGTACGGTCATGTGCAGTGAGCCCATGATTTTCGCGCCAGTGAGTGGCTTGCTGGCGCCGTATTCCTGGCGCAGCGCCATCAAGCCAGGCATCTCATACTCGGCGAGCCGAATCTCCTTGCGACCGAACTCTGCAAGCGAGATGTCCAGGACCTTGAACGGCGGGCGGCCGGCGGAGTGTGCGGCAGTGAACGCGTGGGGAGCGGTAGCGACAGTCATTTCTCGAGGGTGGTGAAGGTTTTACGGACGGACAACTGCGAAGAGACAGTAGACAGAGAGCGGCAGGGAACGGAGGCTAGAGACGCGCCACCGCGACAAACACGCCAGGATTGGTGGCGGCGGGTTGGGTGGGAACCTCAGCGACAGTCGTGTGCTTGAATCCGGCGTCATCGGCCCACCCCACGATCTGCGCCGAGTCGAAACCCTGCCAGATATGCCCCATCTGCTCGCGCAGGTCTGCGCGCTCATGGGCCACGAGGTCGAGGATGATCAGCCGGCCACCGGGTGCGAGTGCGCGACGGATTCTGGCGAACAGCGCGCCCGGCTCAGCGATGTATTGCAACACCAGAGAAAGCACTGCGACATCCGCTTCAGCATTCGCCAGCGGGAGCTCCTCCAGAGTTCCCTGCCGCACGTCGACGTTTGTGCTGCTGGACAGTCGCGCGCGCGCGGCACGCAGCATTGCCGCTGATTCGTCGATCGCGATGACCCGCTTCACGAAAGGCGAAAGTGCGCCGGCCAGCTGGCCCGTGCCGCAGCCGAGATCGGCGACGGTCCATTCCGCGTCGAGCATGCCGAGGAGCGCAAGGAACTCGGCGCGCTGTCCGAATAGTTCAGCGCGCAACTTGTCCCACTGGCCTGCGCTCGAGGCGAAGAACTTCTGGGAGGTCGTGTGCCGAGCGGCGAGCACGCCCTGCACGCGCTCGGCATCTCGATGGGCCGCTGGGAGCGCCGAAAGCTCCTCCCGCACCGCGTGCCAGAGTTTTCGAGCGGCGGCGTCCTTCTGCCATGTGGCAATGCGGTAAAGATTGCTCGTCCCGTCCTCGCGACTCGCCACCCAACCGGCGTCAGCCAGTGCACGAAGGTGACGGCTCACGGTGGACTGCGGGAGTTGCAGCGCGCGGTGCAGCTCGCCAACGGTGAGTTCGTGCCGTTCCAGCGCCAGTAGCAGGCGCGCCCGGATCGGGTCGGAGAGGGCGGCCAGCCGGCCGAAGACGGGAGATTGCTTCATCCGTATATCCGGATGAAAGGCTAGTCGATTGCGACACCGCGGTCAAGGCATCGGCCCATCAGCGATCGCGCGACATACGCGACACCGCGGATGTCCCTGAACCCAGACGAAGCGCTAGGCCCGCTCCAGTGCAGCCGTTGCGTGACGCAGTGACTCGCCGACCCAGCAGTGCATGCCCACGCTGGTCAGTCCGGCTTTGGCAAATGCCCGCCGATAGAACGCCGGGGGCCGGTCGTGCCAACCGCGGCGGTCGCCAACCACATCGTCGGCGCTGGTGTACGCCTCGAGATAGGCCACCGCGTCGAGCAGCCCAGCAAGGGCTTCCAGTCCGCGGGAGAGTTCAGGCGTACTCACGTACTGCAGCAGATCGCAGCACACCACCAGGTCGTAGCGCCCATCGAGGTCGGACGTCGCCAAGGTCCCAAAGGTGCCGTAGCGAATGCCGCGCGCCTTCCCGAAGCGGGAGACCACATAGGCGCTGGAATCCACACCCACGTAGCGAATCCCGGGGCGCAGCGTGCGCAGCGCCTGACGCCAAGCGCCTTCCCCACAACCGATATCGAGCACGGAGCGCACCGGCCGCTGCAGGAGCGATTCGGCGACACCGACCACCAGCCGCGCCTTTCGTGCGACATCGGCGCCGGTGGCCACGCGCCGGCGCGGATCGCGGTACCAGCGATCGAAGTAGGCGCGGTCGTACGACTTGGCGAGCGCGCCGGCGCCTTTCTTGCGACGTACTGGCATCTGCGGACGACGTGCGGTCAGGTGGACTTGATGAACTGCGCGCCTGCTGCCTGCGCGCGCGCGACGGAGAACACCCCGTTCGTTTGCCGGATCACGCCGGGGACGAGGCTGTCGATAAACAGCTGACGTGCCTCGTCGACCGGCACATTTTGCGCCCGCGCAAACTGCCCGGCGGCGCGCATCAACGCGAGGTTGCAGCAAAGCACGATTGCGCCGCGCGACATCAAACTGTCGAACTGGCCCGGCCGGGCAGGTGCGCCATCAGCGGCCGCACGCCCGAGGAATGGGTTGCGCATCACCGGCGCGCTGGTGGCGGGGTCATTGATCTTCAGCGATTCGCCGAATTTTGCGCGTTCCCACAGTGCGTGATTGAGCACCACCTGAATGGCCTGATGGCGAAAGACCAGCACAACCGCCATCTCGGCATCCGCAGCGTTGTACACCTCTTTGTAGCCGGCCATATAGACCTGCGCGTTCGTCATCGCGAGGCCGTCCTCGATGTTCGCCGAATCGAACACCGCACGATAGCGCGCCTTCTCGATGCGCTCCGTCCACTTGAGGTCCCAGCCACCCTGAGGCGGCGGATACGACGGAATCCCGCCGGGCGCCTGCTGTTGCGCGAACATCTCAGAGGCTCCGGCCGCGCCGGTCGCGGCAAGGGCTGCAGTGCCGCCGATGACGTTGGCGATGAAGCGGCGGCGAGGCGAGTTCTTCTCAGACACGGAGGCGGTTCTCCACTCGGGAATGGTCAGGAAACATACCGCAAACCGGGCGGGTCCGCAGAGGGCCTCCGGTGTTGTAGAGCAAAGTGAACCGCAGCCAGTCGCCGGCCACCGGATGCGGGGCGGGCTGCGGCACACGCTGCGGCGCCAAGCGTACGTTTCACGCGGTGACGCGAGCCCCCCTCCCAATCGATGCAGTGGTGCCGCGCCTCCGTGACGTCCTGCGGACGGGCACGCGGGCGGTGCTGCAGGCCCCGCCGGGCGCGGGCAAAACGACGGTCGTTCCACTTGCGCTGCTCGGCGAACCCTGGGCCGCGCAGGGCAAGATCATCGTGCTCGAGCCGCGGCGTCTTGCCGCCCGTGCTGCCGCGCGCCGCATGGCCCTGCTCCATGGGGATGCGCTGGGCGACACAGTGGGGTTCCGCGTGCGGGGCGAAACGCGGGTGGGGCCGCGGACGCGCATCGAAGTCGTCACCGAGGGCGTGCTGACCCGAATGCTGGTGACTGACCCGACCCTCGACGGCGTTGCCGCCGTGATCTTTGACGAGTTTCACGAGCGCAGTGTGGTCGCCGACACCGGGCTCGCCCTTGCGCTCCACACGGCCGAGTTGGTGCGCCCCGAGCTCCGACTGATTGTGATGTCGGCCACGCTCGACGGCGCGGCCGTCTCGGCACTGTTGGGTGGCGCCGAGATCGTGACAGCGGAAGGCCGCGCGTTCCCTGTGGAGACGCGCTGGGCACCGGCGCACTCCGGGGTACGGCCGGTCGATGCGGTCCCCCATGTAGTCCGGCGCGCCATCGACGAGACCGACGGCGATGTGCTCGTCTTCCTCCCGGGCGCCGGCGAAATTCGGCGCGTCGCCAGCGCCCTGGATGGTGTCTGGGCACGAGATGCTGTTCGCATCTTCTCGCTGCACGGCTCAATGTCCGGCGATGATCAGGACGCGGCGATCGCCCCTGCTCTGCCCGGGCGGCGAAAGATCGTGCTCGCCACCTCCGTCGCCGAAACAAGCCTGACCATCGAAGGCGTCCGGGCCGTGGTGGATTCCGGGCTCGCGCGCGTACCGCGGTTCGATCCGCAGTCGGGAATGTCGCGACTGGAAACTGTGCGCGTCACTCAAGACGCGGCGGTGCAACGCGCGGGGCGCGCCGGGCGCACGGCGCCGGGGGTGTGCTATCGCCTGTGGAGCGAGGGCGAGCACGCGGCGCTGCTGGCACGGCGCAGGCCGGAGATCCTCAGCGCCGATCTCGCGCCACTCGCGCTCGAACTGGCGCTCACGGGGATCGGCGACGCGAATGCGTTGCGCTGGCTCGACGCGCCGTCTGAAGCTGCGCTGGCTCAGGCGCGCGAGTTGCTGGTCGCACTGGACGCGATCACCGCGGACGGACGGGCGACCGCACACGGATCACGCATCGCGGAGATGGGCCTGCATCCGCGGCTCGCCCACCTTGTGGTGCGTGGCGCCGCGCGCGGCGAGGTTGCTCTGGCGAGTCTCATTGCCGCGCTGCTCAGCGATCGCGATATCATCGTGCGCGGTGATGGCGATCCCGATCCTGATATCGGCACACGCGTCGCGCTGCTTCGCGGTGACAGCCAATCCGCGGGCGTCCGCGTGGACCAGGGCCGGCTGCACCGCCTGCGCGACGAAGCACGCCGAATTGCCGAGCGCGTGGGGACGGGGGTGAGGAGCGGATCCAGCCGCGGCGCAGTTCGTGACGAAGCAACGATGACCGCCGAACTGGTCGCCCTCGCCTACCCTGACCGGGTGGCACAGGCAGCCGGGAAGCGAGGCCGGTTTCGGATGCGCAATGGACGCGGAGCGCTGGTACCGGACACTTCGCCGCTCGCCAGCGCCGCCTGGCTGGCCATCGCCGATACCGATGGCAAGCGCGACGATGCGCGTGTGTACCTCGCCGCCGAACTCGATGCAGGCGCCGTGGAACAACTCTTTGCCCCACAGATTGTTGAATCACGCACGGCTGGATTCGACGACGCAAGCGGCGCAGTGCTGGCCACTGTGCGCCGCACGCTTGGCGCCCTCGTGCTCGCTGAACATTCACAGCGCGTGACTGACCCAGCGGCGACCGCCGCAGCGTTCGCTGCGAGAGTTCACGAGGTTGGCATCGCGGGGCTTCCCTGGAGCGAGTCCGGGCGCAGGATGCGTGAGCGTCTCGCTTTTGCGCACACGCTCGACGCGGCGTGGCCCGATGTCTCTGATGCCGCGCTGCAGGCCGACGCCGACCAATGGCTGGCGCCGGCGCTCGCCGAGCTCCGGCGCTGGAGCGATCTCGACCGGGCTGATCTAGCCAGTGCGCTGCTCTCTCGAGTGCCTGGTCGCCTGCGGGCGCAGCTCGACCGCGTGGCGCCCACGCATATGGAGATGGCGACCGGGTCACGGATTCCTGTGGACTACAGCCATCCGGCAGCGCCGGCGCTGGCGGTGCGCATGCAGGAGTTGTACGGGTCTGCGGAAACTCCGCGCATTGGGGACGGGCGGGTCCCGCTCACCCTGCAGCTCCTCTCGCCCGCGGGTCGTCCGCTGCAGGTCACCCGCGACCTGCCCGGGTTCTGGGCGGGCTCGTACGCGGAGGTCCGGAAAGAGATGCGCGGCCGGTATCCGCGACACGAATGGCCGGAGGATCCGCGTGCGGCGCCGGCCACCAAACGCGCCAAACCGCGTCGGCCAACCTGACCGCTGCTATGGAGCAGGGCGCCTCCGGCCGGTAACTTGAGTGGGTGACTGGCGTCGCTGATACACACTCGAAGCAAGGGACACTGTTCGCGCGCGCGGCGCTGTTCGTGAGCGTGAGCATCCTTGCGGCAAGTCCGGCCACAGCAGGCGCGCAGCGGAACCCGTGCACGCGGCTGCACCCGATGGTGGACGCGGTCTCGTTTCGAGGCATCAAGCAGTTGCCGGCGGGCCTTATCGCGCCGATCCCCGTCACTGAGCGCACGGGGATATTCCGCCGATGGTTCGGGTGGAAGATTGGGCCGCTCACCTGCCTCGATTCCGCCGACGTGGTCGAAGACGCCACCAACATCGAGGCGGACTATCGCGATCGCGGATTCATTGCGGCGCGGGTGGTCGGCCGGGTGGAGCGGCATGGTGACCGCCGCGCCCGCGTCATTTTCGAGATTCGCGAGGGCACACCGGTCGCGATTGCCACGGTGACTGTGACCGGACTTCCCGCAGCAGTGGCAGACTCCGCTGCGCTGATCCGCCGGTTGATGGGGCAGCCGCTGGACGACTCCGTGGTCAACGCGGTCGCCGACTCGGTGCAAGCGCTGCTGCGCGACAACGGACATGCCCGGGCACGACCGCGCATTGTGCAAATCTCGGGCGACAGCGCGACGCGGCGCGGCACTGTGCGCCTGACGTTTGTCCCCGGACCGCTGACATACATCGGCAGCGTGAGCGTGAAGGTCACGGCAAGCGGGGCCAGCCCGGCCATCAGCGAGCAAGCGATCCGCGCTGCCTTTGGCATTCGGCCCGGCGAGCCATTCAGCGCCCGGCACATCAGTGATGGACAGCGGGAGATTGCGGCGCTCGAGCTCTTCAGCCAGGTGCGTGTGGACACGGCCGCCGCGAGCGGAGCCACCGGCGCAGCCCGAGACACGATTTCCATGGCGGTCAGCCTCGTGGAAGGGGCCCGCAAGCGCGCTCGCACGACGGCTGGATGGGGAACGCTCGACTGTTTTCGCACGCAGGGACGTTTCGTCGAGCAGGACTTTCTCGGCCTCGGCCACCGGCTGGAGCTCAACGGCCGGGTGTCGAAGATCGGGCTCGGGGGCAATGTGAGCGGGCTGGAATCGCTCTGCGCCTCGCGTGTGCGCAATGATCCCTTCAGCCAGCAACTCAACTACTACACGGGCGCCACCCTGCGCCTGCGCGGATTGCCAACGATTGGCGGGGCACGCTGGCTGCCGGACCTGACGCTGTTCAGCGAACGTCGGTCGGCCGTTGGCGCCTACGAACAGACCACCGAGCTGGGCGCACTCGCCACATCCACGCACTCGATTGCCCAGCAGGTGAACGCATCGGTGCAGTACGCCTACACGGATTCGCGCACCCGCGCCGACCGCGCCGTGTCGTGCACGCGATTCGGGTTTTGCCGACTCGAAGACGTCGCCAGTTTCGTGCTGCGTTCGCCGATGCATACGTTCACGACGTCGTTCGCCCGCAACCCCATGCTGCCGACTGACGATCCGGTGCGGGGATTTCGCTGGTCAATCGACGCCAAGTACGGCCACGCGTCGATCGGCAAGCTGCTTCCCATCGACTTTGGACGCGTCGTGGCCGAAGTGGCCTCGTATACGGCTCTGGGCTCGTGGCTCACCGCTGCGACCCGCGTACAGATCGGCGCGGTGATTGCGCCAGCCGATCGCTCGTTCCTGCTCCCCCCGTCAGAACGCTTCTATGGCGGCGGTCAGAATTCCGTGCGCGGCTACGGACAGAACCTGCTCGGCCCCGGGAGCTACATCGTCACCAGCATCGACACGATAGCCGGACCTGCCGGAGTGGATGCCGGCGTGGCCCGACCCGACGCCGATGTCGCGCGCATCGCACCGAGCGGCGGAAACGCGATGTGGCTGGCCAACATCGAGTTCCGCACGCGGCGCGGCTGGCCCAACGATCTGCTGCGCTGGGTGGCGTTCGTGGATATCGGCCGCGTGTGGAACACAAACGATGTATTCAGCGTCACCAACGCCGACGCTCGCGCCACACCTGGCGCAGGCGTACGGCTGATCACGCCGCTCGGCCCATTCCGGATGGATGTCGGCTACAACCCGAATGGCGTGGAGCCGGGGCCGGCATTCTTCGTCATTGAAGCCAACGATGCGGCTGGCACCGCAGGCCGGGCGATTTGCGTGAGCCCGGGCAGCAATGACCCCCTGCGGTTGGGCGTCGTGCCCAACGCCAGTAGCTGCCCGGCCACCTTTGCCCCGGCCCGCGGGCGTGGCTTCCTCTCGCGGTTGGCGTTTCACTTCAGCATCGGTCACGCGTTTTGAGCGGACGGCTGAGCAAACGCGTGCGCGTCGTGCTTGTGGCGCTCACTGTGATCGGACTGGGTGCCGCAGCAGCGGTCGCGCTTGCCGTGGCCGCGGTGGAGACGCAGTGGGGACGCGACCAGATTCGGCGATATGCGCAGACCACGTTGGCGAGCCGACTTGCTCCCGGCGTCGCGCTTCAGATCGGGCGCATCGACGGCGGACTCCGCTCCCCGTGGAGCGTGGACTCGGTGGCGTTGCTCGATAGCGCTGGGCGACCGGTGCTCAGCGTTCGCCGCGTGACGGTCGGACTACGCCTCCCGTCGTTGCTGCGCGGCGACCTCCGCCTTGGCACGATCACCATCGACGGACTCGTGGCGTCACTCGAGCAGGCGAAGAACGGATCCTGGAACATCGACCGCCTGTTCGTTCCCACTTCGCCAACACAAACCCCATCGGTTTCCGTGTCCCGCCGGATTCTCGCTGACAGCATTGCGTTGCGAGACGGTACGCTGCTCCTCAGTTCGGTTGACACACTGCCGTCGCTGCCAAATGTGCGGCGAGCAATCAGCGGCATTCAGATGGCGGCTGGCGCCACGACGCTCGTTGGGGCCGATGGCAGTGGGGGAGCGCCCCTGCGTTCTCTCGCGCTGACGATGGATTCCCCGCCCCTGCGGCTGGTCTCGGCAGCCGGCGACCTGCTCTGGTGGCCCGATTCGCTGCGCATGAACATCCCGCTTCTTCGGTTGCCCGGCTCACGCGCGAGCTTGCGCGGAACCGTCGCATGGCCGGCGGAGCGCGCGACACAAGTGGCGCTGGATATCATCGCCGACAGCGTGACGATGTCCGATGTACAGTGGATGTCGGCACTGCTGCCGGCCCAAGGCGCAGCGTCGGCCACGGTGGCGGTTCGGACCGCGCCCAACGGCGACCTGCGCTATGACGTCAGGACCTTTGATATTCGCGCCCACGAATCGCACCTCTCAGGGAGCATGAGCATCACCGCAGGGCGGCGTACGCAGGTACGCGGCCTGTCTGTGGCGATGCAGCCGCTGAGTTTACTGCTGGTGCGCAAGGTGTTCGGTGACACGATTCTCGCACCCGGGTGGCGCGGCGCAATTGACGGGACGCTGAACGCGACCGGCGGATTCCTCGACAGTCTGGTGCTCGACACGGTGCGCGCGACGTTCCGCGATGCGCGAGTCGGAGGGGCGCAGTCTCGTCTCATGGTGGGCGGCGCGATGGACGGATCCGGCCCGGTGACGCGACTCATCGGGATGGAGGTCACCATCGACTCAATGGATGTGCGCACGGTTGGCGTGATTGCGAAAGCCGCTGACTCGCTCCGCGGCGCGCTCACGGGGCGTGTACGACTCAATGGCCCAACCAACAATGTCGACTTTTCCGATCTTTTTCTCCGCCACGTGGACGGCGAACGACAGGCGTCGCAGTTCACCGGAGCCGGCCGCATTGGCTCAGACCTGGGCAGTCGCTGGTTCGACGCTTCGCTGGTGCTCGATACGGTGGCCGTGGCAACACTCGGCGGAACCAGCAGCGGCCTCCCGCTGCGCAGCACCACCTCAGGAACGCTGACCCTCTCGGCGACCGCCGACACCATGTGGATCGACGGCCGCATCGGCGCGGGCGACGGATCCTTCCGCATCCTTGGCAATGCGCTCCTCGACTCGCTGCGCACGCGGGTGACGATTGACGGAACGATGTCGGCGATTGACCCGGGGGTATTCATTGGCCGCAAGGAGATTCCGCTTCTCTCGCTCAGCGGCCGCTTGCACCTCACGCTGGATGACAGCGCGACGACGCTCGACCGGCATCTGGACCTGCGACTCGACACAACGTCAACGATCGGTTCGACGCGACTCAAGAGTGGCACACTCCGGTTCGGGTACGACTCCACAGGGTTCCACCTTGATACCGCGACGCTGAGTGCGATCGGATGGGGACTCGACGCCAGTGGCCGATTGGCGTTGACCGGCGCGGACGATGACTCGCTGCGTTTTTCCGCGACGATCGACTCGTTGGGTGCGCTGCGATCGCTCCTGCTGGATTCCACCGGCGCACCACGCTTCACCGACCTGGCTGGGAGGATACGGACGGACTCCGGAGTCATTGCCGGGTCATTCGAGTCAGCGCGCCTGCGCACACGCATCGGCGGCTCTGACGTGCAGGTCGGCACCACGATCATCAAGTCCATGATCGGCGATATCGCGCTCAGCGGCCTACCTGACAGCGCGTCGGGGTTCATTCGCGGAACCCTGAGCGGAATGTCGATCGGTGGTCGGATGCTGGACGCGGGCGCACTCGCCGCGCAGATCGTTGACGGGCAACGGGCTCGCGTGCATCTCACGGCAGCCAAGGGGGACAGCGTTGATCTGCTCGCAGCTGCTGATGTCCGGTGGCCCGCCCAAGGCTACGAAATCCGACTCGATACGCTGAACGCCCGGATCGCTTCGCGCCGATGGGCTTTGACAATTCCGAGCCACATTCGCGCGTCCAGCGGTTCGGTCGCCATCGACTCGCTGGCCTGGCAAAGCGACGCGGGCGCCGTGGTAGTGGCGGGCGGGTCAATCGCGGACGCCGGCGCTCTGAATGCCAGCCTGGCCGTACGATCGCTCGCGTTCGGCGAACTCTCCTTCCTCGGCATGCTGCCGGACGGTCTCACTGGCCACATCAACGCGGAGGCGACCGTTGCCGGCACGCGCGACGCGCCAACGTTCAGTGCCCGCAGCATCGTGACTGATGTACGATCCGCCGATCGTGATCGCCCGTCGCTGGCGCTCACCGCGCGCTACGCCGCGCAGCGCCTGGGCGTCGACCTGCAGGCCACGCTCGACGGTCGACGTGTACTCGATCTCCGCGGTGATGTGCCGGTCAACCTCTCACTCCGCGAGGTCAGCGACCGCGTCGTGGATGCACCGATGTCGTTGCGGCTCCGGACAGACAGCCTCGGGCTCGCCGCGTTCGAGGGTGTTGCGCCGCGCGTCACGTCGCTCGCCGGCCATCTGAACGCTGCGCTCGATATCGACGGGACACTTCGTCGCCCGCGGGGCCGCGGCACGGTCTCAATTGCCGGCGGCGCCTTCGACATTCCGCGCTACGGTATTGAAGCGCGTGCCCTGGAAGCTGCGCTCGAACTGGCGGGGGATTCGCTGCTGGTGCGCACACTTCGCGTCTCTGACACACAGGGTGCGCGCGATACGGCCGGCGTGGAGGGCCTCATACGTCTCGCCGGCAACAAGTGGACTGAGTGGCAGCTCGATCTCCAGTCCACCGCCAACAAGTTCCGGGTGATCGATGACTCGCGACTGGCCCGGGCCGAGGCGGACTGGAATTTGAACATCGATGGACTGCTTGCAGAGCCGCGCATCTCGGGCTCGGTGCATCTCCCCTATGCCGTGTTCACCATAGGCCCAACACGACGCTCGCGCGCAGTGACGGCGCCCGAGGGCGCCGCACGAACGGTCGTCCCCACGGTGAATGGCGTGGTCGTCTCGTTCGGAAGCGATGTGCGCCTGCGGTCGCGCGAAGCAAACGTGCAGCTGGCCGGTGAGTTGGAGCTGTTTGGCCCGCTCGCCCGACCGTGGATCAGCGGCTCCGTCAACGCGACGCGCGGCACATATCGGGTGGATTTGGGCCCCATCACCAGAACGTTCAGGGTCGACAGCGGTGTCGTGGTGCTCGAAGGCACACCGGATGTCCCCGCGGCGCTCGACATCTATACGTCGTATGTCGTCCGCCGACCCGACGACGATGTCACTATCGGCGCACGGCTGTTCGGGACCACGGACCGGCCCCGCCTCAACCTGACGAGCGATCTGGGGTCGGCTACGAGCCAGAGCGAGATCGTGAGCTACCTCGTGTTTGGCCAGTCCACTTTCGGCGTACCTCAAAACACGCAGTCGGCTCAGCAGACTGCGCAGGCCGCACTGGTCCCATCGATCGGCGGATTCCTTGAAGGAATCCTCGGCACTGTGCTTCCCTTCTTCAGCACTCTTCAGGTGTCAACCGTCGCGAACGAAGGCGCCACCAACATCGTCACCAATCCGCTCAATGTCTTCAACAGCTTTGTTGTGACGGGCGGGCGTCAGGTGGGATCCGACTCGTTCTTCAGCCTCAGTGGAGGCGTGTGCCGCGGGAGCCAGACCTCCTCCACTGGCAACGTGCCCTTCTGGCTCGGCACGGCAGCCGAGTACCGGCCCAAGCGCTCGATCGGCGCACAGCTGTCGATCGATCCGGGGCCGGCACCGTGCAGCCGCGTCAGCTCGGTTGGCGACACCTACCAGGTGGGATTCGACCTCACGTATGACTGGCGGTTCCGCAAGCGGTAGCCGCCGCTGTTACTTCTTGGCGACCTGCTCTTCCTTCAGCACTTTCTTTGCGATGATGAAGACCATCGCCGCCACGATCACGAAGTCGATCGTTGAGCCGATGACGGGACCATAGAGGAACTTCGCGCCGTTGAGTTCGAACGCCGCATCGCGCCACTCGCCGCTCGGGGTCAGCATCCCGACCACCGGCATGAGGAGCCCGTCCACGACGGATTTCAGCAGGTCGTTGAACTTTCCGCCAATGATCACGGCGATGGCAAGACCGATGACGCCGTACTGTTTGAGAAAGGCGGTGAATTCCTTGATCATTTGCGCTGCCCCTCCGGGGGCCGTTACACGTAGTGGAGTGATGGCGTAGACGGGTGGCCACGCGGGTGCCTCTTCCGCCATACTTACACACTTATTCAATCATGTGCAGGTGCAGGGCAACCCCCACGACCTCTGACGGGAGCCAGCAATGAAGGCGTTGATCACCGAAGTGATTGGAACCTTCTTTCTCGTATTGGCCATTGGGCTCACGGTCAACGCGGGTGAGCCGCTCGCCGCCATCGCCATCGGCTTCACGCTGATGGTCATGGTGTACGCCGGGGGCCGGATTTCAGGGGCGCACTACAACCCTGCTGTCTCGCTGGGCTTGGTGGTTCGCGGGGCCCTTCCCGCCAACAAGCTGCCAGGCTACTGGGCGGCGCAGCTTACCGGCGCAGTCCTCGCGGGGTTTCTGGTCTGGAAGTTCACCGGCAGCCCGCTGCACGTTGCCCCCGCTGAAGCCACCACGGCGTTGAAGGCCATTGTTGGCGAAGCCATCGCAACCTTTGGGCTCGCGTACGTCGTGATGCACGTTGCGACTGGCAAGGGAACCGAGGGCAACAGTTACTTCGGCCTCGCCATTGGCGGTACAGTAGCGGCGTTTGCGCTGGCGTTCGGAGGTATCACCGGCGGAGCGTTCAACCCGGCGGTTGGGGTCGGCCCGGCAATTGTGGAGATGGTTCTGAGCCGAGACGTATCGCCCCTCTTCTGGGTCTACGCCGTGGCCCCATTCCTCGGCGCGGCGCTGGCTGGTGCCGTGTTCAAGTACCAGGAGTCCTAGCCGAGCAGAGCTAGGACCCCAGGCCGAACACCTCGACAAAGGTCAACGCGTTCCCGTCCGGGTCCCGGACGGTGAACTCAGTCGTTCCCCATGGCTGTGCGGCGATGTCGCCAGTGGGGTCGATCACGGCCCGCTCCTTGAATTCGGAGTAGAGTTTCCGAATCTCGGTCACCTCAATCCGACAGCCCGATCGCTCGCGCGGGGCGTCGACTTCAGTCCGCGCAAAGTGGATTTCGATGGCATCCCGGCGCACACCGCCGTAGGAACCGGCATTGAACCCGAGGCGAAAACCGAGGGTGTCCACGTAGAAGTCTATGGCACGCCGGAGGTTAGCCACCGGCAGCATAGGAATTCCGCGTGTGAAATAGGAGGGGCCCATGCCGAACAATCAGTCTTTCGCGAATGGGGGGCAATCCCCATCTTGTGGGCGGTTGCAGGATAACTCCGATTCCGGATTGCTATAGATGCGAAATGTCGCCGCCGCGCTCATCATCTCCGCCGCCTTTTTTGCATCCCCCGCCACTGCGCAGGGGCCGTGGCGGAACCTGGCTGAGGGCAACTCGATCGCTGCCTGGCGCGGCTACAAGACCGACACCGTGCCGGCTGGCTGGTCAGTCGTGGACGGCGTGCTCTCGAAGCAGAGGCCAGTCGCCGATATCATCACGCGCGAGCAGTTCGGCGATTTCGAACTCTCACTGGAATGGAAGATCAGCGAGGGCGGTAACGCCGGGATTTTCTACCGCGGCACTGAGGAGTATCCGCGGGTCTATTGGAGCGCACCGGAGTATCAGCTGCTCGATGACGCCAAGGCGCCTGATGGACGCAATCGGCTGACGAGCGCCGGCTCCGCGTACGGCCTCTATCCGCCGCTGGAAGGACACCTCAAGCCCATCGGCGAGTGGAACGAAACGCGCATCCTCGCCAAGGGCGGCAAGGTTGAGCACTGGCTCAACGGCGTCAAACTCC
>SXGU01316708.1_pt1 | contig 14498 bp, 10 predicted proteins | sample 3174531 | NCBI WGS metagenome assembly SXGU01 (sample SAMN11356863, study PRJNA531348) | freshwater metagenome | isolation source: freshwater sample F1-140 | place: China: Fuxian Lake, Yuxi | collected 2017-12-25
AGTTCCATCTGCAAGTACTAGTATGGCGGGCAGGTTTTGTGACACGGCAACTCCTTGTTTTAGCGCGGTTAAAGCTGGTTAACCTGGCCAATAATAATTTTTATAATCGTTTTCCATCATGAACGGATGGTAGATACGCAAAACGGGATGAGCTTTTATACTCTTCCCGTTTCAGAATTAACGAATTATAGCGAAAATTGGCTCGCATTTCAACGCCGCATTGCAAAATAGGCCAGGAATTATTCAAGCCTAGTAGGCAGGCAGGCTGACCACCGCATTAGCGCAAATTAAGCACATCCTGCATATCAAACAAGCCTTGCTGTTTGCTGCTTAAAAATTTCGCCGCGCGCAAGGCGCCCAAGGCAAAAGTAGCGCGGCTGCTGGCCTTGTGTGTCAACTCGACGCGCTCGCCGATGCCGGCAAACAAGACCGTATGATCGCCCACTACATCCCCACCGCGCACGGTCGCAAAACCTATGGTACTAGGGTCACGCTCACCGGTTACGCCTTCACGGCCATACACGGCACAGCTTTGCAAATTGCGTCCCAATGCGCTGGCTGCCGCCTCACCCAAACGCAAGGCCGTACCCGATGGCGCGTCGACCTTATGCCTATGGTGCGCTTCGATCACCTCAATGTCGTAACCGCTATTCAAGACCTTGGCCGCTGCTTGCACCAAGTTGATGAGCAATGTCACGCCCACGCTCATGTTGGGCGCAAAAACAATGGCGTTTTGTTTAGCCGCAAGCTCAATAGCTAACTTTTGCTCGGCCGAAAAACCGGTCGTGCCTATGACCATTTTCACACGGTGGGCTTGGCACGCCGCCAAGTAAGCCATGCTGGCCTCTGGTCGAGTAAAGTCGACCAACACATCGGCATCTTTTAAGGCTTCATCCAGCTTATCGCTTAGCTTCACGCCAGACAGCAGGCCAAATTGCTCACCGGCATCACGGCCAAGCTGCGGGTTGCCGGTTCGATCTAAGGCACCGTGCAAGACCAAATCGGCATCGGCAAACACGGCCTCCAATAAGGCATGGCCCATACGACCTGAGCAGCCAGCAATAACGATTTTTAATGGATTAGCCATATTCCCTACCTGATTCATACTAAATGGGTTTAAAAGCAGCCTTAGAAGCCAATTTTTTCTAACATGCGATCGAAGAAACTGGGCTTAGGCGTAGCCGGCAGCTCTTTGGCTTTAGGCAAGTCTGCACCGGCAGCAGCTGGCGTAACCACCTTGGGCGCTGGCGGTGGGGCGATGTCTTCAGGCACCCGACTTAAATTACGCTCAAACTGCATGCCAGACGGGGACTCATAGATTTGCACCGGCGCCGCGACGGCAGGTTCCACTGGCGCCGACTGGACAGCGGCAGATTCAACGGCAGGCGTCGTCTCGACAGCCGGCGCGGATTCCACGGCTGGGGCCGCATTGGTTGGCGCCGTCGGCTCTGCTGCTGACACGGGCTCGGCGACAGTTGGGGTGGCATCCACGCTAGGCGCAACAGTGACTGGGGCAGGGGGTTCAGCTGCAACGGTTGCCGGCGCTGCAACAGCAGCCGGCGCACTAGGCTCGACTGGCAACACAGGCACGGCCAATACCGATGGCTGCTCTGCAGCAGGGGCGTCCGTCACAAGCTTGGCTTGCTCGGCGGGGGGCATGTCCGCTGGTTTGGGTTGCGTTGCCGCAACCGGCGCCACGGCTTCTTTAGCCGGCTCGTCGACCTTGGTTTTTGCATCGCCAGCCGGGCTGGCAGCCGGGTCTTTTTCCCAGAATTTCAGCTTGCCAAACAGACTTTTGTCGTCTGCTTTAGCCGACGGATTGATCACTCTAGCGCCCGTGTTATCAGCCACCTCACCGGCTTTGCTGGCATCGCCAGCGGCTGCAATCACGTCACCGCGCACGGTTTTTAATAGGTCATTTTCAAAATCCAATATCACCCGACGCTGTTCGGTAATTTTGCCGTTTTCACGCATTTGGTAAACGTAATCCCAGCGCTTACCGTGAAAACTGTCTTGAATGAGGGGGGTGCCCATAATGAATCGCACTTGCGATTGGGTCATGCCGGGGCGCAACTGCAGCAACATTTTCGAGGTCACCACATTGCCTTGTTGCACGTCTAACTTATAAGGTTTAATGCTGGGTAAGGCTGTGCCACATGAAGCACACAACATGGCCATTAAAATGATGGGATACCGCAAAGCAGATAAATTGCACATAGTATGACTTAAATTAGAATTAGCGTTAATATAACATGTAGACAGCCAAGCCCAAACACCGACATTGTTAATTGTGAGTAATCCCTAATGCAAGATCAGAAAGACTTAAAAAATGCTGGGCTTAAAGCCACCTTACCCAGACTGAAGGTATTGAGCTTATTTGAAAACAGCAAAGACCGTCACCTGTCTGCCGAAGACATCTACAAAGTTATGATCAACGCCGGCGAAGATGTTGGCTTAGCCACGGTGTATCGGGTACTCACCCAATTTGAACAGGCCGGCCTGCTGGTACGCCACCACTTTGAGAGCGGTAAAGCCGTGTTTGAACTCAGTACCGGGGGCCACCATGACCACGTGGTCTGCGTAAAATGCGGGCGCGTTGCCGAATTCTACGACGCGGAAATAGAAAAAAGGCAAGAAAGCGCCGCCGCCAAACTTGGCTTCACCATGCAAGACCATTCCCTGACCATTTACGGCATGTGCAAGCAACAACCTTGCTCAAATAAAACCTAAGGCTGGTCTAGCCAACTGACTTAAATTAAGCCAGCATTTCTCTGGCGTGCTGCCGGGTAGTTTCGGTAATGGCCAAACCGCCTAGCATACGGGCAATCTCTTCCACCCTAGCTTCATGATTAAGCAAAGCAATGTGGCTTAAGGTTTGGCCGTGTTGCTGCGATTTAGTCACCTGCATGTGCCAACTGCCCAAGGCGGCTACTTGCGGCAAATGGGTAATCACTAACACTTGACGCGCCGGCGCCGGCCCATCCGCTTGGGCTTCGCCCAATTGCTTCAGCAAGCGCCCCACCACTTCTGCCACCCCACCGCCTATGCCGACGTCCACCTCATCAAATATCATGGTGGGTACGTTTTCTTTATGCGCCGTGACCACCCGTATCGCCAAGCTGATCCGAGACAATTCGCCACCCGATGCCACTTTACTCAACGGCCTAGGCGCCACGCCAGCATGCCCGGCCACTAAAAACTCCACTTGTTCCAAACCGCTGGCGCTGGGTGACTGCGCCGACAAGGCCACCTCAAATTGGCCGCCAAGCAAAGACAAGTGCTGCATTTGCGCAGTGATTTTCTCACTCAACTCCCGTGCGGCACGCTGACGACCGGCAGTCAACTGCGCGGCACTTTGTTGGTAGGCCGCCAATGCTTGCGCCGCTAGCTTAGCCAAGGCATCGTCGTTAGCATACAAGGCCAGCTCAATCATGCGTGCTCGGCTTTGCTCCAATAAGACTGGCAAGCCTTCCGGTGGCACTCGGTATTTACGCGACACGCTGAACACCGCTTGCATTTTCTCATCCAGTGCCGCCAATTTAGCTGGGTCCAATTCGGCATCTTGCAAATAGCGGTTTAAGAAGCGGTCGGTTTCGGCCAACTGTATCATGGCCGAATCCAATGTTTCTAAGGCCTCAGTCAGATCGGCATCGTATTCGCTTAAATTTTCCAATTTATGCCGCACTTGCGTAAGCAGGCGTTGGGCGGACCGCTCGCCTTCACTTAATAAATCGCGGCAAACCGCCCCGCCGCTCATCAAGTCAGCAGCATTCGACAAACGCAAATGCTCTTGCTGCAAGTTCGCCCAATCGTCTGCTGTCATGGATAAATTCGACAAGCTGGCCACGCTATCGCGTAAATCGGCCAACTCATGCGCATAAGCATCGGCATTCTTTTCAGCGGCTAAACGTTGCTGATTCAGCCCGTGCCAAGTTTTAAACTGCTCGGCCACTTGCTGGGCCAAATCCGACAAACCGGCAAAGTCATCCAGCACGGTGCGTTGCGTGATGGGTTTTAATAGGGAGTGGTGAGCATTTTGACTGTAAATATCCAACAGCAGCTCGCCCAATTCTTTGAGCTGCGCCACGGTAACCGTCACGCCATTGATAAAGGCGCGCGAGCGGCCATCGGCATACATAACACGGCGCAATAACACCTCATCGTTGTCGCCAGCCAATTCGGCGTCGGCTAGCCATTGCTTGGCATCAAGATTGCCTTTGAGCTTAAAAATGGCGCTGATTTCGGCCTTTTCACAAGTCGCCCGGCAAATGCCGCCTTCCCCACGGGCACCCAAGGCCAAGGACAAGGCATCAATCAATATCGATTTACCGGCACCGGTCTCGCCGGTCAACACGGTATAGCCGGCATTGAATTCTAAATCGAGCTGATCAACGATAATGAAATCGCGTATGGACAGGCTTAATAACATTTAACGGCTTTGCATCCTCATCGGCTTGGGCTTTAACCCCAGTTCAGCTTATTGCGCAACATATCAAAATAGCAATAATCGCTAGGATGCAACAAGGAGACGCTTTGCGTGGCACGCTTAACGCTTACCTTGTCGCCTGGCTTTAAGCCCATTTGAAACTGGCCATCAAAACTCAATTGCGCTTCGCCCAATTGCACCATGCTGACATCAATCTGGCTGTCGCCGTGCACGGCAATCGGTCGATTACTTAAGGTATGCGGGCAGATAGGCACCAATGAAATGGCGTGTAAATTGGGGTGCAAAATTGGCCCGCCGGCAGATAAGGCATAGGCCGTGGTGCCAGTAGGCGTACTGATAATTAAGCCGTCTGAACGCTGTTTGTGGACAAACTTCTCATCCACACTGACTTCCAACTCGATTAAGCGCAGGGCACTTTTAATGACCACGTCATTGAGGGCATAATTAGCATGCACCACTTGCTGATCACGCGTCACGGTGGCACTCAATATAATGCGCGGCTCTAAGACATAATCGCCCGCCAAAATGCCGTCCAACTGGCCCAACATGCCCTCGACACGCAAGTCGGTTAAAAAGCCAAAGCGGCCGCGATTAATGCCGACCAAGGGCACATTGAAATCGATCAAACTACGCGCCACGCTGAGCATGGTGCCATCGCCACCCATGACAATGACCAAGCCCACTTCGCTGCCTATGTTGTTTAATGAGGCGGTTTTGTAAGCCGTGATGTTGGCGTGCAAAGCCGTGTCTTGCTCTATCCAAACTTGAATGTTTTTTGCCGACAAATGCTCGGCCAAATCAAGCAAATCCTTACGCATTAACTGCAAGGCCGATTGATTCATGTATTTGCCTATGATGGCGATGGATTTAAATGCGAGCGTCATGCCGAAATTAAATCACAGATGGCTTTTTGCGCAAAGGGAAAGCGTACTAAGTTGGCCACTTATCTGCTAAAAACCGTAGATTCAATCCATGCAAAACAGACGCCATGGGTTAGCCCAAATTAGCGGTCCTAACAAAAATCGCAGCAAGGCTAATGCAGGCTGATGGGCTGGACGCCATGAACCAAGACCAGTCGCTTAATTTCAGGCAAACAAGATCCGCATTGGCTGCCACATTTTAATTTGTTTTGCAGGGTGATAAGGTCAGCGCCTAGAGCAATGTTTTCTATCATGTCATTTTCAGCCACGTCCAAACAATTGCATACAATTTTACCACGGCTACGGCTGCCCGATGGCGGCGCGCCAAGAGGCGCCAAGGCCCAACGCCTTAATTCTGCATTAAATTCGCCGCTCGCCATCACGTCTTTTAGCCAATCGGCCGCCAAGGTTTCACCAACCAAGCGCACCCCAGTTACGATTAGCTGCTCATTTTCCATGTTTTTTTCCACTAAAATACTTTTGCTGATACCTCGTTTGACATCGTTGTAATTCAACAATGGCATGCTGTTTCCCATACCAAGTATGGTGTCGATTTCGGCAATCCATTTAGCGTCTGGTGCATGACTGTGGGCAGCCCTAAGTATCAACATGCCGGCATTTTTCTCACTAGCGCGGCCAAACAAACCGCAGCTGGCATATTGAAAATGGACTAGTAATTGCCGTATTTTTTCCAGCATGGCTAAATCGGGAATGGCACGCATAACCGTCATACGCCACGGCAAATCTAACTTTTCCAATTTAATCGCAGTGTGTTTAAGTTCGGGTTGTTTTGATACCGCATCAAACGATGCCGGCATTAGGGCATTGGTGCCCAATCCATTCATAAACTGACTGCCCCAATGCATGGCAATAAAAGTCTGCGATGGTTGCACCTCATCCGAATGCCTTGCCACTAAAACTAAGTTGCCGCGTCGGTTACTGACCTTCACAATGTCGCCGTCTTTGATTGATCGGCGCATCATGTCATCGGCATTCATATGGATAAGCGGCTCTTCTGCATGGTTGAATAATTGCGCCACCGTGCCAGTCCGACTCATGCCATGCCATTGATCACGCAAACGGCCTGTTAGTAAATGCAGCGGATGCCTGGCATCGACTTTATCTGCGGTAGCTTGATAATGGACAGATGCAAACTGCGCCCGTCCATCGGCATGCGCAAACACCCCATCTTCGTAGAGTCGGGCTTTGCCTTTGCTATCACCAGGCAAAAATGGCCATTGTTGTGGGCCTTGCTCGCTAAGCAACGCATAACTTAATCCACTGATATCCAAGTCTCGTCCACAGGTGGTGTCGCGGTGTTCATTAAAGATTTGCTCCGTATTGCTATATGGAAACAGGCCTTGGTTGTTAGCTAAGCGGCGTTCCAAGCGTTGCGAAAAATCCACCATAATCTGCCAGTCATGCTTAGCCTCACCCGGTGGCGGGACCGCAGCATTAACCCGCGTGATGCGTCGCTCTGAATTGGTAACAGTGCCTTCTTTTTCGCCCCATGTGGTCGCGGGCAACAATACGTCTGCGTATGCACTGGTATCGGTATGACGGTAGGCATCTTGCACAACGACAAGCTCAGCCATATTGAGCGCGCTTATTACCTTATTTAGGTCGGGCATAGAATGCGCCGGATTCGTACAGGCAATCCAAATGGCTTTAATGCTTCCGTCTTTAACCCCATCAAACATCTCGATGGCGGTTTTACCAACGCCGGCCGGCACGCTTGCCACCCCCCAAAGCTTAGCCACTTCATCTCGGTGCTCTGGGTTGGCCAAATCACGGTGCCCGGACAATAAATTGGCCATGCCCCCCACTTCACGCCCCCCCATGGCATTGGGTTGGCCAGTTAGCGAAAATGGGCCTGCACCTTTTTTACCAATCTGCCCGCTGGCCAAGTGCAAATTAATCAGCGCTGCATTTTTATTACTGCCGTGTATCGATTGATTTAAGCCCATGCAATACAGGGATAGACTGGGGCCTTTTCCAAACCATTTGGCGGCTTGAATAATATCAGCTTCCTTTACGCCACAAATATCGGACACCATTTTAGGGGTGTATTCCCGCACGTTATCTTTTAAAGCATCAAAACCATGGGTATGGTCACGAATAAATTCATGATCCAACAAACCTTCCCATAACATCACGTGCAACATGCCATTGAATAAAGCCACATCGGTGCCAGGCAATATCGCCAAATGCAGGTCGGCTGCTTGCGCGGTATCGGTGCCCCTGGGGTCAACAACGATAACCTTAAGATTTGGATTGCGCACTTTGGCATCTTCAATACGGCGATGCAGGATAGGATGAGCGTATGCTGTGTTAGACCCTGCAATAAACAAACAATTTGTGAAATCAATGTCTTCGTAACAGGCTGGCGGGGCATCCGCACCCAAGCTCGCTTTGTACCCGGCCACGGCTGAGCTCATGCACAAACGCGAATTGGTATCCACATTGTTCGTGCCTATTAAGCCTTTAGCCAGCTTATTGAATACGTAATAATCCTCGGTAAGCAATTGGCCAGAAATATAAAAAGCCACGGAATCCGGACCATGCGCTTCTATTGTTGCAGCAAATTTTTCAACGATTAAATCCAGCGCGTCATCCCATGTCGCCCTCTCCCTTGGAGCCGTTTTAGCTTTACGCAACTCAGGATAAAGCAAACGGGTATCCGGTTTAGCCGTCAAATGCAAGCTTGATCCCTTAGTGCAAAGTCGACCAAAATTGGCTGGGTGAGTTGGGTCACCCGTCACACCGACAATTTTATTCTGCTCACTGGCAATGATGACGCCACAACCCACGCCACAATAACAGCAGGTACTTTTAGTTTGCTTTATCAATCTGCTTTATCTTTCAACGCTAAGTAAACCACACCCGCTTCTACCTTGGTTTTAAAACAAGCCGTTTGACCGACATCGGGCTCCTCGGCTTTTCCATCGACTAAGCTAATTTTCCAACTGTGCATAGGGCAAGCGATTTTATCGCCATAGACTATGCCCTCTGATAAAGGCCCACCCTTATGTGGGCAGCGGTTATTAATCGCAAAAATCCTGTCGTCTTCCAAGCGAAACACCCCTATTTCTAGGGGCTCACCCGCACTGTCTTGCGTACGAACAACACGCGCACCCAGTTTTTGTATGTCATCCAGTGGCGCCACTTTTACCCAATTAACCATAATCTCAACCTTTAATAAATGTCACGAAACCAGCAGTAAGTAAATTAATAAAAAATTCAAAATAAAAGAAAAAATAGCGATCCATTGCCATCTTATAAATCGAGCACGCGCAATTAACGGTGTACGTGCAGGAGCCAATATGGGTTTCAACTCGCCATGCTCAAGTGCCAACAGCATTTCTTCGGCTGTTTCAAACCTTAATTTTTCATCCAATGCAATCGCCTTGAGGATGATATTTTCCAACCAGACTGGGATGTCTGGACGGTATCGACTGGGCGGTACGGGTTGACCAAATCGTGGGTGCTGAAAAGGCTCAATTTCGCCATACGGGTATTTACGGGTTAATAAATGATAAAGCGTCACGCCTGCAGCATAGATATCGGTCTGCAAAGATGCCGACTGGCCATTAAATAGCTCAGGCGCCATGAAACTGGGTGTGCCTGGATTTTGCAATACTCCAACATTGGGCGCGGTACTGGTAAGCGCAATGCCTAAATCAAGAATGCGCAAACGCTGATCCGTTGATAAATGAATATTAGCCGGCTTGATGTCCCTGTGCACAATGTTTAAACGATGCAAGGCACCCATCCCGCGCATCAAATCCAAGCCAATTTTTGCAATCCCCGCTACCGTAAAATGGTGGCCGTTGTCTAGTCGTTGTTGCAAGGTCGCCCCCTCATGCCAGCTCATGACAAAATACAGATGGCTACGTTTTTCAACAGACACAGGCAACACTTGCGCTAGGTATTGCGAAACCACTCTTTTCGCCAACCACTCCTCGTTTAACAACCCATTGCAACTTTCTGCATCGCTACCAAGCAAGGGCTGCAATGTTTTAAGCACAAACAATTGCTTGGTCTGCATGTTGCGAACTTTGTACAACAAACTCGCGCGCGATTCGTGCAGTAATTCGATAATCTCAAAATCATCAATCACTTCACCGGCAATTAACTTTTTAGGTAAATTTAAATGCTTGCCACCGGCCAATAATTCCGTGAGTGTGTCTTCCCCTAACTGGTTAATTTTGATGGCCACCGCACTGCTATTGTCAGCACTGCCTTTTTCTATCGCCGTCTTGGTCAGATGTTCACAAATCAACTGTGGGTTATCAAAACGCTGCATAGCCCGTTGAATGGCTTTTTCACCCAGCACATCCCAAACGCCATCGGTCAACAAGGCAAACACATCGCCCACTTGGAGTTGGCCTTCTGCGTAATCCACGGCCAAGTGCTGATCCAATCCTACCGCTCTTTTTAATACATGCCGCATGTCTGGTCTATCCCATACATGGTCAGTGGTCAATTTTTTTAATTGCCCATCTCGCAACAAATAAATGCGCGTATCCCCAACGTGGGCCAAATAGTAGCGCTGCCCTCTGACAACCAACAAAGACAAGGTGGTGGCCATGCCCGCCATGTCGCGGTTAGCATTAGCTTGTGCAATCAGCCAACGGTTAGCTGCAGTCAGCACTTTATCCAAGGACGCTAATAGCGCCCAAGTGTCTGGCGTAGCATAATAATCGCCCGTAACAGAGCGTATGGTCATTTCAGAGGCTTCGCCCCCGCCAGCATTGCCACTGACCCCATCGGCCACGGCAACCATGGCCCCCTTGACGCTAAGCTGCTCTTGCACAGGCGTAACGATGCCTATGTAGTCTTCATTGCGTGCTCGGGGTCCTGTTAGGCTGGACTGGCCAATGGAGAATTGAAGTGACATGTTATATTTTTGCCGACGTAGCCGTGCCCCAAGTGGTGCGCCATCTCGTTTTAACACCGGCCAAACCTATCATTGCCAATACGGCTAAGCCCGCAAAAATTAATAAGCCCATTTGATAGCTACCTGTGGCTTGCTTAAAATACCCCAAACTAGCCGCTAAATAAAATCCGCCTATGCCCCCTGCCATGCCAACCAATCCGGTCATCACGCCAATCTCCTTACGAAAGCGTTGTGGCACCAATTGGAATACAGCGCCATTGCCCATGCCCAATATGGCCATAACGGGAATAATGATGGCCAGCGCTAATTGGTAAGTAGCTTGACCAAAACTCATTACGAGCAGTAACACGGCCGCTAACGCATACATCGTCAGCTTGGTGCGGATGCCACCTACACGGTCGGCAATCATACCGCCCAGAGGCCTTACCACGGACCCAGCAAACACAGAAACGGCTGTGCAGTAGCCGGCATTAACCGCCCCTAAGCCATACAAGTCATTAAAATAAATGGTGAGCGACGACGCCAATCCTACAAAGCCACCAAAGGTAACGCTGTAAAAAAACATAAACCACCATGCATCCTTGTCTTTTAGAATCGCCAAGTATTGACTTAGCGATTTGGCTGGCGGCGTTTCTGGGCTGTCTTTAGCAAACATAACATACACAGCCAAGGCAATGCCAAGTGGGATTAGGGCTAAACCGAATACATTATTCCAGCCGTATGCCACCGCCAAACCGGGTGCAAACAGCGCGGCAAAGACCGTTCCTGAATTGCCTGCGCCGGCAATGCCAAGGGCCGTGCCTTGATGTTCGGGCGGATACCAACGCGACGCCAAAGGCAATGCCACTGCAAACGCCGCACCGGCGAAACCTAAGCCTAACCCCAACAGCAATGCGTGCTGAAAGGTTTGTATGCCGTGTAGCCAAGCCGCGAGCAGACTTAAGATAACAATAATCTGCCCAATTAAACCGGCCATTTTTGGTTTAATTTGATCCACCAGTACCCCCATAACGATACGCAACATGGCACCGGCTAACACTGGGGTTGCCACCATCAAGCCTTTTTGCGTTGCCGTCAAATCTAAATCTGCCGCCATTTGAACAGCCAAAGGGCCCAATAATACCCAAACCATAAAACTCAAATCAAAATATAAAAACGCTGAGAATAAGGTGGGTTTGTGCCCGGCTTGCCAAAAACTACTTTTCATAATTACCCCTTTTTAGTTAATCAATTTTTAAACGCTAATAATCTCAAACTGCTTTTGCAAACCTGGCGTTTTAACCCGCTCAGCCCAAGGATCACTTGCCCCTTGCAAGGCAAACAACAGCCTTTCGTAAGCGGCTTTCCGGCCTTCAGTGTCATCTAAAATACGTTGCTTAACGTATTCCAAACCAACACGCTCTATCCAATGCACGGTTCGGTCTAAGTAGCGCGCTTCTTCTCGGTATACCTGTATGAATGCGCCTGAATATTCCAGCACCTCATCGTGGGTTTTCACCTTGCACAGAAATTGCGCCGCTTCAGTTTTAATGCCGCCGTTACCCCCGACATAAATCTCCCAGCCGGAATCCACTCCTATGATGCCAACATCCTTAATGCCCGACTCGGCGCAATTTCGTGGGCAACCTGATACCGCAAACTTGACTTTATGAGGCGCCCACATGTGATCAAAGGCTTTTTCAATATCGATGCCCATTTGCGTGGAGTTTTGTGTACCAAATCGACAAAATTCTGACCCTACGCAAGTTTTTACTGTGCGAATGCCCTTGGCGTAGGCATAACCCGATGGCATGTCTAAATCTTTCCACATGCCCACCAAGTCTTCTTTTTTAACGCCCAATAAATCAATGCGTTGCCCACCCGTGACTTTCACCATGGGCACGGCATACTTATCCGCTACATCGGCAATTTTTCGCAATTGACTGGGTGTGGTGACCCCACCGTACATGCGTGGAATAACTGAATAAGTGCCGTCTTTTTGAATGTTGGCGTGAACACGCTCATTAATGAACCTTGACTGCGGGTCATCCACGGCCTCGTGCGGCCAAGTTGAAAGTAAATAATAATTGAGTGCCGGCCTACAAGTGTCACAGCCATTAGGCGTACGCCAAGCCATGCCTTTCATGGCATCTGGGATGTTTAAATATTTCTTAGTACGAATCTCGGCACGAATTTCTTCATGATTTTTATCTGAACAAGCGCATATCGCCTTGCTGGTAGAGGGTGGCGCATAACCGCCACCCAATGTGGACGCTAAAATTTGTTCGACCAAGCCCACACACGATCCGCAACTCGATCCTGCTTTGGTCTGTTTTTTTACATCATCAATAGTAAATAAACCCTGGTCTTGAATGGCTTTAACTATGGTGCCTTTGCAGACCCCGTTGCACCCACACACCTCCATTTCGTTAGTCATGGCGGCCGCTTTATCTTGTCCTTGATGGCCTGTGTTACCCAAAGAATCTTGACCAAACATCAAATGGTCACGAATTTCATGGATGGCTTTGCTATCCCTTAACATTTGAAAATACCACGAACCATCCGTGGTATCCCCATAAAGCACGCTGCCAATGATTTTGTCATTTTTTATAACGAGCTTTTTGTAAACCCCGCCAACGGCATCATGCAAAACAATTTCTTCTGTGTCCTCGCCCCCGGAAAAATCCCCAGCGCTAAACAGGTCTATGCCGGTTACTTTTAATTTTGTCGAGGTAACCGATCCCTTATACAAACCAATACCAAAATTAGCCAAATGGGTGGCACAAACCTTAGCCATTTCAAACAATGGCGCCACCAAACCGTAGGATATGCCACGGTGTGCCACGCATTCACCAACCGCATAGATTCTCGGGTCAAATGTCTGCATCGTGTCATTCACGACAATGCCCTTATCGCAATGTATGCCTGCCGATTCCGCCAACGCAAAGTTCGGCCGTATGCCGACCGCCATGACCACTAAATCCGCCAGAATTTCCGTGCCATCACTGAATCTGACTGACTTAATTCGCCCGTGCTCATCACCGTTAAGTTGCTCGGTATTTTTGTTAAGTAAAAACTTTAAGCCTTTATCCACCAAACTTTTTTGTAGCATCGCGCCTGCCGTTTTATCCAATTGCTTCTCAAGCAACCAGGCATTTTTATGCACCACCGTCACATCCATACCCTGAATTCTTAGGCCATTAGCCGCCTCTAAACCAAGTAATCCACCGCCTATCACCACCGCGTGTTTATGCACCTTGGCAGCAGCTATCATCTCATTGGTGTCTTTAATGTCGCGATAGCCAATCACACCGGCCAATTCTTTACCTGGAATGGGCGGCATAAATGGCTTGGAACCAGTTGCAATCAACAACCTGTCGTACTCAGCACGGGTGCCGTCTTCCGCGTAAACAAGTCGGTTTTTACGGTCTATTTTATTGATCCTGGCATTGGTATAAAGCTGAATGTTATTCTGTGCATACCACTCACGCGTATTGAGAATAATGTCATCTATCGTTTGCTCATTAGCCAAGACTGGTGAGAGCATAATTCGGTTGTAATTTGGGTAGGGCTCGTCGCCAAAAACCGTGATGTCATATATGTCAGGGGCTATTTTTAATAGTTCCTCGACCGTTCTCATCCCAGCCATCCCATTACCCACTACCACTAATTTCATTTTTTGCACGTGCCTCTCCTCAAACTTAAGCTGCTATTTCTAAGTCAGCCAATACACTTTCACTGTTGGCTAGGCGAACAACATCACCAATAACAATGATTGCTGGACTGGCTAGATTTTCTTGTTTTACTGCCATGGGTAAGATCCCCAAAGTGGCCATTACATGACGTTCTGTTGTTAGAGTGCCATGCTGTATAGCGATACAAGGCATGCTGCTGTCCATCCCTGCAGCCAATAAATTTTTAACGATTTCGGCTAGATGCTTAATGCCCATGTAAATCACCAAGGTGGTTTTAGTCGCCACTAGGGCTGACCAATTTGGCTGCTTACCGTCTTGAGTATGTCCTGTTACAAATGTGACCCCATGGCTAAAAGCCCGGTGTGTGACAGGAATACCCAAATTTGCCGGAACAGCAATGCCACTGGTCACCCCTGAAATAACTTGGTGGGGAATACCTGCCGCTTTTAAGGCCAACACTTCTTCACCGCCACGACCAAACAAAAATGGATCGCCACCTTTTAAGCGCACCACCTTTTGCCCCAGTTCAGCCAATGAAATCATCATGCGATTGATAA
>SXGU01376480.1_pt1 | contig 14493 bp, 14 predicted proteins | sample 3174531 | NCBI WGS metagenome assembly SXGU01 (sample SAMN11356863, study PRJNA531348) | freshwater metagenome | isolation source: freshwater sample F1-140 | place: China: Fuxian Lake, Yuxi | collected 2017-12-25
ACCACAAACTCCGGCTGAATTCCCATGGAGTTCAACATACGCACACTCTGCTGCACCGGCTTGGTTTTCATTTCTCCCAAGTTTCCTGGTACCGGCAAGTAAGCGACGTGAATTTGAATGACATTCTTTGGCTCACGCATTTTCAAAATACGCGTAGCCTCAAAGAAAATGCCGTTTTGATATTCTCCAACCGTTCCACCGAGTTCAATGATCACAATGTCCGCATCTTTTCCCGCGGCCTTAAAGCGACGAATGATTTCGTCAGTGATGTGCGGAATGGCTTCCACGTCTTCGCCTTCGTATTCAAATGCGCGTTCCTTGCGCAACACCTCGGCATACACCTGACCGGTCGTGAGATAATTTACGCGATGCAATGGACGTCCCAAAAACCGTTCATAGTTTCCCAAATCCTGATCGCTTTCCAGACCATCTTCCGTCACAAACACTTCGCCGTGCTCCGCCGGACGAATGGTTCCTGCGTCGATATTCAAATACATGTCGACTTTCATCGCCGACACGCGATAGCCCTTTGTTTGTAAAATCGCCCCGAGCGACGCGGTGGTAATTCCTTTCCCCAATCCTGAAATAACTCCTCCGGAAACGAAAACAAATTTGGTCATAGCGTATGTAAAAAGATGTCTTACGACACCTCGGCAATAATTCTGATAGAGGCTTCAAACCCGTGCGGAAGTGACACGGTCACATCGCGCTCGGAGGCTTCCTTTATGGGAGTAGTGAGTTCAATCATGTCGGCATCGATGGAGAATCCTGCTTTTTTCAGCGCACCGGCAATTATTTTTTGTGTGATTGCTGCGTAGAAAACACCGTTCTCGTTTGCCTTCTCTTTGAGGATGAGCTCGAACCCATCGAGGGTCTCGGCAAGTTTTCGCGCCGTCGACGTGGCTTTTTTATCCCGACGGACTTCGACCGCTTCTTGCTCTTGCTTGCGGCGCAACGCAACATCCGTGGCCTGAATTCCCAAATGTTGTGGAAACAAAAAATTGCGGGCGTAGCCGTCTGAGACCTCTACGACCGACCCTTTGCGTCCAAGCGCTTTCACATCCGCTAGTAAAATCACCTTCATAGACTCTAGGCGGGAGTATACCAAATCAGGCGAGAACCGTGAACCTATCGTCTATTCCGCGGCAACGTATTCAGGAACCTGTGAGGATTCCGAAACAAGGCGCGGTCCTTCCACAAGAAACACGGTTGTACCAACGGCTGTGGCTGTCACAAAGGTTACGCCAAACACAATGCGCCAAAACTTTTTTTGAGGCATCCCGTAACAGTCGTGTGGGCCATGACAAGCCTTTTTCGGCGCAGCTTTTGGAGCACCGTGGCCGTGGTCGTCAGAAGGAGGATGGGACATAAGACAGGAATCAACGGGGAGTTTCGAATCAACAAATAAACTACTAACTCTACGTATCGACGAATGGGAATGAATCGCTTGCGTGTCGTTCCCAACGGAGTGAGGAATCTCTCGACGACCACGGGATCCTTCGTCGTCCTATGGACTCCTCTGGATGACGGATCGCGTCGTTTGAAATACGTAGCCATTTGTAGATACGTAGAATTAGGAGCCCATTCGTTGATTCGCTCTCCCAGCTATTCGTACCGCAATGCTTCGATTGGATCAAGTTTTGCAGCCCTGCGGGCCGGATAGAGCCCAAATGCAATTCCGACGATCGCGGCGACCGCCACACCGAGAACTGCTGCCGAAGGTGGAACAACCGCGGTCCATCCATCCACCTGAGCGCTAATAAAATGCCCGGCCATAAGCGCGGTCCCGACCCCAAACGAAACGCCAATAGCCCCTCCGAGCGACGTTAACGCGACAGACTCAAACAAAAATTGCTGCAAAATTTCTCGCCGTGTTGCCCCGACCGCTTTACGCAAACCAATCTCACGCGTTCGCTCGGTCACAGACACAAGCATAATATTCATGATGCCAATACCACCAACAATGAGAGAAATCGCTGCGATGGAAGAGAGTAGAATCGTCAATGCTCCACCCACCACCCCAATCACCGCCACCGCATCACTTTGCGATGAGACAAGAAAATCGTCCTTCGCTGTGTCTCCAAGTGGATTATCTAATCGATGCCTGTCTCGCAAAATCCATCGCGCTTCTTCCTTCGCTTGCTCAATGGGAATCTTCGCTTTCGCCGAAATAAAACTGATGGTACTCACGCCGAGGACATCACGCTGTGCAGTCGTAATGGGAATCGCGATGCGTGCGTCGAGGTTCTGAAAAAACCGCGAACCCTGTTCCTCCAACACTCCAATCACACGCAATTTTACGTTCTTGATCGTAACATCAAACCCAACAGGATCTTGGTCCCCAAACAAATCCCGAGCAATTTCAATTCCAAGCACAGCGACACGTGCATACGAATCTACGTCTGTCTGTTCGATGAACCGGCCTTTTTCAACATCCGCCGGGAATACCGTCAAATATCCTTCGTCCACGCCAACGACTTGTGAAAATTTGCTTTCTGTTCCGTATGAGGCAGGAACTGTGGTTACGAGTGTTGGAGACACTTCTTCAAAAAATCCGCTTCGCTCCAACGCTTCGATATCTTTCATCTCGAGCGACTGCTCCACAAACGGACTCGGCGGACCACTTTCCCCACCACCAGAAGCTGGCTCAACAAAAAGCAAATCAGCACCCAATCCAGCTACCTGATTCAAAATGAGTCCTTGGGCACTTTGACCGATGGATAACGCAAGAATAACAGCGGCAATCCCGATCACGATTCCAAGAATCGTCAAGGCAGAACGTGACTTGTTTCGCGCGAGTGAAGCGAGTGATGTCTGTGCAAGATCTTCAAACCGCATACTTATTTCTCATACGCTCCCATGCGCCGCGAATGGTTTGCTGCATCATCCACAATTTTTCCATCACGCACACGCACAATTCGTTCCGCGTACTCAGCCGCTTCTGTTTCGTGCGTCACCATAATAACGGTTGTTCCCTTCCGATGCAGCTCCTGTAACAACCCAAGAACAGCGGAACCTGATTTTGAATCCAAATTTCCTGTGGGCTCGTCTGCAAACAAAACGGCAGGACGATTGGCAAGAGCCCGAGCGATCGCGACCCGTTGGCGTTCTCCGCCGCTCAATCGATTCGAAAGATAATCCACACGATGCGACAATCCAACATCCGCAAGGGCCTCCAAAGCACGCGGCCGACGTTCCTCCGCCGGAACTCCGGCATACATCATCGGTAACATCACATTATCGACCACTTTACTTTTTGCGAGCAAATGAAACGACTGAAACACAAATCCAACTTCGCTGCGCCGCATGAAAGCAAGCTCGTCATCGGAAAGACGAGACACGTCACGGTCGCGAAACAAATACTGGCCTGCGGTCGGTCGGTCGAGAAATCCCATCATGTGCATCATGGTAGATTTTCCCGATCCGGACGGACCCATCAGTGCCACGAATTCACCGGAGCCAATCACAAGATTCACTCCACGCAACGCCTCCGTCACGACCCCTTCGCTTTGATACGTTTTTTCAACGTCCCGCAGTTGAATCACCGGAGGGTTCATATTACATCGCAGATGGTGCCGTGATGGACACAAGCACGGTATCCCCTTGCGAAACCCCTTCAAGAATTTCCATTTTCCCTTCGTCACCGCGCAGTCCAACCTTTACATCTTGTTCCACAAACGATGTTTTTTCTGTATTTGGAATCCGCACATAGCGTGAACCATCCGGTCGCTCCAACACTGAGCGTGCAGGGACAACAAGGGTCTGATCACGCTTTGCGGCAAGAATCGTTACATCAGATGACATGCCTGGTTTCAATCCTTGTGTATCAGCCGATGGTTCAAGGTACACCGTCACTTCGTAAAAGACGACACCTTCGACAAGTTTTTCTGCTGGGTCAATGTCTGCAACCGTTGCCGCCAAATGCACCCCGCTGCCAAACGCATCGAACGTCACATCTGCTGCGGCATCCAACTGCACAAGGGCAATATCTGACTCTGGAACATCGAGCACGAGTTTAAAACGATTTTCATTTGTGGTTTGCACAGTCGTCACTTCCGCTCCTGCCGTCGCAAGTTCACCAGGCTTCACTGAGATGAGGCTCACAACACCCGCAATAGGAGCCAAAAGTCGTGTTTTCTCAAATTGAGCCTGTGCCGAGGCAAGCGACGCCGTAGCGGACTGCACCTCAGCTTCGAGACCAGCAATGTCGACCCAACGTGGGGCGGCTTGTGTTTGCAAAAGAGAGGCTTGTGCATGCGTCAGTTCTGCTGTGCGATTTACCACCGTCGCCTGTGCCGAACGTACCGCGGCTGTGGCCGCGACATCGTTGCTCGACTGTGTTGCCTTTGCCGTAGCAAGGGCTTGCGTTGCGCTTGCATAGGCGTGCAGGGCTGTATTCACCGCGGTCGTTTGTGCAAGTTCCGCGTCTGCCACGACTTGTTCGGCCACAAGAAGTGCTTCCATTTCTGTTTGTAATGCATTGCGAGACACGTCAACATCCGCTTTTTTTGCAGAAAGGTCGTCGAACGTAAAATCAGCATTGTCTACTGTTGTGGCATCCAAAGCACGCCGCACATAGAGCAAACACTCAGCTGCATCTTCGAGCGCTACACTCACGGTCTCGATCGTTGCATTCAATTCCGCCGCGTCACGCGTGAGTTTCGCTGCCGCATACGCATTGTTCGCCCAAATCAGTTGCTGTGCATCGATGTCAGACAACGCATCTTGAAAATCATTATTCGCAAGCGAGTTATCAATACCTAAAATTTCATCCGCCGTCGAAAGAGCTGTACGAACCGCGATGATATTGGCCTGTAGTGTTGTCTCAAGCGTACTCGCAGCCTGTGCTACATCTTCGGCCTCCTGAGCCGTGGTATCCGCAAGACCATCAATACGTTCATCAAGACTCACCTGTGCTGAGGCAACCGTTGCCGCTCCAACCAGCGCCGTCTCCGCTTGCGCTTCCGTTGCATTGAGTAAAGCAACATCTGCAGACGCAAGTGAAGCACTTGCGATCTCAACACTTGCTACTGCTACGGCAATCGCTTCATCTGTTTCTCCAGCATATTGTTTCGCCACCGCTGCCTTTGCCTGTTCCACACGCTGACTTGCTTCACGCACACGAGCGTAAGCTTCTGTCTGATCGAGATGCGCCAACTCCTGACCCGCCTGCACCACATCTCCCACCTCTACAAGCACCTCATTCACCACACCACTCGTTTCAAACGCAAGGTTCACTTCCTCAAGAGATTCAAGCGAACCCGTTGCTTCTACCGTGCGAACAACCTCTGCACGTTCAACAACCGCTGTCACATACGATGACGCTTTCTCCGATGGACCACGTGCCGCCCAAACACCCATTCCAGTCACCCCAATCAAAAGAGGAATCCAAACGCGTTTTTTCTTCAAAAAATTCAAAGTCATAGTCGCTGCTATTATTCTCTTTCTTTTTGTTTTCGTCTATAATGACAATACTATGTTAGACGGCTCCTTTGGTGGTGACAAACGAGAGTCAGCCACGGAACAACCACTCGATCACGAAGTGACACACACGTCTGCTCGCTCCCTTGAGCAGGAAGCTGATTTGCGTTTGGCACAAGAGGCACGCTATCGTACGCTCCTTGAGCGATCTCGAGACAACCCGCCATCCATCGCCGCCCTTTCCCTCCCTGAGCTGATGCAACGACGAGAAAAATTCAGCAAGATTCTTTCTGAACTTCTCTGGAGCGAACGCGGATGGCGCACCTACTACAAAGAGCAGATACAAGAAATGGAGCGTCATATTTCTCAGCGCCTCGAGGATCGTATTCGACATCAAATTCAAATACGTGACTCTCAAGCACGCACCCCCGTTGACTTGGCCGAACTCCAAAATGGCGAACAAGAATTAGCCGCTCTCGCCGCCGCAGAAACGCTCGAACAAAAAAAGATTCCTATGTGGAAGTTCTGGCTCTGGCCCGTCCGGGCACAACTTGCTTTGAGTGCAGAAGCACACACTCGCGAACAACAAGCTCTTCTCACAAATATCGACGCCCTCAACACCATCACAGACGGAAAATAAAAACACCTGGCCATGCGCCGGGTGTCTTTTGTTCTACTGAGCCAACCAAGTTTTTACGTCACGCAGATTCACGAGCCCAAACACGCTCGACTGCGATGCGGCCGTCACCGTGGCTTCATACTGAAGCCACACTGCTTCCGCTTCCTGGTCTGTCAGTAACTCGGACTTCAAACTTGTCTCATACGGCGGGCCATTCCTACGGGCACCTTTGGCTAAGTAGACTGTTGTCCACGCTGAGTTTTCTGCAAAAAAATCGTTGTCGTGCATCTTGACGTTGAGGAAGTACGGAGCTGTTGCATCCGTTGCTGCGCGTGCGTTTGCTTCTGCCTCAACAAAAATCGTTGTTGGATCCTGTCCCACCAGTTCAAACAATTTGATGTCTGCATGTTGTGGACGCACGTACAACCCATCACGCATTTCTCCGAAATTGCTCGACCCATCGTTATCCACCACAAACGTTGCTCCCATATCCTTAAACACTTGATGGAGCGCACGACCTGTCCCAGCCGAGGCCGCCGCACCAACACTCAAAGGAGCTTGGCCGAGTGCATCCACAATTTTTGCAAAACTTCCAAGTAATGTCGTTGATTTGCCTGTAACAAGATCTAGCCCATACGACTCATACTTCTTGATTGTGTCGTACTGTGTCTGACCCGTTTGTTCGCCGACACCCACAAGATCGTAGGCAAGGTTGTGATACGGAACTGGTGGCCGAATGTGATAATTCACAGTGGCTACAGGTGAAGCCTTGAGACGGGCGAAAAGTACCGCGTGATGGTCAACGTATTCGTCCACCATCGTTGTAGTGAGATAGACATCGAGTGGAACCGCAAGCTGCTCGTGCAAGTCGAGGACACGTTCTAGGATCTCTGCGCTTTTTTCTGGATACGCAAAGTCTTGCGTGTTGAGCGTAAACGTCACGTAGACCTCATGATCTTCCACTGCAGTCTCTGGCTTCGGCTCTTCCAAACCAACCTCGGGCTGTGCAGCGGATTCTACCTCTATCGTCGGAATAGATTCTTCGACGACAGGTGTTGAACACCCAAAACCCAACAACACCAAGAATCCTGCCATCAACCAGAATTGTTTAGACATACTTTTTTCCGTCCCCAAGGATAAAGACACATGACAGCACACCGAATAACGTCACGTGTGCATACACATCTTCCCCAAAATAGAAAAAAGAAAGGGAGAGAACAACAAACGCAAGCGCAGCAAGTAGACGGATATATTTGCCGCAGATGAGTCCAATTCCGATGAGGGACTCAACGAGGCCGGATCCATACACCCACGCCGCTGTATTCACAGGAATAACATTTTGCAAATGGTACGTATCAACCACAACGGTGGACGCCAAGGGGTGCAAAAACTTTTCGAACACAGCAAGGTACAGCATGGCACCACCAATCCCAATACGCAGCACGAGAGGCAACCATTTACGAAGCGAAGTGAGACAGCCCAAAAAAGATGGGATCCCGAGCAAATGGTCGATTCCTGGTCGTGCGTCCGCAAGGATCAGTAACCCAATGACTGCTGCAAACAACTCACTGTTTCCAAACAAATAAGGCTGTTGGAAGACACTGACGATCCAGAGCAAGCCGACAAAAAGCGTGGAGGGCGTCAGCAAGAACCCCGCAAGGAGAAAAAATCCCGCAACGACTTCAAGCGAAGCCAACCACGGAACAGCCGATTCTGCTGGAGATAACAGCTGTCCGGCACTCCCAGCACCAATGAGGGCAATACCGATGGAGAGTCGCAAAATCCACGGCACGTGTTCCTGATACGTTTCCGCACGTGCAACAACCCCTCCCCACCACGGCGCCAATCGTGTCTCGATTCGCTTTCGAACCACAAAGAGCACAACAAGCACCAGTATCCCTGACCAAACAATTCCAGAGCCAAACACACTCGGTAGTGAAATAACGGTTCGACTGCTCCACACAGCATCCTTGAGTGGCACGAGGTATCCCACATGTGCCTGAGCCACAGGTGCAATGATCAAAAGCGTGAGTACAAGCAAGAGAGCACGAATCATAACATTAGAACGAAAAAGACTTCGCAACGGTTTTTCCGGTCTTGGCGTTCGTCAGCGGATCAAAGCCTCCGTCGACCTCAGTCTTGTCGTCGTAGCCATCCCCGTCCGTATCTTTCTTTCGATCGGATGTACCGAGTTCACTCTCTCGTGCCGCCGATAAACCATCGTTGTCGCTATCCGCGAGTTCCTGTGCCTCAAACGATAGGTGCACTTCCGTGGCTGTATTGATTCCGTCCACGTATTTCTTGCGTTCGTAAGAACTTATCCCATCTGTGAACTGCATCGTATAGGTTAATGCATACCCTATCTCTGTGACCTGATACACAAACGATTGCCCTGTAAATACATCATTTGGGATCGACTTCACGGAAAGCGATTTGGATACAAATCCATTCAACTCCTCAAGCGTGGAAGGATAAGCGCCGCGATCGGCTTCATATTCTTTCAGCACCTTCCGAAGGTCTTTCACGTAATCTGCTTGCAGGTCGAAATCCATTTCTGCTTCCGTCTTCCCTTCAACGCGCCCTATGGCCTCACGGAAAGACAGTGCTTCTTCGGGCACTTCAATCACGACGGGTTGATTTACGTTTGAGAAGGTGGAAGAAATTTGAACAGTGACTTGTTTGTCTTGAAAGTTTGGATTGTCTGTTTTTGGAGCCAAACGAAGACGGAAGGTGATATTTGCCGGTTGACCATCGGATCGCCGTACGGAAACCGACGCAGTAAACCGTTTGAGAATTTCCACCGCCAACTCACTTTGTTCCTCCTTTTTTGCTTGTTCAATTGATTTGTCATCAAACAAGCGGTACTTCTGTTTTCCGATGAGTGTTTCACGCTGGTCTGCAACGGCAAGATATGCCTCGCGAACTTTCTCGCCATCAAACGTCACCGCGTAGGTCCACACATTCTCTCCGTCGAGCGATTCACGCACCGCTTCTCCCACAAGCAGCCCACCATTGTCATAAGCGGCCTTCTCCCAAGCACGCACTTCGCTCCACACATCAGATGGTTCAAGGTCTTCTTCGATGTCATCGGTCTTCAGCGACTTGTATTCATACACGTCTGAGGATCCAGAAAAATCGGCTTGTATCCACAAACCAGAAAGAGTTGTGAGATCAAAAATGGGCATGGGAAGAGGAATTTTTTCTGGACGAACAAACACCTCGCCTGCGACACGTTTCACATCCAAGTCAACGGTCGCGGAAATACTATTTGCGTTGTACGTACCTTCCACGTGTGTTGATGCGTCAACACCTTCCTCTTTTTTTTGCCAATCAGAAGTGAGGTTGAGATTAAACGTGAGATCGCTCGGAATCATGCGAAAAAAAGCGGGTACGGATGCGCTTGCTGGAACAGCAGAAGAGTTGGAACTATCACCAAAACTATCGGTGTTTAGCGTCGGAGTGGTGGTAGATTTTTGCCCAAGCACCGTAAAATCAATCGGTTCAACTCCTTCTTCACGAGACTCAATCGATGCTTCAATGGTGGTAACCACGTGTGCAGAAGTCATCTCCGAAAACGCCGTAAAAATTTCCGTCGCACTGGGTGCCTGAGCAAACGGGTTCGTCACCCACCCCTTCCATGCCGCCACAGCGCCACTTCCCGCAACCAGCAACACGACACTGCCCACGACAGCGAAAACAATAGCTTTTTGTGGACGATGTGTCGCTTCACTTGGTGGAATGGGTTCCGGGGATGTCAACACAGGTGTGGGAAGATCCATAGATATCAAGTTTTGGTTCAATTACAATCAGTATAGCGAGATTCTATCAATCCCCCAAACAAATCAGCAGTCTTCTGTACATAGCCCCTTTTTCCGCTCGAATAACTCGCAAATACCGTTTCCGCAAGATCCACCTGTGCCCCCCGTATTTTTCTGAAATCCTGTCGTGCTTCCTGTGTCTGTGCCTTCCCACAAAAAAATGTTTGGTTCTTTGTTGTAGATGGTTACCCAGGCGTTGTACACCTCAGGAAGCGTTGCCCACACAATGCGCCCGGCCGCCGTTTCGTCATTATATGTGTCCAGACGTTTTTCAAATGTGTCTGTTGTTGCGTTCGTCATCAGCGTCTGGTTATTCATGATGGTTACGGTATAGATTTCACCCGCTTCCAATTCTCCCGCAGCTTGTTTTTGCAACAACGAATCCAGTCCGCTCCAGTCGCTGTTGTAATGTCCAATCACGGGCAACGCCGCGTTTGGATCGTGTTCTTGATAATGCTCATTGTCCTTCGGTTGCCAGACACCAGAAGTCCAAAGTGATGTCTCATTGATATGCAGTCCTGTTCCACCTCCCCATCCAACCACAGGATCCCAGGTGTAGTTGTACTTATTTGCTTCGATAGAGTTCCAAAGATACTCAAGTTTTGAATCTTCCGGTGGAGCGGCAATAAGGCCACCGACCACACCCGACGGTTCAACTCCAAACGTCGAAATTAAATACGCTACGTCCGCATAGTTGTAGCCCAATTTTTCGTGAGAATGTGGGTCCACGGAAACACCAAGGTCTTCAGACAGATACGCGATGAGATTTTTTCCGTTTGTGGAGGCTGTCCCTTTGTCATATTTCTGCATCCCGAGCAAAAAATTCCATTCCGTCTGAAAATCGTACTTGGCTCCATGTTCTGTCAGCATGGCAGCAAACATTGCGACACCTTCACGTTGACGTTCAAACTCTGCTTGATCCGTAGAAAAATTTGGATATTGTCCACTCAAATAGTCTTCATTGTGCGAAACGATGCTGACGTAAATAACTGGCTCGCCTGTTGCGGTGGTTGGCAACGTGGTCGTCGGAGTCGTTGTAGACGTGGGTGTAGACACATCCTCGTCTGCTGCCTCTGAATCGCTTGTAGTGACAGGACTGGGTTTCGGTGTCGATGCCGGCTGCGCCAACAACAGAACAAGGCCAAACAACACAACACTGAGTACCATCCCGCCAAAAAGATAGGCTTTTTTCATAGATACTTATTGATACATCTGAAAAGCATCGTGGGTTTCACGCTGTGTCCCCCAAGTTACCGTTCCAACCTTGGCATACGACTGGATTTGCGAGAGGAGTGAGCGTAAGGTCGTCTCGTTTTTTTTATTGAGTAATACGAGGGGAATATGCACGTTGAGTCTGGCAAACAGTGATGGATCACGGACTGAGTCCGCTTGTTCAATAGCCATCACGACTGCTGCAACATCCGCTTCGTCGAGCGTACAATTTGGCAAACAATTGCTGCGTCCTTCGGCAAGACTTGCCAGTTCTCCGATGTCCCCTCCGAGCACAGTGAGCACTCCATCTTCGTCCGATTCTAAATCGGTCGCATCCGCAAGAACTTTTGGATAGATGCGCTCAGAAAACTCAGGAGGGATTGGATCATGATAAACCACCTTGCGAATATATGCATCTGTCCAACCATCGGGACGTGCGCTTAGCGGCATGGACAGATACCCGAAGGCGGTCACCGCATCCATATACTTGAATCCAGCAGTAGACGCAGCCAACACCCAGTCTGCCGAACTCGTGCCGCCAGAAACACCACGGTTGTTCTCTGCACCAACCAAGTCGTCAACCAATTTTTTCGCTCGCTTGAAGTCCTCCGTCAAACTCGCGAGCGTTGGATTCGTACCCGGTTCGACTCCAAAGTCCGCATGCGTACCAACACCATGTCCTGCATCTAACACTTCTTTGAGGATGTTCGTTCCCCATTTTCCATTTGCCTTGGCAAACGATTCACCACTTTCGATCGTTAATTTTGCTCCATACTCGTCGAACAGATCCATGGCCCAGCGGATGTCGGCTACATGTTTATCGAACAACGCTTCGACCGTATCATCCTTAAAATTCCCCTCCATGTGCGTCATGGAAGAAAAATAGAGAGGTTGTGTGTTTTGTATGACAGACGTGGTTTGTGTTGTTTTGGTGGACGATTTGGAAGCTGGTTTCGTTGTTTGACCTTCCGAAACCACACGATCGACACCTGAGTCATCCTGCGGTTTTTTCTCAATATTCCAAACAACAAATAGGATGGCCAACAGAGCAATGCTACCTGTCACGGCAATAACGATTTTCCTATTCATACCATTTTGACCGAGGGCGGCACGGATTTCGTACGCGCATCCATTGTCCAGCGATCGGGAGTCGAAAACGCTAGGGCAACCGTCACAAGACCAAGAACTCCATCACGCACACCAATCGCTCCACCAACAGACAACGCAATAAACAAAAGATGTCCGCCAAGCACTGCCGACACCAACCGAGTAAACACTCCGGCACCCAACAGTGCAGCAAACACCACTTCCATCAATCCATTGAGCTGCACAAACGTTTCTCCTGGCACCGGCAGATACCCAGTCCACTCCGGCAAAAACCCAACCCATGTTTCCGCATCGATGAGCTGCTGAACACCGAACCACAAAAACAACAGCACAAGACTCAACCGAATCAACACAGCAGAAGAATGAGACATACGTTATTCAAGCGTTCCTATCTTGAGTAAAACAATTGCTGCTTGTGCATTTTTTGAATCTCCATGTTTTTTCTCAAACCGTTCTGTGCCGTCGATACCACACAAACTGACGATCGGATTTTCTCCGCCCGGGTGCCGCGACACCCATGTCGTGAGGTCGTAAACCGCTCCGCGGATCGTTGTCCAACAATCTTCTTGCAACGCATGTGTGGCAACTTCTTCCAGTGTGTAGACCCCATCCAAAATCATCACAGATCCTTGTGATGACACCTTCGCCACGTCTTCACTCGACGTCTGTTGTTGAACCACAGGCCGACCATTCCAAATAATCCACGCGCTGCCGAACAAAAGAGTCAGCCCAGCGACTCCTGCGACACAAAAACGAATCCGATGCATACGGCAAACTGGCTAGATGGGTGTATCATATACCTTGTTGTAAACGACTCACAAGCACCTATGCACGATTCATCTTCGACCTACGATGTCGTCATTGTTGGTTCCGGAGTAACAGGAACTGCCTTGTTGTACCTCCTGGCAAAATACTCCACCGTTGGACGCATCCTTTTGCTCGAACAATACGACCAACTTGCAAGCGTAAGTTCACACGCCACACAAAACAGTCAGACACTCCATTTCGGTGACATCGAAACAAACTACAGTCTCGAGAAGGCACGTGCTGTGAAGCAGGCGGCGGATATGATCGTGCGGTACACAGAGGGACTGGATGACGCTTCTTCGATTTTGTCTCGACAGCAGAAAATGGTGTTGGCGGTTGGTGAGGCTGAAGTGGCGCTGTTGCGTGCACGACATGAAGAGATGCGCAGCTTGTTTCCCTCGCTCCGTGTGATTGAACGGAAAGAATTGACTGTGCATGAGCCGACGGTTGTTGAAGGACGTTCTGCGTCAGAGCCCATCATGGCACTCGGTACAGACGATGGATACACCATCAACTTTGGTTCACTGGCGATGTCTTTCGTGGCGCAAGCGGAAACACAGGGGTCACGAGTGGAGATTCGTCGCTCAACTCAGGTGCAAGGGATACAAAAAACAGAAACAGGATTCCAGACAACCACCAGCCATGGGATTATCTCCAGCCGTTCTGTCGTTGTCTCCGCTGGTGCTCACAGCCTTTCCCTCGCCCACAGTCTTGGATTCGGACGTGATCTGTCCATCATCCCCGTTGCGGGCTTTTTCTACGAAGCAGCAAACCGATTACGCGGAAAAGTCTACACGATACAGAACCCAAAACTCCCATTCGCTGCCATTCACGGCGACCCAGACATTCTGGATACAACCAAAATGCGCTTTGGTCCCATCGCCAAGGCACTCCCGCTGCTCGAGCGCGGTAAATGGGCAACGGTCTGGGATTTTCTTCGAGTATTCCCACTCACTCTTGATGCCTTCAAAAGTGTGTGGAAAATTAATACGGATCCGGTTGTTCGTTCTTTTATCTTCAAAAATTTCTGGTACGACCTGCCGTTCATTGGGCCACAATTATTTATCGAGGCCGTACAAAAAATTATCCCAAACATGAAAAAGACGGATATTGCTTTTGGTCACAAACTCGGTGGAATCCGTCCTCAAGTCGTGAATCTCCGCGAACATCGTATTCAACTGGGTGAAGCAAAAATTGTTGAACAAGGAATCATCTTTAACATTACCCCCTCTCCGGGCGCATCCGTGTGTTTAGCCACCGCACACTCGGACGCAAAAAAACTCATCGAGTGGCTCGGTCCTTCCGTGCATCTCGACGAGTCTGCGATTGAACGCGATTTGCTTACTTAGCTTTCTTCATCCTCGTCCTCCTGCGGCGTCTCAAGCGTCATCCACGTATCGTCGTCCGTACAATGATAATAGCCATAGTCGTACGCTTTACCGCCGTCGCCATAAGACGTCTTCGTGCTCACTGTCGCCATTGATGTGTGACAAATTGGACAATCCATAT
>SXGU01549138.1_pt1 | contig 14491 bp, 14 predicted proteins | sample 3174531 | NCBI WGS metagenome assembly SXGU01 (sample SAMN11356863, study PRJNA531348) | freshwater metagenome | isolation source: freshwater sample F1-140 | place: China: Fuxian Lake, Yuxi | collected 2017-12-25
CCAGGCCGAACAGCGAGAACTCCAGTGGAATCGTCTTGCCCGGCCCGATGAGGTTCGAGCACAGGAGCACCGTGACGAAGCCCACCATCACGAAGTTGAAGTAGCGGTAGTTGCGCCCCCGCTGATGTACCTGGACTTCCATCGTTACCCCTCGCGCATCGTTGTTGTTGCTGCGGACCGCCTCGGGCGCAGGCTGGTTCAGTGCTCCACCTGCCCGAGATTGGCATGGATCACTGCGCCATTGAGCACCGGGTTGCGGGCGACGAAGTGCACGGTGGCGGCGATCTCGGCCGGGGCGATGAGCCGCCCGTAGGCCGACAGGCCGGCGATGCTCGTGAGCACCTCCTCGCTGTTGCCCACGTGGGTGCGCAGCATCTCGGTGTCGGTGAAGCCGGGGCAGACGAGCGCCGTGTGCACCTGCCGGCCGATCAGGTCCTGCGTCGTGGCGCGCATCATCCCGGTCAGGCCGTGCTTGCTGGTGACGTAGCTGAGGGAGTTCGGCACCGCTTTCTCGGACAGCGTGGAGCCCACGTAGAGGATGCTCGAGCCCGGCTTCATGTGCGGCAGCACGAGGTTGTTCAGGGCGTTCGGTGCCACGAGGTTGATCTCGAGGATGCGTCGGAAGGCCGCATCGTCGAGCTCGCCGGTGCGGTCGTTCTCGAGCAGCGCCGCGTTGTGCAACAGGCAGATGCGATCAGCGGTGGCGAGGTCGGTGGCCAGTTCGGGTGCAAGCGCGGCGGTGAAGCCCGGCACCGAGATGTCGCAACGCAGATTGCGCACGCCGTCGACCGCTGCGGGGCGGCGGGCGATGTTCACCACCTGCCAGCCGTCTGCGAGGAAGGTGCTGGCGCAGGCACCGCCGATGCCGCCGCTCGCGCCCGTGATGATCAGCAGTTTCATGCCTTGTCCCCTTCCGGCCGTCGTTCGAACCCGCTCAGCCGCGTGCCCACTTTGCCGTGCGGCCGCGCGGTCACCCCCGCGTCCAGGCCGATATGCCCCACTGGCCGGAGCCGCTCGACACCCGCACCTCGAGGGCGTGGATGGGCAGGCCGGCGAACTGCGGATCCTCCAGCATCAGGCCGAGAAAGTAACCCGACAGCGCCTCGACCGTGATGTTGGCGACCGGCAGCACGATGACGTCACGCGGCAGGAAGCGCAGCACCTCGCCGGCGTAGTACGCCCGCACCTCGATGTCGTCCTGCTCGACCCGCAGGTGCGGCGAGTGCGCTGGCAGCAGCATCCGCTCGTCCAGCGTGTCGCACAGGGCCTTCAGCTTGCGCTTGATGATCGCGTAGTCGAAACACAGGCCGTCGTCGCCCACGGGCGCCGTGACGGCGCAGCCGAGGCGGAAGTTGTGGCCGTGCAGGTTCTCGCGCTCGGTGGCCGAGAAGATCGTGAAGTGCGCGGCGGAGAAGTTCATCGCCTCCTTGGCGATGTCGATGCGGACGAGTCGGGTCAAGGTGCGTGGCCGGGCAAACGGTGAGCCGGCTATGGTAGCCCGGCGTTCCGCCGGCCCGCCCGTGTGCCGTGGGCCCCGCGAACGCGCGGGCGGGCAGGCCCGGCACGAGGCCGGGGCAACGGGACCCGTCGCTATACTGCGGCCCTCCCGTGCATCCCCCGGAGCCTGCCGTGCTGACCCCGAGCCCGACATCGCATTCCTATTTCTCCCAGCGCATGCGCCTGCACTACCTGGACTGGGGCAATGCGGGCGCATCGAACCTGCTGCTGCTGCACGGCACCCACGACCACTGCCACAACTGGGACTGGCTGGCGGGGGCGCTGTGCGACCGCTACCACATCGTCGCGCCCGACCTGCGCGGGCACGGCGACTCGGGCTGGGCGATCGGCGGCAGCTACGGCCACGTGGACTACGTCTACGACATCGCGCAGCTCGTGCACCAGGCGCAGCTCACGCCCGGCACGATCATCGCGCACTCGATGGGCGGCACCCTCGCGTGCCAGTACGCGGGCATCTACCCCGAGAACGTCGACCGCATGGTGATCATCGAGGGCGTGGGCCTGTACCGGTACTGGGAGCGGATGCAGAACACCACCATGCTGGGCCGCATGCAGAACTGGATCGAGAACACCCGCAACCTCGCCGGCCGCACGCCCAGGCGTTACCCGACGGTGGAGGATGCGTACCAGCGCATGCAGCAGACGAACCCGCATCTCTCGCCCGAGCGCGCGCGGCACCTCACGGTGCATGGCAGCGGCCAGCACGAGGACGGCACGTTCACCTGGAAATTCGACAACTACACCCATGCCCGGCCGCCCTACGACTTCACGGACGACGACGTGATCGAACTGTGGGAGCGCATCGAATGTCCCGTGCTGTTCATCAACGCGAAGGCCGGCTACCCGCACCGCATTGGCCAGGACGGCACGCTGAAGCACTTCCGACGCGGCGAGGAAGTGCAGATCGAGCACGCCGGCCACTGGGTGCACCACGACCAGTACGAGCGGGTGATGGGGGTGATCGAGGAATTCCTCGCCCGTTGATTGCACTGATGGAGACGGTAACGACGCGCGCCGGAGCCGCGCGTAGAATCCGCGGCTGGCCCCGGTAGCTCAGATGGATAGAGCAGCCCCCTCCTAAGGGGCAGGTCGGACGTTCGAATCGTCTCCGGGGCGCCATTCGATCGCAGCCCGTGGGCTTGGTGGCAGCGCTCCAGGATTCCGCGCTTGCTGTCGCGCGTGCGGCTCCGTTCGCACGCGACGCAACCCCTGTCCTGCGCGTGCTCTCCGTTGCCGCCGCATGCCGGGTCCCTCCCGTACCGGAATGCAGTACCTGCTCGCGACCGGTGTGCTTCCGGCGAGCTGATTGGAGCTGCCGATCAGCCCACCTCGCCATCCACCCACGCCTTGATCAGGTGATGCGCGATCGCGAGCGCGCCGGGCAGCTTCAGCGTCGGATGCCGGCCGGCCATCGCCTCGCGCACCTCGCCACGCTCGAACCACTTCACGGCCACCATCTCCTCGCCGTCGATGGTGATGTCGGTGCTCAGCGCGGTGCCGTGGCAGCCGATCATCAGCGAGCTGGGGAACGGCCAGGGCTGGCTGGAGTGGTAGCGCACGTCGCCCACGTCCACGCCTGCCTCTTCCTTCACCTCACGGCGCACCGCTTCCTCGATCGACTCGCCCTGGTCGATGAAACCCGCGAGTGCGGAGAACATGCCGGTGCGCGCGAGGGGGCCGGCGGACTGGCCGAGCAGGCAGCGCTCGCCGTCGAGCACCAGCATGATCGCCACCGGGTCCGTGCGCGGGAAGTGCTCTGCCTTGCAGCTGCCGCACTGCCGCACGTGGCCGCCGCGCGCGGGCGTGGTGATGGCGCCGCAGTTGCTGCAGTGGCGGTGGCTGCGATGCCAGCCGATCTGGGCGCGGCTCTGCGCGATGATGCCGGTCTCGGCACCGCTCAGCGCCATCGCCGCCATTCGCGCGTCCTGGAAACCCACACCATCGCCAAGCTCGAGCGCGTGTGCAGGGTCGCCAATCTGCGAGATGTCGAGCGCGAAATGCGCCACGCCATCCACTAGGCCTAGGAACACCGGGGGCAGTTCGACCTGCAGTGGTGCCACCTGCGCGGGTGAAAGCCAGCACAGCTGGCTGCCGGCCCGGCCATCGATCAGCACGTTGAGGTTCGAGAGCGGCAGGATGCGCGAGTCGGCTGCCCGGTATGCGGTTGCGAGCCAGTCCGCATCGCGGCGCTGCTGGTCGGCACGGTCGAGGGGATTGCCGGCGAAGACGTGGGTGAGGGCCAAGGCGAGTGTCCACAGGTGGGCGGGTCCGCGATGATACGTTCCCCGAATGCCTGCGCATCGCCTCGATCTGCCCACGCGCGGTCGGGCCACAACGCACGCCACATCGATCACCCTGTCCCGGAGCCGCACACATCGTGCATCGCCTGCTGGTCGTCGTGCCCACCCTGAACGAGGCGCCCCGCATCGAGGCGCTGCTCGCGCAGCTGCAGGCCGCGCGCGCAGCCGGCGCGCAGGTGGTGGTGGTCGATGGCGGCAGTGAGGATGGCACCCGGTCCATCGCCTTGCCGCTCGCCGACAGCGTGCTGACGAGTGCGCCCGGCCGCGGCGCGCAGATTGCCGCAGGCATCGCCGCTGCGGATCATCCCTACCTCTGGCTCCTGCACGCGGACTCGCGCATCGCGGGAGGTCATGCCGCTGCAGTCGTCCGCGCGCTCGACTCGGGTGCCGTATGGGGCCGGTTCGACATCCGCATCGACGGTGCCTCCCCGCTGTTGCGCCTCGTGGGTGTGATGATGAACCTGCGCACGCGCGCCACCGGCATCGTTACTGGCGACCACGGACTGTTCTGCCGGCGCGCCGCGCTGGATCGCGCAGGCGGCTATCCGCCGCAACCGCTGATGGAGGACATCGAGGTGTCGCGCCGGCTGCGCGCGCTGGGCTGGCCGCTGGCCATCGGGCCCTTGCTGGGCACATCGGCGAGGCGCTGGGAGAATCGTGGCGTGCTGCGCACGATCTTCTCGATGTGGCGCTTTCGACTGCGCTACTTCCTCGGCACACCCCCCGAGGTGCTGGCGCGCGAGTACTACACGCGATGAGCACATCAGCGGGGCAACACGACGGCGCGGTCGAGCTGCAGGTGTTCACCCGCGTGCCCGCCGTCGGCAAGGTCAAGACGCGACTCATCCCGGCGCTCGGCGCCGAAGGCGCGATGCGCCTGCATCGTGCGCTGGCCGAGCGCACGCTGGGTGCCGCGGCGGCGATACCCGGTGTGCGCAGGTCGCTGTGGTTCGACGGTGCCGCGGACGATCCCTGGCTGGCCGCGATGCAGTTGCGTGATCCGAGCCTTGTGCTGCACCCCCAGTCGGGCGCGGACCTCGGGGAACGCATGTATCGCGCGCTCCTGGCCGGTTGTGCAGGCGGCAGCAGGGCGCTGCTGTTCGGCACCGACTGCCCGGGGCTCGACGCGGACTGCATCGATGCTGCGGTGTGCGCGCTCGCCGGCGGTGCAGACCTCGTGCTGGGTCCGGTGGAAGACGGCGGCTACGTGCTCATCGGCTTGCGCAATCCCATCCGCGAGCTGTTCACGGGTGTGCCCTGGAGCACGTCTGCGGTGCTCGGGACCACGCTCGACATCGCGGCGCGGCTCCGTCTCGCAGTCGTGCTGCTGCCCGAGCGTTGGGACGTCGACGTGCCTGCAGATGTCGCGCGGCTCGCCGCGCTGGGCCTGCCGGAGGTCGAGGCGCTGGGGTTCGGTGGCACCCAGCTGAACGCAGAGGAAGCGCGCTAGTTCGTCGGCACGCGATCAGGCGCGCCCGATCACCCGTGTGCTGCCTGCGACCTCGCTGCCACGGGCGCCGTAGGTGCTGTGGCGATGCTCGCCCGTGAGCGTGGCCAGCACCTCGTCCACGGACTGCCGGGCGCGATGCACCAGGCGGGCATTGATCTGGTTCGTCTCGTGGCAGCGCACGAGGTTGTTTCGCAGGTCGTTGCGCAGGCTCTCCAGGCGGTTTCTGGTCGCCTCGTCCGCAGCGGCAACGTCCTCGGCCGAGTACCGCAGTGCGTGCGAGCGCTCGATCTGCGCCAGCATTTCGATCAGCCGGTCCTTCTCTTCCACGGTGCTGCGCAGTTTCTCGAGATCGCGCCGCGTCAGTGTCTCGCGCTCGGCCTTCAGCACGAGGGCAAGCCGCTGCGCAAGGTCGAGTGCTGTCGCGAGCATCGATTCCGAGAACCCCGCATCGAACGCCTCGTCACTGCTCACGCGCTGACTCCTGAAGTCCTGTCTTTGCGGCACGCGCCGCGGCTGCGGCCGTCACGGCCATGGTCCATTGGGCTGGCGCGATTCAGAGCTGGCCGTCGAGTTCGAGGAACTTCTGTGCCACGCGCCTTGGGTCCACGTGGTAGTCGCCGTTGGCGATCGCCGCACGGATGCGGTCCACCCGCGGCTCGTCGATCTCGGGCAGGTCGCGCAGCTTCGCCTCGATGCTGATGATCTTGCTCGCGTCGCGCGACACCGTCACTGCATCGGTGGCGGGGGTCGCCGCAGCCTGCGCCGCGCCGCCAGCGGGTGCCCGGGTCGCCCTCGCAGTGCGCGCGTCAGCCGCGCGTGCGTCACCTGCGGCGGCGCTGCGCGCATCGCTCGGGCCAGCGCCACCTATCCTCGAAATGTCATTGCTCATGACTGTCTCCCGCGTTCTCCGAACGCACTTCCACCGGTCAGCGTATCGACCGCAGGCGACACAACTTTAGTCATTCTTTCGCGATCGTCTCCGGGGCGGGCGGCCGGACCGAGCCGCGGGCTTCCGGCGGCCGCGTGTGGGCGCGCCCGCGACCGGTCACCCAGGCGACGACCACGCGTCCGGAGGCCAGGTTTCGCACCCGGATCTGCTCGCCTGCACGCCCGCCCTGCAGCGCCTGCGCCGCAACGCTGACGCTGAAGTCCATGCCCCCGGCGGCCAGTGCCACCTGTTCGCCGGCCGTCACCAGGTCGCCGGCCTCCAGGTGTCGGGTGGCCAGCGGTTGCCCTGCGCGGATCGCGTTGCGGGTTCGCTGGCCGAGCGCCATGATCGCGTCGGTCAGGAAGTCGCTGCCCACACCGAGCCCGGTCGCGCCAAGTGGCATCGGCCGCAGTTCCATGTGGCCGGCATCCAGCAGCGTGCCGCGCGGGATCGAAACCCTGGCGACCAGCATCGGCAGGTCGACTTCCACCTGCACCGGCAGGCGAACGGCAGCACTGGCCCAGGCCGTCGGGGCAGCACGCACGGCGCACTGCACGCGCGCCGCCAGGTGGCCGTAGGCCCGCTGCCCCTGCAGATCCACGACGAGCCCCTCGCTGCAGGCCGGCAGCAGCCGGAGTGCTGCCGGCGTGGCGGTGACTCGCACGGCGCTCGCACCCGGAAAGGCGCGCTTCACCTGTGGCTCGACCGCTGCCTGCAGTGAGGCGAGCTGTTGCTGCTGTGCCGCAGGAGAAAGGCGAGCGGCGGCCGGCGCAGCCGCGATGGCCTGCGCGCAGCAGGTCGCACTGATCAGCAGCGACCAGAGCAGCCAGTTGTCCCGTTGGCAGGAAGTCATCGCGCCTATCCGTGCCCAGCCCACCCGTGCCCAGCCCACCCGTGCCCAGGGCAACCAGGGGACTGACCCGGTGCGGGTGAGATTCGGAGGCTTATCTATAGTTGTCTGCAACGGGTGCATCCGGATCGGCGTCTCGGCGGTGATGCGAATGCGCAGCAGTAAAGCAGCCGCATGGACGAGGCGCCCGGCGCCACATCCAGATGGCAGGCCAGTTGCCAGGTCCCGCGAGGGCCAGAATCCAGGAAGGATCGCGATGTCCAGCATTCTCGATGCGGTCAACCAGCGCACCCGTCTCGTCGGTCACAACCGGCTGGAGCTGCTGTTGTTCCGGCTCGCGCAGGCGCAACCCTTCGGCATCAACGTGTTCAAGGTGCGCGAGGTGCTGCGCTGCCCGCCGCTCACCGTGCTGCCGAACAGCCATCCCTCGATCCGCGGCGTGGCCAGCGTGCGTGGCCTGACGATGCCCATCCTCGACCTCGGGCTCGCCACCGGCTTCGGGCAACTGCCCGAGAGCTCGAAGTGCTTCGTGATCATCACGGAGTACAACACCAGTACCCAGGGCTTCCTGGTGCAGTCGGTGGACCGCATCGTGAACATGCGCTGGGAGGCGATGCGTGCGCCGCCGCCAGGGGCGGATCACTACCTCACGGCAGTACTCGATATCGACGGCGTGCTCGTCGAGGTGCTCGACGTGGAGAAGGTGCTGCAGGAGATCATCCCGCGCACCGAGTACGTGTCGGAGACACTGATCGAGCAGGCGCGGGAACTGGCGCTTGGCGGCCAGCGCATCATGATCGCCGACGATTCGGCCGTGGCGCGCAAGCAGATCGCCCGTTGCGCCGAGTCACTTGGCGTGGAGGTTGTGTCGTTCAGCAACGGCAGGGCGGCGCTCGATCACCTGCTCGACCTGGCGGACGCCGGTATCGACGTGTCTGCGCACTACGCGCTGCTGGTCTCCGACATAGAGATGCCGGAGATGGATGGCTACACGCTGACAGCCGAGATCCGCCGTGACAACCGGATGTCGAAGCTGCACATCCTGCTGCATACCTCGCTGTCCGGCGTGTTCAACCGCGCGATGGTGCAGCGCGTGGGGGCAGACGACTTCCTGCCGAAGTTCTCGCCTGACGAGCTCGCGGAGCGACTGGTCGAGCACCTGCACGACGCGCTGATGCGCCGTGCGTCACGCGAAGCGGCTGCCAACGCCGCCTGAGGCGAGCGGCCCGGCGCCTGTCGGCAGACTTGCCGGCAGGCGGCCCACCCGCGCAGCGGCACATGGCCAGAGCCGCGCAGCGGCGCACCGGCAGACCCACGCAGCGGCACGTGGCCAGAGCCGCGCAGCGGCGCACCGGCAGACCCACGCAGCGGCGTACCGGCACGGCGGCACAGCGGCATGGGCTTGCCGCGCCAGCCGGCTCGACCTGGCGGCACGATGTGCTCGCTGCAGCACGGCAAGCCCCGAACGGGCAGGGATCGTCGGGATTCCGTCGCCGCAGACGTCTCGCAGCATGCGGATCGTGGCCGGCGCGCTGCCCGAAGCGTCAGTGAAACGTCACAGGTCGACGCCTCGCCGGATGGCACGTCCGTTGCTCATGTCCCCTCGAGTCGCCCTTCGGCGGCACAGGGACGGAAGGCATGGGCATCAGCTTCGATCGCGCACTCGGCGTACATCCCGAAGCACTCGCGCTACGCGCGCGTCGGGCCGAGGTGATTGCGGGGAACCTCGCGAACGCCGATACCCCCGGCTACCTCGCGCGGGATCTCCCCTTCGAGGAGATGTTGGCGGGTGAGGTCGGCCCCGGCCTGTCGATCGCACGCTCCAACGCGCATCACCTCACACCCGCGTCGGGCGACCGTGAGCTCGGCCTGCGCTTTCGCACGCCGACCCAGCCGGCGGTGGATGGCAACACCGTGGACTCCGACCAGGAGATCGCGCGGTTTGCCGAGAACAGCGTGGCTTTCGAGGCCAGCTTCAGCTTCCTGAGCGCGCGCTTCCGCACGCTCTCATCTGCCATCCGCGGAGACTGATCCCATGGCACTGCTCGACGTCTTCAACGTGTCTGGCAGCGCGATGAGCGCCCAGAGCGTCCGCCTCAACACCACGGCCAGCAACCTTGCCAACGCCCAGAGCGTGAGCAACAGCCTGGGCACCACCTATCGCGCGCGCCACCCGGTGTTCGCCGCCGTGCAGGCGGACGTGCTGCAGGAGGCCGGCGGCATGGAGACGGGCCTGAGCCCGTCGCGCGGCGTGCGCGTGCTCGGCATCGTCGAGAGTGACGCACCGCCGGACCTTCGCTATGAGCCAGACCATCCCTATGCGGACGAGCAGGGCTATGTCGCCTACCCGAACGTCAATGTGGTGGAGGAGATGGCGAACATGATCAGCGCCTCGCGCAGCTTCCAGGTGAACGTGCAGACCATGCAGGCGGCGCGCGAGATGGCAACGCGCCTGCTCACGCTCGGCCAGTAGGTCTTCGAACGGCAAGCCATCGCATCCGGGCCGCGAGCACAGCCGCGTGCCGATCGCAGGAGTACCTCGACACATGACGACCATCGACAGCAGCGCCGGCACGAGCAGCGTGCTCGACCAGTACCGCCCGCAGGCCGCGATGAAGGACGAGAAGCTGGGCAAGAACGCATTCCTCGAGCTCATGATCGCCCAGCTCGAGCATCAGGACCCACTGAGCCCGCAGGAGAATGGCGAGTTCATCGCCCAGCTCGCGCAGTTCAGCCAGGTCGAAGGGCTCGACAACCTCAACAACTCCGTCGCTGGCATGAGCACGGCGATGCGCTCGACGCTTGCACTGCAGGCCTCGACGCTCGTCGGGCGCGCCGTGCGCGTGCCGACGGAAACCGGCGTGTACGACGGCACGACGCCGCTCGCTGGTGTCGCCGTGCTGCCGTCTGCGGCAACCAACGTGCACGTACGCATCAGCGATGCCCAGGGTCGTGAGGTGCGCGTGCTCGACTACGGCACGCGCGAAGGCGGCAACCTGCCGGTGGCCTGGGATGGTCGCAACGGTGATGGCGTGCAGCAACCTGCCGGGCGCTACACCGTCCGCGCCGAGGGCAACTTCGGCGACGGCAACGCGGCTGCATCGGTCGAGCTGCTGGCGAACGTGAACAGCGTGTCGATTGCGGCAGATGGCGAGGTGGTGCTCAACGTCGCGGGCGTCGGGCCGGTGGCGATGGGTGACGTGCGCGAGGTGCACTGATCGCCAGCCCTGGCGCACGCCGCAGCATCAAGGTGCCGCGCCAGGGCACTGGCCAGTTGATTGGCGCGGTCTCGAACCGCCGTGACATGAGCAGGTTGCGTTGACGCAACCCCACATTCGGTCTGGGTGCACATGCACCCGCGTGCAGGACGAAGGAACTCCGACACATGGCATTCAACACTGCGCTCTCCGGGCTCAACGCCGCCGCGGCCGATCTCCGCGTCACCGGCCAGAACATCGCCAACGCGAGCACCGTGGGCTTCAAGCGCTCGCGGGCGGAATTCGGCGACGTCTACGCCTCGACCCTGCTGGGCAACGGCACCAACCTCATCGGCAGCGGTGTGAAGCTCGCGAACGTCGCCCAGCAGTTCGAGCAGGGCACGATCGGCTTCACCAACAACAGCCTCGACCTGGCGATCGATGGCAACGGCTTCTTCATCCTCTCCCAGGGCGGCACGCGTACGTACTCGCGTGCGGGCCAGCTTGGCATCGACGCCGATGGCTTCGTGGTCACCAACAGCAGTGCACGGGTGCAGGGCTTCAACGTCAATGACGCAGGCCAGGTGGGTGGTGTGCTCGGTGACCTGCGCATCGGCAGCGAGAACCTGCAACCGCGACTCACGAGCCTGGTGAACAGCGCGGTGAACCTGGACGCGCGGGGGAGCGTGCTCTCGCGCGTCGGTTCGATGCTCGGCACCACCGGGTCCGCCGTCGGGGTGGCACGGGCCGGGATCCCCATGGCCACGCCCTCGGTCGTGCGAACCTCCGGGCCACCGGTGCCGTTCGACTACGCGATCGACACCCAGTCCTCGATCACGGCTGCAAGTGCGATCACCCCGTTCGACTTCTCCGTCAACCAGCCGAGTGCGGTGACGGGCCGCAGCGCGGTCAACGGCTTTGATTTCTCGCTGAACTCGCCCTCCAGCCTCACGGGGAGCGCCGCGCCGATCACCTTCAACTTCGCCGACAAGCAGTCCGCGATCAGCGGCACCAGCAACTTCACCGGCTTCGACTTCTCGGGCGCCAACGCATCGAGCTTCGACGTGGCCATCGCCGGTTCGAGTGCAGACGGCACACGCACGGTCAACCTGACGGGCAACGTCACAAGCCTTCCCGCGCTCGTGAGCAGCATCAACGCGCAGCTGTCGGGCATTGGCGTCTCCGCCCGTGTCGATCCCGCCAACAGCACGCGCCTGCAGTTCGTTTCCACCGTGCCGGGGCAGGCGTCCACGATCACGGTGGCGAACTTCGCTGCCGGTGGCACGGCGACGAACAACGCGATCTCAGGCGTGCTGTCCGGTATCGCCAATGGCACCAGCAGCGTGCGCTCCTCCTTCGATGTCAGCATCACGGGTGCACCGAGCAACGGCACCGCAACGGTGTTCCTCACCGGCAACGCCAACAGCCTGCCGGCGCTCATTGCGGACGTCCGCGACCAGCTGTCGGCCTCGGGACTGTCGGTCGATGTACGCGAGGACCCACTGAACGCCGGTCGGCTGCAGTTCTACTCGACGGACAGCGGCGTCGCTTCCTCGGTCAGCGTCGGCAACTACCGCAGCACGGACGCGGGCGTGACAGCAGCGGACATCGGCAACCTGCTGCGCCTGTCCAGTGGCGCGACGTCCGCAGCCCCTGGCGTAGGTGCGATCGGTGCCACGGGTTCGCGTACCCGTGCCACCTTCGATGTCGGCATCAGTGGTGGCAGCGGTGCCGGTGGCAATGGCACGCGCACGATCGTGCTCGATCGCAACATCCCGGATGGTGACCTCAACGGACTCGTCGGTCTCATCAACGGCCAGCTCACCGGCCTGGACGTGCGTGCGCAGGAAGATCCGACGGCGCCGGGACGCCTGCGCTTCGTCGCCACCGTTTCGGGTGAGGCATCCGCCGTTACCGTTGGCAACTACCAGACCTCGGGCGTTGCGGGCGGTGTGCAGACCACGCTCGATGACATCACCAATGTGCTTGGGGGCATCACGCCCGGCACCAACGATGGCACGGGCAACAACACCGCCGCGACCTTCAACATCAACGTCTCGGGTTCCTCCGCCAGCTCGGAGAACCAGACGCGGGCGATCACGCTCGACTCCAACATCAGCACCTTGCAGGACCTGATCAACGACATCCGTGACGATCTGGTCGGCACCGGCATCGGCGTCGACGTGCGCGAGAACCCGACCCAGCCCGGGCGCCTGCAGTTCTATTCCCTGCGCAGTGGGCAGGCGGCAACGATCACCCTGAGTCCGACGGGCCTCGTCAACCTGGGTGCTGGCGTGGCGCGCGGTGACGTCGAACGCGCGCTGGGTGGCATCTCTCTGGGCAGTGCCAGTTCCTCCGGGGCATCGAACGTCGTGCCTGACCCACTCGGTTCGGGCGGCGCGGTCGGCGTCGTGGGCAATCGCACGTCCGCGCGCTTCGATCTCACGCTGGCGGGTGCCAGCGCAGACAACGGCCGGGTGACGATCGAACTCGATCGGAACATCAACACGGTGGCGGATCTCATCGCCGACATCCGCGACGAGCTGTCGGCCTCGGGCCTCGGCGTGGACGTGCGCGAGGACCCAGAGAACGCCGGGCGCCTGCAGTTCTTCGCGACGGTGCCCGGGGAAGCCTCATCGATCACGATCAGCAATCTCGACACCTCCAACATCGGCGTCACCCAGACCAACCTCGCGAACACGCTCAATCTCGCCACCGGTGTCACCGAGACGGGTTCCGCGAGCGTGCGCAACGGCTACGGCGCACAGGCCGTGAACGTGCTGCAGGCAGACGGCAACGCCGTCACCGTGTCGACTGCGGCCAACGCCAGCGCAGCGCAGATCGCCGCGCAGTTCAACAACGGCACCGTCGCCGGGGTGAGCGCCGATGCGCGCACGACGGCCAGCATTCCTGCGTCCTCATTCACCAACGCCAGCGGCACGCTGCGTCTGGCGCTGAACGGCGTGACGCTCACGGGAGGCAACCTCGCTGCAATTGCCGATGCCATCAACACGGCCGGTGGCCTCGGTGCCATCGACGCGAGCATCGACACTGCAGGCAACCTGCAGGTGATCGACCGCACCGGGGCCGACCTCGTGTTCTCCGCGGTCGCAGGTACGGGGTCCGACGCCTTCGAGGTTCAGGGCGCGCAGGGGTCACCCGTACCCGTTACTGCCGTGGGCATGAACCGGGCGGTGGCGGTGGGTGGAAACGTGGACTTCACCCTGGAGGAGGGCGTGACCATGGCCTCGGCGGTGCCGACCAACAACCTCTTCGGGTTGCTCGGTGCGTCGGCGTTCACGCCGTTCGAGCTGAACGGCTTCGACCCGGACAATCCCCAGAGCTACAACCACGCGACCTCGGTCACGATCTACGACAGCCTCGGCAACCCGCACACGATGAGCCAGTACTTCGTGCGCGAACGGCCCGACGCGGCGTCGGCCAACCTGTGGTCGATGTACGTGCAGATCGATGGCGAGGAAGTGGGTGATCCTGATCCGAGCCTGCCGCCGCCCGCCAACACGGCGCCCACCCAGGCGCAGTTCCGCGTGCAGTTCAATCCCGATGGCACGCTCAACGTCGCGGGCTCCGACGAGATCCTGATCTCCAACTGGTCACCGAAGAACGCCGACGGAATCGCCAACGGCGCGCTCGGGCCGCTGAATGCGCTGCGCGGTGGCAGCTTGCCGGTAGCGGATCCGCCGACCTCCTCGAACTTCCAGGTTCGACTCGACGACAGCACGCAGTTCGGTGCCGTGTTCGGGGTGAACGCGGTGGCGCAGGACGGCTTCACCACCGGCCGTCTCGCCGGGATCGACATCGAGTCCGATGGGCTGATATTCGCCCGCTACACCAACGGACGGAACCAGAGTCTCGGCCAGATCGGGCTCGCGGACTTCGCCAACACCCAGGGCCTGAAGCCGGTGGGCGATACCTCCTGGGCGCAATCCGGCGAGTCTGGCGAGCCGGTGATCGGCACGCCGGCGTCGGCATCGCTCGGCGTGCTGACCTCGGGTGCGCTCGAGGAGAGCAACGTCGACCTGTCGGAGCAGCTGGTGCAGCTGATCATCGCGCAGCGCAACTTCCAGGCCAACGCGCGGACGATCAGCACCTCCGACGAGATCACCCAGACCATCATCAACATCTGATGTTGTCGGCGCATGCACCGCCCGGTCGCCACCGGGCGCGCGTGCAGCGCTGCAGACGAGGTCCGCCATGGACAAGGCTCTCTTCCTCGCGATGACTGGG
>SXGU01103240.1_pt1 | contig 14488 bp, 9 predicted proteins | sample 3174531 | NCBI WGS metagenome assembly SXGU01 (sample SAMN11356863, study PRJNA531348) | freshwater metagenome | isolation source: freshwater sample F1-140 | place: China: Fuxian Lake, Yuxi | collected 2017-12-25
CTCCAGCACCGAAAGATCATTGAGCGCGGCCGAGTAGCTCGGGTTCAGCTCAATGGCACGCAGGTACGATTGACGGCTGGCGTCAATCTGGCCGACGCCGGCCAGGGCATTGCCCATCGCGTAATGCGCGCGGGCTTGTTGCGGATCGAGGAGCACGGCCATGCGGGCCGCCGCAAGGGCACGGTCTAGGTCGTCGCGTCCGGTCGTGGACGCTCGGCGGACGTAGATCCACGAGAGGCCGCAGTAGGCCTGCGCGAACTTCGGATCGAGCGCGACCACCCGCTTGAGCAGTTCGATTGCCTCCGGGGCCGGTTTGCCTCCGGCCTGAAGATACAGCGCGTAGGCCTCGATGTCCGTGGTCGGCGGGCGTTCGATCCGCGCGCGCTCCTGCGGAGACAGCGAGGTTTGAAGGGCGAGCACCACGCTTTTCGCGACGTCGCTTTGCACGGCGAAGATGTCCTTGGCCGGGCGGTCATACTGCTCGCTCCACAGCGTCTCGCCGCTGGGCGCGGCCAGCAGCCGCACGCTGATCCGCACCAGGTCGCCGGCCCGCCGCACCGAGCCCGTGAGCGCGGCGCCGATGCCCAGTTCGCGCGTCATCGCCGGCAAATCAGCGACGCCACCTTTGAACCGCGCCACGGCATCCTTGCTCATGACGCGCAAGGCGCGGATCTTGGCCAGATGTTGGGTGACTTCCTCCGTGACGCCCGCGGCGAAGAATGCCTGATCGGCGGCATCGAGATTCTCGAAGGACACCACCGCGATCCCGCGGGGCTTCTCGATGACGGCGGTCGCCACTTCCAGAGGGTCGGCCTTGCGCTTGGTGGGTGGGGGACTCTTGTCCGACCCGGTGGCAGTCTGAGTCGCAGGTCGATCCTTGGCGGGTGCAACGCTCGCGACGGGAGGGCGTGGTGGTGCGGCCGGACGGCGCAGAGCGAACCAGACGCCCGTCGCGACGAGCGCGACCGCGGCGGCGGCGAGCGCCGGCCACCGCCACGAGTGCGTGCGTCGCTTCGCCGATGCGAAGGGCGCGCGCGAGGGCGTGGGACCACCCTCGGCGGCGATGTGCCAGATCGGGATGGGCTCGGAGATGTTTTTGAAAGACTCCGGCCCGATAAAAACGGCCTGCATCGGAACTTTGCCCTTCACCGTGTCGTGCACCATCTGGCTGATGCACACGCCGCCGACGGGCGCTTTCCCTTCCAGCCGCGACGCGATGTTGACGCCGTCGCCCGCCACGCCGCCAGTCTCCTGTCGAAACACGTCGCCAATGTGCACGCCCATGCGATGCTCCAGCGTCTGCTCCGGTGGCAGCGTGCCCCGGCGCGCGCCAAACTCGGATTGGATCTGCAGCGCACAGGTCACCGCCTGCACGGCGCTCGAAAAACACATCAGCAGGCCGTCACCCATCGTGTTGAGCACCTCCCCGCCGTGCTCGGCGCAGCGCTCGCTCATCCGCGCAAAGTCCGCCTGCACGAGCGCCATCGTGCCGGCCTCGTCGCGCTGCATCCGCGCCGAATAACCGACGACATCGGTGAACACGACGGCCGCCAGGCCGCGTCCGCCTTGAAACGGGGGCGGAGTGAACGGGCGCGAGGTGGGATTGCCGACGCGAGCCGCTTCGTGCGAGAGCACGCCGGTGCGGTGCGACCAGAGTTTCACCACGCGGGCCCGGACCTCGGGCGCCACAAATCCCCCGGGGATGCTGGTCCATTGCACCTTGCGAAACCGATCCGGCACGAGGGCGTCGGGCTCGCGCGTACCGTCGATCACGATGGGCAAAATGAATGGCACGCCGGCCGCGATGCCCATCGCGCGCTCGGCGGCGAGTTCCCATTCGATGCGAAAGTAGCCTTCGAGCCGCGCCTGGGTGCTGGCGGAGATGATCGGAATGAAGAGCACACACTCCTTGATCTGGCGGCGGATCTTCGCATCCCACTCATCGCCATGTTCCAGTCCGCCGTCGGCATCGAACCACACCTCCATGCCCCCGGAGCGCAGCGATTCGCAAACGCGCCGCGCCGCCTCCGCATCCTGCGAGGCGTAACTCAGAAATACGGCTTTGAGTGGCTCGCTCATCGGGTCACTTCCGGCGCCGCGTCCTGCCCGCCTTCCCTGGCCTCGGCGAAAAAGGTGAACCTGCCACCGGCTGGCGACCCGGCATCAGCGGGCGGCCGGGGTGCGTGGCTCGCTCTGAAATTCGTGTTTTTCGGGTTCATTCGTGGTTTCTCTTCTGCGGCCTTGCGACTTAGGCTGGCGCCGGGCCGCCCGGTTCGCCGATCAGGAACGGCTTCAATCCGATCAGCTGCGCCTCCAGCGAGAACGAGACCAGCATCGAAATGCCCATCAGCAGGACGACGGCGTTGATATTGGCATCCTTCTCCGCCGCCGCATCCAGGCGGGTCTTGATCGAACTGTTGACGTCCTGCAGTTCCGCGTAAAGCCCGGTCAGGCCGGCCAAATCCCAGTCCGGCGTCCCGCCCTGGCGGGCGAGGGTGTATTGCCCAATCAGGTACGCACCGACCATGCGGAAGAGAGTTTCTTCGACCGTCGCAAACGGCATGTGCAGCCGGGCCGGGCCCTTCATCCGCGACAGCACCGGGCAGCCGCCGGTGGCCAGGCACAGGCCCATGAGCGAGCGCAAGGCCGTCTGCACATCCGTGCGCTTCACGTAGGTGCGGGTTTCCGTGCGCACCTCCGCCTGCACCTGGTGGTGGGAATACACGTCGCCAAACGCCACCACTACCTGCTCGATGTCAAGCGCGGCCGGGCAATAGCGGTGCTCGCTCGTCCGGAGCGGGCAATTCGGGCATTGGTGATAATCCAGACGCGTCCAGTCGGGATGCGGCTTCCCGTCATCCGCCGCGGCAGCCACGCGTTCGGGATCCACCGTGAAGCGGACGGTCCGTCCGTTGTCCAATGTCAGTGTGTATTCAATCACCGGACCCACCCTGAAGCGGCGCCCGGAAGAAATCACGTCTGAATGCAGGGGCGCGCGACCATTCGATTTGTCACGACCGCTTTCTTCCTCCACCCTCTCCCCGATGAAACTCCCACCCCGGTGCAGCGCGTTGCTTTTGCTCGGTCTCGTCTCGCTGTACGCCCAGCCGGCCGGCGGCCCGATCGACTTCGACCGGGCCCGCCAGTTGATCGAACGCCAGCGCAATGGCGGCACACTGACTCCGGAAGAAAAAGCATACCTCGATCGCGCCCGGGCCGAACGGGAGAAGCAATCGCGCTCATCGCCAACGGGCGGCCCCGGCGCCACCCGCGCCGCCAACCAACGCCCGGCCCCCACCCGCCTCACGCCGCTCACCGATCTCGGCGCCGCCGGCCGCTACGAGGGCCAGGACGGCGGGCTTTACGGGGGCGGCGAAAACACTCCGCCCGCGGCCCATCGCCAGGCCGCCGTACAACAGCTCGCGCAAATCCGTCCGCTCAACTCGGCGGGCCGGCCCGCCGACGACGGCCTCATCGGCTTCGTCGCGCTCAGCATGTCGAACGCCACCCGGGAGTTTTCCCATTTCAAACGCCTCGCCGACGCCTCGCCGCTCAAGTCCACCCACGTCGCGATTGTCGACTGTGCCCAGGGCGGCCAGGCGATGGCCGAATGGGCGCCGGCCGCCGCCCGAACCTGGCAGGTGACGCGCGAACGGCTGGCCGCGGCCCGCGTATCGCCGGAGCAGGTCCAGGTGGCCTGGATCAAACTCGCCAACAAGGGGCCGACCGGCTCGCTGGAGGAACACGGCCGCAAGCTGGAGCGCGACACCCTCGCGCTGCTGCACAACGCCCGCGCCCTTTTCCCCAACCTGCGCCTCGCCTACCTCGGCAGCCGCACCTACGGCGGCCACGCGACCAACCCATTAAATCCCGAGCCGTACGCCTACGAAAGCGCTTTCCCCGCGCGCTGGCTGATCCAGCGCCAGATCAAGGGAGATCCGGAACTCGTCCTCACGCGCGCCCCGTTGCTCCTCTGGGGCCCTTATCTTTGGGCCGACGGCACGCACGGGCGCGCGATCGACCCGCTCGTGTGGACCCGCGGCGATTTCGTCGCCGACGGCGTGCACCCGAGCGACTCCGGCCGGCAAAAAGTCGCCGACCTCCTGCTCACATTTTTCACCACGGATTCCCTGGCAAAATCCTGGTTCGCGCGGCAATAGCTTGGAGGCTGCGCCACGAAGCCCGTTCCGCCTGGATGGCGATCACCCACCCTTTGAACCCATGCACTCGTTCTTCCCTCCGGGAAACTTCTCGCTGAAGCGCTTCCCCCAATTATTGCCAATCCTCGCCGGTCTGCTGGTCGGGCCACTGTTCGCCGCCACCGACTGGCCCGGCTTCCGGGGTCCGTGGGGCGATGGCCAAGGATCGGCTCCCGGCGACACCCGTCCGCTCGGACTCCCCCTCGCGTGGAGCGAGACAGAAAACATCGGCTGGAAAACAGCGATTCCCGAGCGCGGCTGGTCCACCCCGGCGATCATGGATGGCAGCATCTGGCTGACCACGGCCTCACTCGACGGCACCGATTTCTTTGCGCTGTGGCTCGATGCGGCCACCGGCCGGATTCGCCGGAACGAAAAATTGTTTCACTGCGATGCACCGGAGCCGCTCGGCAACAAGGTCAACGGCTACGCCACGCCGTCGCCCGCGCTGGAACCCGGGCGCGCCTATCTTCACTTCGGCAGCTACGGCACCGCTTGTCTCGACACCGCGACCGGAAAAACCCTCTGGCAGCGCCAGGACCTGCCGTGCCGGCACTATCGCGGGCCCTCGTCTTCGCCCGTGCTCTTCGAGCATCTGGTCATTCTGACGATGGATGGCGCCGATTTGCAGTACCTCGTGGCCTTGGACAAACAAACCGGCCGGACCGTCTGGAAAACGGATCGGTCCGTCGAATGGAACGATGCCGGCTCCACCAACAAAATGATCCAGGACGGCGATCGGCGCAAAGCCCACAGTACGCCGTTGCTCATCACGGTGGACGGTCAAACCCAGCTCCTCAGCACCGGAGCCATGGCGGCTTACTCCTACGATCCCAAAACCGGAAGAGAACTTTGGCGGGTGCGCTATGATGCCTGGTCGGCGGCGCCGGTCCCGCTGTACCGCCAGGGGCTGATGTTTCTCGTCACTGGCTCCGGCAAGACGGAACTGCTGGCGGTCCGCATCGATGGACGTGGTGACGTCACCGACACCCACGTCCAGTGGAGATTCGACACCATGGTCGCCAAGACCGCTTCGCCGGTACTGGTGGACGATCTCCTCTACATGGTGGCCGATGGCGGCATCGTCACCTGCCTCGAATCCGCCACGGGCAGGCAAGTCTGGCGCGAGCGGTTGCCCGGTAATTACGCCGCCTCGCCCGTCCACGCGGATGGACGGCTGTATTTCTGCAATCAGGAGGGAAAAACCACGGTGCTGAAACCAGGCCGGACCTGGGAGGTCCTGGCCACCAGCACACTGGACAGCGGCCTCATGGCTTCACCTTCGCTCGCAGGAAAAGCTTTCTTCCTTCGCACCAAGACCCATCTCTACCGCGTGGAAAACACACCGCCGGTTCAGTCCCGGTGACGGCAGGCAATTCGTGGAGCCGCACGCCGCGCGAGTAGATGTCGCTGCGGGTGTCGATCTCGCACGAATACACGCCGACCAAGGACGCCCTGGCGACCCTCGACCGAATGATGCGCCTCTGCGAAGTGTGAAATGCGCGGAGGATTGCCTCGTGCCGCCCCGGCGGGCATCCAAAAAATATTTGCCTGCCCATCGGGTACTTTCTCGCGTAGGGGATCGCGACCCAGCCGAATGAAAAAAACTTTCCCCCTGCAAAAACCCGGTGTGGCGGATCAACGGGTCATCGAGACGATCAAACGCGATGTCCGGCGGTACGTGAATCGCGAGCGCGCCAAGGCGCCCCCGGCGGAATTCGACGGCTGGGAGTTCAGGTGCAAGGTGGGCCCGGGTGCCGACACGGCGGAGCCACGGGTGCTCAAGGAAATCTCCGCCGCCATCGACGCCATCGCGGCCACCGGGGCGGAGGCGGTCTTCATCGAACTCCAGGCCGTGCCCGCCGCGCACCCGCGCTGACGCACCGCCCGCACCCGCCCGTGCCCTTCCCCGCGCCGCTGGCCGCGTTTGCCAATCTCTCCGCGTACAAGTTCACGCCGCTCGACGGCCTGCCCGACCTCCGGGCCCGGTTGCGCACCGCCGCCCTCGCCGCGGGACTCAAGGGCACGGTCCTGCTCAGCGCCGAGGGGATCAATCTGTTCGTCGCCGGCGTGCCCGCCAGCGCCCAGGCGTTTCTCGCCGTGGTCCGCACCATCCCGGGGTTGGAGGATATTTCCGCCAAACAAAGCCTGAGCGCGACGCAGCCCTTTGGCCGGATGCTCGTGAAAATCAAAGCGGAGATCATCGCATTCGGCGTGGCCGGCATCGATCCGGCGCGACACCCCGCGCGCAAGCTGGCGCCCGGGACGCTCAAGGCGTGGCTCGATGCGGGCAAGGCGATCACGCTCCTCGACACGCGCAATGACTACGAGGTGGCGCGCGGCACGTTTCGCGGGGCGGTTCCCGCCGGCATCAAACGCTTTCGGGATTTTCCCGCGGCGGTGGCGCGGCTCGACCCGGGGCTCAAGCAACAGCCCGTGGTGATGTTCTGCACCGGCGGAATTCGCTGCGAGAAAGCCGGTCCCTACCTCGAGCGCGCCGGCTGGGATGTCTGGCAGCTCGACGGCGGCATCTTGCGATATTTCGAGGAATGCGGGGCGGCGCACTTCGATGGCGAGTGTTTCGTCTTCGACGAACGCGCCGGGGTTGATGGCGAACTGCGCGCGGTCGCAACCGCCGCCCAAAAGGCCGGACCTCCCGCCGATCCAGAAAGGCGACAGACGCCAGGTCAGCAAGCAGACCATTAGCGGTCAGGGACAGGCCAATTACACCGGCCTGGTCCTACAAGGGACAGGTCAATTAATCTGGTCGCCGGTCGGGCCGGAACTGATCCGATTTCCCTGGGCGGCAGGTTTCAGCGTGGCTCTCTTCCTGCCCCCCTTTGCCCACAAACCCCAAAAATCCGCATGCCCGGCGTTATTGGCCTGTCCCTATCCGGTCGCCGCAGCGGCCGGTCGGGGTCACATTGCAGATTGTACCAAGGCCCTCTTTGGGGCTGATCGATGCCGGCCGGTTATTCGTTTTCACAAAAACCCAGCTTTTGAACCCATGAACTCGCTCCGCCCGCCCGCTTCGACCACCTCCGCCCTCTCGCGTCGCGCGCTCCTCCGCGGACTCGGCGGTGCCGCGGCCCTGGCCGCCTTTCCGGCGCCGCTCTGCCTCGCCGCCGAGGAAGCCACCGGACGCGCGCGCCGCGGTGCCGCTCCGCTCAAGATTACCAAGGTCCGGGCGATTCTCACCGCGCCGCAAAACCGCATCCGGCTCGTCGTCGTGAAAGTGGAGACCAGCGAGCCCGGCCTGTACGGGCTCGGCTGCGCGACCTTCAACCAGCGCCCGCTCGTCGTGAAAACCGCCATCGAGGAATACCTCGATCCGTTCTGCCGCGGCCGCGACGCCGACAACATCGAGGACATCTGGCAGACCGCCTACACCAGCTCGTACTGGCGCAACGGCCCCGTGCTCAACAACGCCCTCAGCGGGCTCGACCAGGCGCTGTGGGACATCAAGGGCAAGCGCGCCGGCATGCCCGTCTATCAACTGCTCGGCGGCAAGGCGCGCTTCGCCGTCGACACCTACACCCACGCCTCGGGCAGCGAAATCGCGCAGGTGGTCGACAACGTCCAACGCTTCATCGGCGAGGGCTACCGCCACGTCCGTATCCAACTGGGCGGATACGGATCGCCGCAGCTGACCGGGCCGGGCGATTTTGCCGCCGCCGGCTTCGGCCTGCCCAGCGACACGCGGATGGACCCGGGCCCCTACTGTCGCGCGATTCCGAAATTGTTCGCCGCCGTGCGCGAGAAGTGCGGCGACGCCGTCCAGCTGCTCCACGACATCCACGAGCGCGTGCCGCCGATGGACGCGGTGCGGCTGTGCAAGGACGTCGAGCCGTACCGGCCGTACTTCATGGAGGACCCGTTTTCGCCGGAAGACATCGGGTGGTTTCGCATCCTCCGGCCACAGACCTCGGTGCCGCTGGCCATGGGCGAATTGTTCAACAGCCCGCACGAGTGGACCGGCCTCATCACCGAGCGTCTGATCGATTTCATCCGCGTGCACATTTCGCAGATCGGGGGCCTCACGCCGGCGCGCAAACTCGCCGCCCTCGCGGAGGCGTTCAATGTGCGCAGCGCCTGGCACGGTCCGGGCGACGTTTCTCCCGTCGGCCACGCCGCCAACGCGCATCTCGACCTCGCCATCTCCAACTTCGGCATCCAGGAGGCCGTGCGTTTCAACGACGCCACGCGCGAAGTCTTCCCCGGCGCGCCGACGATGAAAAACGGCTATCTGCACATCCACGAGGCGCCCGGCTGGGGCGTCGACCTCAACGAGGAGCTCGCGCGAAAATTTCCGCTGCCGGAGCATCCCGGCTACTGGCAGCCCGTGCGCCGCAACGACGGCACCAATGTGAAACCGTGACACCGTCCGCGTTGCACTGATACCGTTCCATTTGAATCACGTTGGCGACGATCGCGATCAGACCTCCAGGAGCGGCGGTTGCCCAGCCGCCGAAGAACCCGCCGTCGACCGTATTTGGGCGGTTCGGCAACGGCCCCTCCCGCGGTTGCCGCCTCAAACTGCGGGGGAAATTGCCGCTTACAGCCGGTTAGCCTTCAGCGCGGCAAGCGGGTAGTGCGTTCCGCGCCACGTCACGCCACCCGTCCAATGCGTCACGATCATCGAGCGCAGCAAGATGTAGCTGAAGATCGCGATGCCGATCGGCAGTAACGGCCCGTGCGCCTTGCGCCCTCCCGTGAATCGCGTCTGCTCCACGCCCAGCCACGATATCAACGTCACACTTCCCAGGTTGAGCCACCACGCCGCACCGGCCGCGACCGTCAGCGCGACGATCGGCCAGAGAAATCCCAGCGCCAGCAGCGCCACGCCAAGCGGTGGCACCCACGCGCGGTAGTCGGCCCCGGCATAGGCGTTCTTGGTGAGTCCGCGCACCATCGCGGCCACCGAGTCGTACCACGCCACCGACAGCGCGCCGGCCCCATGCAGCAGCTCGCAGCGCGCACCGCGCCGCTTGAAAAGTTTTCCCAGTTTCACGTCATCATCGGGCCGCAAGCGGATCGGCTCGTGCCCGCCGAACTCGCGGTACTTCGCCGCCCGCACGAGCCCAAACGCACCCACGCTGCCATGCGCAAACGATCCGGGATCCGGGATGCGCCACGGCTGCAGCCCGATCGTGAAGGAGAAACTGAAGGCGTTCACACACACCCCGAGCCAGTACCCGCGCTCGTGCAATTCGGGCACCGCCGCCAGCAGATCGATCCGCTGCGCCTCCGCGTAGGCGACCGCCCGTCGCAACGCATCCGGCGAAAAATGAATGTCGGCATCGGTGAAGAGAATCCATTCCCCCGTCGCCCGGGCGGCACCGTGGTGCAGGGCGTGCGTTTTTCCAATCCAGCCGGTCGGCAGCACGCGGATGTGGTCGACGGTCAGCCGGGGTTGCCGCGCCGCGATCTCATCCAAAATGGCACCGGTGTTGTCCTCCGAGCGATCGTTGACGGCGATGACCTCCAGGTCGGGGTAGTCGAGTGCGAGCATCGTCGGCACGGCTGCGCCCAACGTGGCGCCCTCGTTGCGGGCCGCGAGCACGATGCTCACCTTCGGCCATACCGCCGGCGCCGGAGCGGAGAGTTTCGCCAGCCGTCGCATCCGGCGATTCCCCCGCATCACCACCCCCGTGGCGACCAGCCAGATCAAAAACGTCAAAATTGAAAGCAGGGTGAGCCAGGACATCGAGGGAGCCACGTGGGGCGCGAGAGTTCCGAAAATAAACGGCAAGCGCAACTCGTCCGTGCCGAGGCCGAATTTCGGGCGGGGGCGATCTGGCCTGGCGAAAATTGGCCGCCTGAACATTTCGCAACACGTCAACTGCGGCCAAGCCGGGCCGTCAATCTTACCACGGAGGCCACGGAGCGGCCGGGAGCGGCACGGATAATGCAGGATTCATCCGGGCTCGAGGCTTGCGCCGGACCCCTGATTATAGGATCGAATATGCCAATGGGAGTAACTGTCCCCACCGCCACCAACCACCCGGACTCGAACCAGCGCCGTCGGCGCCTCCTGTTTCGACGCGCCCTCCTGCTGGTGGCGCTCTACGCCCTGCCACTGGCGGCGCTGGCGATCTATTTCCTGACCACCGGGCTCAACGACAAACTTGCCTTCGCCGAACGCGAGCGCCTCGGCCTCGCTTACCTCCCGCCGGTCTTGCGGTTGCTCAGCGACGTGGTCGAACAGGCGACGCCGGCGACCGACGCCGCCGCATCCGCGCGCTTGCTCACGCGGATCGAAGCGGACTTCGCCGCCCTCGCCGCGGCCGACACGCAATTCGCCACCCAGCTCGGCCTCCCCGCCGATTCCACGAGGCGGCTCCGCAGCGACTGGGATGCCGTCGGCGGGGCCCCGTCGCGCCGGGCCGCGCTGGTCCAGACCCTGCGGGAGCTGGTCACCACGGTCGGCGACCAATCCAACCTCATCCTCGATCCCGATCTCGACTCGTACTACTTGATGGACATCGCGGTGGCCGCCCTGCCCTCCCATCTGGAACGGCTCCTCCAGATTCGCGAGGCGCTCGTGGCCGCGTTGCGGGACGCGACGTGGAGCACCGAATCCCGCACCCGCGCCGCACTCTATGCGCAACTGCTCGACGACGCGGACCTCGACCGCATCGAACGCAGCGCCGGTGTCGCTTTGCGGGAAAACGCCCGCGTCCACGTCGCCACCGAATTCCAACGCACGTTTCCCCGGGCGCTCGACGCCTTTCTCGGCACGCAGCGCCGCCTCGCCGGGGCGCTCCGCGAACTCAACGCCTCCGATCGCCCCACCTTTGATGTGCGCACCTTTGAGCACTTGCTCGGGGAGGCCGATCGCGCGGCCACCGCCTTTTGGGCCGCGACGGCGGACCAGCTCGACGTGGTGCTCACCGCGCGCATCACGCGAATCCAGACGCAGCGCCGCCAAGCCCTGCTGCTGTCGCTCGCGGTTCTCCTGCTGACCACCCCGCTCGCCTGGCTCATCTTGCGCAATCTGGTGGGTCCCGTGGTGCAGGGTTTCGTGGACGACGCGCTCGCCCAGCAGAAACTCGCCGAGACGGCGCAAGCCGAGGCCGCCGGCCACTCCCTGCGGCTCCGCCAGATGCACGACGCCCTCGACGATCATTGCGCGGTGGTCGTCACCAATCCCTCCGGTCGCATCCTCGCCGTCAACGAGCGCCTGACTCAGATGACCGGCTACGGAAGAGAGGAACTCGTCGGGCGAAACCCCCGTCTGCTCAACTCCGGGCTGCATCCCGCCACCTTTTTCGGCGAGCTCTGGCAAGCGCTCAAGGCGGGCCGGGTCTGGCGCGGCGTCGTTCGCAACCGCACCAAGGACGGCCGGCTCTATTGGGTCGACGCCACGATGTTTCCGTTTCTCGACGCGCGGGGCCAACCGTGCGAGTTCATTTCGATCCAGACCGACATCACCGAACTGGTACATGCCCGCGAGGCCGCCGAAGCCGCGGCGAAGGCCAAGAGCCAGTTCCTCGCCATGATGAGCCACGAAATCCGCACGCCCATGAATGGCGTGATCGGTTTCGCCACGCTCCTCGCCGATACCCGGCTCGATGAACAACAGCGCGAGTTCGTGCGCACGATCATCAACGATATTCTCGATTTCTCCAAACTGGAGGCGGGCAAGGCCGAACTCGAGGCCCGCCCGGTGGTCATCCGTCACGTGATCGAGGATGTGCTCGATCTCCTGACCGCCACCACCCGCGCCAAGGGTCTGGAGCTGTCCTACCTGATGGCGGCCGAGGTGCCGGAGGGCATCGTCGGCGATGAGACCCGCCTGCGCCAGATTCTCCTCAATCTGGCGGGCAACGCGGTCAAATTCACCGCCGCGGGCTCGGTCGAGATCGTCGTCGTGTCCGCCGATGCCACGGGCGCCGCCGTCGCCACGCTGGCGCCATTTCCACTCTCGCAAGTCACTCCCCCCGGCGTCCGCCAGCTCACGTTTCACGTGCGCGACTCCGGCGTCGGCATCGCGCCCGATAAAATCAACCGTCTCTTCCAGGCGTTTTCGCAGGTGGATTCCTCCGTCACGCGCACCCACGGCGGCACCGGCCTGGGCCTCGCGATCTGCCAGCGCCTCGTCGGGCTGATGGGCGGGGAAATCGGCATCACGAGCGAGCCCGGTCGCGGCAGTGATTTCCATTTCACGCTGCCCTGCGTCGAGGCTGACGTCGCCGGCCTGGTGCATGAGCGCACCACCCTCACCGGGGTCGAGATCTCCGCCGCCCTCGCCGGCCGCCGCGTGCTCGTCGTGGACGACATTGAATCAAACCGGCGCCTCTTTGAGAAACTCCTGGCACCCCACAACGTCGGCGTGGTCAGCGTCGAAAGTGCCGCGCAGGCGCTCACCGTCCTCGAAACCCAGCGCTTCGATCTCGCCCTCCTCGACTACATGATGCCGGTGCAAGACGGCGTCGCGCTCGCCGGGATCATCCGCGATCAGCCGCGCACCCAGGCCTTGCCGATGATCCTCGTGAGCTCGATGATGATGCCTCCCGGTTCGACCCGCGAGGGGCTCTTCGCGGCGGTCGTGACCAAACCGCTGCGCAACCTGCAGTTTGTCTCCCTGCTCGCGCGGCTCCTGGCCCATGGTACCGTTGCGCCGCGCGCGGCGGCGGCCGTCGCCGCGCCCACGCCGGTGAAGTTCGCCGTCGAGCACCCGCTCACGATCTTGGTCGTCGAGGACAACACCGTGAATCTTCGCCTGATTACCGCCACGCTCAAGTCGCTCGGCTACACCCCGGCCGCGGCGGTCGATGGGGCCGAGGCGCTCAAGGCGCTGGCTGAGCGGGCATTCGATCTCGTGTTGATGGACGTGCAGATGCCGGTGCTCGATGGCTACGGGGCGACCCGCCAGCTCCGCGCCGGCCAGGCCGGCGAACTCAACCGCCGGACACGGGTGGTGGCGTTGACCGCCAACGCGTCGAGCGAAGATCGCGAGGCCTGCCTCGCCGCCGGCATGGATGATTTTCTCAGCAAGCCCATCGCGCGCTCCCGCCTGCTCGAAATCCTCGCCGAGCGAGGGGCGTAGCCCCCGCGCGAGTTCAGCGAATTCGTGGGCCAGGTGTCGGCGGCCACCCTTCGTCCGCCGGACCTGGACATCCCCGCTGCAGGCGGCGGGGCATTTGCCGGGACGGTGGGAGCCGTGCACCGCGGCACAGGGCCCCAACCAAATCAAGCTGCGGCCCCCATCGTTCTCATTCTCGTAATCGTTCCTCGTTCTCGTCGGATTGAGAGAACGATTCGCGCCTTGGCGGCGGCGCACGCCGGCCTCCCGCCCGTGTGACCCGGGGCCGCTGAAAAAGGTTTATCTCCCGGCGGAAGCGGATTCACCTGTCCCCGTGCGTGCATCCGGCGTCAACGGGGAATTCTATCTGGGCAAGCTGGCCGAACTAAACGTCGAGTTGAATCGGACCATCCCCGGTTCGGCGCCGTTTTTTGCCGGACCGCTGAAAATTGTCCAACAGGCGATGGGCTTTACGATGAGCGTGCTGTACCGCGTGGAAAACGTGGTGGACCGCACGCTCATCCTCGCCGTGGCGGAGGTGCTCGATCCGGCGGGTCGGCGGCCGGCGCTCGTACCGGGTGCGCGTCTCGCCCTCGATCTCGACCGTCCCGCTCCAGCTTTTCGCAATGAAGCGCAGGCCTTCCTTGGCCAGGATGTTGCCGCCGTCAATGTCCCCGGGACCGGCTGCGACATCGCGGGCTACATTGCCGCCGGAGAATCGGTTTCCGACGCGTACCTGCTCGCCGGGGATTTCGTGGGCGCCGAAGCGGACCTCCGTGAGACCGATCTGCGGGTCTTCGAGATTGCCACGGGCTTGCTCAGCGCCCTGCTGCTGAAAGCTCATTTTCAACACCGCGCCGACCACGATCGCCTGACCGGTCTCATGAGTTCCGCGCGAATCCGGGTGGAACTCGAGCACGCCCTTCAGCGCGGCGCACACCAATCCGCCCGCGGACTGACCGTGGCCCTCGCCGATGTCGATCATTTCAAACGAATCAATGATGTTCACGGACATCTCCAGGGCGACGCCGTACTCGAACAACTGGGGCAGATCGTTGCCTCCAGCCTGCGCCCCGGGCAGGACCGCGCCGGGCGTTTTGGCGGCGAGGAGTTTTTGATAATTCTGCTTGGTCAGCAGAATTCATGGGCGCATTCCGGTTCGGGCAAATGGCCAAGGTTATGATATAGGGCCACCTCCATTGCCCTATAGGTTCGGAAACCATATGAGCGTCTGGTCACCACTCGGACTTTATTGTTCAAG
>SXGU01302451.1_pt1 | contig 14488 bp, 9 predicted proteins | sample 3174531 | NCBI WGS metagenome assembly SXGU01 (sample SAMN11356863, study PRJNA531348) | freshwater metagenome | isolation source: freshwater sample F1-140 | place: China: Fuxian Lake, Yuxi | collected 2017-12-25
CGGTGCCGAAATCGTCAACCGACAGATGCACGCCGAGGCCCTTGAGCTCGCTTAACATCTGCAGCACGTAGTCGGTTTCATCCATCAGCGCGTATTCCGTCAGTTCCACCGTCAGGCTGCCAGGGTCGACGTGGTAAGCCGACAAGGTGCGCTCGACCAGGCTGGGCACATGCGATTGGCGGAACTGTCGCGGCGACAGATTGATGGCCACCTTCGGCGGCACCAGACCAGTCCTGCGCCATGCCACGATCTGGCGACAGACGGCATCCAGCACCCACTCGCCGATGGCGCCGATCAGGCCGATTTCCTCGGCTAGCGGGGTGAACTTGCCGGGCATGACTCAACCGCGTACGGGATGCTCCCACCGCAGCAGCGCCTCCAGCCCGATCAGGCGGCCGCTTTTCATGTCCACCTGCGGCTGATACACGAGATAGAAACTGTCGCTGGCGAGCGCCTGCCGCAGGTCGTTGGTCAGATACATGCGCTCGTGAGATATCGCCTTCAATTCGCCGGTGAAAAACTGGAAGTTGTTTTTGCCGCACTCCTTGGCGCGATACATGGCGATGTCGGCGTTCTTCAGCAGGGTCTGGCTATCGGTGCCGTCCTCGGGATAGAGACTAATACCGATGCTGGCCGTGGTGTAGACCTGCTTGCCATCCAGCATGTGAGGCTGCGATAGCGTATCAACGATGCGCTGGGCGGCGACGATGACTTCGTCGGTGCCTTCGGTTTCGAAAATGATGGCGAATTCGTCCCCGCCGAAGCGCGAAACAGAGTCACCGGCGCGGATACCCACCTTGAGCAGCTCGGCCACCTGCTTGATGAGGATGTCGCCGACATCGTGGCCCATGGTGTCGTTGATCAGCTTGAAGTTGTCCACGTCGACAAAGAGGACCGCGATCCGCGTCTTGTTACGCTCGGCCTTGGTGATCGCCACCCTGAGGCGATCCATGTAATGCATGCGGTTGGGCAGGCCGGTCAGTTCGTCGTGGGTGGCGAGATATTCGATGCGCTGCTGCGAACGCTTGACCACGCTGATGTCGCTGAAGATGCCGACATAGTTGACGACATCGCCTTGGGCGTCCTTGACGCAGTTGATGGTCAGCCACTCGGGGTAGACCTCACCATTCTTGCGTCGATTCCAGACTTCGCCCTGCCACCACCCTTGATCGGCGATGGACTGCCACATCGCCTGGAAAAACTCGGGGCCGTGCTTGCCCGAATGGAGCATGCCTGGGGTCTTGCCAATGGCTTCGTGTTCGGAGTAGCCGGTTACCAGCTTGAAGGCCTGGTTGACGGTGACTATCCGGCCCTCGGCATCGGTGACCACGATACCTTCGCCGGAATGGTCGAACACACGCGCGGCAAGTCGTAACTGGTCCTCCGCGTGCTTGCGTTCGGTGATGTCGGTGGACTGGGTACAGACAGCGTAAAGCACACCGTCGTCGCCCAGCAACGGAAAACGGATGGAATGCAGGACGCGTTCGCCTTGCGGCGTGGCGACCCGCTCCTCGACTTCCACCGCGCCATTGGTGCGGAGGACTTCCAGGTCGCGCTGGCGGAATTCGTCGGCCATACGGCCGCCGAATATCTGGCGGTCGGTCTTGCCTAACACGTCGTCGGCCCGCACCCCGAAGTTGGCTTCGAACTTGGGGTTGATGAAAATATAGCGGCCGGCCGTGTCCTTCATGCTCGACAGCGTGGGCGACGCATTCATGATCGCCATCAGCTTTTCCTGGTTGGTACGGACGATCTGTTCAGCGGCATGGAGTTCGGTATCGTCGATCAGCAGCACGATGGCGCCGCGGATGCCCTTGGGCGAGAGGTTGGCCGCGATACGCAGCGCGTAGTGGCGGCTGATGGAGCTGATCGGCTGCTCCACCGGCTGACCATCCTGGATCGCCCGATGCACGAGGTCAATGAAGTCCGGCATGCCCTGCGGCAGTTTGATCCGGTTCAACGCCATGCCGATGGCTGGCGTGCCGAGCGAAAACAGGGTCGCCGCCGGCTGGTTGAAGCGCTCGATCTCAAGCGCCCGGTTGACTGAAAGAAGCGGAAAGCCAATGCAGTTCTGGATGCTTTCGAGGTCGTAGTTGAACTCCAACAGCTCGGCGCTCTTGATCTGCAATTCCTCGTTGACCGTGGTCAGTTCTTCATTAGTGGCCTGCAATTCCTCGTTGGACGCTTCCAGCTCTTCATTGGAGGACTGCAGCTCCTCATTGGCGGCCTGCACTTCCTCGTTCAGGGCCTGCATTTCTTCGTTCGAAGTCTCCAGCTCCTCGATCACCGCCTGCAGATGTTCGCGCATGGCAACGATTTCGTCTTCCAGTTCGCGTGTGGTGGAATCCGTGCCGCCCACACCCATGCCGACTGCGGCGGTCACGCGCGTTTTTGCGGCCGGCTCGAAGACCACCAGGAACATGCTGTTGCCCTGCATCTGGGCGAGGTAATGCACGGCCATGCGCACTACGCGCTTGCCGTCCGCCAGCTTCAGCAAGCGCGGCCTGCCGACGGCCGAGCCCTGCTTGTGCCGCGCCTGATGCAGTAGGGTTTGCAGATCGGAGGCGAACTCTTTTCGGATCAGGTGCGGCAAATCGAAGCTGGGGCGGCCGTCGGATACATTGAGGAAATCACCAACATTGCCTTGCAGGTGCAGAATATCGAAATTACTGTTAATCAGCACGCCCGGTGGCAGATAGAAGCGCGAGGCCGCTTCCTGGTAGAGCGTCTCCACGCTTTTTTCCACCACCTTCTCGATCTCGGCGCCAGCGCGCTCCGCCGGTGACAGAACAAATGCAGAACTGCCTAGGGCAGGGCGGACGATCACGTTTTCGCGGCGGAATAACTTGGCATCCTTGTGTACCGGGCTGAACAGCGACTCTTGCTGGTAGACGTTCTCGGACTTGCCAAGGAATAAATGGCTCTCCGGCCGCAACGCGTAGTGGAACACGGACAGGATTCGAGCCTGAAGTTCAGGCTGGAAATAGATCAACACATTGCGGCAACTGATCAGGTCGAGGCGCAGGAAGGGGGGATCCTGCACCAGGTCCTGCCTGGCAAAGACAACCATTTCGCGCAACGTCTTGGAAACTTCATAGGCATCGTTCTTGGGTACGAAATATTTGGCGACAATGCCCGGATCCAAGGCACTGACGGTGGACGAGGAATAGGCACCCTTGCGGGCGATGGCCATGGCATTGAGATCGAGGTCGGTAGCGAAGATTTGCACCCGCAGGTTGGCCAGCGCCGCGCCGCCGTGCTCGCACAGCAGGATGGCAATGGAATAGGCTTCCTCGCCGGTGGCACAGCCGGCCACCCAGATGCGCACCTCGTCACCGGGGCGCTTGTCGCGCACCATGTTTTCCAGCAGATTGGACAGCGCCTCGAACGCGGCCGCGTCGCGAAAGAAGGAGGTCACCGAGATCAGTACGTCCTTGTAGAGCAGATCCAGCTCTTCCGGCACGGCATCAACGTGGGCCAGGTATTCCTCCAGCGTCGTCATACGATTGGCCGCCATACGGCGTTCGATGCGCCGCCACACGGTGTTTTCCTTGTAGCCGCTGAGGTCCACCTTGGTGTGCTGGCGCACCTTCATCAGCAATTTCTTGAGGGTGGAGGCGCTGCCGATGTCGTTCTCGGGCGGTGCCAGATGCGCGCGTGATTCGGCAATATCGGCAATGCGCTGCGCGATCTGCTCGGGCGGCAGCACCCAGTCGATGCTGCCGGTGTCGATGGCGGCCTGCGGCATGCCGGAGTACTTCGCACTGACTGGGTCCTGGGCGAAGGTAAACCCGCCGGCCGCCTTGATGCCGCGGATCGCTTGGGCGCCGTCGCTCCCGGTGCCGGAAAGGATGATGCCAATCGCATCGCCGCCGCGTGCTTCGGCCAGCGAGTTAAGAAAGACGTTGACCGAGGGCTTGGGCACTACCCCGCGCGGGATTTCGACCAGATGAAATGCATCGCCCTCGATAGTGAGGTTGTGACTGGCCGGGGCGATGAAAATGGTGTCGGCTTCGAGCAGCGCGCCATCCTGCGCTTCGCGGACCGCCATTGCCGTATCGCGGCCGAGCAACTGGGCCATCATGCTGCGGTAGGTGGGCGATAGATGCTGGATTACCACGTAGCAGATGCCAAGATTGGTTCGCAGGCGCGAAATCAGCGCGGTCAACGCCTCCAGGCCACCGGCCGACGCACCGATACCGACCACGTAGCGGGGAGAAGCAGGTTTCTTGCGTCGGCTGCGCGGTGCCGCCTTGATAAAGGTAGTGCCCTCAGGCATTGATTCGCCCAGGCCTTTCTTTGACTTGCCCATTCTTCTTCCTTTTTTATTTGCGGGTGCAAACACGCGGGATTGGTACGTTCACCGTTCGTTGCTCCCAGGGAATGGTACACGTTATCACTATTCAGCAAGCGTTTTAGATCGGCATGATAGGCAGAAAGTTTTGCGTATTATTGCCAAGCAGAAAGGTAAAATCCATGCCATAAACGCTGCACAGTTTTCGCATAATTTATATTATGTAAAATCTCTGATCGGAATGCTGTATAGGATTCGGCTGGTCCTGTAAGTCCAACCAAATTTCGGTAACCACCCGTTGGCGTCTGTAAACCATTTCGCATCATCCCCTCAAAATGGAGCATCATCAATAATCAAGACCGTGCACTTTTCCGCAAGGCTGGCGGCATCCATGGCGCTTCTCACTTTGAAGTTGTGACCGCATCCCTAAGCAGCGTCAGCGCTGTCTCGAAATCAAACGATCCAATGGCTTCATCGATGCGGTTGAAATATTCCGGGAACGCCGCTCTGAACAGGCCAGCGTTTTCTTCGAACAGATCGTTTGCCATGGCATCGCTGCCGGCGAGCAAGGCATCGAGCTGTGCGGCAAGGGACCGAACTGCATCAGGGTCGACTGACGTCACTTCACCGTCCGGATGCTGTCCGGCGGAGCCAGGCGACTCCAGCGCCGTCAGCGCCTCGATCACCGGCGGGAGTTCTTTAATGACTGCCCTTGCCAGCGAGTTGATTCGCGTTGCAGGTGCATTTTCCCGGCAAGCGTCTTCCAGTGCCCCGGCAGCGGCCTCGATGCGCCAGGCACCAATGGTTCCGGCAGCACCCTTGAGCGTATGGACATGCCGCTCCGGCGCGCTTCGATCATCACTCGATCGGGCTGCCTGGAAATTCTGGCCAAAGTCGGCGTTACTGGCGCGAAAGCGAAGCAACAGGGAATGATAGAGATCCTCGTCGCCCATGGTTCGGGCCAGGGCGGCGCGAATATCGATGCCGTCCAGACTGGACGGCAAGGTACGACGTGCCACGCGCGGCGCCGGTCGGTCGGGAACCGCACCGCCGCTGCCAACAACAGGCTTGATCCAGCGGGAAATCGTGGCGAACATTTCCTCTACGTTGAGCGGCTTGGCGATGTGGTCGCACATGCCTGCTTGCAGAACTTTCTCGCGGTCGCCGCGCATGGCGTTGGCGGTCATGGCGATGATGGGTATCGCCTGGAGGGCGGGGTTGCCGCGAATTTCGCGGGTCGCCGTGTAACCGTCCATCACCGGCATCTGACAGTCCATCAGGATGCCGTCGAAGCGGCTGTCCCTGGCAAGGATGTCGAGCGCTTCCCGTCCGTTGCCTGCGAGTTCGACCTCGACGCCGGCGTTTCGCAACAGATCGATCGCCAGTTCCTGATTGATTTCGTTGTCTTCAACGAGCAGAACGCGGGTACCGGCGAGTTGCACCACCGCCTCGGCGTAGCCGAACGCCTTGGCCTGCGTTTGCGCTTCGGCGACGTCTCCTTTGCCCAGCGTCTCGCCGATCGCTTCCAGCAGCGCCGACGGAATGACCGGCTTGGTCAGGACCGACTTCAGTGCGACCCCACCTCTTTCGGCAGCGCCGAGGGCTTCGTCGCGACCGAAGGCGGTGACCATAATGACGGCCGGGACGGGCTCCTGATACTCATTGCGGAGCTGACGGACGACTTCGATGCCATCCATGGCCGGCATGAGCCAGTCCATAAGCACCAGATCGTAAGGCGCGTGGCGCTGCTGTGCGTCAGCGATCATCGCCAATGCCTGCCGCCCATTGCTTGCTGTATCGACTTCGAGGCCGAAGTTCGCGGCCATTTCAGCAATGATTTCGCGCGCCGCATTGTTGTCGTCGACAATCAGGACGCGCACGCCGTGCTGTTCGACGTGCAACGTGCGCCGATGCACCGGCTCGGCCTGCAGGCCGAAGCGGGCATGGAAGTGAAAGATCGAGCCCCTGCCCGCCTCGCTTTCGACCCAGATCCGGCCATCCATCAACTCGACCAGCTTCTTCGAAATCGCCAGACCGAGGCCCGTGCCGCCGTATTTCCGGGTCGTCGAGCCGTCCGCCTGACTGAACGACTGGAACATCTTGGCGCATTGCTCCGGCGTCATGCCGATCCCTGTATCCTTGACCCAGAAATGCAGTTCGACGCTGCGGTCGTCTTCGCCTGCTTTTTCGATGCCAACGACGATTTCGCCGGATTCCGTGAACTTGACGGCATTGTTGCAGAGGTTGACGAGAACCTGACCGAGTCGCAGAGGATCGCCCACCAGCGCGGTGGGGATGTCGGGAGCGCTCCTGAACAGGAGTTCCAGTCCTTTTTCCTCGGCCTTGATCCCGACCAGGCTGGCAAGGTGGTCCATCACCTCCTCCAGCCGGAAGCCGGTTTTTTCCATCGACATCTTTCCGGCCTCGATCTTGGAAAAATCAAGGATATCGTTGATGATGCCGAGCAGATTTTCCGCCGACCGGTTGACCTTCTCGATGTAGTTGCGCTGCTGCTTGTCGAGTTGCGTCTGCAGCGCCAGGTACGACATGCCGATGATGGCATTCATCGGCGTCCTGATTTCGTGGCTCATGTTGGCAAGAAAATCGCTCTTGGCCTTGGTGGCCTCCTCGGCGGCCCGCCGCGCTTCCGCCGCCGCCCGCTCGGCTGCCTTGCGTTCGGCGATGTCCTCGAAGACCCACACCGTTACGCGTTTGTATCCGCCGGCGTGCCTGAGCCCTTGGCCGGATGCCTGGGCGATGAATTTACTACCGTCCTTGCGGGTGAACTCCCATTCGACATGGGAAGACTTGCCGACGCCGAGCAGCGGCGAAACCACCTTGCCAAACGCTGCGTAGTCATCTTGCGACGCGAATATGATTGATCCGGGCTGGCCGACCAGTTCTTCCACGCTGTACCCGAGATGCTCGGCGATGCGCTTGTTGGCCCGCAGGATGATGTTGTCGCCTGTATAGAGGATGCCGTTGGGAGCATACTCGAAGATCGTCTGCTGTTCGTCCAGCAGCTTCTGGATCTCTTGTCGCTGACGCTCGATTTCCGCGCGCGCCCGGCGCCTTTCAGTGACGTCATCCACCGTGAAGCGCAATGCCATCCGACCACCGGCGTCGAACGCCATGAGGTGCACTTCGGCATCCCAGATTTCGCCGTTGGCCCGCCGCGCCCGCCATTGAAAATTGACAATACCTTGTTCGGCAGCGACCTTGGCCAGTTCCTGCCCGGCAGCCCAACTGTCCGTGCCGTCGTATTGTTCGGGCGCGGAAAATTCGAACGGCGACCTGCCCAGCACTTCTTCACGCGACGAGTAGCCGTACATGTGAACAGCCGCCATATTGCAGTCGGTGATGCCAATGATCGGATCGATGATGATGATAGGAGTAGAGGATTCCTGGAAAACCTTCTTGTTGTAACTTTCGCTTTCGCGCAGCGTTGTCTCGGCCTTTATCCTCGCGGCCTCTGATTCGGACAATCTTTCCTTTAAAGCACGGATCTCGTGCTCCAAGCCGGAAATCAGGCCTCTTGCCTCTTGCAGTAAATCATCGGCCATTCTCCCCATGCCCCTATGAAGTCGAAACATTGCAATGTTGCAATATTAGCAGTAATCAGGGCTTGCATTCATGGAGGTTTGTAATTGCGACAAAATGTTCGTGATTACGGTGGTAAAGAAGGTTGTCAATGCCACCAAACCATGGTACGAAGCAGGTAGCCGCGCCTGAGCGGCCCGAAATTAACAACCAAGCAATGGCGCAAGTACTGCTCATTTTTCATAAACATGAATAAGCCACGGCGCGATTGCCAGCACACCGGATAGCACGCGGCGCACACTCAATGAATGCCCAATCCCTGACCCGATCGCTTATCGCCGCTCTCATCTATAGCCCCAACACTGACCCGGGATCTGCTTTGGTTGAAGTGGTGCGCATATTGCGCGCGCGCGGTGTGGCGCTGGCCGGTGCGGTCCAGCATGGCTCCGTATCTTGTTCGATGGAGCTGGAACTTTTGCCATCGGCTCGACGCATATCCATCTCGCAGAACCTGGGCAATGGCGCCAAGGGCTGTCGCCTGGACTCCGTTGCGCTAGCCGAAGTGGCAAGCGTGGTGAGGCAGGCCATCGACAGCGGCCCCTCACTGGTCATATTCAACAAGTTCGGCGTGCAGGAGGCCGAAGGCAAGGGCCTGCATCACGAGATCGCTGCGGCGGTCACGAACCGCATTCCCGTGCTGATCGCGGTGGGAGAACGTTTTCTGCCGCAGTGGTCCGAGTTTACGGGGGGCGAATTCACGCCCCTGCCCTGCACGGCGGACGCTGCCGTATCGTGGTGGGATGCCCTCTGAAATTCCTTTTGCATGCGTGCTCAACAGTTGGAGCACGCACGAGGCTGAGTTTCGCGGGTACATACTGGATCGCCTGTCGGAAGCGCGCTCTCCGAGGTATTAACATATAAAACACTGGATGCGAAAAGATGCAGGTTCGCAGACGCAAGAATTCACAATAGGCAACAACAATGAGCATCCACTATCTTGAGCATCTATTTTCGCCTGGCAGCATCGCAGTGATTGGCGCCAGCGAGCGAGAGGGTTCGCTCGGACAGATTGCCTTCCACAACTTGCGCTCCGCAGGCTATGCGGGCGAGCTGATCGCAGTCAATCCGAAGTACCAAAGCGTGGCCGGCGTCCCTTGTTACCCATCGATTGAGGCGATCGGACATCGCGTCGACCTGATTCTGGTGACGACCCCCGCGCTCACCGTCCCCACGATCATCGATCAGGCAGGCAAGGCAGGCACGCGCAGCGCGGTGATTCTCTCGGCAGGCTTTGGCGAACTCGGCGCCGAGGGCCGCCAGCTTGAGCAAAAGGTGCTCGCCGCCGCGCACACCCACGCCCTGCGCATCGTCGGGCCCAATTGCCTTGGCATCATGCGCCCGCAAAGCGGGCTCAATGCGACTTTTGCGCGTCGCATGGCCTTGCCCGGCTCAATTGCACTGGTTTCGCAGTCCGGCGCTGTTGCCGCGGCGCTGGTGGATGGCGCGCAAGCCTCGGGAATCGGATTTTCAAGTGTCATCTCGATGGGAGCCGGTATCGACCTGGAGATTGGCGAAATACTGGATTACCTGACTCAGGACGAACAGACGCGCAGCATCCTGATTTACCTGGAAAGCGTGCGCGATGCGCGGCGCTTCACGTCAGGACTGCGCGCCGCCGCGCGGACCAAACCAGTCATCGTGCTCAAGGCCGGACGCCATCCTTCGGGCGCCAAGGCTGCGATGCGCCACACCGGCTCGGCGGTGGACGACGATGCCACCTTCGATGCCGTGCTGCGCCGCTGCGGCGCGGTGCGCGTCAGAACTTACGCCGAGCTATTCTCCGCCGAGCAGCTGATAGGCGCGGGACGCCTACCACGGGGCAATCGGCTTGCCGTCATCACTAACGGCGGTGGACCAGGCGTCATGGCCGCCGATTACGCAGCCGAAGCCGGCGTGGAAATTGCGCAGTTGTCCGCGCCCACCCTCGCGGCACTCGACGCTTGCCTGCCGGCGCACTGGCCGCGTGGCAATCCGGTAGATCTTCTTCGCGATGCGACCGCGTCGCGCCTTGCCGCCGCGCTCACGCCTTTGCTTGCCGACGACCGCGTCGATGCGGTGCTGACCCTGTTTTCTCCTCAGCGCATACTGGCCTCCGATGAGGCGGCGCGAACCATTATCGATTGCGCGCAGCCCTCTTTCAAACCGGTGCTCACTGCATGGCTCGGTGAAATCGACTCGATTCCGGGCCGTAACCTGGCTGCGGAGGCTCGCCTTCCCGTGTTTCGCTCGCCAGAGAGCGCGGTAGCGGCCTTCGGCACGCTGGCGCAATACCGGATGGCTCAGGATCTGCTGCTCGAGGTTCCCTCTCCGCTCATGTCGGGGACGCCCCCGGATCTTGAGATGGCGCGTGCCATTGCGCTGGAAGCGCGCCGCGCCGGCCGCCGCAAATTGAACGAAGCCGAAGCCGCGCGCCTGCTGGCCTGCTTCGGAATTTCGTTCGCCCGGACCGAAATCGCCACCTCCTTAGAGCAGTTGATCGCCATCGCAAGGGAGATCGGCTTTCCCGTCGCCATCAAGCTTCTGTCCTACGATATCGAACATCTTTCCGACGTCAAGGGCGTTTGCCTCAATATCCGCAGTGAAGAAAGCCTGATCCTGGAGTACGCGACCTTGATGGAACGGGTTCTCCGGTTGCGGCCGGACGCGCGCCTGGAAGGCATCATCGTGCAACCGATGATCGAGAAGCGCTATGGGCGCCGCTTCATGATCGGTGTTGTCTCCGAGCCCACCTTTGGCCGCGTGATTCGTTTTGGCGCGGGAGGCACTGCTTCCGAGGTGGTCCAGGACAATGCCATCGGGCTGCCTCCGCTCAACCGCCGCCTGGCCCAGGAACTGGTGTCGCGCACGCGCGCGGCGCAGCTGCTGCAGCCTTATCGCCATATTCCCGGCGCCGATACGGAAGCGATTCTGGACACGCTGTTGCGGGTCTCGGAACTGGTATGTGCCCTGCCTTGGGTGGAGGACATGAAAATCAATCCCTTCATCGCGGATGAAGCGGGATGTATCGCTGTCGAAGCACGCATCGCCATCGATCCGAATCGCCTGGACCCGGACCCGCGCTTTCACCACATGGCGATCCACCCTTATCCGGCGCAGCTGGAGGGTGTCGAAAACCTGCGTAGCGGACATGTGCTGCACATCCGGCCGATACGCCCGGAAGATGCCGCCCTGGAGATCGCGTTTGTCGACCGCATGTCCGAGCGATCGCGCTACATGCGCTTTTTCAATACCGTGCGCGGGCTGACCCCGGCGATGCTCGCCCGCCTGACGCAAGTCGACTACGATCGCGAGCTTGCGCTCATTGCCCTGTCAGCAGAGAAAGGGGAAGCGGAGCGAATTGTGGGGGTCGCCCGATTTGCTGCTAACCCGGACGGTGAATCGTGCGAGTTTGCCGTGGCGCTTGACGATCAATGGAACGGACGTGGAATCGCCACGATACTGATGGAACGGTTATTCAAGGCGGCACGCGATGGGGGATATCGCCGGATGACCGGCTGCGTGTTGCCAGAAAACGACTCGATGCTCAAGCTTGCGGCCAAGCTGAATTTTACCCGCGGCAAGGATGAGGACGACCCCACTCTAGTGAAGGTGGTACGGTCGCTGCTGTAGTATTTCGAAACTTGCTAGAGACGCCGCGCACGAGGTTTGCGAACCCTTTTTGTTCATTTATTAAGCGGACGCCGGAAGAAGCACCCAGCGAAGGCCGGTAATAATTGCGAATGTGGCAAAACCCGCGACCAAGCCAGCGAATTCAGATTTGAACTTCTCTGCGCCGATAAGGGCGACAATGGCGCTGCCAAGAGCGATTGCCAGGGTAGTATTTTCCAAAATATCCATGCTGATTTTCCTCAGTTGAGTTGTTTTATCTTGACCTTGCTGCCCACCAGGTCAGCAGTATACTCACCATCTCGCGGCAGCGGCTTTCTGTTCCAGTTGACCGGTCAGATTACAGACGCTTACCCGCATATTTCAGGCCTTTCTACGGTGCAAGAAAGCCGTTTCCAGAATTCCTCCGACGTTCAGGTACGCGGCCTTCCCGAAGGCGATATGCGAAAAAATCATTTTAATATTTACATTGTGCGCAATTTAATTGTACACTTATAACATCCGACGTTCATCTGCACGGCGCTGAAACACTTGCAAGGCAAATAAACTGAAGCCTTTTGAAAATAAGCCGTCATGGACGCTTCAAACAGACATGGTTACCAAAAAGAGGAACAACAATGAGCAAGAATTGGACGGGCAAAGGATTGATCAAGCAGGCTTCGCTGTGTGCGGCCATCGGGATGGCGATTGGCGCCACGGCGGCGAATGCGAACGCGGTCAAGGTTGATGAGGGCAGTTTTCGATGCATCCGGCAGATGACGCCGGTGCGACATTTTTATGTGGATAACCTTCTTGGCAATATTGACGCCACGCTCGCTGCCGCGAATTCCGCAACGGGGGCGATCTACCCTGCGGGCTCAGTGGTGCAACTGGTGCCGACTGAGGTGATGGTCAAGCGCGAAAAAGACTTCAACCCTGCGACCGGGGATTGGGAGTTCTTCGAACTTGATGTGTCGAAAAGCGGTTCGCGCATTCACAAACGGGGCTTTGCCGAGGTCAATAACCGTTTCGGGAAAAACTGCTTTGCCTGCCACGCGCCGGCGCGCCAGCCGTGGGACTTCATCTGCGAAACCGGACATGGCTGTGATCCGATCCCGATTAACCATACCATGACAGGCGCCCTGCAGCGCTCCGACCCGCGTTGCGGAGATGATGCCTTGCAACCGGGTGACACCATGGCGCTTTGGAAACTGAAGGCCATGGTCTTTATCGGCATCGCAATTAACTGGGCCAAGAGTATCTTTTGAGCCGGTCTGGAGAGACCCGGCCGGGCATGTAGTGGATTGAATGGCGTCAGGTGCAATCCGGAGAAAATTCGTGTGCACGGCATTTCGTGCACTCTTTCCGACAAGCCCTTAGCTGCAAGTGCAGCCGCCACCGCCACCGCCGCAACCACCGGTGGGCTTTGCCGCTTCAACACCATAACCGGCGCCGGTCAGCACGGCTTGCAGGCTTTGTTTTGAAGTGACATTCGCATCGAACTGCACGCTCAGTTCATTGCGGGGAATCGACGACGTGACGGCGCTGACGCCTTGGACATCTTTTAGCACGCGCACCGCGTTGCTCATCGATTCTTCGTTTGTAGCAGCTTTGAATTTAAAAATTTCGGATTGCATCGTTCTTCCTTTTCTCTATTCCATAGACAAAAATTTATACCGCTCATTGGCGAGGCCATGCCCCCATGGCTTGCAATCACCCGCCGTTATTGCGTCGGGAATGTGCGTCTCGGTAATCGATATTGTGGCATAAGATATAGCCGAGATGAATCTTTCATCAAATTAGCCGGGATGCGAGCTGGGGTTAGAACTGGTATCAAGCAACAAATCGTTCGGGATCCATGGCTTGGTCGTGCCTTTCATCTCGCGCATACGCACGACGATCCAGATCGCCGCGCCGAAAATGAAAAGAAACGACAGAGCGCCGGCGATGAATGCTGTTTGGCTGATCGGGCTATCTTTGCCGGTGTCTTGCCCTGCTCTATCGGATTGGGTGGATGACGAATTGCGCAAAGCCCGTTTTTCCATGGCAGCCGATGGCAGTTTGGCAAGCGATCGATCAAGCTTGAGACGGGGTTGAGAAGACGTATCCGGCTGCATCGGCTCCCGCAATATCTCCCCTACTCCGTGTCTGGGCGAAGAATGCGCCGCATGAAGAATTTGGTTGGGATAAGACTTGGCAAGCATTGCCGCCATCTTCAGTTTGAGCATCCCGGTTATGGGAGGGATGGCCTCTGCATTGGCAGGCATTTTTGGGAGTTTCTGCGCCGCTTGCGTGCCGCGCCTTGTCGTTTCCGAAAAGTCGGGAGGATTTTCCGTGCGTGCCGACGCGACACTTTTTTCAGGAGCCGGAGTAATCCGTGTGGGCGGCGCTATGGCTTCCTCTTTGCCTGTCTCCGGCAACGGAATTACCGCTGGAGCAGCGACGGCCGGCGCCTCGGAAACAGGGTCAAGCAGTACCGCGTACTCTCGACTGCTTCCTGTTCCACATACGTTTTCCAACCGAACCATGGCTGCGGGTTCATCGACCGCATTCCCTCCTGATAACAGGAGCACAGACGCTTTCGATGAGTGTTGCAGCGACACTTTCAGTGTGCTGACCAGTTCATGGTTCAGGTTGATGAGACTCCCTTTAAAGCAGCGTTCCTCGCTCCCTCGCGCATCCATACCCATGAGAGGAACACTTGCTTTCAGCTGCCGGCCAAGCCAGGAGTGAACACGAATGTCCCCCAGTTCTGCCGCTTGCACGTCCAAAGTGGAATGGCAAATCAACAACAAAACAGGAATGAGGCAACGCCAACTCAGGAACAGGTGAAGATTATTCAGACTTTTTCGCACAGAAATCGGTTTGTGGTTTTTTTATGCGGCATCAAGGTGTTGGGGGGCGATATGCGAATCCCATCACGGCAAAAAGTTGCGGAACAAGCATTTGATCACCCGGATTCACCTGGATCAATCAGCTCTGGCATGCATTACTTTTTACTTCAGAAAG
>SXGU01532074.1_pt1 | contig 14484 bp, 18 predicted proteins | sample 3174531 | NCBI WGS metagenome assembly SXGU01 (sample SAMN11356863, study PRJNA531348) | freshwater metagenome | isolation source: freshwater sample F1-140 | place: China: Fuxian Lake, Yuxi | collected 2017-12-25
CCGTCCAGCGGCAACCTGCATCCGACCGAAGCTTACCTGGTCAGTACCGGCAACGACTTTATCAAATCCGGTGTTTACCACTATGTTAGCCATGACCATAGCCTGGAACAGCGTTGCCGGTTTGATGAGACCTTAACCGATGCCGCATTGCTGATCGGCCTGTCGTCCATTCATTGGCGGGAGGCGTGGAAATACGGCGAACGCGCCTACCGTTATTGCCAGCATGATACCGGCCATGCCTTGGGCGCCTTGCGCTATGCGGCGGCAACGCTGGGCTGGTCGGTGCAATTACTGCCTGGCTGGTCGGATGCCGACATTTCCCTTTTGTTGGGTCTGGATCGAAAGGATGATTTCAAAGCGCTGGAGCATGAATCGCCCGATATGATTTGCCGGATCATCGCGCATAATCACATCACGCCGTTAAACGCCGACGTTTTGTTGGCAACCGCACAATCAGCGGCGTGGTTCGGTAAGGCCGACAGCCTGCGCGCTTATCATCTATATAAGTGGCCGGTCATTGATGAAGTCGCCGACGCGGCGCACAAACCCCGCACTGAAGAACCGGTCTGGCAAGCGCCTCAACACGTTTTGCCTGCCTCATCCTGCATCCAATCCGCCACAGCCATCATCCGCCAACGCCGCAGTGCGCAGCAGTTTGACGGCAAAATGCCGCCACTGCCCTTGAGCGATTTTTACCGGATGCTGGCTGCGGTTTTACCGGGCGCCGCTGCTTTCGATCCATGGCAATGGCCGCCGAAAATTCATTTGTTTATTTTTGTGCATCGAGTGGAAGGTTTAACATCCGGCCTGTATGCCTTGCTCAGGGATAATACCGCGCTGGAAAAATGTCAGGCGGCCACGCTGGATAAGTTCGATTGGCAAAAACAATCGGACAATCTGCCGTTTTATCACTTGTATACCGGTGATTTGAAACAGCTCGCTAAAACCCTGTCCTGCCATCAACCCATCGCCAGCGACAGCGCATTTAGCCTGGCGATGGTGGCCGAATTCAGCGAGAGCCTTGCTCTATCGCCGTGGCTTTACCGCCGTTTATTCTGGGAATGCGGACTGATCGGGCAGGTGCTGTACCTGGAGGCGGAAGCCTCCGGCATTCGCGGCACCGGTATCGGCTGCTATTTTGACGACAGCGTGCATGAAATACTGGGCATCAAGGATGACACACTGCAAAGCCTGTATCATTTTACGGTGGGAAAACCGCTGGAAGACAAGCGCTTGCAGACTTTTCCCGCGTACGGGCATTTGCAGAGCGCATGGCTATGACCGACTTGACGGCAGAAAGGGAGGCGCAACTCGCTTATTCTTACGAACGCTTCGCGCAAGCCAAGGCTTTTGTGTTCCGTAAATGGTGTGAACGAGCCGCCGAGCGGCATACCGCGCCGCCTGCCGATCTCTCCGGCTCCTGCAAATACGGCAGCCTCTTCATGAGTCAAGTGTTCGGCGGTTCCATCCGCGGTCACTACGAACATCAATACAATCTGATCGGCGGGCGCATCATTGACCTGAGCCATGATGCAATGGATGTCGGCAGACTTGCCAATCCCTACCTGCACGAACCCGATTTTTTCGCCATCCGGGAGAAACAGGCGTCATTAAATAGTTGCCTGCCGCGTGTCGCTGTCTGGGTAATACAGTTTCTTGACGAGATCAAAGACTCTGAAACAAAGAGTCTCCGCTAGATAACGGCGAAATTTGAGTCGGTTAAATTTAAACCCACACCGATTACAGCGATTTCTACAGCCGCGCCCGCGCCATTACCGTCTGCATCATAAAACAAGCCGCCCTGGCTGTTGTTGTAAATCAAAAAATCATTCGCATCAAGGGCGGCGGCGCCTATCACCAAATTACCGGCTGTGATGGTAGTTATAGACGTAAAGATTGCATTATTAATACTAAGAGTGTCATCAGTTACCGACAAATCGGTGATGGTATCAAAGCTCAATAGTGAATTTAAGATAAAGTTGTCTTGTCCGAGGCCGCCTGAAAGTGTATCCGCATCAAGGCCGCCAACGATAAAATCATTGCCGGCGCCACCGACTATAGTGTCCACACCGGAGCCGCCGGCAAGCCTGTCGCCTGAAGTATCGGTACCACCGACAATAATGTCGTTACCAAAACCACCATTGACATAGTCAATACCGTTACCTGAATTGATAGAGTCATTACCATTGCCGCCGGTTATTACGTCATTACCGCCGCCGGCGACGATGGTATCGTCATCATCGCCGCCGGAAAGACTGTCGCCCAGCGTATCGGTACTGCCGATTATGGTATCGTTACCCGATCCACCACGGACTTTGTCAGCGCCGCCGGTACCTGCATTGAGAGTATCATTGCCGACGCCGCCGGTAATAAGGTCATTACCGCCGCCACCGATTATATTATCGTCACCGCCGCCGCCGATAAGCATGTCGCCTGCGGTATCAGTGCCGCCGACTATGGTATCGTTGCCCAAACCGGCATTAACCTTGTCAATGCCGGTACCTGTGCTGATAGTATCGCTGCCGCTGCCGCCAATGATAGAGTCATTACCCGTACCGCCGTTGATGGTGTCAGCGCCTGCGCCACCGTTAAGGTTATAGTTACCCGTCGCTACAGTGGAAGCCAGGATGGCGATGGTGTCATTGCCTGCGCCGGTACTAATGGTGTTAATTGCGGCGGATGTCGTTGCTGTTACAACATCCGCCCCTGCACCCGTAACAATAGTCTGGGCGCCGGCAGTCGATAACGCCGTTACTGTGACAGCGCCTCTACCTGTACTGGTAATAGTCTGCGCACCGGCATTGGATGTTGCTGTCACTGAGACAAGATGTGCGCCGCCGATAATCTGCGCACCGGCCCCGGATATTGCCGTCACCTCGGCATTGCTTGTACCGGCGACGATAGTCTCCGCACCTGCTGTCGATGTTACCGTCATTTTGACACTACCGGTACCGGCAGTAATGGTCTGCGCGCCGTCGGTAGATGTTGTTGTCAGTACTGCAGCCCCGGTAAATGAACTCATGTCCACCGTAATCGCCCCGGCCACGGATGTTGTCGTCAGATCGACACCAGCCGCTGCAAATGCCGCTTGAAAAAAAGCGCCGGTCGTAATGGTCTGCGCACCGGCGCCGGTTGTGTTGATCACGATCCTTTCGATATTGCTGATGTCGCTCCAGTAAGCATCAGCGGGCGTAATGGCTGCAACGCCAATAGGGGTTATATTCAATGTATCAATGCCCGCCTTACCATCAAGGTTATCGGTAACGCCGAACGTTCCGGTCGCTCCATCATTATAGGTGCCGGAAAACACGTCATCGCCCGCAGCCCCGCTGAAGGTATCCGTATCCGTAGTCAACGTAAAAGTTGAGCCTGAAAATGCAGCCCTTGTGCCGGGGGTATGACCCTCCGAGTAAGTCAGGTCTGCGCTATCAACCGGACGATTAACGTTAGCTGCATGAAGACTTTGTATTGCATTGGTATTAATAGCCATTTCTCTCTCCTAAAAAGGTTTCTACATTTATAACGATGCTGCATAGCGACTTCGATTGCATCTAAGTCCTCACCGGCATCATCTGTTATCGAGCATTTATCCTCTTTATTTCAAAATTCATCTGTACGCTGCAGCACATATCGAGCCGGCTTTTTTCAATGACTGTTTGGCGTTGCCTAATCGCCCCGAAATCGCCCTCCTGGTTAAACAAGCGAAGCGTAAAGGTAACTTTAGTATATGTGTGCTGCCGCACCGACCATGCCCGGATTTACCTATATCGTATTAACTGAGCGACGGGAAACATCATCCCACGCTTTGATCATGGCTATCCGGTCATGGCTAATACATCAGGAGACACTCATGAACAAAGATCAAGTAAAAGGCAGAGTCGAAGAAGCAAAAGGTAAAGTCAAGGAAGCCGCCGGCGTCATACTGGATGACAAAGGTATGGAAACAGAAGGCAATGTGCAAAAGAACATCGGTAAGGTCCGGTCGGGCCTGGGCGATCTGAAGGAAGATATTAAGGACAGCATCTAAAACAATACGCTGCTGAACCGTGTGACAGAGTCCGGACAGACCGGATTGGCTACACGGCGGCAACGAAATTCACAAATGCCTTTTCACAGGAAATAAACATGCAATTCACCAACATGAAACTCACCGGTTTATGCGCGGCCACCCTTTTGGCCTTGACCTCGTTCGGCGCTTACGCCGTTGAGGAAAGCCACATGGCGGAAGCACTCAAGCACGCAGAAGCCGCCGTTACAGCGGTCGATGGCAAATCCATCGCCGAACATGCCGAAGCAGCGAATGTCCATGCGAAGACCGCCGTTGAACACCTCAATGCAGGCATCACCAGCCTGAATGCCGCTATCGATCACGGCAAGCTGAAGCACGACGACTTGGCGAAAAAATCCGCCGAGGAAGCCGTCACTCACCTGAAAGCCGCGCAGTAAGCATCTGTCGGTTTCGGTATTACAAAAAACGGCGGGGTATTTAACCCGCCGTTTTTTTTTGCAATCCGAAATGACGAGTAAAGAAATTGATAGGTGTTGGGATAGCCATCGGCAGCACAGGCATTGGGTTCAGAAGCTTGTCGGTTCGCGCCGAGGGTTACCGTTGAGTTCATGACGAACACGGGAGATCGTTTCATAAACCGCCTTGCGTACCCGGTTGATCCCACCCAAAGGCCGATGCTCGGGAAGCGCATGCCAGGGCGTAAAAGAAAGGTTCTCGCAAAATGCCATTTGCTTGGGCGAGTCGAATGCCTGAGGCGAGATGGTGATACGCGCCACCGGAATAAAGGGCGAATCCTTTTCGCTCCATTCGAGCGTCGGATCTTCAATGGGCATTAACTGCGGGCGTTTACGTAGCTGGACCATGAAATCAAAGCACGCTTCGCCCTGGGCGAGATGATTGCGCATATTATCGCGCAGGAAATCAGGGCTGTCCGTTTCGATGAACGACGAAGTCGGCCCGCAAGCGCGCGCGGAGAACTTCATTGAAGTCGTATCCCCGAATAGATAAGGCGTCATGCTCCAATATCGGCTGTCCAGCGGGTTGGCAACCTTCAAACCCCGAAGTGCAAGGGCAATTCCCAATTCGTGCAGTCGAAAATCAAAGGGATTCAATCCGGGGAAAAAGAACTTGATGGGGTTGCCTTCCGAAACGGCTTTCTGAAATTCAACATAGTCAGCCGCGTTCCGTACGATGAACACCGGGTGATTGATCATCACAAAGTCCTGCGTACCGGACTCGCTACCCTTGACGCCCATCAATTTGATCGCCATCCCTCGCGCATCGCCGACCGAGTCGTCCTGCACGGTACCGGAGCCGTTGGAGTAACGTATCCATGCCGGGTAAGTGCGAACTTCCCTGAAGATCCCTACCTTGAGCTCCTCGGGCAACTTGTCGAGAACGTGAAATTGGGCTTTTACACAACCGTGGGCCTTGGCGTGAGCGTCTCTTCGAGCCGCCCCCTTTTTGGCTTCGGCCCGAACGCTTTCCTCAATCATCTGCACGATCCGCTCGGTCGCTCCAACTTCGTTGGCGGGGACATCTTCATTACAAGCGGCCCAGGCCGGTAGGGCGGATAGAAGAGCAAGGCCAAGGTGAATGGCTTTATTCAACATTTCAAAATACTCCTGAAAAAAGGCGAAAAAGTCGTTTTGTATCGCCTTCCCCTCGCCCGGAAAGACCCGTGATGTCAACCGCTACCGACGTTGTTTCACGCGGTCTCCGGCTGGAACAGCCTATCTACCGATTGGCCTGATGCGCTCATTGCCTAACCCGGATAAGTACCAAGATTGAGTTCGGAGTCATTCACTTCCCCCTTTGAGAAAAGGCGGAAGTATTGCTGGAGGCTATCTATTGTTATGGAAAACGTGAATTAACTCTCCGATTTTGAAAACGACTCATCGAATAATCAAGAATTGAAACAACCTCTTCACAGCAAATAATATTTTTACTGCTAGTAAGAATGTATTCAGCCAGTTTAGTGACTGCCGCCCCGCCCAGTTTGCATCATTATTGACAAACTCATATGCGGCGATAAATAACTCATACAATTTTTCATCTTTTTGTTGTTGATCGGCAGAGAAACTTTGTAAATAATCATTTGCCAGGGCAAGATCGGAACCACCGCCATAATTTTCTAATGCCTTCAGATTGACCAGCTTATGATTAAACAGCTCATCATCAGTGTCAGCAACAAATCTGGCTTCCGAAAACGGCCCGACAAGCAGATTAATAATATCTGTCTCAAAAGCTGTATTGTATTCCTTGGTCAATTGCTCAAATACATCATTGTGTTCCGTTAAGTCACCATCCGAATGATTAACAGGAGGCACCAGTGTTTCAATTAAGCGCCCGCCTTCCAGTCTTGCAATACAATCGTCGCCCATTCGTTGATAAGCCATGGCGCCCGGTTCTGTCCCGCCGCTTATATTTAAAATAATGTTAAAAAAAACCGGCGGCAGTTGCCTGGCCTTATTATTAAAATGAATGCCCGCCGCGTGTCCGGCTTCATGAAAAGCAACCCGTTGCTTATGGTTTAATAGTTTATCCTGAGAGTCGATTATCGTTTTTGGTTTCATGTTTTAATTACCCAGTTGTCAGTCAACAAGCAAAGTAGATATAAATCGTAAAAGCAAATATAAGTGTCATGACCTATTGTTTTTATTTATTTTTGTTGTTTTTCGAGAATGTCCCCTTGCAGCGGGTTGATAAAATGACTTCATCATCCAGGCTATGGGCAAGGCCGTATATAAAGTGTGAACCGAAGCCATCAGGTTCAACGCAATCTTCAGCGGGCTGGTCTCGGTGACGCCCGGTTTATCGGCAGCACCACGGATATTAGGTATCAGGCGCTTGGCGGTAAGTTCGCCGATAATAAATCCTGCGCCGCCCGCCAATAATAGGGTTGCCGGAGCCCTTATCTGTTGGCGTATCTTGCTGATCAGGGTATCGGTTCGAACACCGACTTCCCGTTTGCGGTTCAACACCTGCCGCTCGGCCACCCTGATTTGAGCCGTCAGTGACTTAGGTCCGTATCGATTCGGGAAATAATTCGCCATCATGGCTTCTCGCTATCCCGCTGCCTTGGCGGCATGGGCTTAAGACTGCGGAGAATCGCCGGGAATTGCAGGTAAGCACTCTTGCGGCGTATCACGCCACAGAGCGCGAACACCAGCAACAGGTTGAAAACCACGGCAATCAATACCGCGCTACTCGCCATAATGCCATGCTCAACCAGCCACAGCACGGCGGCAACCACGAGTCCCAGCCACGCGCCGTTCAGCAATACTGCCGCCATCACGCCTGCCATGATCATATCCACCAAGCTCTCGCCCGCCCGCCGCGTTTCCAAAGCAGCCAGCCGGAGGTGATCGTAACTTAATGCCCGCAGTTCGTGCCATAAGGACCGGCTGTCTTCCAGAATACCGGGCTCCTCCGCCGGGTCAGCGCATGTTGCCGTTGCTCCCGGCGTTTCATACTCTACGGCGTCAGAATTCATGATGGCTAACGTTCCTAACTAAACTAGCGACTGCTTAACAGGCGGCTCAACAGAAAACCTGCCGCTGCCGCAATACCCAGCGAGGTCATGGGATTTTTGCGAACATAACCGCAGCAATTTTCCATCAATTCCTGTTCGGCATTTTTCAGTTCCCGGCCTTTTTCGCCAAGCGCGTCTGCGGCGTGACTGCCTGCATCGGCAATTTTGTCGAAAGCTTCATGTGCGGATTTGGATGCTTTGTCTATGGTGTCCATGATGGTTTTATCCTCTATTTAAGACGCATATCGTTTTTGACTGAGACCACACCGCTAACGCCGCGTGTAATTTCTACAGCCTTGTCAATATCGGCGCTGGAATTTACGAAGCCGCTCAACTGGACCACGCCCTTGAAGGTTTCGACATTGATCTCGCCGGATTTCAGGCTCGGATCATCGAATAACAGCGCCTTGACCTTGGAGGTGATGACACTGTCATCTACATATTCGCCGGTGCCCTCGTGTTTTTCCGTCGATGCGCAACCCGCCGCCGTTAATAACGTCAGGGCCAGGAAAAACGCGGTAAAAATTCTGGTTAGGTGTTTCATGGGTAAATCTCCATTGATGATTAAAAAAATAAACTATGTACGATCCTCAGCGCCTTGATGGGGCGCTTTGAATTAAAACATTTACGGATCAATAAACATTTTTGTTGTATCCGGGGATTTCATTTACGCCATCAGAATCTCTGAATTTAGATAAGCCGTAATTTTTTCAACAGTTCGTTTCAGCTCTAAAAGAATCAGGTCAAGCTCTGTATGCGTTTTGGTGATAACTGTTAGAACCAGTTCTTTTCCGACATGAACCATTAAAAAATAGCCGTTAGCGTAACGAACGATGATTTGTTCTATCATGCCGCCGGCAAATTCTTTTGCACTGCGAGAGCCAAATGAATAGAGACCGGCGCTTATCGCACCTAGAGTATCTTCATCCATATCATTCGGTATAACGGCGGCTAGAACCATGCCGTCCGTTGAAATGATTGCCGATGCCTGAATATCGGCGGATTTCTCGTTCAGATCTAAAAGTATTGGATTCATGAGAACACTCCCTGATAATTTAAGTGATGGCGCAATTTCCAGCGTCAAAGACACCTAGTCGACTAACATTCAAGATCGGATGCCGTTTTCGCAGCCGCTTGGTCGTCTAGTGCTGAACCTTCGCCATTTGTCGACAACTCTCGGCACAGGCTTTACAGGCCGCGACGCACTCATCCATGCCGCCGATCTTCTCGCAATCCACTGCGCAGGCCTCGCAAACTTCGGCGCAGACCTCGCAAACACGACGATGAAAGTGAGAACTGCTGAGCTGAAAATTGGCTGAGGTCTGGCAGATTTCGGCGCAGCTCATCATGAGACGGAAGTGCTGTGCTTCAACATGCTTTCCTCCGGTCTTCAGGCAGTGGTTCATGGCAGTTTGCAAACAAACCTGATGACAATGGTTACAAGCCTCTATACAGGCTTGCATGGTCGGTTCAGTGTGGGCCGGCTGAATCATGGAATTCTCCCAAGGTAAAAAAACAGGTGTGACCAAAAATGGGTAATTCATCTCGACCAAGCACAGGGCTTCAAGTGGAGACTGGGATTTCGTAAAACCTTGAAGACACTTTAGCGGCAAAACCGGCGGCAGTCGGTACGCTAACGCACATATTCTTCGGTGCGTGTCAAGTGGGAGACAATGACGGTGACCGGTAAAAGTTCCTGCATCGTCAAAAGCGCCAACTGTTTGAAGCCCTGCCTCCTGAACCCATGCCTTTGCCCCGTCATCGAAAAAACAGGCCAATCCTAATAACAATGGCGCTTCGAATGACTCATATCATAAAAAAAGCGCAAATATTGTGCTCGGCAAGACGCTTATGTGCGCTAGCGCACGGACGGGTTGCTAATGTTGCAACTAAGCTACACCTGAGATTATTTAGCAACACCGGTTACCGTAAGGCGTGTTTTCTGTCAGGATGGCATTAGCCCCATTTTTTATTCTTAACTACACCGAAGGAAAATATTATGCTGAAGAAAAATTTGCTCACCATTGCCTCATTAACCGGCATGGCATTCCTGCCGCTGGCGCAAGCCGAGGATCAAATCCCGGATGATCGCTGGTATGTAGCCCCCTTTGCTTCATTCGTACATACCGGTGGCGACCGCGGCGCCGATGACGGCTGGGGCGCAGGTTTAGGCGTCGGTAAAATGCTGGACAGGCATTTCAACGTCGAACTGAGAGGTTTTTATAATGAATTCGAAGGCTATGCTAAAAACCAGTTTCATCGCGACTGGGAATTAGCCGGCGGCACCGCTGATGTACAGTATTTCTTCATGCGCGACACCTTCTCGCCTTATGTCGTGGCCGGCGTCGGCGGCATGAACACTAACGGCCTGTATAACCGTAGCGCTGTGGGCATCATTGCCGAAACCGGCTTGGGCTTTACCTATGAAATACTCGACAACTTTTTATTACGCAGTGATGTGCGCTATCGTTTCAACAATAATTTCGGCGCTGAATTCGGTCGTACGACCGACACATTCCATGACATGGTGGTGAATGTCGGCTTCGTCATACCGCTCGGCGACAAACCTTCCGGAATGCCGCAAGCCGAAGCGCCAATCCCCGTTGCCCAGGCTGTCGATTGCTCGACGCTGGATTCGGATGCTGACGGCATCAACGACTGCCTGGATCAATGCCCCGGCACCATTAAAGGCAGCAATATTGACAATAGCGGCTGCCCGGTCAGGCTTGTGCTCAAAGGCCAACACTTCAACTATGACTCAGCGGAATTAACCTTGACTGCCCAAGGCCTTCTTGATGAGGTCGCGGCAAGCTTGGTTAACTATCCTCAGAAAAACGATATTGAAGTCCAGGGCCACGCCAGCAGCGAAGGCGCCGATAACTACAATATGAGATTGTCGCAACGACGTTCAGAATCAGTGGTTGAATACCTTAAATCAAAAGGCGTCACCAACAAACTGATCGCCAGAGGCTACGGCGAAACCCAACCGATTGCCGATAACGGCACGGAAGCGGGCAAAGCTGAAAACCGTCGCGTCGAGTTGATCTGGATCACCGATTAATAGCATTTAATGCCGTAAATCCTGAAACCCGCTTTCAAAGCGGGTTTTTTATGCATCGCGTTTATGCGCTATTGGATGCCCAGGGCAATCGCGCTATAGCGAAGATTTCCCTCTCCCTGAGGGATGCCTACATGGATGTAGGTAAGTAGAGCAACGCAGCAGCAGTTGCCGAGAGGGCCAGGGAGAGGGGGATTTTAAAGGCATTTTTCCTTATTCTATTCCCCTCTCCCCAACCCTCTCCCCACTAGGGAGAGGGAGCTTTCCTTCTTAACTTAACGGCAGTGACGAAGAGGGAACAATAAACCTTAGTTTTTTTACACACAGCGCAATCGCCCTGATTGGATGCCGGCTTGAAAATGCTGTATGTACGATACCGTACAGACCACACCGGCTATTGTCGCTAGAATCGAGCTTAACTCAACGCACCGGCGTTTGATTCAATTACAGGAATTTTCTTCTTACTGAAGTTTTTTCTCTACCGGAGTACCGCCATTTCACTTGGCGTACTTTTTGATTACACCACACAAAGGCATAGTCCATGAACACGACAAATCAATACAAGCAAAAAACGGCAGCCGATAAAGTTCTTCTGATTGCCTGTTTATCGGCAGTGATTGGACTGGCGGGCTGTCAACAGGAAGGCGGCGCAGAAAAAGCCGGGCAAAAAATCGACAAGGCGGCCGCAAACGCCGAGCAAAAAATTGAGTTGGCGACCGAACGGGCCGATCAAAAAATTGAAGCCGCCAAGGAGTCGTTAGATCAAAAGGCGGATAGCGCCGGACAATATATTGATCAATCGACAGACGCCTCTAAAGCAACGCTGGAAGCGGCAGGGCAAAAAATCGACAAAGCCGCTGAAAATGCTGAACAGAAAATCGAGCAGGCGACTGAAAAATCAGGACAGCAACTTGAGAGTGCAAAGGAATCGGTCATCGATACGGCCATCACTGCGGGCGAGTATGTCGATGACTCGGTGATTACCATGAAAGTTAAGGCGGCCATCCTGAATGAAGCGATCCTTAAAGATGCTCAAATCGAAGTCACGACGCTTAACGGCGTGGTGCAGTTAAGCGGGACTGTGGATTCAGAGCCCAGTATCGGCAAAGCAATGGAAGTGGCTAATAGCCAGCCGAATGTGAAAGCGGTACAAACAGCCCTGGTTGTAAAAGTACCCGGTAAATAATGACTTATAGAGGCGGCGGGAAATAAAGCTTCATTTGTTCCCCCCTCACCTAAGCCCTCCCGCCGGAGAGGAAACGGAATGTCGTATCATCAATTCCGAGTCCCATACTGCCGGTAATTATCCAATTCGTCCTCAAACGGCGATCTTTTAGGAGAAGCAAACATGCTCGAAACTATAGCAATTCTTTTAATCATACTTTGGCTGCTGGGCTTAGTCTCGGCGTATACCCTGGGTGGATTTATCCACGTTCTTTTAGTCATTGCGGTCGTCATGATACTGGTTCGTGTCATCCAGGGGCGAAGGGTTATATAACTGCCAAGCGGTCCGCGCTTTATTTTTGTTTTATCGGCATTAAGCTCCGCTTCTCGCCGAGCCGAACTTTCATTAAGGAAATAAATACCATGAATGCAGTCAAAATCCTGGCAATACTATTGGTTCTGGGCGGAATACTGGGACTGGTGTTTGGCAATTTCAGCTATACCAAGGAAACACAGGAAGCCAAGATAGGCCCATTGGAATTGACGGTCAAGGATACCGAAACCGTTAATGTTCCAGTCTGGGCAGGCGTCGCGGCCATCATAGCGGGAGGCACGTTGTTGCTTTTTGCAAGCAGGAAAAGCATGTAAGTCGGACATAGACTCCGAAAATTAATGAAAACACCAGATGACCCTATCGAAAAGCTTCTTGGCGCACCTTATGATTCATTGGACGAACTTACCAAAAAAATTGCACGCCATGTTTCCGATCGAAAGCACATTGCAAGAAACACCGCAAAGGAACTTGATGAAAAATCAACACTGGGCGAACGAGCGGCGGATGCCGTTGCTACTTTCGGCGGGTCCTGGACATTCATAACGCTGATTATGCTAAATCTAAAGGCCGAACTTGAAATCATGCTGTTACACGAAAAAGTGGACTTGTTGCGGAAAAGCCAGTGGAGCGAACTATTGGCTATTCAGAAGGAACAACTAAAACGACTGGATAATTTGATCGAGAAGAAAATAGTATCTGAATAATATGACTCTGTACGTTGGAGCACAGACTTGCGCCTTACGGTGATGCTAAGATGATCCTCACTGTTCACTGTCGTCGACAAAGAACAAATAGCTTGCCGAAGAACCCCTAGGTTGGGTTTTGATCCTCCAAAGCAGCCATTATGGTTATGTGCCTCTCTCGCCGTAGCAGCATTTATGACTACGGCATTTTTTTATCTGCCCTGCCCGGCGTTATCTGCCGCCGCACTGAGCCGTGCATCAAAGCGCCGGTAATATAAATTTTTTAAAGGTAATTCCATGAACACAATACAACATTTCGCACTTGGTTTAGTTGCCTCAGCCATGCTCGCCGGCTTGGTCGGTTGCGCACACATGTCCGAGCAGGACCGGAACACCGCTCTCGGTGCCGGCGCCGGCGCCGTCGGAGGCGCCGCTATTACCGGCGGCAGCGCGCTTGGAACGGTCGGAGGTGCAGCGGTCGGCGGCATCATCGGCCACGAAGTCAGCAAACCCAAACATTGATTGACGAGCTGCGATGGCGCAGTTTACAGCCCAAGACTGTTGCCCGATCTGTTTGGCTTTGTCGGGCAGTCCAAGAACCGGTTAAGTTGTTTATGATCATCAAGCGACTAAGGCGATTGCTGCAGGCTTTGCCTTAAATCACCCTACTATGTGCGCTAACGCACAGAAATTGATTCGCTTGATCACTATCATCAACCGCCGTCGATCAAAATTCATCCGCTTTTTTGTGCAGAATCAGATGAGCGTATAAATAAACGAGTTATTGCTGACAACCTCGTTCGCATGATCTATCTCAAGACTTTTACGATTTGCACGAAGGCCAATAATGCTCACAAAATATTGCGATCCCGCTATTCTCAACCTGGCTCCAGCCACAGCGACGGGCATCATCGAACTTCGCCGCCAGGAAACGCTGCTTAAAGCCGGCGCCCTGCAGAATGCAATTCTCAACAGCGAAAACTTTTCGAGTATCGCTACCGACGAGAAAGGCGTCATTCAATTGTTCAACGTCGGCGCCGAACGCATGCTGGGCTATACGGCTGAGGAAGTGCTCAACAAGATCACCCCGGCCGATATTTCCGATCCGCTGGAAGTGATTGCGCGCGCCGAAGCGCTGAGCCTCGAACTCTCGACGCCGATTATGCCTGGCTTCGAGGCTTTAGTGTTCAAAGCCTCGCGCGGTATTGAAGACATTTACGAACTGACCGCCCTCCGCAAGGACGGCAGCCGCTTCCCGGCGGTCGTGTCGGTCACCGCACTGCGCGACGCTCAAAACGCCATTATCGGCTTTCTGTTAATCGGTACGGATAACACAGCGCGCAAGCAGGCGGAAGAGGCTTTGCTCAAGGCGGGCGCATTACAGAATGCAATTTTCAACAGCGCCAATTTCTCAAGCATCGCTACCGATGCAAAAGGCGTCATCCAGATTTTCAACGTCGGCGCCGAACGCATGCTGGGCTACTCCGCCGCCGAGGTGATGAACAAAATCACCCCGGCAGACATTTCCGATCCGCAGGAAGTCATTGCGCGCGCCGAGGCCTTGAGCCTTGAACTCTCAACGCCGATTATGCCGGGCTTTGAGGCATTAGTGTTCAAAGCCTCGCGCGGTATTGAAGACATTTTCGAACTGACCTACATCCGCATGGACGGCAGCCGCTTCCCGGAGGTCGTGTCGGTCAC
>SXGU01436948.1_pt1 | contig 14483 bp, 16 predicted proteins | sample 3174531 | NCBI WGS metagenome assembly SXGU01 (sample SAMN11356863, study PRJNA531348) | freshwater metagenome | isolation source: freshwater sample F1-140 | place: China: Fuxian Lake, Yuxi | collected 2017-12-25
CCGACGTTCTCGAGGTCGTTGTGCTTCCCCCCGGCGCGGACGCACTTCTGGATCGTCACGGCCCGCTTGTGGTCGGGGTTCGCCTTTCCGGTGAAGTTGTCCTTGAACTGGTTCATCCCGGAGTTCGCGAAGAGGAGCGTGGGATCGTTGAACGGAACTAGGCACGAGGACTTCTTCTTCTCGTGGCCATTCTTGATGAAATATTTGGAAAATGCATTCCGGATTTCTTGCGCGCGCATGCCTAACCTCGGGGGGTGTTAAAATTGCCCAAAAGGTTATCATATGGCAAAAAAGGGGGCTAGCTAAAGAAGGCGTGCGCCTCGCGCAATATTACATCGCCTCAGGCTGGTTTCCGGCTTCGACTTGCTGAGCTTTCTCGGCTTCTTCCTGCATGGCCCGGTCGGTTTGAACTACCATCTCCGGAGAAGGTTCGGAATTTCCAAAGCTTCCGGCTTCGATGTTCTGCTCGGCGAGGTTCTGCTGAGACTGCTGGAGGTTTTCATTGAGAGTCGTGTTCGAGAAGCGCAGACGCGTTCCTTCGAGCGGACCGTTGGTGAGGGAAACCATGTAGGAGTTCTGGTCGACCTGGTAGAGCATCCCGCTGTAGAGCTCGCCGTTGTAGTCGTACTCGAAGACGTTGCCCGTGAGTTCGGTGAAGGAGATGGAGACCCCGTCGCCGTCCGGGAGGCCAACGGAGAGTTCGTCGATGGAGCCGTTACTGGTGGAGAGGGATCCGCTGAACTGGGAGGTGTTGAGTCCCTGCTGCCACTTCTTCGGGTTGATGACTTCGACGAGGCTTAGGTTCAGGTCCTCCTGGATGGCGGAGGTCGCGACTACCTGCTCTTCCTGCGGGCCCGCCGCCTGGGCCGGGGCCGCTTCCTGGCGCTGGATCGACTGGGAGATAAACGTCGGCGACGGTTGCGCCGTCGCGATCTGCTGCTTCGGAAGCTTCTGCCACTTCATGGAGTTCGCGACGACCCGGGCCGGTGTGGTCACGCCGTAGAGTTCGTCCAGGCGCTTGACGAATTTGATGTCTTCTCCGGTGATGTGAGACTCGGAGTTGATGACGACGGCGTTGTACGTCCCGGTGAGGGTGAATAACCCGAGGAACATGAACGCAAACGGCTTCTTCTTATTCTCAAACCACTCCATACGAAATCTCCTGTGCCCAGGATGAAGCAAGGCAGATGCCAAGCCGAACCGGGGTAACCGCTTGATCCCCGGACGGGCCGAGAAAGGAATAGTCAATAACGAGTATGGAGTGACTAAACTTTCGACGGTCTTCGTGGGGATTCCTCACATAAAGAAGACAGCGAGGCTTGGCCTTGAACTTGAGCCCGGAAAGTCCGTCGACGGCCAGGACGGAGCTGTCTAGTCCGTTGACGGCCAGAGAGCGGAGTCGACAGAATCTCCCTCTTAGATCGGAGGAAACCTGGCCCCCCGTGTGCATGGAGGCTTGGATACCATCGGGGGATCTATGTTTAAACTTATGAGTGCGTGCGTGCTCCTTTCACTTTCGGCCGGTCTTGCGCAGGCAGCGGAGCCGATCTGCTTTGGTACCTCCCAGGGGTTCGAGAAGATCTGCCTGAAGCTAAGCCGGGATGGCCTGAATAAGCAAGTCACCACGGTCTCCATCCACGACGAGAACACCTCGGTCGACCTCGGGGCCTTCAGCAGGAGTCAGGGGGACCTGGTCATCCAGAATAAGCACGTCGGACGCAGACTCCGGCTCGAGGACGTCGCTCGGATAAAGATCCCCGCGCCGTGGACCAAGCAGAAACGGCTCTCGGCCTTCAACGCCTGGGGCGGGGAACTCGGAGTCTTCACTCGCAACGTGGCCGAAGCCTACGATCCGGAGGTCGGCGACGTAAGTAAGGTCGTCTCCTCCCCGGTGACCTCATCTTCTCGGATCTCCCAGGAAGACATCATCATCCCCGGCGTCCGGCTGGTGACGTCCATGGCCCAGGACCCGAGCAACCGGCAACGGCTCTTCGCGGTCGGGTTTTCCATCGAACTCAGCGGGAGCGTGCTCCTCCGGTCCGAGGACGCCGGGGCCACCTGGGAAACGATCCTCGATCTCAAGGGGAGTTCGCAGTACTACAACACGGTCTCCGTGAGTGCCGACGGGAGGAAGGTGGTCGTCCTCGGATCCAACTCCTTCGGCAAGAGTGCGAAGGTCTTCTTCAGCGTCGACGGAGGCGCGTCCTTCGATTCCATCACCCACGTCCCGAAGGCGACCAAGCTCATCCACGTCTACTCGGTCCACGTGAACGCCGCCGGGACGAACGTCTACGTCGGCGAGAGCCAGGGCTGGGTGACGAAGTACGACCTCCGAGGTCGGAGCCTCGTGCGGTCTACCGCGAACTTCGGCCAGATCCTCCAGCACCGCCTCGGGAACGCGACCCCGCAGTCCGCCTGGGGCATCAGCACCCATCCGGAGGTCCCGGGGAAGGTCTTCGTCGGCACGGGGAACCACCTCTACCGGCTCGACGAGGCCGGCCGGGTCGATGAGTTTAGCTCGGGGGTCTACGACGATTCGACGATTTACAACGTCGAGTTCCTGGCGAACAAGGGACTGCGGATGTCCGCGTGCAACGCGGTCTACGAGACGGTGCCCGGGTACAACTACACGAGCGACCAGAAGCCAACCTTCCGGAAGAGGCGGAGCGCGTCCTTCGTGATCGAGAAGGGAGCGGGCCTGGTGTCGACGCCAGGGTACCTCCGGACCTACTGGGTGCATGCCAGCCCGTTTAACAACAACGAGGTCCTCGCCGGAGCCATGAGCGGCCTCTACCGGTCGGTAGACGGCGGGAACACCTGGAAGCGTCTCCTCATCTTCGACGCCGAAAGGTCCCAGGTGATGGTGGAGTACCACCAGGTCGCGTTCATCGACCGGGACACCATCGTCGTCGTCCACAGCAAGCAGGGGAATCGCCCGGCGCCGATCATGAGTAGGATTCACTTACGGTAGTCGATATAAAACGAAGCCCGGGGCTTCAAAAGGAGACCTAATGAAGACGTTATTGGCCGCAGCTTTTTTGCTTTCTTCTCTCTCGAGCTACGCTCAGGTGATCACCGGAGGTGACCGCCTCCTCAAAGACCCGTTTGAGTTCACCATCTTGGAGGTCTGGGACCGGTCGTCCAGTGGAGTAATCACCGTCAAGCAGTCTTCGAACGGGAACCATGCGTACCTCTACTGCTCTGCAGATAACTCGTACATCAACTACACCAACAGGGCCGATAAGAACATGAGCTTCCTCTTCGACAGCATCGCCAAGTGTGAACTCGTGAAGGGCTGCTTGAAGACCGTGAACAAACCGAACGGGATGACCGTCCAGGTAGACCGCGCCACGCTGAAGATCACGAAGGTGAACCTCCCGGCCGAGTGCACGCAGGACCCATTGGCGGAAGAATAGTCCCCGCTGAGCTCACGAAAGGACCCATGAACCCAAAGGAGAAAAAATGAAATCATTCCTAATCGCCTCGCTCCTGCTCTCTTCGCTTTCAGGTTACGCCCAGGTCTTCACCGGCGGAGATCGCCTCTTGAAAGATCCGTTTGAATTCACGATCACCGCGATCCTTGCGAAAGAAAGCAGATACATAACCTTTTCCCAATCTTCGAACAGCCACAACGCCTTCCTCATGTGTGACGACGAAGGGAATAGAATCCAGTACCAGACGAGGGGTAACAAGACGGTGTATTTCACCTTCGACAACGCGGACAAGTGTTTGATCTTCCGGGGCTGCCTCCAGCTAATTTCGAAGCCGACTGGCCTGAACGTTCAAGTCGATCGTACGTCGCTGAAGGTCACGAAGGTTAACCTCCCGGCGGAATGCTCTCAAGACCCTCTCGCAGAAGAATAATCACCACGGCGGAGTCTCCGGACTCCGCCTCCTCTAGAACAGCTCCGAGTCAGCTGCGCTAGCGCTGTTGAACCTCTTGCTCAGGGCCTTCTTCGCCTCGTCGTACCCGTGGCCCTTGGAAATCAGAAACCTCAGGACCTTGTCTCTCAGCTTCCCGCGCTCTTTCGAGTCGGAAGGGATTTCCTTCGACCGGAGCTTCTTCTCGACGAGTTTTTCAATGCTGTCATCCTCGTTGAAACCTAGCTCCTCCTCGACGGTGGAGAACTCCTCCGGTTCGAACTGGAGCTTCTCCATGGCCCCGCGCTGGCGGATCTTCTGCTCGGACTCGCCCTTCTGCATCCACTTCCGGATGAAGAGCCGGCGGTAGGCGTCCTCGCGCAGGTAGCCCTTCGCCTTGAGGCTCGCGATGGTTTCGTCGATCTCGTGGGGGAGGAAGTCTCTCTTCTGGCGGAGCTTCTGTCGCATCTTGAACTCGGAGTAGTCTTGCTTGGAGAGGAGGTAGATGCAATAAGAATAAATTTTAGATTGCATAAGAGTCGTCCCGTGACTGCAAAAAAAGAAGGGCCGCTTTCGGCGGCCCTCTCCATCTTACTGGATGTTTTTCTTACCTTTAGTTGGCTTCTCTTCTTTTTCCTTGATCTCGCCGGTTTCCATGTCAATCGATGCGACATCCAGCGGAGCGCTGCCGATCCCGTGCTTGGCGAGGACCTTGTTCCGGATCTCCTCGACCATCGCCGGGTTCTGCTTCAAGAACTCCTTCGAAGCTTCCCGACCCTGGCCGATCTTCGAGTTGTTGTACGAGTACCAAGATCCGGCCTTCTCGACGATGCCTTCGTTGGCCGCGACGTCGAGGAGGTCGCCTTCCTTCGAGATCCCTTCTCCGTACATGATGTCGAACTCGACTTCCCGGAACGGAGGAGCGACCTTGTTCTTCACGATCTTGATCTTCGTGCGGTTCCCGGTCACGGCTTCGCCGTCTTTGATCGCGCCGGTACGGCGGATGTCCATTCGAACGGAAGCGTAGAATTTAAGCGCGTTCCCGCCGGTCGTCGTTTCAGGATTTCCAAACATTACCCCAATCTTCATTCGAAGCTGGTTAATGAAAATCACTGTGCAGTTCGAGCGTGAGATCGAACCTGTCAGCTTCCGGAGGGCCTGGGACATGAGACGGGCCTGGAGACCCATGTGGGAGTCACCCATGTCTCCTTCGAGTTCTGCTTTCGGCGTGAGGGCAGCAACAGAGTCGACGATCAGAAGGTTAACCGCACCCGAGCGAACCAGCATGTCAGTGATCTCGAGGGCCTGCTCGCCGGAGTCTGGCTGAGAGATCAGAGTGTTTGGAACGTCCACACCGAGCTTGCTTGCGTAGACCGTATCGAGAGCGTGTTCCGCGTCGATGAAGGCAACGGTTCCGCCGGCCTTCTGGCACTCAGCTGCGATGTGAAGGGTGAGGGTCGTCTTACCAGAAGATTCTGGTCCGTAGATTTCGATGATTCTTCCCTGTGGGATACCGCCAACTCCTAAAGCAAGGTCCAGTCCGAGAGCTCCGGTAGAAATAGCAGGTGTTTTTACCTGAGCTTCTTCAGTCCCAAGTCGCATGATCGCGCCTTTCCCGAATTGCTTTTCAATCGTGGAAAGAGCAAGATCCAGCGCTTTTTTGCGATTAGAATTGTCAGATGAAGTGTTAGTTGCGTTCGAATTTATAGCCATGAGGATTCTCCTTCTCTCATTTAATTTTTCATACATGAAAGCGTGTGTTATATTAAAAAACTAACATCGCCCCCATATCTTAGACAATGCATTTCATGCAATATTTACGGAAAAAATACGGATATCCAAATATTTGATATACTTAAGAGAATTATATTAAGCATCAAAAATATTGCCGTACCAAAACAGTTATAATTCCTGCATAAAAGCCACTAACAACATCGTCAGTGATGGTTCCAAAGCCATGATAGAGCCGATCGAAATACGATGCGGGCCACACTTTGATGATGTCGAAGAATCTGAAGAAAGAAAAAACCAAAAAGAGCGTAGGAAAATCTACGGTGCGAACGAAGCTCCAGGTGATGAGCATGCCGATCACTTCATCGATGACGATCCACTGCGGGTCGTGCAGGCCGAACTTCTGTTGGATTCTTTCCGTCACGAGAACGGCGGCCGCGTAGAGAGAAAGAATCAAGACCATTAAACTATAAATGTTGAAATCAAGGTAGTGTAGTAAGTAAATTAATGGAATCGTTGCGAAACTTCCTACCGTGCCAGGTGCTTTTGGAAACTTCCCTGTATAGAACCACGAGAGAAAAATAACACTGGGAATCGATGGATTTTCTATTTTTTGATCTTTCATAGAATTTACGTTAGTTTAGCCTTTCAGCGATATTAATGTCCAAAGATGAGAATGACAAAATATGGTGCAGCGTCCTAGCTACCTTAATGAGTACAGTTTCAACTGGGAAACATTCGATGTTGTCTGCAGTGGAAAGTCGTCTCTGGATGCGACCAACTACCTCACCGAACTCTACGACAAAGACCTGGTGGCCAACTTCCTCCTCGGCTACGGCTTCGACATCAACGACCCGGTGGAGAACGCCGAGCTCTTCGGGATCTTCCAGGAAGCCCTCCAGTTCATCAAACGGTACTTCCTCAAAGAAGGGAACCCCGATGGCCTGGAGCTCCGGGTCCCGCACTACCTGTACACCATCACCAACATCTCCGAGCTCTTCCTCGCGGCCACGGGCCACTCGAGCTACAAGCTCAAGACCGCGGAGTCCCTCTGGGCCGGGGTGATCCTCAAGGTCATGCACACCATCCTCCACACGGACAAGGACCTCCGGTACCGGTACTTCTCGACGATCCAGCAGCAGATCTTCGACCGCTTCTACAAGTTCATCCACCGGGACGAGCAGAACCGGCTCTACCTCCGGAACGAGGGCGGGGTGACGATCCCGCTGTACGACTTCCAGACCAAGGCGAAGAAGACCCGCGACTCGATCATCATCAAACTCCTCCACCAGCAGGAGAACGTCGCCGAGGAGCTCTTCGACCGGATCGGCGTGCGGATCATCACCTACAACAAGCTCGACGCCCTCCGGGTGATCAACTTCCTCCACCGGAACTACGTGATCATGATGAACAACATCAAACCGAGCCGGTCCCAGAACACGCTGGTGGACCTGGCGGCGTTCCGGAAGAAGATTTTCGGGACCTACCGTGAGGCGATCCGGCTCCAGCTCACGGAGGAGGCCTTCTACCAGAAGCTCAACGCCCTCATCGAAGAGTGCTCTCCGGGGACCCTCCACCACGAGAACCGGCACTCGTCCCAGGAGTACCGGGCGATCCACTTCACCGGCCGACAGCTCATCAAGTACCGGAACCCGTTCATGTCGTCGTTCAACGAGGTCCGGAAGCTCGCCCTGAAGGACCGCGAGCACCCGCTCTCCCAGGCGCTCCTGCACCTGGACACGTCGCCGATCTCCCGGGACGTGCGCTTCTTCTACCCGTTCGAGGTGCAGCTCACCGACTACGAGAGCCACCTGAAGAACACGCAGGGCGAGGCGTCCCACCACGAGTACAAGAAGTCCCAGCTCCGGTCCGCCATGAAGCGGATCTTCAAGCCGATCCTCGAGCTCAATAACATCAAGCTCGACTAGCGGCCTGGTTGAGGAAGAGGGCGATGCGCTCGTTGATGAGCTCCGGGTAGTCCGCCTGGGGAACGTGGGAGCCGTCCTTCAGGAAGTAGGTCTGGGAGTTCGGGAGGAGGTTCGCCAGGGTCCGCTGCAGGTGGTTCGGGATCACGTTGTCGTTGTGGCCGCCGATGACGAGCGCGGGCATCTTCATCCGCTCGATGCAGCCGGCGATGTTCTGGCAGGTCATCTCGTTGAAGAGCTGGAAGAAGACCTCGGCCCCGAGCTGGCTCACGCGGTTGAGGTAGATCTCGATGAACTCCTTGGCGACCCGGTGGCGGTTGAACCCGGTGGCGTGGATGATCTGCCGGATGAGGGGGTTCTTCCCGCTGGTGGTCCAGATCTTGTTGAAGACGTCGGGGTACTTCTCGAGGGCGCCGCGGGCGAGGGGGGCGATGAACTCCATGATGTTCGAGTCGAACATGACGTCCTTCACCGGCATGAACGTCCCGGAGATGAGGACCATGCCCTGGACGAGCTCGGGGAAGTCCTTGGCGAGCTGGAGGCAGACGTTCACCCCCATGCTGTGGCCTAGCATCCAGGCCCGCCGGATCCCGGTGTACTCGCAGAGGTCGCGGATGTCCCGGGCCATCTGCTCGAAGGTCAGCTTCTCCACGGCCTGGTTCCCGGTGGACTGGAAGTGGCCCCGGTAGTCGTGGGTGAGGATCTGGAACCCGAGCTTGTCGAAGTACTCGGTCTGGAACTCCCAGTGGAGGCTGCTGCAGACCAGACCGTAGTTGAACACCAGCACGGGCTTCTCCGGATCGAACGTGGTGAAGTTCTTCACGAAGAAGAGCTGCTCGTTGTCGGCGGTCTTGAAGAAATTGGCGTCGGTGATCTTGAACTTGTTCACTTCATCAGCTTTGTTAGTTTTTCTATCAGCGGGAGCCGGGGCGAGTTCTCGGCGAGGAGGGCGTCCACCTTCCTGCCCAGGAGCTCGGCCTTCGACTCCTTCGGCGTGTCCTCGAAGCCGAGGATCTTGATCACCGTCTTGCCCAGGCCCAGGCGGTCGCCGACCTTGAGCTTCCGGATGGTGGTGGCCCGCTTGTCGTTGAGCAGGTAGAACCCGACGTCTCTCTGCGGATGCACCAGGAGCTTGTCCTCCACCACCTCGATGAGGAGGTGCGAGTCCCGGAGCTGGGCGTCCTCGATGACGAGGTCCCCGGTCTTCCGGCCGAGGTAGAGCATGTTCTGGAAATACCGGAAGCTCGTGAGGACGTTGCCGTCCGGACTCTGCAAGACTTCAAAGTGAATCATAAATCCCTCTCAGATAGTATCCAGGATTTTCTGGTCTTTTGCGAGCCTTTCGAAGTGCGGCGCGAGGAGCTCGGGGTGTGTGGCCTCGAGCTCGTGGAGGTCGCGCACGACCTCCTCGAGGATGGCGGTGTGGGTGATGAAGTTCGCGAGCTTCTTGGCCGCGGTAGAGCCTGATTGATCCACTCCAAAAAGGTCCCCCTCGCCGCGGAACTTCAGGTCCTCCTCGGCGATGACGAAGCCGTCGAGGTTCTTCTCGATGACCTCCAGGCGCTGGTGGGCCTCCGCCGACGGGTCCTTGTCGAGGACGAGGAAGCAGAAGCCGGGCCTGTCCCCCCGGCCCACGCGGCCCCGGAGCTGGTGGAGGGAAGAGAGGCCGAAGCGCTCGGGGTTGTAGATGCTCATGATGGTGGCGTTCGGGATGTTGATCCCGACCTCGATCACGCTGGTGGAGACGAGGATGTGGATCTTCCGGTCCCGGAAGTCCCGCACGGTCTGCTCCTTCTCCTCGGCCTTCATCTGGCCGTGGAGCATCTCCACCCGGAAGCCCGGGAAGGTCGCCTGGTACTTCCGGAGGCTCTCCTTCACGTTCTGCAGGTCCAGGGTTTCGCTCTCGTCAATGGCGGGGAAGACGAAGTAGGCCTGCTCGCCCAGGCCCAGCCGGAGCTTCACGAACTCGACGTACTTGTCGTAGTTCACCTTCTCGGTGATCCTCGTCTTGATGCCCTTGCGGCCCGAGGGCATCATGCGGATGGAGGAGATGTCGAGGTCTCCGTACTGGGCGAGGCTCAGGGTGCGCGGGATGGGGGTGGCGGTCATGATCAAGCTGTGAGTCCCGGGGCCCTTCGCCACGAGCTTGAGCCGCTGCTCGACGCCGAACTTGTGTTGCTCGTCGATGATGGCCAGGCCCAGGTTCCTGAACTCCACCGTGTCCTGGAAGAGGGCGTGGGTCCCGATGACGATCTTCGTTTCCCCGCTCCGGAGCCGGGCGAGGATGGCCCGCTTCTCCTTGGCCTTGGTCGATCCGAGGAGGAGGTCGAGGCCCGCGGTGCCGGAGAGCCCCCGGAAGGACTCGTAGTGCTGGATCGCCAGCGCCTCCGTCGGACACATCATCGCCACCTGGGAATCCTTCTCGTTGACGACCCGGGAGGCGAGGTAGGCGACGATGGTCTTCCCGCAGCCGACGTCCCCCTGGATCATCCGCATCATCGGATGGCCGGACTTCAGATCGCGGAGGACGTCTTCGAAGACCTTGGACTGATCGGGGGTGAGCTCGAAGGGGAGCTCCTTCTTGAAGGCGTCGACGCGGGCCCTCGAGAGCTCGAAGACCGGCGCGTCCTTCCGCTTGATGAACTTCCTCCGGGTCTGGATCCGGAGCTGGTCGAGGAGGAACTCCTCGTAGATCAGGCGCTCCTCCGCCGCGTCCTTCTTCCGGAGGTCGAAGGCCTCCGGCGGGATCTTCCCGTGGATGATCTGGAAGGCCTGCCCGAGGCTCAGCTTCGAATCGTAGCCGAGCTCCGGGAGCGTCTGCGGGATGTTCGCCCAGAGAGACGCCGGGATCAGGTCCAGGACCTTCCGGATGTAGGTTCCGGAGAGCTTGTTGACCGTCGGGTACTCGATGATGTACGGGCTCGCGGTGGCGTCGTCGGAGATGATCTGCGGGTTCAAGATCTGCTTCTGCGCCTTGAACTCCTGCACCTGACCGAGGAACCGGATGTGGTCCAGGGCCTCGATCATCTTCTTCTGATTGGGGTAGAGGTTAAACCAGCGCAGGCTCAAGGTCTCGGGAGAGTGGTCGTCCTTCACCACGGCGAAGCCGTTGTGGAGGAGGATGTTCCCCTTTCCCTTCCTGCCGAAGGCCGGCTTGAGCTCCACGTGGACGATCTTCCCGGAGCCCTTGAAGTACTGATTGAGGACCGCTTCCGAGAAGGGCCGGGGAGGGGGCATCTTGTGGATCCGGAGGGGGAGGATCCAGAGGAGGTCGTGGATCGTTCGTATCCCGGCGTCCTGGAGCTTAGCGATGGTCGGAGTGGGTTTCTTCCCCTTGCTTAGCTCGTCGAGCGGGGAGAACCAGCTTAGGGTGCTAGCGGTACCGGAGTTCTTTGACGTCATAGACTAAGTCACCTTTCGGGGCCTTCACGACGACCTCATCGCCCTCTTCCTTGCCGATCAGCGCCTTCCCGAGGGGAGAGGTGAAGGAGATCTTGTTCGGATCGCTCATCGCCTCGTCCTCGCCGACGATCTGGTAGGTGTGGGTCGAATCCTTCTGGTGGTCGTAGATGGTGACCGTCGCGCCGAAGACGACCTTCTCCATGTGGCTCACGGTGGAGACGTCGATCACGCGGGCGCGGGCGAGCTTGCTCTGGACGTCGAGGATCCGGCCCTCGATGATCGACTGGCGTTCCTTGGCGGCGGCGTCCTCGGCGGTCTCCTTGAGGGCCCCGAGGTCCCGGGCTTCGGCGATGGCCTGCTTGATCTGCTCCCGGTCGACCCGGATCAGAGTCGCGAGCTCGTCTTCCAGCATCTTCTTACCCAGCAATGTCATCGGACATTCACTCATATCGTTCCTTTCTACCGTAAGTTATTTCTTGAACAGGGAAGCCGCTTTCGCCAGGAGCTCTTGCCTTTGCTTTTCGGCGTCGTTCCCGCCTGAGCCTATCTTAAAATAGTCACAAAAGTTAGCTTTCTCTTTGTCCTGAACGCGATCCGCCGACGGTTCCCTGCATTCGTTGTAAGATTTCGGGTCGTAGAACTGGCACATCTTACAAGAGCGGATGTCGGCCATGCAGCTGGGACAGGTATCCCGTCGGCCCACCAGGACCTTGAAGGTATCAGATAAGGCCTTCCCGCATTTAAAGCACTGCAGTGACAAGTTAAAACTCCTGACCGACTCCTACCCCTAAGCCGAGGTTATTACTCGAACCGGTCGGGGCGAAGAAGATCTTCGGGGTGTTTCTTTTGTTATATTCCTGGATGGATTTGGAAAGCAAGTACTCGTTGTTAAATTCCCGGGTGGTTGAGAAAAGGTAGTTGATCGCGATCACTCCGATCCCGCCGATCAGGAGGAAGTTCTGGCTCAGGAGCGGATCGGTCTTCTTGTCAGAGGTCCGCAGGAGCCCGGCGAGGATCATCCCCGTGCCGAGAGTGCTTCCGACCGCGCTCTTCCAGGTGGAGCGGTTGTTCTCCTGGTACTCGTCCAGGAGGGCCTTGGAGACCTGGTCCTTCTCCAGGTAGTAGCGCAGGCCCTCGCCCTTGTTATTACTGCTGACATCCACCAGGACGTCTTGGTAGTTAATGGTAGCGACCCGGCTACAGGTTTCCGCCCCCCAGCCCAGGACCGATGCGAAGAGGAAGAGGAGAGAAATGGTCAGTTTAAGCATGGGTAAATAATTCTATCGGGTGAAACATTAGTTCTGGGAGGGATTTTAACTTACCATAAAATAAAAAGCGACTAACTAATTATGGATCTCATCAGGACCGGCCTCGGTATAACTAAAACTATCCGCAATGTCTCTCGTTTCCGGGAGATCCTCACGGTTTTGGCGCGCCATGGTTTCTCCGAGCTCATCGTCAAATCCGGCCTGGATAAACTCATCCCCGGCTTCATCCTCCCGGCGAAGGTCTCCGAGCTCAAGCGCGAGGACCTCTCGAATGAGGAGTGGTGGCAGATCTTCGGGGCCCAGCTCCGGCTGAGCTTCGAGGAACTGGGCCCGAGCTTCATCAAGCTCGGCCAGCTCCTGGCCACCCGGGAGGACATCCTCGACCCGGCCCTGATCAAGGAGTTGAAGAAGCTCCAGAACAAGGTGAAGGGGATCCCCTTCGAGGTCGCCGAGCAGGTGATCGAGGAGAGCCTCGGCAGGAAGATCGGCGAGGTCTTCCTGAAGATCGACCCGGTGGCCATCGGGACGGCGTCGATCGGCGTGGTCTACCGGGCCGAGCTCCTGAACGGGCAGAAGGTCGTGGTGAAGGTCCGCCGGCCGGGGATCGCCAAGACGATCATGACGGACTTCGAGATCCTCCTCTTCATCGTCGACAAGCTCGAGCGCGTCTCCTCGGACCTGCGGTTCCTCGGGGTCTCGAAGATGATCGCCGACTTCTTCAAGAGCACCCAGAGCGAGCTCAACTTCCTGAACGAAGCCCAGAACTGCGAACGCATGAAGAGCAACCTCGCGGCCATCGACAAGGACGGCTTCCTCGTGGTCCCGAAGGTCTACCGGGAGTACTGCGCCCAGGACGTGCTGGTGATGGAGTTCCTCGACGGGAGGCCCTTCAACGAGTTCGACTCCCTCGAGGCCATCGGCCCCGACATCGTCGAGAAGCTCCTCCGGGCCGTCGAGCTCTTCGCCCACACGCTCCTCGCGGACGGCTTCTTCCACGCCGACCTCCACGGGGGGAACTTCTTCGTCCTCAAGGACCGGCGGATCGGGATCATCGACTTCGGCCTCATGGGGACCCTCAGTAAGAAGAACCGCGCGAACTTCGTCGCCATCCTCTACGCGCTCATCACCTTCAACTACGACAACCTCGTCTACGAGTTCCTCGAGGTCGCGGACTACGACAACGTCCCGAACCACGAGGAACTGATCCGCGACATCAAGGACGCGCTCTCGCCCTACATCGGCCTCTCCGTGAAGGAGACGAACGTCACCGAGCTTGTCCGGAACATCATCAAGACCCTGAGCAAGCACGAGCTCTACCTCCCGCGGGAGTGGTTCATCATCTTCCGCGCGCTCATGACCCTCGACGGGGTGGGGAAGTCCATCGGCCTGGACCTGAACATCTTCAAGATCCTCGAGAAGGACCTCCCGGGGTTCGTGACCGAGCTCCTGTCGGTGAAGAGCGCCAAGGAAGAGCTCCTCTGGGTGGCCAAGGACGTGGTGAGCTCGCTCCGGATCGTGCCGAAGCACCTGCGGTGGTTCCTGAAGGAGACGGCGAAGAACAAGTACGCCATCGAGATCCGGGTGAAGGACCTGGACAAGCTCAACCGCGGGGTCTCGCGGTCGCTCTACATCCTCGGGCTCTGCCTCCTCGCGTGCGTCTTCATCCTCTGCGGGGCGATCTTCGCGCGGAACACGGTGGTGTCGACGTTCTACGACATCCCGGTGCTGTCGTGGATCTTCTGGGCCTTCGGCGGGTACCTGCTGATAAGGATAGGGACGATGAGGAAATTCTAAGTACATGGAGGTTTTAATATGCATCTACTTCTGGCGGCCATCTCAGCGATCACCTTCTCCGTTGGATCGGTAGCCCAGACCAGCGCTCCGGGAGATTCGTGTGGGAAGAGCACCAGTGACCGGTGCTGTTCCGTTTCGAAGGCTAACCTCGGAGACCGGAACTCAAGGGACGGCGTCTACATCGCACACAAGAGTGTCTACGCAGGGATGAACGGGAGGTTTCCGAAGTTCGACGTGAGCGAGTACAATGATTCTTTCTGGTACCAGTGCATTTCCCTCACCGGCTACTCCGCGATGCACATGGACGGGACGGTCAAAGCAGAGGACCTGGAGAAGATCGCCAAGGTCTATGGCTGCCTCGCGACCTGCTCCGAAGAGACGTTGAAGAAGTACCCGGCCGTGCCACCGGTCGCTTGCGGAGGCCGGGACTCGTACGATTCTCACTGCTTTAAGATTTCGAACACCGGGAAGATCAGCCTCACGGGGGACGAGAAGAGTTTCA
>SXGU01005811.1_pt1 | contig 14482 bp, 15 predicted proteins | sample 3174531 | NCBI WGS metagenome assembly SXGU01 (sample SAMN11356863, study PRJNA531348) | freshwater metagenome | isolation source: freshwater sample F1-140 | place: China: Fuxian Lake, Yuxi | collected 2017-12-25
GCCGGGCACGCGCGCCGAGATGTGGTTGTAGACCAGGTCGTTCATGCCGAACAGCGCGACCAGCCGGTAGCACGCGGCGCAGTCGACGCGCGCCTGCCACTCCGCGGCGCTGACCTTGCCCCGCATGGACGGAAGACTGCCTTGCGATAGATCGCTCATGATCCCTCCCCTCGGAAGCGCAGATTATTGCAGATAGAATCGCCCGCACCATGAGCTGGCAGCGCGAAATCGACGAACTGCATCGCCGCGAGGAACTGGCGAAACGCATGGGCGGACCGGAGAAGGTGAAGCGCCACCACGACGGCGGCAAGCTGACCGTGCGGGAGCGCGTCGACCGGCTGCTCGACCCGGGATCGTTCCACGAGATCGGGGCGCTGTCCGGCGTGGCACGCTACGGAACGGACGGCGAGATCAGCGAGTTCACGCCGGCCAACCTGGTGGTCGGCCGGGGCCGCGTGGGCGGGCGTCCGGTGGTGGTCGCGGGCGACGATTTCACCGTGAGGGGCGGCGCGAACGACGCCGGCATCCGCGAGAAGCTGATGCTCTCGGAGCGCATGGCCTGCGACCTGCGGTTGCCGCTGGTGCGGCTGGTCGACGGCACGGGCGGCGGCGGTTCGGTGAAGAACCTCGAGACGCTCGGCCATTCACCGATGCCCAAGGCCTTCCTGTGGGACGTCTGGACCAACAACATGGCCGAAGTGCCGATCGTGTCGCTCGCGCTCGGCTCCGTCGCCGGGCTCGGCTCGGCGCGCGTGGTCGCGAGCCACTATTCGGTGATGGTGAAGGACACCTCGCAGTTGTTCGTCGCCGGTCCGCCGGTGGTTGCGCGCACCCATCGCCAGTACGAGAAGAACGAGCTCGGCGGCAGCCACATCCACACCCGCAACGGCGCTGTGGACGACGAGGCGGCGACCGAGGACGAGGCCTTCGAGAGGGCGAGGAAGTTCCTCTCCTACCTGCCGCGTTCGGTGCACGAGGTGTCGGCGCGCGCGCCGTGCGGTGACCCGGTCGATCGCACCGACCCATGGCTGATCGAGGCCGTGCCGCGGGATCCGCGCAAGGTCTACAACATGCGCCGCATCCTGCAGGCGGTGTTCGACAAGGACTCGTTCTTCGAGATGGGCAGGCTGTGGGGCCGGCCGATCATCACCGGGCTGGCGCGCCTGTCGGGATTGCCGGTGGCGGTGATGGCCGGCGACCCGATGCACTACGGCGGCGCGTGGACCGCGCGCGCCTCGGAGAAGGTCACGCGCTTCGTCGACCTCGCGGAGGTGTTCCACCTGCCGGTGGTGCACATGGTGGACGTGCCGGGTTTCCTGATCGGGCCGGACGCCGAGAAGGAGGGCACGATCCGCTACGGCATGCGCGCGGCGAGCGCGATCCTGCAATCCACGGTGCCGTGGTGCTCGGTGCTCGTGCGCAAGGTCTTCGGCGTCGCTGGTGCCGTGCACCAGAATTCCTCGCGCTTCGGCATGCGCATGGCCTGGCCGTCGGGCGAATGGGGCTCGCTGCCGATCGCGGGCGGACTGGAAGCGGCCTACAAGGCCGAGATCGAAAAGGCCGCCGACCCGGAGGCGAAGCGCGCAGAGATCGAGGCTCGCATCCGGCAGTTCGCGTCGCCGCTGCGTAGTGCCGAGAAGTTCGACGTCGAGGAAATCATCGATCCCCGCGATACCCGCCGGCTGTTGTGCGAGTTCGCGGACCTGGCGGCGCCGCTGCGCACGCCGGGCAAACGTGCCTTCGGAGTGCGTCCATGAGCGAGATCCGGATCCGCCGCAGTCATCACTTCACCCATGCCGAGGCGAAGAAGGGCGCCGACCGCGTCGCCGCCAGCCTGAAGGAGCGTTTCGGCCTCACCGGGAGCTGGAAGGGCGACGAGCTCCATTTCAAGGGCTCGGGCATCGATGGCGTGCTGCGCATCGAGGCGAAGGCGGTCGAGATCGACGCCAAGCTCGGCTTCATGCTGGCGCTGATGAAGCCGGTGATCGAGGCCTCGATCCACGAGAACCTCGACAAGCTGTTCGCGGCGGGCGAGAAGCCGGAGAAGAAGGCGGCGGCGAAGCCGGCCGCGGCGAAACCCGCGGCGAAGAAGAAGTAGCCCTTCCTAGGCCGCGATGCGGCTGTGCCACCAGACGCGGTAGCGGGTGCACAACCCCGCCGCGTCGAAATCCGCCAGCGCGACGCCGTCCAGTTCCAGCCTCGGCAGCGGGTCGCCCGGGTTGCGCGCCGGGATCCCGGTGCCCGCGGATGCCGCCCACATGGCGAACATCTTCTCGGAGGCGACCTGGTAGGTGACGTGCCAGCGCGCGACGCCGTCGCGCCCGCCGTCGGCGATCACCTCGAAATCGAGCGCGACATCCTCCTGCAGCTTGACGCGGTCCCAGTAGCGGCGGATCGCCTCGTGGCCGCGCTGCGCATCGAACGGGGTGTTGTGGTACACGCCATCGGGCGTGAACAGGCTCGCGAGCAGCACGTCGTCGCGCGTCTCCCAGGCCCGCTTGTAGCCTTCCATGAAGCGCCGCATCGCAGCCATGGCGAATACGTCCCGTGCGCGTTCAGCCGCCGAGGGAATTCACCAGCGCGATGTAGTTCTTCATCGCCTCGTCCTGCGACTGGCCCTTCACCTTTGCCCACGCGTCGAACTTGGCGCGGCCGACCATGTCGGTGAATCCCGGACGCCGGCCGGTGGCATCGCCTTCCGTGCCCTGTTTGAACAACGCGTACAACTGCAGCTTGGCTTCGTTGCCCGGATCGTCCTTGAGTTTCTTGACGCCTTGCGCCGCCGCTTCGAACTTCGCCTTCAGGTCGCTCATCCCCGTACCTCCGTGATTTGGGCTCGGCTATTATAGAAGCCATGGCGAAGCGCGAGCGCATGTCGAGCGTCGATACCGCGTGGCTGCGGATGGACACCGACCACAACCTGATGATGATCGTCGGCGTCATGATGCTCGACGGCAAGACGACGTTCGAGCGCGTGCGCCGCACGCTCAAGGCCCGCCTGCTGGGCTACCGGCGCTTCCGCCAGCGCGTGGTCCTCGACCCGGCCGGGGCGACCTGGGAGGACGACGAGCACTTCGACATCGATGTCCACCTGCGGCGCCACCGCCTGAAGCAGCCCGCGGGGCAGGCCGAGCTGCAGGCCTTCGTCGCCAGCCTCGCCAGCAAGCGCCTCGATCCCGCGAAGCCGCTCTGGCAGTTCCACCTGGTGGAGAACTACGGCGCCGGGTCCGCGCTCGTGGTGCGCATCCACCATTGCATCGCCGACGGCATCGCGCTCATCGGCGTCATGCTGTCGCTCACCGACGAGAGCGCCGGCGCGCCGGTCGGGCGCGCCGCCGGCCGCCTGCCTAGGGACAAGGCGCCGCCCGCAGGCGAGCAGAACGTGCTCGAGCAGGTGTTCCGCCCGGTCAGCGCCGCGGCGATGAAGGCCATGCAGGTTTCCGGCAACGCCTGGCAAAAGTACGTCGACCTGGTGGCGAATCCCGGCAAGGCGATGGACTTCGCGGGACTGGGCGCGGGCATCGCCTCGGAGCTCGCCAAGCTCGCGCTGATGCCCGCCGATTCGCCGACGCGCTTCAAGGGCAAGCCGGGGCGCACCAAGCGCGTGGCGTGGAGCGACCCGATCCCGCTCGACGAGGTAAAGGCGGCGGGCAAGGCGCTCGGCTGCTCAGTGAACGACATGCTGATGGCCTGCGCGGCGGCGGCGCTGCGCGGCTACCTCGCCGACCGCGGCGACGAGACCGACGGCGTCGAGGTGAGGGCGCTGATTCCGGTGAATCTGCGCCCGCCCGGCAGCGAGCAGACGCTCGGCAACCGCTTCGGGCTGGTGGCGCTGGTGCTGCCGGTGGGGATGTCGAATCCGCTGGCGCGCCTCTACGAGGTCAACCGCCTGATGCAGGAACTGAAGGGCTCGTTCCAGGCGGCGATCACCCTCGGCATCCTCGGCGTCGTCGGCCTTTGCCCGAAGCCGGTGCAGAAGCAGGTCCTCGACATGCTCGGCAACAAGGCTTCCGCCGTGATGACGAACGTCCCGGGTCCGCAGAAGCCGCTGTATTTCGCCGGACAGCGCATCGCGCAGCAGATGTTCTGGGTGCCCCAGTCGGGCGACATCGGCATGGGCCTGTCTATCCTCACCTACGACGGCAAGGTGCAGATCGGCCTGATCACCGACGCGGGCCTGGTGCCGGATCCCGAGGCCATCGCCGCGCGCTTCGCGCTCGAGTTCGAGCGGCTGCTGCTCGCGGTGCTGATGGAGCCCTGGGGCGAGCGGCGCGATCCCGCGCAGCTGGAAGCCGAGCTCGCGCCGCTCTGGCGGGCGTGACGTGGCGGCCCCGGCGCGCATGGGCAGGGAGTCCGCCACGCCGCCGCTGCGGTTCCTCGGGCTGCGGGGGATCAAGCTATTCGAGGGCCTCGACACCTTCAGCCTCGAGGAAATCGCGCGGCAGTGCAAGTGGCGCCGCTACAAGCGCAAGGATCGCGTGATCTCGCGCACTGACACCGACCGCAGCGTCTACCTGGTGATCGCGGGCACGGTGCGCGTCACCGTGCTCACCGAGAGCGGCCGAGGCATGATCTTCCGCGACATCTCGGCGGGCGAGGTGTTCGGCGAGCTTTCCGCGCTGGACGACCGTGCGCGCTCGGCGGACGTCACCGCGGTCGCCGACAGCGTGCTGGCGTCGATGTCGCCGGAGACCTTCCAGGACATCCTGTCGCGGCACCCGAACGTGCGCCAGCGCCTGTTCCGCGCGCTCTCGGCGGCGGTGCGCGACCTAACGGACCGGCTGGTCGAGCTGAGCACGCTCGACGTCGAGCACCGCATCGCGGTGGAGATCATGCGCTACGCGCGGCAGTCCGGCGTGCTGCGAAACGCCGCCAGCGTGGAGCCGGCGCCGACGCACAAGGAACTCGCCAGCCGCGTTGGCACCACGCGGGAGCAGGTGACACGGACATTGTCGGGCTTCTCCCGACGGGGATTGATCGAGCGCAGCCGCCGCCTGCTGAAGGTGCCGGATGTCGCCGCGCTCGAACACGCGATTGCAGAACGCAACGGGGGCTAGGCCCCGGGAGTCGTAGAATCGCGGCGGGAGGCTTTCGTGGCCACTGCAAGGGACAATCCAGGGGATCCCCTGCTGCGCCGGCGTAGCGCGATCCTCGTCGCCGATGTCGTCGGTTCAGTGGCGATGATGGAGGCGGACGAGGCGGGCGCCGTCGGCCAGTGGCGCGCGTTCATGTCCGCTGCCACCTCCGGCATCCTGCCCGCGCACGGCGGCCGGATGGTGAAGAGCCTCGGCGACGGCATCCTCGCCGCTTTCCCCGACTGCGCCGGCGCCGTCGCCTGCGCCTTCGAGATGCACCGCGAGCTGGCGGCGATCGGCGGCTCCACCCTCAGCATGCGCATCCGCATCGGCATCCACATCGCCGACGTCTACGTCGAGGCCTACGATGTCTTCGGCGATGGCGTGAATGTCGCCGCCCGGCTCGCGGAACTCGCCGGCGCGGCCGGCGGCACCATCGTCTCGGCCGAGGCGCGCGACCAGATCACCAGCGGGTTGGACGCCACGGTCGAGGACCTTGGCGAGCAGCGCCTGCGCAACCGGCGCCGGGCGGTGCGGGCTTTCCGGGTGTGGCCGGCGACGGACGCGGAGCGCCCGGGCCCGCTGCCGTTCCTGCATTCCCACGGACGGCCCTCGATCGCGGTGGTGCCGTTCCGGGTCGTCTCGGATTCCGAGGGGCACGCGTTCCTCGGCGACGGCCTCGCCGAGGAGACCATCGTCGCGCTGTCCAAGGTCGCGGACCTGTTCGTCGTCTCGCGGCTGTCGTCGATGGCGTTCCGCGACCGCACCCCGGGCGTGCGCCGCATCGGCAGCATGCTCGGGGTCCAGTACGTGCTGTCGGGCAGCCTGCGCAGCTCGGGCCGGCGCGCCGTGCTGGTGGCCGAGCTCGCGGACGTGCAGACCGACCAGGTGCTGTGGGGCGAGCGCTTCGATGGCGACCTGATGGACATGTTCTCCGCGCAGGCCGACCTCGCGCGCATGGTGGCCGGGCGCGTGGCGCCGTTTGTGCGCTCCCGCGAGCTGCGGCGGGCGAAGATCTCCAGCCCGGACGACCTCGATGCGTTCGGCCTCACGCTGCGCGGCATCGAATTGATGCACCGTGCGTCGCGCGACGATTTCCTGCAGGCGGGCGACGCTTTCGACCGCGCAATCGCGCGCGACCCGACGTCGGCGGCGCCCCACGCATGGCTTGCGAAGTGGCACGTGATGCGCTTCGCCATGGGCATGGCAGGGAACCCTATCGCCGAGGCCGAGGCCGATGCCGCGCTGCGGCACGCCGACCAGGCGCTGCGCCACGATCCGGGCGACTCGCTCGCGCTGGCCGTGGATGCCCTCGTCTGCGCCTGGATCCGGCGCGACCTCGACGCCGCGGAGCACCGCTTGGGCCAGGCGTTGCAGGCCAACCCCAACGAACCGCTGGCCTGGCTGTGGGACGGCACCACCAAGGCGTGGCGCGGCAACGGCGAGGACGCCGTGCAATCGGCCGAGCGGGCGCTGTCGCTGTCGCCGCTGGACCCGCTGATGTACTACTTCTGCTCGCTGGCCGGGACGGCCAACATGGTCGCCGGACGGTATTCCCGGGCCATCGAACTAGCCGCGCGATCCCTGCGCGAGAACCAGACGCACACACCGTCGCTGCGGACACTGGCTATCTCGCTGCAGCTTTCCGGCGACAATGACGCGGCGAAGGACGTCGTGCGCAAGCTTCGCGTGCTCGAGCCCAACCTCACGGTGCGCGATTTCGCCGACAGGTATCCCGGCCGCGAGAGTGCGCAGGGTCCCCGGTTCGCCGCGGCGTTGCGCGAGGCCGGTCTTCCGGCCTAGGCCTGCGCGCGCGCCGCCGCCGGACGCCGCAATGGCGTCGTGGCGACCAGCACACCCGTGGAGATGGCCGCGATGGCCAGGATCTCGCGCACCGTCGGGGTTTCGGCGAGGAACACCGTGCCGAGGATCGCGGCCATCACCGGCACCAGCGAGAACAGCGCGCTCGAGAGTTCGCTGCCCAGGCGGGCGATGGCCTGGTTCATCGCCACCATGGCGATGAAGCCGATGAGGAAGCCCTGCCACAACAGGTGCCACCACAGGTCGGGCACCAGCAGGCTGGCCAGCGTGCGGTGCGAGGTCAGCAGGTACCAGGGCCAGACCGCGGCGGCGGAATAGACCGCCACCAGCGCGGCGCCGAGGAACGGGCTCATGCCCGACGCGCGCAGCCTCAGCACGTACGCAGCGCCCAGCGCGGACGCGGCGAGGAACATCAGGTCCCCGGCGAGCATCGACGGATTCCATGCCGCGCCGCCGGAGAGGACCAGCCCGGCGACGCCGGCGAGGGTGAAGGCGCCGCCGACCAGCTGGCGCGTGCTCGGCGTGCGGGCGTACAGCAGCAGTCCGAGCAGGGCCACCCAGACCGGTGCGGCGCCGGGTCCGAGCGCCGCCGCGTGGCTGGCCGGCGCGTACTGCAGTCCGCAGATCACCAGGCCGCCCATGCCTGCCCCCTGGAGGATCGCGAGCGAAAGGCCGTTGCGCCACACCGGCGCGGCGAAGTCGTGGCGGCGCGCGACGAGGAACGGCAGGAACAGCAGCGCGCCGATGCCGAAACGAAGGAAGATCAGGTCCACGGACGCCATGGTTCCGGCGAGGCCGGCGCGGGTCGCGACGGGGTAGGAGGCGAAGATCAGCACGCTGACCAGCGCCGCGGTGAGGCCGGCCATCAGGCGAGGGCGTCCGCGGCTTCCTTGTCCGCGTGCGCGAAGGGGCACTCGGCCTTGCGCCGCTTGCGGACGGCGACGGCGTACCCGGCGACGCGCCGGTCGGGGTCGCGGTTCGGCTGGACAATGGTCTCCTCGTACTTCGCCCACGCCTGCGGCGGCAGGCTCGAGGCATCGTCCCAGAGGTCGAACGCCGCGGCGCGTTCGTTGCCGTAGACGTCGCGGTGCACCGGCTGCACCTGCAGCAGCGGCACTTCGCTGCTGAAGTGGATCGGCTTGCCGCGGCGCTGCAGCCGCACGTTGGTGATCAGCGGGCCGAACCAGCGGTCGGTCTCGATGATGCCCTCGTACTGTTCGTAGCCGCGGTGCCGCGGCAGGTTGGCCGGCGCGCGCACCAGCGCGCTCCAGCCGGGCGCGGTCTCGATGAACACGCCGCTCCAGATCTGCACCACCGACAGTTCGCGCAGGTAGGTGAGGAAGGGCGGCGACATGCCGCGGATCGACGGCGGTGCGATGCGGTCGAAGTGCGCCGCATAGCCGGGGAACTGGGCCGACACCAGCGGTTGCCAGGCGTCCGCGCCCGAGTAGGTCCAGAGGACCTCGTCGCCATCCCACTGCAACGTGAAGTCGGTGGGGGGGAACGCGTACCAGCCGAACGTGGACGCCGCGCGCAGCGCCTCGCAGTACTGGAAGCCGCGGGCAGGTAGGGTGCCCAGGGCGGACGGGTCCGCGCGCATGGGCGCACGGCATTGCGGGAGGGCGCGATAAAACCGGATCAGGCTGCGGGGCAACGGATCGATGGGGTGGGTCATGGGCTTCGGCATTCGCTGGCGGTGCGCCGGCGGGGAGGGCTGGCGAGCAGCCGTCCCCGCCTTACGCGCGGCGCCCGGCCTACTTGCGCAGGGACGGGGAGATGCAACCGGTGCCGAAGCGCACGGTGCGCGCGTCGTGCGTGGCGGGATCGCCCGCGCGGACCGGCATCGCGCGGGGCGCCTTGGCGGCTTTCGGGGCGGTCGTGGACTTCTGCTGTTTCTTGATCATGGAAGGCTCCTGTGGCTTGATGCGTTGGTTGAATTGCTCACCAGCAGTTCGGGTGGCGGACGGAGCCTCGCAGCCGCCGGCATGGTTCATCAAGCGCCCCATGTCGACGCAGAATGGAAAATTTGCCTTCGCGCGCCTCGCCAGAGGGGAAAGCAGCGACGAGAGCACCGCAACGCGCGTGTTTTGGCGCGAGAGGGACGACACGCGACGCGAGAAGTGTTTCGAGATGCCAACTTATTGAAGAAATTGGTGCGGAAAGGCACCAACCCGCGCGCAGTACCTTCGACGGCGTGTTTTATGTCGCTTGCTGAGGCTTCATGGCGACACCCACGCGCATCCTGCTGGTCGAAGATTTTCCCGACGACGCTTTCTTTGTCGAGCGCGCACTGGCCTCCGCGGGCATCCACGCGGTGCTGACCGTGGTGACGGACGAAGCGCCGTTCCGCGCCGCGCTGGCCGGGCTGCGGCCGCGGCTCATCCTCTCGGACCACAAGCTGCCGCGCTTCAGTTCCTGGCGGGTGCTAGAGATCGCCCGCCTCGAGGCGCCAGGCGTCCCGGTGGTGGTGGTAAGCGGGACGCTGCGCGAGGAAGAGGAGGCGGACTGCCTGCGGCACGGCGCGACCGCGGTGGTGCGCAAGTCCGACCTGCAGCGCCTGCCCGGCGTCGTGCGCGCGCTGCTCGACGCCGCGCCCTGAACCCCCGCTTCAGCCGTCGATCTCGGCTTTCGCCATCTCCACGTCGAGCCGTTCCATCGCATCCATCGGCTTGCACTTCGCCGCCTCTGCGTAGAGCCTCTCGGCGTCCTTCAGCTTCGCCTTGCCGAGCATGGTGACGAGGCCGTTGGCGTACTCGATGCGCGCGATCGCCGAGTCCGGATTGAGCTTGATCGCCTGCTCGTAGTGCGAGATGCCGGCGTCCTGCTTGGCGCCGTAGGTGAGGCCGCCGATCATCGCGCCGACCTTGCCGATGATCTCGGCGTGGTACGCGCCGAGCGCGATGTGGGCGTCGGCGTGCTTCGGATCGAGCTTCAGCGCGTGGTCGAGGCTGGCCTTCACCTTGCCGCCGAGGCCCTGCGCCAGCGCCTTGGCGATCGAGATGCCCTGGCTGTAGCGGCCGAGCGCGTAGGCGTGCAGGTACCAGGCGTTGGCGTTCTTCGGCAAGCTTTTCTGCAGCGCCTCGGCGCGCGCGATCACTTCCTGGAACATCGCCAGCTTCTGCGCCTCCGACTTTTCCAGGTAGTTGGCGTAGATCGCCTGCGCCTTGTTGGCCACGTTCGCGCCGGCGTCGCCCGCCTTCATGCCGAGGTCGAAGGCCTTCTGGAAGTCGCCCGCGTGGTACGCGATCCATGCCTCGACCACCTTGTCGTCCTTCGGCAGCGGCTCCCGGTCGCCCTTGTGCAGGCGGTCCCAGTGCTTCTTCAGCGTCGCCGCGGTCTGCGCATACGCCTTGTCGGCGTGCGGGAATGCCTTCCACTTTGCCATTCTGCTTCCTCCCCCTCAGAGTTCAAGATACTGCACCGCGAGCTGCTCGAACAGCGCGCGCGAATTGCCTTGCAGGAACGGCGCGATCATCGCCATCACATGGTACGCGCCGCGAGCCAGCGACGCGGCGTCCGGCGGCCGCCGCGGGTCGCGGACGAACTCGAACGACAGCCAGTACGTCGCGACCACCACCATGTTGGCGGCGAGCGCCTCGATCTCGGCCGGGCCGGCGCGCATTTCGCCGGCGGCAACCATCCCCCGGCAGAGCTGCGACGCGGTTCGCACGCTGTGCGCGACGATGTCCTTCATGTGCGTCTCGACATGCCGGTTGCGCGACAGCAGGTCGTTGAGGTCGCGATAGAGGAAGCGGTACTTCCAGACCAGCTCGAAGATCAGGTGGAGGAACAGCCACGCATCCTCGACGGTCGGCGCGCGGCGCGTCGGCGCGGCGAGCGTGTCGCGGATCTCGCGCTCGAAGGCGGCGAAGATCTCGTTGACGATCTCGTCCTTGCTGCCGAAGTGATAATAGAGGTTGCCCGGGCTGATGTTCAGCTCGTCGGCGACCGCGGTGGTGGTGACGTTGGGTTCGCCGTGCTCGTTGAAGAGGCGCAGCGCCGTCTCGACGATGCGTTCGCGGGTGCGCCTGGGAGGCTTGCGCGGCATCGGCGGACGCCCTGCTCAGGCGGAGCGCGCGCGCTCGACCCGCAGCCACTGCTCGAGGTCGTGCAGCGTGTTGGCCAGCCGCGCCAGGGTCTTCTGCGGCGCGGACGCCGCCCGGCGGTGGTAGTGCGGGCGCACCAGCCGCAGGCTGCGGTCGCGCAGCACGCCGAGGTTGAGGCTGGCGCCGTGGCGCGCCAGCATCGGCGCGAGCTCGGCGCGGCGCGCGAGCAGGTCGGCGCGCGTGCGCTGGTAGGCATGTTCGCAGAGCTTGCGCCGGTTGGCGTAGCTGAAGATCGAGCTGAAGAAGATGTAGGCGTCGCCCGGCTGCGGCTCGAGCAGCACCACGTCGGCATCCGCATACTCGGTGTCGTACTTGCGCAGGCCGGTCGCCAGGCGCGAGTGGATCATCGCGCGGAAGGTCTGGCCGAGCACCACTGGGAGGCCGCCAGAGACCAGCGGCGGCAGGCCGCCCTTGCGCGACAGTTGCGTGTCGTCGTAAGGCACCAGAGGGTTGACGCAGAACACCAGCCGCGCGCCCTGCTTGAGCGCGATCGACGCGTGCAGCGTCTTCTGCAGCGCGCCGTCGACGTAGTGCCGGCCGCCGATCTCCACGGGCGAGAACAGCCCGGGCAGGGCGCAACTGGCGCGGATCGCGGTCGAGACCGGCACGGCGTCGTGCCCGTGGCCGCCGAACGCCACCGCGCGGCCGGAATCGAGGTCCGTGGCGACGAGGTAGAGCTTGTGCTGCAGCCGGCGGAAGTCGTTGCTGCGTCCGTGGGCGGCGAACAGGCGCCGCAGGAAGCGCTCGATCTCGGCGCCGCTGAACAGGCCCGTGGGCAGCGCACGCGACAGGCGCTGGAAGGCGTCCCAGAAGCCGCGGCCCGCCGGGTCCTCCAGGTAGCGCCGCACCGCGTTCGCCACCAGCGCGGGGATCATGCGGGTGCGCTGGGCGTACTCGCCCAGCGCTGGCTTGAGCAGCAGCGCGGGTTCGAACGGCTCTTCGGCGGTTTCGCTCTCGATGAACATGCGCACCATTTCGAGCGGCCGGATGCCGTTGGCGAGGCCAGCGGCGACGAAGCTGCCGGCGCTCACGCCGACGTAGATGTCGAGGTCGTTGACATCGAGGCCGTCGACGGCTTCCGCGAGGGCGGCAAGGGCGCCGATCTCGTAGATGCCGCCGAGCGGGCCGCCGCCCGCGAGGGCGACGGCGGTCTTGCCGGGCGAACGGCGTTTCAAACGCGATCCGATCTGCGCGCCTGCATGGTGCGCGGATAGTAAACGATGGCGGAGGGGGGCTCGGGCTGCCTTCTACCGGGCCTTCTTCGCCGCCTTCTTCGGGAGCGAGCCGAGCGCCTTGACGCTAGCGTTCAGCGCGTCGACGCGCTTCGCCAGGTCGTCGAGATCCGCCTTGGTGGGCACGCCCAGCCGGCCGAGGGCGCGGGCGACGCGGTCCTCGAACACCTGCTCGAGCTTGTCCCAGGCGGCGTTGGCCTTGCCGCTGGCCTGGCCGGCGACCTTGCCCGCCATCTTGCCCATCTCGGCCACCTTGTCGCCGCCGACCGCGGCGCGCGTGCGCTGTTGCAGCGCCGTCCCTTCCTTCACCAGCGCTTCGAACACCTTGTGGCCCTCGGCCTGCGCCTTGCCGAACGCGCCGAGCCCGGCGAGCCAGATCTGCTGCGCCGAATCCTTGACCTGCTGGGCGAGGGGGTTGGCGTCCGCCGCGCCCTCCGCGAGTTCCCTGAGTTTCCTGACCATCGTCGTCTCCTTGGCTTGATCGTGGGTGGACTGCCGTCAGGAACGAAGTCTAGGCAGATTCCCTAGAGGCGTCATACTAAAATGCCCCGCAAGACGACCATCCAGGAGGAGATCCCATGACGTACTTCATCACCGGCGCGACCGGTTTCATCGGCAAGCGCCTCGTCAAGAAACTGCTGCAGCGCAAGGGCAGCGTGGTGAATTTCCTCGTGCGCGACGGCAGCGCGTCGAAGATGAAGGCGCTGTACGAGTACTGGGGAGTCGACAAGGAGCGGGCGGTCCCCGTGCACGGCGACATCACCCAGCCGCACCTCGGCATTTCCGCGGCGGACCGCAAGCGCCTCGACGGCGAGATCACCCACTTCTTCCACCTCGCGGCGGTCTACGACCTGAAGGCGAAGGAGGAGGACAACGAGGCGGCCAACGTCGCCGGCACGCGGCACGCGGTGCAGGTCGCCAACGAACTCGGCGCGGGCTGCTTCCACCACATCAGTTCGATCGCCGCGGCCGGCATGTTCGAAGGCGTGTTCCGCGAGGACATGTTCGAGGAGGCGGCGGACTACCTCGACCACCCGTACTACCGCACCAAGCACGAGTCCGAGAAGCTGGTGCGCAACAACTGCAAGGGGGCGTGGCGCGTCTACCGCCCGGGCATCGTCGTCGGCGACTCGAAGAGCGGCGAGATGGACAAGATCGACGGCCCGTACTATTTCTTCAAGCTGATCCAGCGCATGAGGAGCCTGCTGCCGCCGTGGATGCCGACCATCGGCCTGGAGGGCGGCCGGGTGAACATCGTGCCGGTGGACTTCGTCGTCGACGCGCTCGACCACATCGCCCACCGCAAGGCGGGCAACGGCCAGTGCTTCCACCTCGTCGACCCTTCGCCGATGCGCGTGGGCGACGTGCTGAACACCTTCGCGCGCGCGGCCCACGCGCCGATGATGACCATGCGGGTCAACGCGGCGCTGTTCGGCTACATCCCGAGCGGCATCCGCAAGGGGCTGTTCGCGCTGACGCCGGTGCGGCGCATCCGCAACGCGATCATGCAGGACCTCGGCCTGCCCGAGGACATCATGTCCTACATCAACTACCCGACGCGCTTCGACGCGCGCGAGGCGCAGGCGGCGCTGAAGGGTTCGGGCATCGAGTGCCCGCGGCTGGACGACTACGCGTGGAAGCTCTGGGACTACTGGGAGCGCCACCTCGACCCGGACCTGCGCATCGACCGCACGCTGCGCGGCCGCGTGAAGAACAAGGTGGTGCTGATCACCGGCGGCTCGTCGGGCATCGGCCTCGCGGTGGCGCACAAGCTCGCCGCCGCCGACGCGACCACCATCATCGTCGCGCGCGACGAGGACAAGCTCCTCGAGGCGAAGAAGGAGATCGCCGCCAGGGGGCACGAGGTGACGACGTATTCGGCCGACATCGCGGAGGAGGCCGACTGCGAGCGGCTGATGAAGCTCATCGAGAAGAACCACGGCGGCGTCGATATCCTGGTCAACAACGCCGGGCGCTCGCACCGCCGCGCGATCGAGAACTCGTTCGACCGCATGCACGACTTCGAGCGCACGATGAGCCTGAACTACTTCGGCTCGCTGCGCATGACGATGGGCGTGCTGCCGGCGATGATCAGGAAGCGCAAGGGCCACGTCATCAACATCTCGTCCATCGGCGTGCTGACCAACGCGCCGCGCATCTCGGCCTACGTGGCGTCGAAGGCGGCGCTGGACGCGTTCACCCGCTGCTCCTCATCCGAGTTCGCGGACGTCGGCATCTCGTTCACCAC
>SXGU01547645.1_pt1 | contig 14480 bp, 13 predicted proteins | sample 3174531 | NCBI WGS metagenome assembly SXGU01 (sample SAMN11356863, study PRJNA531348) | freshwater metagenome | isolation source: freshwater sample F1-140 | place: China: Fuxian Lake, Yuxi | collected 2017-12-25
CACGCACGGCGGCGCCAGTTTTAATTGGTGTCGCACTCGTTACGGCATTCACCGCACTCGCAGCAAGTATCAAAAGTGAAATTCGTGAATCAATTGGCAGTTCATTTCGTGGTGATTACGCGCTCAGCGTCAATAGTCGTGGCTTTGGTGGCATACCCACCAGCGTCACCGATCAGCTGACACAACTTGCCGAAGTAAATCAAGCCACTGGTGTTGGTTTCATAGCCGCAAAAGTTGGCGATGAGTCGCCATTCATTTTGGTGTTTAATCCGAAAACCGCTGATGGTTTATACGACCTAGAAATGGTCGAAGGGACGCAAAAAGGTCTGACCAAAAATGAAATTCTTGTGGAAGCCGACAAAGCGCTGGACAAAAATCTGACTGTTGGTTCGAGCGTACAAGTCACTCTCGTCGACGGTCGGTCGATGCAACTAACGGTTGCAGGCACTTACATGGATGCATACGGCAACTATGCGGTTAGTCGCGAACTTTTTGAAGGATCAAATACGCCACTGTTCGACAGTTTCGTTTATATCAAAGCCGCCAAAGGTGTCAGCGACGAAAGTGCGCGAACTGCGATCTCGGCAGTCAGTGAAGACCTCGGTATCGGCAAACTTGAAAGTCGCGACGAATATATCGACACTCAAGCGGGACAAGTAGATCAATTTCTCGCCCTCATCTATGGCTTGTTGTTCTTGTCGGTGATCATCGCGATTGTGGGCATCATCATCACGCTGTTGTTGTCGGTTTTCGAACGCCGACACGAAATTGGTCTTTTGAGAGCCGTCGGCATGACTCGCTCACAAGTGCGCACGATGGTGCGTTGGGAGAGCGTGATTACATCGCTGTTTGGCGCGATAACGGGGGTCGTGCTTGGGATTTTGACCGGCATCGTGATCGTGGTATCGCTCAACGATTCAGGCTTCAGTGCATTCACTTTGCCAAGTACCAACACGATCATAATTTTGATTGGCGCTTTTGTAATCGGTGTGGTTGCTGCCGTATTTCCGGCATGGCGCGCGACGCGCACAAATATTATTGCTTCAATAGCCTCAAACTGATTTACGAGCCTTCGCCAACTCTGAAAGATAAATATGTTCTGCTGGATGAACTCCAGAAGGCGCGTCGTGTTTGATTACATGACCCTGCGAAGTTACATCTGTATGACGAATCTGACAATCAACGCACCAGTAAAGCACCCTGTTTGCCTCGCCGTGGTGAGTAACACGAACTTGCCCGCTACATCGACCACAAATTTTTCCATGCTTGCCATAAACCGCTAGTTCAGTCGTTGCAAGCAAAGAGTTGCCACGCAGCACTCCTGCGGCAAGTGAAACTAGCTCCAAACATTCTTCGACTGTAAGTGAACTAACTTTTGCCCACGGATGTAATTCGCATGCCCAAAGCAATTCGCAACGATGAACATTTCCGATGCCACGCATCACCCGTTGATCAAGCAACACATCGGCAATCGTTTCATCTGGGTTCTCGCAATTCATCAACCGATCTACACAATCGTTCAGATCTGCATTGGGATCTGCTAGGTCAGGGCCAAGACGACCGAGCATTGGATGGCGACGGAGATCGAAGTCGTGATAAGCCTCGATTTCGCTTGCACCAAAACAAACTGCGGACAGTTCATCGACACCGATAATTATTTGGGCAAGCCTTTTTGTCTTGCTCCATTTTTCTCCATCATGAAAAATCCGCCAAGAGCCACCAATTTTCATTCTTGTTTTAAGTGCAAGACCGTCATCCCAAACAATTTCAATGCTTCGGTTTTCTAATCGTAATTCTTCAATCGTTCGGCCGATCTTCGGAGCAACAATAAGTGGTTCACTAGTTTCGAAACTTGACATCCTTTGACCCATCAATGCTGTCCGTAATGCAGAAGCATTATGTTGCATCGACTTAACTCGCATGCTCAAATAGTAAGTGATAAATGTTTAGTAAGTCTGTATTACTAGGGCAGGACTCCGACTGAAGCCAACGCAAGTCGAATTAAACGATCATGACCACTTGTCATTTCAAGCTTCATCTGATCGCTGGTTGCTTGCTCTGGCGTGTACCAACCGAGATCAAGTGCTTGCTGCGAAGGTTGACAGTCTCCAGAAACTGGTACAACAAACGCCAAACTCACGGCGTGGTGTCGTGGGTCGTGAAAACCACTGATTTCAGGGTCGGTGAAATATTCGACGATCGTGAACGGCGCCGGCTCTGACGGAATTTTCGGCAAAGCCATCGGCCCAAGATCCTTCTCAAGGTGGCGTAACAGCGCTTCACGAATTCGTTCGTTGAGTAATACCCGACCAGAAACGATCGTTCGTGAAATCGAACCGTCAGGTGCTTGGCGCAGAAGCATTCCAACATGGGTGACCACCCCGAGTTCATTGACCCGCACGGGTATTGCATCTATATATACGAGTGGAACTTGCCCACGCACGAGTTCAAGCTGATTTGGATCTAGCCAATTCGTTCTCGTATCGGTAATGTCACCCAAATCTTTGCTCCAATAAATTTTTCTCTTATAAACATTGTCTCAGATTGCGAGAAGCTTTCGTGGTTTCGCGGTTGTGACTCAAACCGTTACCAGTTTCCCGCGACATATTTGGTTTCAAGAAATGCCAGCAGGCCATCGTGGGCACCTTCGCGACCAAGACCAGATTGCTTGACACCGCCAAATGGTGCCGCGGGGTCCGAAACGAGCCCACGATTTAGACCGACCATGCCAGATTCGAGCGCCTCGGCAACTCGCATGCCCCGACCGAGATCGCGCGTATAAACATATGAAACAAGTCCGTGCTCGACGTTGTTGGCGTGCGCCAAAATATCATCGTCGTCTTTGAACCGCACGAGAGGTGCGACCGGACCAAAAATTTCTTGATTTAAAATTGGTGCGTCAAATGAAACATCAGCGAGCACCGTGGGAAAGAAGCCAAAAGAGCCATCGGTTGCAGCGTCACCACCACACGCCACTTTTGCACCAAAACTTTTTGCCTCATCAACTAACTTGGCAACTTGCTGTTGCTGTGACTTTGAAACTAAGGGACCAACGGTTGTTTTAGCATCAAGCCCATCACCCAAAACGAGTGCGGCCATTCGTTTAGTCAGTCCGTCGGCAAATGAGTCATAAATTTTTTCGTGCACAAAAAACCTGTTTGCTGCCGTGCATGCCGCGCCACCATTTCGCATCTTGGCCAACATCGCGCCGTCGATTGCGGCCGCAAGATCGGCGTCTTCAAAAACGATGAAAGGCGCATTGCCACCGAGTTCCAAAGTGCAGTTGATAATTTTTTCCGCGGCTTGTGCCAACAGCAACGACCCGACTGGTGTCGAACCAGTGAACGAAAGTTTGCGCACGCGATCTGATTTCAACATTGCACTCACTGCAGGCCCGGATGGGCTTGGCACCACGACATTGACCACACCATCTGGCACGCCCGCGCGTTGCATTATTTCTGCGATTGCAAGCGCAGTCAAAGGCGTCTCGCTCGCGGGCTTCAGTACAACTGTGCAACCTGCCGCAAGTGCGGGGCCAATCTTTCTAGTGGCCATTGCCGCGGGAAAGTTCCATGGGGTAGCCAAAAGTGCGACGCCCACAGGCTGTCGTGAAACCATCAACCAGTTAGCACCACCTGGCGCACGGCGATAGTCGCCATCAATGCGCACTGCTTCTTCGCTGAACCAACGAAAGAACTCGGCGGCATACGCGACTTCGGCGCGTGCATCACTAAGCACTTTGCCGTTCTCAAGGGTGATCAACCGCGCCAGAGATTCTTGTTCGGCGATCATAATTTCAAAACTTTTACGCAATATCTCGGCACGCGCTCGAGGAGCAGTCAACTTCCATGATGAAAATGCATTTTGTGCCGCGTCAACAGCCGACAAACAATCATCTGGTGTTGCGCTTGAAACTTGAGCCAACGTTGAACCATCGACAGGGTTCGTGACTGAAACTTTTGATTTGTGTGTGATCCATTTGCCTGCAATCAAAGAATCAAGAGGTTGCGATGCATTTAGTTTTGATGATTCGTTTTTCATATTGGTCAGTCTTACTCAATCGGCACGACATTTTGAAACGGTAGAATAATGTGGTGAATAAGCAACGAATTGTGATGACGCTGCTTTTTGTTATTGGCACATCCTCCTGCCTTTATGGTGTGATGTTCACAATGCTTGATGACTATCGCAACAACTTCGGCATCGCCGAATCGGCACTCGGGTTCATCGTCGGCGTGGGCTTCTTCACTTCTTTTCTCGGACAAGTCAGCATCGCCCCACTCGCCGATCGCGGTCGAGCTCGGCTTTTAATTATTTTGGGTTTGATCCTCGAGGTTATTGGTTGCATCGGTATGGCGTTTGGTGAAACATTTTTGATTCTCCTCGTGTCGCGAATCGTCATGGGATTTGGTGCCGGTGCTGCCCTTCCGGCGCTGCGCCGAGTAATCATCGTCGCCGACCCTGAGAATTTCGGGCGCAACCTGGGTCGTATTCTTTCTTTTGAAGTTGCTGGTTTTGCCGCTGGTCCAGTTTTTTCGGTTGTGCTTACGGCGCCATTTGGTATTCCCGGCCCATTCATATTTCTTGCCACCACGATTTCTTTGTTCGTGCTCGTCATTGGTCGCATCAAGGTTCCCGAAACGGCAAAAGAAAATCACCCAACAGAGCGATTCGCAATCGACTTGTTGAAAAATCGTGCAATCGCTTCGGGTATTTTGATCGGCGTCGCACTGTTCTTCATGATCGGTGTATTCGACTCGCTATGGGTGTTGATGATGGACGACCTCAATGCCGCCCAGTGGATGGCAAATGTCGGCGTATCGGTTTTCGTTCTGCCGTTGATTCTGCTTGGCCCATTCGGTGGCAAACTTGTGCAACGCATCGGACCATACCGCGCTGGTGGCTTTGGCATGATTCTTGGCGCACTGTTTATGGCTGGTTACGGCTTGATGCCAACACCAGCACTGATGATGTTGGTATTTTTGTTTCACTCCACCAATGATGGTTTTTTCGTCACTGGTGCAGGCGTCGCCGTCGGCACCAGCGCACCGCTTGAACGACAAGCAGGGGCACAAGGTTTGCTTGGCGGCATGGAAACTCTCGCTGGTGGCGTCGCCGCAAGTTTTGCAGGTCTCGCTTACGACCACCTCGGTCGTGCAACAACATTTATCGGCACAGGCACAATCATGCTCGTGTTAATTGCAGGCGCTCGAATCTTGGCGGGCGACAAATGGCATGTTCGCAATGTCGTACCGAAGTCTGCAGTCGCTTTAGACATCGTTTCGTAATACTGTTGGTTGTCATGGGATTGCGCGACGGCGACGGTTGGGTTGATTGTGATTGTGGTTATCGCCATTGGGGTCGATTTGGCGCCGCGGGATTACTGCTTGTGCGTCGCGACACACCACAACCACAAGTTTTATTACAACTGCGAGCCGAGTGGACACACGGAGGCGGCACTTGGGCACTGCCAGGTGGTGCAAAAGATTCGCACGAAGATTCGGTAAGTGCCGCGTTGCGCGAGGCTCATGAAGAAATGGGTATCGATATCGACGCGCTAAGCGTTAAACATGTTTTTTCGGACAACCACGGTCCGTGGAGTTACGACACGGTGATCGCTCACACGATGAGCGACGCGGGTGCTCACATCGCCAACCCAGAATCAACTGCCACAAAATGGTCTTCAATCGACGAAGTCGAAACCCTGAACCTTCACCCGGGATTGAAACAATCTTGGGTCGCGCTTAGACCAATAACTACTGAATCACTTAATAAGTGAAATGTTTTACAACGCAGTTGCGTAAAGTTCGTGAACTTCTCCACGAGTTGGATAGCGCGGTGTATTTAAAATAATTAAGTCGCGTAAAGCGTCTTGAGTCAACGCAGCGATATTGTCGCTATTTGCGCCCAGTTCACTAAGTTTGCGATTAGTGCCAACTGTTTTTGAAAGTTTTTCAACGGCAGCAATCGCTGCATCCGGGTCGAGTTCGCTGCCTAACGCTTGACCTACGTTTGCGTATCTCTCGGCTACAACATTGCGATTGAAACGCATTACATGCGGCAACATCGTGGCCAAAGTTTGTCCGTGTGCTTGATGTAATTGACCCGAAATCGGGTGACCAGTTGCATGCACCAAACCAAGCAGCGGTCCGCTCGAAAATGAGCGACCTGCCAAGTGTGAAGCAAGTTGCATTTGTGCGCGCGCCTCAAGATCGGAACCATTTGTTACCGCCGTCGGCAAATATTTGGCGACAAGTCGAATTGCATGCAACGCCAATGCATCTCCATAAGGATTTGACTGAACAGATGTGTACGCCTCGATCGCGTGAGTCAATACATCCATTCCACAAGCCGCGGTGCCCTTTGACGGCATCCCGACTGTCAAAGTTGGGTCGAGCAAAATTGTGCGTGGGCGAACCGTCGGATTACTAAATGTGAGTTTGCGATGATTCGCAGGGTTTGTAATCGTGTCGGTGATTAATCCACCACCATTTGTTTCTGATGCTGTTCCCGAAGTTGTCGGTATCGCAATTGTTGGCAAGCCCGGTTTTGATGCACTTGCTTTGGGCGCGAGCGTTGAGAAATCGATGCGATCGTTGGCGTCTAGGTCTGGTGCAAACGCCAAACCAACATGGTCGACACCGTTTGGTGCAGCGAGTGCAATATATTTTCCGCAGTCCATTACTGAACCGCCACCAATCAACACGACGACCGTACCGTCAAGACCGAATTTGTTGATCGCAGCCACACCAGCGGCGACGTTTATATCGGTCGGGTTCGGTGAAACTTGATCAAACACTTGCCACTTCATGCCTGCAGTTGTTAGCGCATCAGTGATTGGTTTGACAATGCCGGCGCCATTGACGCCAGCGTCAGTGATGATAAATGCACGCGTGCCATGAGGCGAAACATATTGAGCGAGCGTTGCGGCGACATTTGGTCCCGAAACTGTGCTTGACATCGGCTCAAGGCCGAAAGTGCTTACCGCTGGATCCATAATTCATATCCCCCTTGATCTATTTTTTATTCGAGTTTTGAGAACTACCCTCGTGTCGCGCAATTTCGGCGCGCCCGACGACGTGCCAGTGCACTTCATCGGGACCATCTGCCAATCGCAAAGTTCGCTGACCTGCGTACATTCGTGCCAACGGTGTCCACTGGGAAATACCCGCACCACCAAAAACCTGCATCGCTTCATCGATGATCTTGCAAACTCGCTCGGGCACCATTGCTTTGACGGCGCTAACCCAAACTCGGGCCTCGGCATTGCCCATCGTGTCCATTGCACGTGCAGCACGCAACACCATCAAGCGCATCGCCTCTATTTCTATTCGGGCTTTACCTATGACTTCGGTATTTTTTCCGAGACGCGCGATTGGTTTACCAAATGCTTCGCGGCTCAAACCGCGATTGACCATCAATTCAAGTGCGCGTTCAGCGGCACCAATCGATCGCATGCAGTGATGAATTCGTCCTGGTCCGAGACGAACTTGCGAAATTTCAAAACCCCGACCCTCGCCCAGCAAAATATTCGACTTCGGCACGCGCACATTATTGAATCGCAGATGCATGTGACCATGCGGTGCATCATCTTCACCGAATACATGCATCGCACCAAGAATCTCGACGCCTTTTGTGTCCATCGGAACGAGAATTTGCGAATGTCGACCGTGCGGCGGTCCGTCCGGGTTGGTCTGCAACATGCAAATCAGAACTTTGCAACGTGGATCTCCCGCGCCAGAGATATAAAACTTCTCGCCGTTGATCAGCCATTCTTCACCGTCAAGAACGGCAGCGCACCTAAGATTTTTTGCGTCGGATGAGGCGACGTCAGGTTCGGTCATCGCATAAGCCGAACGAATTTCGCCATTCAGAAGAGGCTCAAGCCATCTTTTCTTCTGCTCTGGCGTGCCGACGCGCTCGAGTACTTCCATGTTGCCCGTGTCCGGTGCGCTGCAATTGAGGCACTCTGATGCAATTGGGTTCTTGCCAAGTTCGGCGGCGATGTATGCATAGTCGAGATTTGACAAACCCTGACCAGTCTCTGAATTCGGCAAAAAGAAATTCCACAAGCCATTGGCCTTTGCTTTGGCTTTTATTGAGTCAAGCAACTCGAGTTGACCTTTGCCGTAGTGCCATCGATCGGGTCGGCCCTCACCAAGTTTGAAATATTCTTCCGTTACCGGATTGATTTCGTTTTTAATAAACGCAACCACAGCCTCATAAAGCGGCACTGCGCCAGGTGACATCGCCAAGTTCATTGAGTCGTCAGTGGTTATTCCTGAATGCATTCGTGGTGCGGCCATGACCCCACGCTAGCCGTGCAACCCGACTCGAATTCAAGCCAAGAAACAGAACTTCGATACGAGGTGCAAACAGAACAATCTCTATAGTTGAGGCGATGAAAGATCTTTTCTCTTTGAAAAACCGAGTTGCAATTGTCACTGGTGGATCACGTGGCATCGGCGCGATGATCGTGCAGGGGTTTTTAGAACACGGATGCTCACGTGTTTACATCACCGCACGCAAGGCCGCACAGTGCGACGCCGCGGCCAAAGAACTCTCGCAGTATGGCGAATGCATTTCGATACCAAGTGATTTGTCTACGCAAGCGGGTGTCGTCGCCTTCGCCGCCGAGATCGCCAAACTTGAATCAAGCATCGACATTTTGGTCAATAACGCGGGCGCAGCATGGATGGCCGAGTTCGATGAGTTTCCAGAATCTGGCTGGGATAAAACAGTGGATTTGAACATGAAGACGCCGTTTTTCTTGACGCAGGCACTTGCACCACAGCTGCGAGCCGCCGCAATCAAAAATAATCACATTGCAAAGGTGATCAACATTGCATCAATTGACGGCATCTCACTAAACGAGATGGAGACCTACCCATATGCGGCCAGCAAGGCAGGCTTAATCCACATGACAAAGCGAATGGCTTTGCGATTGGCAAAAGACAAAATTAGTGTCACGGCGATTGCGCCTGGTGCATTTGCCTCGAAGATGAACAAGATTGCCCGAGATCACAGCGATATGGTTGCTTCACAAATTCCGGCCGGACGCATCGGCACACCTGAAGACATGGCTGGTGCCGCGATTTATTTGGCGTCGCGCGCGGGTGACTACGTTGTTGGCTCGACAGTCATCGTCGACGGCGGCTATACCTACGCCCGATAACTATTTTTTGGCAGGGTCGTAAGTCGATAAGAAATTGCCGAGTCGCCCGATTGCTTCGGTCAAATCTTTTGCATAAGGCAAAGTCACAATGCGCAAGTGATCTGTGGTTGGCCAATTAAACCCAGTGCCTTGCACGACTAGCACATGCTCGGCGCGCAAGAAGTCGAGAACAAATTTTCTGTCGTCGGCAATTGGGTAAACACTCGGGTCAAGTTTTGGAAACACATAAAGCGCACCCTTGGGTTTTACACATGAGACACCCTTTATATTTTCAAGCGCCATGATTGCCGCGTCGCGTTGTTCGAGCAACCGACCACCGGGCAGAACCAAATCGCGAATACTCTGTCGACCACCCAGTGCAGTCTGTATCGCATGTTGTGCGGGCACATTTGCACACAGCCTCATGTTGGTCAGCATCGTTATGCCCTCGATATAACTTGTCGCGTGTTTACGCGGCCCAGTCATCAACATCCATGCAGCGCGAAAACCAGCAAGGCGATATGCCTTTGATAAGCCGTTAAAAGTCAATGTAAAAACGTCAGGAGCAATCGCCGCAAATGTGGTGTGCACTGCGTCGTCGTATAAAACTCTGTCATAAATCTCATCTGCCATCACGATCAACCCACGCTCGGCGGCGAAATCTGCGATCTCACGCAAAATTTCGGGGCTATACACGGCACCAGTCGGGTTGTTCGGGTTAATCACAACGATTGCCTTGGTGCGATCACTGACTTTTGCACGAATATCACTCATCAACGGCATCCAACCATTTGTTTCGTCGCACAAATAGTGAACTGGTGTGCCACCCGAGAGACTTGTCGCTGCCGTCCATAATGGATAATCAGGTGCCGGAATCAAAACTTCGTCGCCCTCGTCAAGCAGCGCATTCAGGGCAATTTGAATCAACTCGCTAACTCCGTTGCCAAGCCAAACATCATCGACATCGGTTATATCGATGCCTCGCGATTGATAATTTTGCACAACTGCAGTTCGCGCCGACAAGATGCCCTGCGAATCTGAATATCCCTGCGATGTCGGCAAATTGCGAACCACCTCAACCAAAATTTCTGGCGGAGTTTCAAAACCAAACGGCTGTGGGTTGCCGATATTTAATTTAATAATGCGCTGACCTTGCGCCTCAAGTCGCTTTGCTTCTTCAAGCACTGGGCCACGAATGTCATACAACACATTGGCTAATTTCTGCGACTGCATGATTTCCATGGCTATTCAGGCTACGCCGTTAGTTCTGCGTAAAGTCCCGCGTAAAATTGCATCTATAGAACCCTCAAAAATATTGCTTTTTTATAAGTTCACACCGATTGCCGACCCTGAGGCGATTCGACTCTGGCAGCGCGCACTGTGTGAGCGCTTCAATCTCAACGGACGTATCATCATTTCAAATCACGGCATCAACGGCACTGTTGGCGGACTGTTGACAAACGTAAAGAAATACCTCCGCACCACAAAACAGTTCGCTCCGTTTAAAAGTATCGACTTCAAATGGTCAGAGGGCCAGGGCAACGAGTTTCCTCGCCTTGAAATTCGAGTTCGTGATGAAATCGTAACTTTCGGTGTACCCAAAGAAATTGTTGTTGACGAGAACGGCATTGTCGGTGGTGGCGCTCATCTCAAACCAGTCGAAGTCGACAAACTTGTCGCCGAACGTGGGGACGAAGTTGTCTTCTTTGATGGACGCAGTGCACACGAGGCCCGCATAGGAAAGTTTAAGAATGCCATAGTTTCAGATGCGATAACAACGCCCGACTTTGTTGGCGAACTTGAAAGTGGAAAATATGACCACCTCAAAGAAAAACCGATCGTCACCTACTGCACAGGCGGCATTCGATGCGAAGTTTTGTCATTACTGATGAAGAATCGTGGTTTCAAAGAGGTTTACCAAATCGACGGTGGCATCGTGCGCTATGGCGAAGAGTTCGGCGACGACTCACTGTGGGAAGGCTCTCTTTATGTTTTTGACAAGCGACTAAAAGTCGATTTCAGCGATCATCCCAAAGTGCTCGGAAAATGCGACTTCTGCGCATCAAGCACAAATCAGTTTTTTGATTGCACCAATTCTGAGTGCCGCTCTCAATTTTTGGTCTGCCAAGACTGTGCAAATAAATCACCAAAGATTCTTTGCCCGCGCTGTCTAGCCACCACTTCTTAACTCGCTAGAAAAAGTTTTTTCCAGTCTTTGTGGTCTTTGGCTAGACCTGCACGAATCGCCGCAAGCGAATCACCACGCAATCGATTCTTGCTTGCATTGTGTGCTGCGTTATTTAGTGCGACAGTTGCCTTGGCGAATTCAATCGCGATTGGCATCAATTCTGCCTCGGTCTCCACGACACGATCGACCAGTCCGTTTTCAACACCATTTTTAGGTGTGAAAACTTCAGATAACAGCACGGCCCGCGAAATTGCAGCAGGCGTCAAACGCTGGCGTAAAATTTCGATAGTTGAATAAGGCATTTTCATACCGATCGCCACTTCATTGGCGACATATTTGAAACTGCCGGCGACACCAATTCGGTAGTCACCGCATTGCAACAAAAACACACCCATTGCGATTGCGTGACCCGGGCAGGCAATCGTCATCGGATTCGGGAAGCCAAGCAAACGGATCGCCAACTCAATTCCACCGTTCAGCATGTCAAAAACCGGTTGACCGCCGACGGACATCGTCTTTAAGTCAAAGCCAGCCGAAAATATTCCTGTGCGACCGGTTAAGACGACAGGCAACTTTGCTTTTTCTGCTTCATCAAGCGCCGAGTGAACTGCCTGTTGCATCGCCATTGATATGACGTTTGCTTTACCGTCATCCATAGTTATGACAGAGACTCCGTCACTCACTTCATAAGTTGCGAGATTTTCCAAATTATTTGACGGCTTTGATCAAGTTGTCGAGCGTGATACCCATGTTGCGCAGATTATGTGTAGCACGATCATCTACGCCACTGATACTTTTACCGATTGGGGAAAAATCTGCCCATTGCGGACCTTCAACCCAAGCGTGGGTGACACGACATCCGTCAGATGTGGGTTCAATTTCATAAACCCAATCACTCAAATGCAAATCTTTATATTTGAGGCTGAACATAAACTTTTTTGGTGCATCGCAAACCTCAACAATGACAACTGCTTGCCATGTCTTGTCACCATTACGGTTGTCACCCTTAAATTTTGCACCAACTGCGGCACACGTAGCACCGTCAAGCCACTCACCACCAATATTTTCAGGCGACCATTCGCCCATACGTGGCAAGTCGGTCACCAATGCCCAAACTTTTTCTGAACTGGCTGCAACATCTCTGACCACCGACACTGCATAAGTCATGTCAAAGAAGTTAGTCCGACCAGTATTCGTTCAACAAACAGTGTTCCAACCGCAGAATATATACACAACAGCACCCACTAATTGTCTAAAAGTGATTTGATCAAATTAATTTCTTTTTGCTGTGCACCGATGATATTTTGAGCCAAAGTCTTGACTCGTGAGTCTTTGCCATCTGCAATTACCGTCTCAGCCATTCGCACCGCACCGTTGTGGTGAGCCAGCATCATTGTCAACCACATCTTCTCGAAATCCCCAACTGACGAATTTTTAAGCTTCTCTAAGTCTTCGCCAGTCATCATTCCGTGGCTTTCATCACCACTCATCATGTGGCCAGAATGAGGATCAGATTTGACTTTCCACTCATTCAAAAAACTCTCCATCTGTTCAATCTCGACCGCTTGAGCTTTGATAATTTCTGAAGCCAAGTCTGCGAGTTCGGATGATACTTCGGTATCAATGACCATCTCTGACATCGTGACGGCCTGCTCGTGATGCGGAATCATCTGCTGAACGAACTTTTGATCGGCCTTATTCCATGATTCACCGTCTGGGGCGGCCGAACCACCCGAGCAACTGACCAAAAATATCGACCCAACGACTGCCAAATTTTTCAATGAGCGTGACATAGTTGAAAGGTTACCTGGCTGATTCACAACTCAATTCTTTGAGGAATCACGAAAGACTTGTTCAAAGAGTTTAAGTCACCTGAGAACTGACCAATTTCAAGTTGCCATGTTCCTGATTCAACGAACCAATTATGAGTTTGAACATTTCGAGTGGCGAAATTTTGTAACGACGCCGTGCATTTGACCTGCGCAATTTCACCTGCTCGAACTTCAACGCGTTGAAACGCAACCAGTCTTCGCCTAGGGCGCTCTATTGCTGAGTCTTTGCGACCTACATATATTTGCACGACGGTCGACCCATCACGAGATCCAGTGTTGTGCACCGCACACTCAAAGTTCACTATTCCCGAAACTTCAACCTTGGCATCCAAAATTGAAAACTGCGTGTAACTGCAACCAAATCCAAACGGAAACATCGCCTTATTGCCATCTCGGTCGAGTTTCCACTGGCCGTGCCAATAGTCGTATGTGATCTTTTTGGCGTTGCGATCAAAAAATGGTAAATGTGATTCGTCCTGCGGAATCACGAACGGCAAACGCCCCGACGGGTTCACGGTACCCGACAAGATTTTGGCAAGCGCATGACCGCCATTGCATCCGCTGTACCATCCAAAAACCACTGCGGGTACTTCGTTGATCCACTCGGACATTACTACGGCACTACCAGCCACAATCACAACAATTGTTCGCGGTTGTACTTTGGCAACGGCACGAATCAACTGCACATCATCACCTGACAATCGAATTGACTGACGATCTCCACCAATCGAGAAAGTGCCGTTTCGAGATTTGATGCGCAACTCGTCGGGCGCAAAGTGGTGGTTTTCAAGCATGTACTTCTTGTATTCACTGGCCAACACTGGGTCGTCTTGACGCGGAATTTGAGTAACCATGTCAACAGTGTCTTCAGAATCACCAATGAACTCGCCTTCTTCCTCTCTCGTGTAACCAACGACAACAATTGACACATCAGACTGTTTGGCTTGTGCAACTTGAGTTTCAACTGAGGCGTTCAACTCGTGTACCACTTCAAAGTTGACGAAGTGTTCGCGGATACCAACTAATGGCGTGACAACATTTGGCGCCATCACATCGCTGCTTCCGCCGTCACCGATGTTGCGCATGGCTGCGAGACGACCGTGAATAGAAATCTTTGCACCTGATTTCAAAACCAGTGGCAACGATGCTGAACCGTCGATATTCGCATTTTTCAAGAGCACCATCGACTTCTCGGCGACTTCTTGACTCAACATGAGATGTTCTCTACACAACACAACTGAGCGATCACTGACGGGCAATTTGCCAACTTTGAACTTCAACATCGTGGTCAGCGTGCGTGTAACTG
>SXGU01171390.1_pt1 | contig 14477 bp, 13 predicted proteins | sample 3174531 | NCBI WGS metagenome assembly SXGU01 (sample SAMN11356863, study PRJNA531348) | freshwater metagenome | isolation source: freshwater sample F1-140 | place: China: Fuxian Lake, Yuxi | collected 2017-12-25
GCGCGCTTGGGTAATCAGCGTAATCAAGAAATGAAACAGATTAAAAACCATTTGATTGATTTAGAATTCCAAATTGCCGCTGAATGCGTGCGCAAACTGAAAGAGCGCTTACATGCTCCGATTTGATCATAATGAAATACTTGGGTTAAACCTTATGTCAGTAAAAGAATATCAACAAACTATTCTGATCATAGATGACGCAAAGGAAAATATAGTAGTTCTATCCCGACTGCTTAAATCACACGGCAATATCCGATTCGCGCAAAACGGCGAGGAAGGTTTACGCTCTGCGATGCAGAATGCACCGGATTTGATTTTATTGGATATATCAATGCCCGGCATGGACGGTTTTGAAGTTTTAGCGCATCTAAAACAATCACCATCGACCGCAGATATTCCGGTTATCTTTATTACCGGTATTCCGGATAGTGATACAGAAGAAAAAGGCTTAACCTTAGGCGCTGTTGATTACATCACTAAACCGTTTGCATCGGCCGTTGTTAAAGCGCGGGTCAGACACCAATTAAAGTTACAGCGCTTGACCCGGGCTTTAAAAGAAGCCAATGCACGGTTAACCCTACTGGCCATGACTGACCCATTAACCGGTGCCCACAATCGCCGCTATTTCATTGAAATGCTGAAAAATGAATTAGTGCGTGCTCAACGCTATCATCATCCTACTTGCTTAATGGTGATTGATATCGATCGATTTAAGGAAATTAATGATAGCTTTGGACACGACATCGGTGATCAAGTGATTATAGAAGTCGTAAAAGTCAGTTCCGGTGTGCTCAGAAAAAATGACGTCTTTAGCCGGTTTGGCGGTGAGGAATTTACAATTCTACTCCCTGAAACTACGTTGGAAGAGGCCGCAGCTATCGCAGAAAGATTATGTACCAACATTGCCAATACCAAAATTATGACGCCGCAAAACCAAATTACCTTCACAGTCAGTGGCGGTGTGATGCAAGTTGAAAGCGGAGACGATACGCCTGAAAAAACCCTCAAACGAGCCGACATCGCGCTTTATCAGGCTAAACAACAAGGCCGTAACCGAATCGTTGTTGCCAAATAATTTCAAAGGTTTGTCCGCGTTTTAACTGGGTTTGCCATACCCCGGAGGGTAACCTTGCCCAAGGAATGCGGCAGCTGAACGGGATGTATACACAGATTGTAAACCGAGTTCATGGGCGCGGCGGGCATGTGTTTCAAGGGCGATACAAACCGAAAAAGACAGCTATCTGCTGCTATGTGGTGTTGAATCCGCTCCAAGCCGGTATGGTCGGCGATGTCGGCGACTGGCCGTGGATTAGCTATCAGGCGATGATCGGCCACGTGCCGTCTCCGACTTGGCTACGGACGGATTGGCTATTGGGGCAATTTGGCCAACAGCAAAACCATGCTATTGCGAATTATGTTGATTTTTTGCGTGCTGACGTTGGCTTGCCGAATATTTGGGACAATCTGAATGGACATATTTATCTGGGAAGCGCCGAATTCATTGCCCGTATGCAATCCACCATGGCATTCGACCAACCACTCGAAGAATTTCCCCGAGCCCAACGGCGTCCCGTAGCAAAGACGCTACAGCATTACTACACGCAATTTGCAGACAATCCAGGCACGGGGATGGCGTTGGCTTATTTGTCCGGGGATTATGCGATGAAGGTGATCGCGCAGGAATCCGGGGTGCACTACACGACGTTCAGCCGGGCGGTTAAATCCTACGAATTCAGAGCAGAGAATTAGTGTAATTTTGCCAGACCTATTTTTTTGTGACCCCTAGCTTTTATGTAAAAAAGCTACCTGGAAAGTAGCTTACAATGATTTCCGTGCACAAAATTCAAGTGATGGCAAACCAGGTAACACCTGCTTTCCAATTGAATCTGAAGGGGTCTTGAGCTCTTTAGAAGCCGCAGACCTAATGAGTTCGGAATGCACGGATTCCAACAGGGCCAGAGGACAATTATGTCCCCTCCTCCCCCTAAACGAACTATCGAGCGCTACTTGCCTCAGCAACCGCCTTAAGGATATTGGCATGTTCTCGAGTGATCCAGCTGCCTACTCCGGAATCGATCTTTTCCGCCAGACGTTGCCGACCTATCTCGGCCTGGTCATGATTGCCGGCCAGCTCGTTGGCTTCGATCTCGTCGACTATGGCTTTTAATAAACCTTGCTGACTCGTTTGGCTAACCAGCTTCAAGGTGCCAGAATTAGAAATCGTCCAACCCCATCGTAATATCCATGCGTCGCGGATTTCGCTCTCCAAATCAGCAATGGCCATTCCGGAGCTTGAACCCTCCTCGTAAGATCCAAAGCCTAAGGCTGCTGCGATAGCTTGCCCGCTTCCGTCTGATGGCAGTGTTTAAAGCGCGGATAATATTTCTTCGATATTGACGCTACTATCATGATTCGAATTCAGCACCGACAGAATCTCCGATTCTGCGGCCAATAAATCACCGGCTCTGATACGGCTGATCAAGGCGCTATTCCCAGTCAATAAACGACCCAGAGATTCGAATAGTCGCCGATCTACATCGAACAATGCCTGTTGACGCAAATCATTTGCACCGGGACTAGCCAACGAGGCCAAGCCGTTTTTCAAAGCGATGCGCTTCGCTCCCAGGTTAATCCAACGATTGGCGTCATTTGATCCAATGCCGGCGTTGACAATGAGGGTTTCACTGCCGGTCAGACCCGATGCACCGGGCCACGCTTCAACGACACGGTTTTGCTGATTGAAAGAATATCGATAACCGTCGGCAACGCCATCTTGCAGGTTTTGTGGCAATGGACATTGTGTTTGTGATCTGCATTCGCTAATCAATTCGGTTAGGCCGGTAGGGATGCGAGAATAGCGGCTTTGAAACTGCATGGCATAGTCCGCCATGACAGAGGCGTTACTTTGTGCCGCATTGCGATTGGCGGACTCTCGCGCTCTTTGCACGGCTGGTAACAATAGGCCTATCAAAATCGCGATAATACCCACTGAAATCAGGTCGACGCCTGCAAATCCTCGTTGCCGCGCCATAAGATGCTCACTCGTGTTGAATAACATTTGCGCTCCTTCAACTTACTAGATCTTCTTTGCGATTAAATTTGGCTTTTTTGTCGATCCAAAATCCCTCAGGACATTACGTCCAGAGACCCAGACCCCCAAAACGCTCGCGAACAACCAGATTGCTGACGGTAGCGGAACCGGTGCAAACCCCAATTGCAAATTCCAGCCGGATTGGGCAGATGCGATTTCCAGACCTGCCACCGCCGAGGCGTTGGCAATCACCCGATAAAGGCCGGGATTCAATTCCCCGGTTTCATAAAAACTGGTATTGTCTGTGAAAATTTTGAATGCACCCCAACGTAGGCCAAATTGCTCCAGGCCAACGCCGGCCGAAGTATTGCGGGTATTGGTATCACTGACACTGCCTTGCAGCAGGTAACGGGTGGGCGTGGTGACTTCAAACTCTACCGCCCAGCTATTGCCAGGTGCTCGGACGTTGACACCGATACTGGCGCCGCCGGTGTAATTTGCAGTGGCAGCCGAACTACCGGTGCTGGAAATTCCGCTGATATTCAGCGGCGAACCCAAAACCTCAAACGTATGACCCGCGGAATATGTGATGGCCGCGCTCCAGGGCTGACCCAGCACCACCCCTGCATCCGTATCACTATCGGCAATAGACATGCTGAACCGCTCTGTCAATGAATTTGCAGTATCTTTTACATTATCGGAACTGACGTCCGCCGCCGCCCCGAACAGGTAACTGGCATTCAATACCGAATCACGCGTAGTCCAAATGACGGCAGCGTTGACGGAATCGATTCCGCACATTAAACATAATGAAATAGCCAGATTTGTAATTCGAGCTGTCATGAATATCTCCAGAGACTTATGGAATGCGTATGAAATTAAGTTTAATAGCCGCGACATCGAAAAAACATGCCCAAAATACAACGATTCTTGTCCGAAAATTCATCGTCCCAAAAGCAGCGTCAAACCAAAAGTCTCAGATAGCCGTCGGTTTGCCGACAATAAATTATGATAGAGTGACTTCACCCGGATTCGGGGTTAGCCCATGCGAGGAGAAACCGCCAATCAAACACGCTTATGGATACGATCACCACCCTACTCCAGGGACTCAATCTACGTGCCAAACTGATCTATGCTGGCGGCGTCTGCGGACGTTGGGCAATAGACCATAATTCGGATTCCGATATCTGGTTTCATTTGTTGACCAAGGGTACCGGCTGGATCCATTCATCGGCTTGGGTGTCACCATTACAGTTAGCAACAGGTGATCTGATCCTGTTCCTGCCGCACGCCGAAAAACACTATTTATCCTATAGCCCGAAAGAAATCGATTTCAATGCGGACGATGCCCGTCCGGTTAGCTGGAGAAACGGCAGCACCGCTTTTGTTTGCGGCCTGATCGAACTCGGTCTGCCCAAAGCAGCATTGTGGCAGGCGTTGCCAGCGGAAATCATCATTCGCAAGCAACAGGCCGGAGGCCATTTGGCCAACTTGGTCAAAATGATGATCACCGAAAGTGAGTCCGAACGTTTTGGCCAGTTTGCACTGATCGAGCGCTTGTGCGACAGCCTGTTCATACTGGTGATCCGCCATTGCGTGGAACAACATCTGATCCAATATGGCGTATTCGCAGCAATGCAGGACAGCCGACTGGAAGTAGTGTTGAGTGCAATACACCGCGAACCCTGGCGCAACTGGCGCCTGTCAGAACTCGCTAAGTACGCTTGTTTGTCCAAAACCGCATTGATCTCGAGATTCACATCCTTGATCGGGTGCCCGCCAATCGAATATTTGCTGTTCTGGCGCATGCAGATCGCCGCCAGTTGGTTGAAAGAGTCCGGCATGACGATAGAACGTGTCGCCGAACGCTGTGGTTATGATTCAGTGTCGGCCTTTTGCCGCGCCTTTAAACGCTGCGTCGGGGAATCCCCCGGCGCCTTCCGCCGTAAAACATCCGGTATCGTGCACCCGGTAATCGTTTCCGAATAGTACTGCTTTTTTCTTCTTAAGTAATTTAATTGGTTTCTGTAATTTTTAGCTGATTTATCCGTGGTAAACGTGAACAGCAGCTAGTCATCCAGGTATAACATGTTCAGCTGATTGCAACGTGAAGTCAGGTAATACTCCCTGGGCAATTTCTAATCTGAGTGGTATAAACGGCTTAGAACAACAATGTCTACGCTTAACTCATCCGCCCCATCTCGTCAGGCAATAGCCGCTATGATTTAATCCATGTGCCGGAGGATCAGCCACAGGAACTGGGCGCCCGGCAGGGCTTGCGCAGCACGTTGGTATAGTAGAATTTGAGGTCGTACAGATCGAGTTTGACTGAGCTCCAGGAATGCGATGCCAGCAAATTCGTGAAATAATCGGCCAACTGCGTTTAGGACAGATCGTCGATGTGTTCATCGAAATACTCGCCAACGCGGCGAATGGCAGGGGCGTAAGCCTCTATCGTCTTCGGTTGGAGTCCTTTGAGCTTAAGGTGTTTGAGATGGGTTTGATAGTTTCGCTTGAAATGGGATTCAGATGATGAGGTCATTGACACGTAATCTCATGATTCGTAGTGGAATGCTCCCTCGGAATGAGGGCGTGAGATTACATTTTATGAATTACCAGACGCTCAGAATTTTCTCCACGTTAGCGGCTTCGTCCACCATGATAAAGAACGCCCTTGAACTTGATATGTAATGGCTGGCTATGCAGCCAATAAGATAGATTTATCTAGAGTTAAAATCGGGTCCAAATGTTGCAAAACGAACATCGACGGCCGAAATCTTAATCGTGTAGTTTTTTTGCATAACTCTGGCTAAGATAGTGTAACAACTTAGAATCGCTGGTCGCCATATCTGGTTTGAACAATATTTATGACCTTCTTAAGTACGCGGCGGCTGCATTTCCAGACCGGATTGCCTTGGTTGGACGGATTGGGCTGCGTGATGACTGTTGGAGTTATCGTCGCCTAAATCAAGTCGCTGACCGGATTGCCGGACAATTGGTTTACGAGTACGGATTTAGGCCAGGCGCCTGTCTGCTGCTGCGCGGCCAACCCAATCCTCAACTGGTTGCTGCTTATTTCGCCTGTTTCAAAGCCGGATTGGTAGTGGTCCCGCTTGATCCGCATTTATCCATCGATTTCGTTACCCAAGTTGCAGTATCGACTCAAGCCAGGGCTGTGTTAGGGAATGGTGAAATCCCGAATTTCGATGTCTTACCTCAGTTTTCCGTAAACACTTTAGCTGCAGGAATAGCGGAACACCCCAATTTTGATCACCAGACGCAGCCCGACGATATCGCCGAGATCGTCTTCACCTCCGGAACCACCAGCAATCCTAAAGGCGTGGTACTGAGCCATCGCAATATACTCAGCAGCGTCAACGCTATCCAAGCCATCTATCCCAAGCACCGTCCGCTAAGGTTTTTGTCGCTACTGCCCATGTCGCACTTGTTCGAGCAGACAGCGGGGCTGTTTGCCCCGTTGCTGTTGGGGGCGACGATTTATTTTTCCGGTAATTTTCAATCCGAAGTCGTGATGCGCAAACTGGAGGCCAAACGTATCGACGGCGTGATAGCAGTGCCGCAGATGTTGGAAATGATCTGGCATGGGTTGGAAAAACAGATTGTCGAAAGCGGCGGCCAGGCGCGTTGGCGGCTATGGTGGCGGATAACGGAACGTTTTCCGTTCGTTTGGCGCCGGTTTTTTACTGAGCGTTTGTTCGCGGCCATGGCCGGAACCCCGGCTTTTTTCGTCAGTGGCGGCGCGCCCTTGCCGGTAAATTTGGAGCGGCATTGGGAATTGTTGGGCGTGCGGGTGATTCAAGGTTACGGCACCACCGAATGCTCGCCGGTGATTTCGGTTAATCGCTACGACGACCGAGTTCTGGGATCGGTAGGTTGGCCGGTAACCGGAGTCACGGTGACCTTGTCGGAACAGCAGGAAATCCTGGTGAGCGGTCCCAACGTCAGTCGTGGCTATTGGCAAAATCCGGAAGCGACTCGCCAGGTTTTTAGCGATACAGAAGGTTATCGCACCGGTGATTTGGGCGCGTTTGGTGCGCGTGGCGAGCTGTACATCAAGGGCCGCAGCAAAGACATGATCGTGCTGGCCAACGGTTTGAATGTATTTCCGGAAGACATCGAACTGGAACTGGTCAAACAGCCGGGCATCGGCGCTTGTATGGTCACCGATTTACTCGACCGCCACGGTCGACAATGCATCGCCGCTATTATGTGTTTTTCGGAACCGATGCCGGAAGACGAGCAGCAACGCCGCGCCCAGGAAGCTGTGCGCAATGCAAATACGGCCCTGGCGCCGCATCAACGAATTTCCGACATCCGGTATTGGACAGGCGATTTTCCGCGTACGCCGCTGTTGAAAATTCAACGCTGGAAAGTCAAATCCCGGTTTGTCGATACCGAGTCTACTCAGGATGCTGTTGCCGATACTGGTGCGGTTAGCACTCGCTTGGCAACCATCGAACAATTGCTGGCGAATGTCTGCCGGGTAGATATTAAGTCCATCAATGACAAAACCGATTTGGTGCTGGATTTGGGTTGCGATTCGCTGACTAGGGTCGAACTGGCCGGAATGATCGAGGCGCAGCTTGGCATCATTTGCGATGACGCCGAGCTGATCTCAATCCGTGAGGTTGGCGAGTTAAAGGCTCTGCTAGGTCGCAGCGAACGCGCGGCAAAGAAGATACGTTTTCCGAGTTGGCCTCTGTCCGAGCTTGCCGTAGTTTTGCGAAGACTGATTCAGAGCGCTTTATTGCCGCTGCTGCAAGGGCTGGTCAGCAGTTCGTTCGAAGTCAAAGGCCTGAAGCATCTAAAGCTGGTACAGTTCCCGGTCATGTTCATCGCCAATCACGCCAGCCACATCGATACGCTGTCGATTTTACGGGCCATGCCGTGGCCAGTTCGCCGCCGCTTGTGTATCGCAGCGGCGGCCGACTATTTTTTCAGTCAAAAACTGATGGCCAGCCTGCTAAGTTTAACCATCAACGCCTTTGCTTTCAGCCGTGACGGCTCGATACGCGGCAGCCTGGATCATTGCGGCGAACTGATGGACAGAGGTTGGTCGCTATTGATTTACCCGGAAGGCACGCGATCGCCGGATGGCCGGTTATTAAGGTTCAAGCCCGGTATTGGTTATCTGGCAACCGAACTTGGCGTACCGGTATTGCCGGTGGCAATTTCCGGCGGCCACAAAATCCTGCCGAAAGGCGCGCGCTGGCCGCGACGTAGTCCGGTGCAGGTTTGTTTCGGCGAAGCGATTCATATCGCTGCCGATATGGATAAACAGCAAGCGACGGAATTACTACACACGTACTTGGCGAATCTGCTTGCCGAGCAACAACTTAATCCCTCTGAAGCATAGGACGAACCGGCATGAACCAAGAATCCGCAAATTCCGACCGCCGCCACGTACCCGCCCGCGAATTGGGTTGGTCCAAGTCCTTGGCTAGTATGTTGGCGCAAGCCAATATTTCCGCGAACGCAATATCGCTGGCCGGAGTTGGCGCCGCAGCGCTTGCCGCCGCTGCCTTGGTCGCCACACGCCAAACTGACGGCATTATCCAGCATGGCTTATGGGTCGCAGCGGGATTGCTGGTCGGCACGCGCTTGTTATGCAATATGCTGGACGGCATGGTGGCGGTCGAATGGGGTAGAGCGTCGCCGGTCGGCGCCTTGTATAACGAAATTCCGGACCGGGTCGCAGATCTGTTGATTTTGGTCGGTGCCGGATTCAGCGCGGGCGGCCACGAGGTGTTGGGTTATGCGGCGGCGTTTGCCGCCGTGTTTACCGCGTATGTAAGGGTGGCGACGCGCAGCGTCGGCGCACCAAGCGATTTCGGTGGACCGATGGCCAAGCCGATGCGGATGGCGATCGTCATTTTATGCACCGCCTATTTGGGTTTTACGCCAGCTAGTTGGCATCCGCAACTCGCCGCATCCGGTTACGGACTGATGACACTGGCGTTGGCCGTTATCGCGCTTGGCAGCGTTGTGACTTGCGTGGTCAGAGTGCGCCGCGCCGCGCGGTATTTGAATGCCAATGCTTAGCAGAACTGAGCCGAACGTCGGCCAAATGAGAGGTAAATTTGTCCACACTCATCGTTAACCCATTGTTAAATCCATTCTTCGTACCGGGCGCTTACCGAATTGCGCTGCTGTTGGGTTTGACGTTGCTTTTGATCGTCTGGGTATTGCGTAAGCACGGCCGCAATCTGTTCCTACAAGGGCTGTTTATCAAATGGCGGACCTGGGCGATCATCGCTCCATTGTATCTGGGTGCGGTGTTCGGCGGCCCGCTGGCGGTCGGCGTTTTGGTGTTAGCTATGACCCTGCAGGGCTTACGCGAGTATGCCGAGTTGGTTGGTTTGGTCAGCCATTATCGGCGGGTATTGAAGATCATGGGGCTCACTGCGGCGCCGGTCGGCTTGGTTTCACTGGACGGCTTTTACTTGCTGGCGCCGTTGCTGTTGCTGGTAGCAGTGGCGCAACCGCTGGCGTTTCAGGCTGTCAGTACCGGCATCAGGCAACTGGCTTTATCGTCGTTCGGCTGGGCGTATATCGCCTGGCTACTGGCTCATTTAGTATTGATCAGCCGCTACATTCCTGGCGGCGACGGTGTGTTGTTGGTGATTGGCGCCGCGGTGGCGCTCAGCGACAATACGGCTTTCGCGGTCGGCTCCCTATTCGGTCGGCATAAACTGACGTCATTAAGCCCGAATAAAACTTGGGAAGGCGTGATCGGCAATTTGCTGGGCGCTTACCTCGGCACAGGGCTGATGAGCTTTGCCTTGCCGGAAAATCTGTACTGGCTATTGTTGATCGGTTTACCACCGCTAATTGCAATCGGTTCGGTCTGGGGCGATTTGTTCGAATCGGCGATCAAACGCGAAGCCGGGGTCAAGGACGCCGGCAGTTGGTTGCCGGGTTTTGGCGGTTTGCTGGACCGGATCGACAGTCTGATTTTGGTCGCTCCGCTCAGTTATTACTTCTTGCGTTTGACGATTTAGAGGGATGCTCGTTGTTTTGTATAGCGCGTCGCGAAGCTTAGCTAGCCGACTTCCCGCCATGCCTGCCAAGCCTTCAATTGCCGGATATGTTTGGCCGACATCACTAATTCCGGACGCACGCTGCGTAACCTGGCGACTGCTGCATCGATTGAATCGGCTAGCCCATTGGCCAACAACCACGCAGCCGCGATGGTGGCGCTGCGGGAGTAACCCAAGGCACAAAACAGCAGGGTTTTGCCATGGTGACTGGCTGCGTAGACCGCTAAAACCCCTTGTTCGATTTGCTGAATTTCAGGTGTCAGTAAGTCCAACACGGCTACCGAGTAGATCGGCGTCTTTCCGGCATCGACCAAAATTTCCGGGCAGCAAGAAATAAGCGCTTGGAGTTTGAATTGGTGTATGTCCGCGGACGAAGGGCAGCGGGACAGCCATAGATTCGGGGTAATTTCGCTAGGCACCGGATTTCTGTATGTCCATAAGCGGGAATTCAGCCAAGTGCCAATCAAATAGGGTGCCAGCAGCACCGCAACCGCATCATTCATGCGTCCGCCAATGTTGCGGAACAACGCAGCGTTCCCCAGCCAATAAATACCTGCCACCGCGGCCAATGCGCATCCGGGCCACAACAACCAAAGCCACGCGCCGGATAGCTTCCAAGCTGTCGCGGCTAGTGCCAGTGCGGCGGCAAAGTAATATAGGCCGATGCTGAATCGCGCCGGATCGCGTTGTTTTAGCCCGGTTTGAGGCGCCAACGGAAATAGCATGACGGCGACACAGCCGACCAAGGCGCCGGTAGGAATGTCGATAAAGTGATGTTGGTAGGTCGTCAGTACCGATAAACCAATCGCTATCGCAATTGCGCGTAGCAACCAAAGCCGGATGCCTGATAAATATCGGGCATAAAACATCCAGAGAATGACCAGCAGGCTGATGTGCAACGAAGGCGCCTGGTTGAACGGCTTGTCGAAACCCAACAATACGTCGAATAACCAACCCGGAATACCGCTGGTTTGCTGCCGATCAAAGCTAAATTTCAGCGGAAAAGCAATGAAACAGATGCAGGAAATCAATTGCGCGAATAACAGGCGTTTGGCATGCGCATCGAGTTCGTGGCGGCTACGAGCAACCACAAAAGACAGCCCGTAGAACAGGTCGATAGACCAATACGGCAGAATCGACCATGGCAGAAAAGGTATTTGGTATTCCCAGGCAAAGACGACGGAACCTACATCGTTGCGCTGGGTGGCCAACCAATTGCATAAACCGTAACTGGCGAAAAAGAACGGGCCGAGAAGCGCCAGCCAGAGCAGACCGCGCCGCCAAGGGCGGCTGCCGACCGAATTGGGCTTATTTTCAGGCATTACGCCGCGCTAAAGCGACCGTGAAAATCCCCCAGTCGTCGATCCGTTGCTCCAATTTAGTGAAACCGGCGGCTTCCACCAATTGGTCCATTTCCATTTGCGTCCGTCTGCGCATGACCCATGCCGCGCCCTTGCGGTGGCTGGTGAGGGCACGGGCAATGAATTCCAGTTGCGGATGCCAGGGTTGGCAGGTATAGATCAGATAACCGCCCGGAGGTACGGCTTCCGCCAAACCGGCCAGCGAACGCCGAATCAAAGCGTTATCCGAAAACAATTCGTACAATCCGGAAACGATAGCCAGCGTCGGTTTGGGAGCTAGAGCTGCCAGACCGTCTTTGTCGAAGGCGTCGCCGATTTCGAAACGCGCGATGTGTTGTAAATTTTTCTCGTGGATCAGGGCGTTACCTGCCTCGATATTGATGTCGGAATAATCGCGCAGCAGTATAGAATCCGCCTGTATCTCGCTTGCAGCTAATGCTTCCAATACGTATCGGCCATGGCCGGCAGCGATATCGACGATGCGTATTGCTTGATTGTCCCGACTCAAAAATGCCAGCGCTTTTTGCAGCAACTCTTCGATATTTACCTTGCGTTGGCGTATGCCACGCCAGCCGATGGAGTTTAAGTATAACCAGTCGATCAAGCGGCCGAGCGGTGTGGTTCCGGTCGGTTGGTTACGGTAGACATAATCCAGGGTGCTGCCGGAATCGAATCCGGTTTGATGTCCCAGACGGATGCCGTCCGAGACATAGCCGCATAATTTCAACAGCGCTCGAGTCAGACTCCAATATAGTGCGCGCCAAGAATGGGCCGGCAATGGCGCCGCCAACTCCGCCGTTTCGCGTTGCGTGTATCCTTCGTGGTGGGCGTTCAGCAGATGAGGGGTTTGGCGAGCGCGAGCGAAATTTTCTTTGATGAATGAACGGCATTTGCTAATCGGCAATGCCCGGTCGATTTCGCCGAAGGTATCGTGAAAGAATCCCGGCAGAAAATACAAGGATTTGGTTTTCGAGTCGATTCGAGCCAGAAATTCGTACTGCGGCAATTGCCTGACTACCCAATCGTCGCCGGAAACCAGCAACTGGGTGGGGACATGAATCGCTTCGGCATCGGCGACGATACGTTCCGAGTTCGAATACAACTCCAGTAAGATGTTGGCCGAAATCGGCCGGGTAATCAGCGGGTCGGAGTTGTAGCTGGCAATTCGTTCAGGATCGTGAGTCAAGAACTTGGCTTTGACGTAGCTGTTGACGAAAAAATTGCCGCGCAGCTTCAGCATCAACGTCAAAATCGGTTTGGCGAGAGGCACGTAAAGCTTCACGTCGAACGCCGGCGATGCCAGTACCATGCAGCGGATCTTCGGCGCGTAATCGTGTACCCAGGTTGCCGCGACCACGGCACCGACACTCTGGGCAACAATCGCGATGTTTTCGACAGGAAAGTGATAGGTTTCGGCGATATGGTCAATGAAGGTTTGTATATCGCGTACCGATGTACCTAGACTGGGACTATAGCCGCGCACGCCGGGAGAACGCCCGTAACCGCGTGCGTCCCAGGCAAAAAAGGCAAACTCGGGTAAGCCCAGTTCGTCAGCCAGATGTGCCATGCGTCCGGAGTGTTCATGGCCGCGGTGAACCAACACAATAGCACCTTTCGATTCCTCAATCGCAGGCCAATAGCGGTAAAACAATGCGAGGCCATCGTGGGTAGGAAAGGTTTTTTCTTCTACGGGACGTGTAGTATTTGGCATGTGATCCCCCTGTAATGGGCGTTGATTAAATATGAGTTTATCTAACTCACGGGCCTGCCTAATGGCCGAACTTAACCTATTCATATTGCAAAGAACATAAAGTCCTTACGTAAAAGTCGATTCGTTTTCCCAGGTTATCCAGCCCGTCAACTAATATTCGAAACTTTTTATGAATGACACTTTTTTCCTAAGTTACGTAGGGTACGCACAGCGTACCTTCTTAAGGCTGGAAGGTAGAGAGTTTTTGTAAAGGTATGATTGCATACCCTACGCTAACAAAATGGCAAAACTCTAACCAAACAAGGCCATTGCCTTCTTAATCGTGGAAGCCACTCCCCAAAACAACGGTATCGCTACATACAGCCAGAACACGAGTAATAGCCAAATTGATGTTTTATTCGGTGATGGTTGATCCATTACGATTTCTCCTATCAATGCTCATCGGCAGGATAAATGCCGTCCAGTTCATCAAATTCATCGTGTTTCAAGTGATGCTTTTCATGCACGGGTTTAATTAAAAGGTTACACACAAAACCCAGCAACAAAATGCTGGCCATGATGTACATGGTTACGTTGTAGGCTTCGGCTTTTGCCACGCCCTGGGCGATTTGGTATTCACGAAGGTAGTTTACCAATACGGGCCCTAACACCCCGGCAGTCGACCAGGCGGTCAATAATCGTCCATGAATCCCACCGACATAGCGGGTGCCAAAAATATCCGCCAGATACGCCGGAATGGTGGCAAAACCCCCGCCATACATGCTCATGATCAAGGCGTACAACACGATAAATCCCGCCATCTGTCCTGCCATCCCCAAACTGGGCACCAATGCGTAAAGCCCGGAGCCGACCAGGAAAAAAATGAAGTAGGTATTTTTCCTACCCAGATAATCCGATGCCGAGGACCAGAAAAATCGGCCGCCCATGTTGAATAAACTCAACAAACCGACAAAACCAGCGGCCGCAGCCGGCGTCACGCTGCCTTTAAACATTTCTTGTATCATCACCGAAGCCTGACCCAACACCCCAATACCGGCAGTGACATTCAAACACAGCACCAACCAGAGCAAATAAAATTGCGGGGTTTTTAAGGCTTGATCAATGTGCACATGGGCTTGGGTGATCATTTTGTTGGCCACTTGCGGCGCAATCCAGCCTTGCGGTTGCCAGTTTTCAGGCGGGATGCGGATAGTCAATGCGCCTATCATCATGGAGATAAAATACACACCGCCCATCACCAAAAAGGTTTCCAACACCCCTACCGATTCAGCGGATTTAAAAAAGTCCATCAACAACACGGCTAGCGGCGCACC